>JAEEGK010008116.1_pt1 | contig 24852 bp, 26 predicted proteins | sample 8958771 | NCBI WGS metagenome assembly JAEEGK01 (sample SAMN16246547, study PRJNA631951) | gut metagenome | biome: gut microbiome; feature: rumen; material: SC-attached | host: Bos | place: Iran: Karaj | collected 2018-10
ATCGAGAAGCTGAGAACAGCCCAGACCGAACAAACACTCATAGACACACGCAACGAAGGAAACAGGCCAAAGGCAAAGATGCCAAAGCCCATGGGTGCCAGCACCTGCAACACAGAGACGAGCACGATTTTCCACACGCCACCAGGATGAGGAAACTGGAGAAAGCCAAAGACGTAGGCAGCATAGACAAACGCCAACGTGAGAAACACGAGGGCATGAGGCAGAAGCTTGCCCATCAGTGCTACCACCATGCGATTATCCGCCATTTCCATCCATTCCTTGGAACGGTTGAATTTGAGTTCCGTACCAATAGAATAAGCGGTAAGCAGGAAAATAAAGAGCATCATGACACCAGGTACCATCACCGTAGAAAGATAAGCGTTATAGTCTGTCGTCGTATTGGATATCTGATGTAAATTAATGGCTATGGGTTGCAGAAAAGCCTTGATTTGTCCGTCAGTAAAACCCTTTGCTCGCATCGTCGCCTGTCCAACGGAAGCAGAGCCCAACGTGGAAATGGTCTTCAGGTCGCGATAGAGCAAGGCACCTGCTACCATCGTGGTCATCGAATAATAATAGGAAATCTTGGGCTGTCGCGACGCCAGCAACTGTTCTGTCGTTCCCTTTGGTATATAAAGGTACGCGTAGATCTGATTGGTCTGAATAGCCTGACGTGCTTCATATTCGCTAGGGAAACGGGCCACCACATGGCTGGTCTGGAAAGCATCCAGACGACGGATGATATTGCGCGAGGTAGAAGTATTATCTAAATCGACAACACCAATCGGCATCTCAATGGGTTGTCCGTCCTGCATGAGCGTAGTAAAGAACAGCATCACCGCAACCGGAAACACCAACATGCAAAACAGGTAGATGGGATTCTGGCGGATAATGCCACACTCGCGCAAGGCGATATGATATATCAGACGGAGCGACTTCAATTTACTGCTTGATGACTAAACTCATGCCAGGACGCAGTCCTTCCAACTTCTCAACGGGACGAGCCTTCACTTCGAAGGTCTTCAAATCGTACTGACCACTCGACTTGGTGGCTTTCCACACAGCATAGGAACCCTGATCCTTCATGTAATAGACCTTCATCTGGATTTCCTTGTTGAAAGCAGGCACAAAAGCGGTGAATGTCTTGCCTACTGCCAATTCGCCCAACTGGTCTTCGCGAACATTGAACGTGCCCCACATATCTTTCATTACAGAGATATTCATAATAGGAGAACCAGTACCAACAAGCTCACCAACCTTGGGGAAGATATCACTGACCTCACCCTCCATCTGGGCTATCTGGATGGTCTCGTTGATATAGGAGTTAACCTCCTGAACAGCACCACGGGCACGGCCCATCTGAGCTATCGCTGCCTGTTTGTCCTCTTGACGGGCACCATTCTTGGCCATATTATACTTACTCTCAGCAGCCTTACACTGGGCCTCCATTGCTTTATACTGGGCATAAGCCTCATCGCGCTTCTGGGCGCTCATCACACCCTCGTCGAACAGACGCTGCACACGATTATACGACTTCTCTGCAATATCGAGACCAGCCTTAGCCTGCTGATACAGTTGGAAAGCACCCTGTATTTCTTCCTGACGAGCACCATTCTGGGCTTTCTGTTCAAGGGCAGCAGCAGCATTCTCTGCACTCCGAGCCTGTTCCATCTTGGCACGAACCTCAGGAGCATCGAGAATAGCCAATGTATCGCCTACATTGACGAAATCGCCTTCCTTGACGCGAATCTCCAGAATACGTCCAGGCACCTTGCTGGACACACGATATTCTGTTACTTCCACCTGACCTTGTATCACTTCTTTCTCTCTGCTAAAGGCAAAGAATCCGATAACTGCCACAATGACCACCATCGTTACAAAACCAATGATGGCCAGCAAAATGTTGTTGTGTTGTGATTTAGCAGACATATTCGTTATATTACTTTTCCAATTCAATACCTCGTGAACCAATCTCGTGACCATCGGCAATGACCTGCACGACATAGCGTCCAGGCATCATCGTAGTTTTGGGGACAAACATACTCATGTGGCGCTCTTCGCCAGTATATTCTATCTCTTCATGTGCTGTGCAAGCCACATTCTTGCCATCCACCACACAATTGCCTCCGCCAGGAATCACCTCGCCAGAAGGATTGATGATGCGGACATAAATGGTTCGCATGCCGTTCTGGGCTGTCGTGTTACGACTCAGCACAAACTTCACCTTCATACCTGTTGCCTTCACCAGACCTACAGCGCCAATCTTGTGAGGATGTGTGGTGCGCTCCTTGCCGTTCTTCACCAACATCATTATGTCGATATTGGCAGCATTCAACTGCGAAGCGATAGCCACCTTCTCAGAGAGCGACTGGTTGCTCGATGTCAACTGCATGTTCTGCTGATTGCTGGCTTCCAGTTCAGAGCGCACACGTGTGTTCTCTTCTGTCAGCTCAGCATTCAGGCGGTTCAGCGAGTCGATCTGCAGCACATAGCTACGAAGAATAGCCCTGACGGTAGCCAGTTCCTTCTTCAGACGAGTAATCTCTGCAGCATCATTAGCCTTGGTCTTGCGCAGTTCTTCCAGCAATTCCTGGGTACGCAACTGCTCACGGGTAAGCTGTGCCACGATGGAGTCGTTGTTGATGCGCGTCTTCATCTCACCATATTGGGCTGCAAACTGCTGATACTCGTTTTCCATCTCCACTTTGTCGAGCATGGCCAGTTCCTGCATATCCCTGTTCACCTGTTTTTCTTCATTCAGACTAATGGCCAGCCACACCGTTCCAATCAAGAGAACAGCGATCACTACCGCCAGCAATGATATGAGTTTTTTGTTCATAAAACAGTTCCTTTTTTAAAAAATCAGCTGCAAAGATATGTTTTTTCTATGAAATGACAAAGAAAAGTTTGGAGTTTTGAATTTATTTACTATATTTGCAACAATTATTAACGCAACGAGTACATGCAGATGAAAAAACAGAGCTTCCTGTATCGTGTCTTCGACCTCTATTACGACGGGTTCCGCCACATGCGTTTAGGCAAAACGCTCTGGGCTATCATCTTGATTAAGTTGTTCGTCATCTTCGTCGTCTTGAAGCTCTTCTTTTTCCCCAATTTCCTGAAGCAGCACGCCAAGGAAGGCGGAGAATCGGATTACGTCGCCACAGAAATGATAGACAGAGCTAGTCCGTAAGTAGTGCGTGAAAAGAAAAAAAGACCTAAAATTCTAAAATAAATTACACTATGAACGATTTGTTTCTTAACATCGACGCCAACTCCATCGACTGGGCAAGAGCGCAATTCGCACTGACAGCCATTTATCACTGGCTCTTCGTGCCGCTGACCCTCGGACTGGCAGTCATCATGGGTATTTGCGAAACCATCTGGTATCGCACTCGTAACACTTTCTGGCGCGACACAGCGCAATTCTGGCAAAAGCTCTTTGGCATCAATTTCGCCATGGGAGTCGCCACAGGTATCATCCTCGAATTCGAATTTGGTACCAACTGGTCGAACTACTCGTGGTTTGTGGGTGACATCTTCGGCGCACCGCTGGCTGTCGAAGGCATTCTGGCTTTCTTCATGGAGTCGACCTTCGTTGCTGTCATGTTCTTCGGATGGAAAAAGGTGTCGCCAGGCTTCCATCTGGCTGCCACGTGGCTGACTGGCTTAGGCGCTACCATCAGCGCCTGGTGGATTCTCGTGGCAAACGCATGGATGCAGTATCCTACGGGTTGCGAATTCAATCCTGACACCATGCGCAACGAGATGGTAAGCTTCTTTGACGTGGCTCTTTCGCCTTTTGCCATCGACAAATTCTGTCATACCGTCATCTCCGCCTGGATTGTTGGCGCTGTCTTCGTGGTAGCCGTCTGCAGCTGGTATCTGTTGAAAAAGCGCGAGACAAAATTGGCTGTCGAGAGCATCAAAATCGCTGCTATCGTAGGACTCGTTGCCTCGCTGGGAGCAGGCATGACTGGCCACAAGTCGGCACAGAGCGTAGCTGAGGTACAACCTATGAAGCTGGCTGCTATGGAGGCCTTGTATAATGGTGGAACAGACATCGGCCTGACTGCTGTAGCTTGGGTAAATCCCTTCGAGCAGGCTAACTATCAAGGCGAGGATGCTGCTCCGCTGAAGATTGACATGCCATACGCACTTTCGTTCATGGCCACCAACGATATTCATGGCTACGTGCCTGGTATCAACGACATTCTGAACGGCTATACCAAGCCTGATGGCACCCAAGAGCCCTCCGTCGACGAGAAGATAGCACGAGGCAAGCAGGCTATCACGGCACTGGCAGCCTATCGCAAGGCGAAGAAGGAAGGAGCCAGCGAGTCGGAGCTCAACGAACAACTGCAGATTATCAAAGCCAACATGAAGTATTTCGGCTATGGATATGTAAAGGACAAGAACGACATCGTGCCCTTCGTACCCGTCAACTTCTGGTCTTTCCGCATCATGGTGGGTTTGGGCTGTATCTTCATCCTGTTCTTTGCCCTCATCGCCATTCTGGCCTTCCGGATTCCATTCCTCTCGATTACGATACGTCGCCTTTTGGCTATTCTTTGCATCATTCCTGAAACAGCCTCCGACGAATACAACATCACCGCTCTGCCCAAATGGCATTATATCCTGGCCATCGTTCTGGTTCCTCTGGCATACATCGCCTCTGAGAGTGGCTGGCTGGTGGCTGAGTTCGGACGCCAACCCTGGACTATTCAAGACATGCTGCCTACGTGGGTAGCAGTCAGCGATGTCGACAGCTTCAGCGTTGCCCTAACGTTCTTCCTCTTCCTGTTCCTTTTCACCCTGATGCTCTGCGTAGAAATCAACATTCTGCTCAAGCAAATCAAAAAGGGACCGGAGTATAGTGAGAAGTGAAAAGTTAAAAGTGAAAAGTTAAAAGTAAAGTTATGACATACGATTTCTTACAGCACTACTGGTGTTTCCTAGTATCACTGTTAGGTGCACTGCTGGTTTTCCTGCTGTTTGTGCAGGGTGCCAACTCAATGGTTCGTTCCTTAGGTTATACGGACGAAGGGCGCAGACTGATCATCAATTCGACAGGTCGTAAGTGGGAGTTTACATTTACCACCCTCGTTACGTTTGGCGGTGCTTTCTTTGCCTCTTTCCCACTCTTCTATAGCACGAGTTTTGGCGGAGCCTATTGGTTGTGGATGATTATCCTCTTCACCTTTGTGGTACAGGCCGTGAGCTATGAGTTTCAGAATAAGCTGGGCAACTTTCTGGGTCCTAAGACTTTCCAGATGTGTCTGGTTATCAATGGTTTGCTAGGTCCGCTGCTCTTAGGCGGTGCTGTTGCCACCTTCTTCGAGGGCAGCAACTTCATCATCATGAAAGAGAACCTGGTCGACACAGGAGCTATCACCCCCATCATCTCGCGCTGGGGCAATGCTTCGCACGGACTGGACGCCCTGCTCAATCCCTGGGTTCTGGTCTTCGGACTGGCTGTGATGTTCCTGGCTCGCGTCTTGGGAACACTCTATATTATTAATAATGTAAACGACGAGGACATCCGTTCAAGAGCCAGCGTCCGACTCATCGGCGCCGCTCTTCCCTTCGTGCTGTTCTTCGTGGCTTACCTCATCCACCTGTTGCTCAAGGACGGCTACGCCTACGATGAAGCTGGCGTTATCAGCATTGTACCCTATAAGTATCTCGACAACTTCCTCGACATGTGGTATCTTACCATTTTGCTCCTGATTGGCGTCATCCTGGTACTTTATGCCATTGGCAAGACCGTCGTATCGAAGACCTACATCGGAGGCATCTGGCCGGCAGGCGTTGGTGTCGTTTTGGTCGTTTTGCCTCTGTTGCTCATGTCCGCCTGGAACCACACGGCCTACTATCCTTCTACTGCCGACCTGCAGTCGTCGCTGACCATTGTCAATTCGTGCAGCAGTGAGTTTACGTTGCGCACCATGTTCTATGTCAGCCTCATCATCCCATTCGTACTGGCATACATCGTCTACGCCTGGTGGTCGATAGACAAAAAGAAGCTGGATAAACAGGAGATAGCAGACGACCATGCATACTAAAACGAAAGAAATGAGCCAAGATTTTTGGCTCGTTTCTTTTTTCTTCGTACCTTTGCACTCCGTATGATTGTATGTATTGCTGAGAAACCCAGCGTGGCCAGAGACATCGCTCGCATTATTGGAGCGACCACCAGTCACGACGGTTATATGGAAGGAAACGGTTTTCAGGTGACTTGGACGTTTGGTCACCTGTGTACGCTGAAAGAGCCCCACGACTACACGCCGATGTGGAAGTCGTGGAGTCTGACGTCATTGCCGATGATTCCTGAACGTTTTGGTATCAAACTCATCGACGACCAAGGCATCAAGAAACAGTTTTCGATTATCGAGAGTCTGATGCAGAAAGCTGAGCGCATCGTCAACTGCGGTGACGCCGGACAGGAGGGTGAACTCATCCAGCGCTGGGTGATGCAAAAGGCTGGCGCCAAGTGTCCGGTCAGTCGTCTGTGGATATCGTCAATGACAGACGAAGCCATCCGCGAGGGATTTCAGAACTTGAAAGACCAGCAGGACTACCAGCCACTTTATATGGCAGGTCTCTCGCGAGCTATTGGCGACTGGCTTCTGGGCATGAATGCCACCAGACTCTACACGCTGAAGTATGGGCAGAACCGCCAGGTGCTCTCCATCGGACGTGTGCAGACGCCTACCCTCGCGCTCATCGTCAACCGACAGAAGGAGATAGACAACTTCAAACCTGAGCCTTACTGGGTTTTGGCAACAGTCTATCGCGATACCACTTTTACTGCTACTTCTGGCAAATTCACCTCGAAGGAAGAAGGCGAAAAGGCTTTTGCCACCATCGAGGGCAAGCCCTTTACCGTTACCAAAGTAGAGAAGAAGGAAGGCAAGGAACAGCCCCCGCAGCTCTACGACCTCACGTCGCTGCAGGTTGACTGTAACAAAAAATATGGTTTCTCTGCAGAAATGACGCTCAACCTCATTCAGGCCCTCTACGAACGTAAGTTCACGACCTATCCGCGTGTGGATACACAATTCCTCTCCGACGACATCTATCCCAAGTGTCCGCAGACCATGAACGGACTCTATCAGACGAAATTCGGGGGCGTGGCACCTTATGCAGAGATTATCAAGATCATTGGCGGCAAACCCCTGAAGAAATCGAAACGCGTATTCGATTCGTCGAAGGTGACCGACCACCACGCCATCATCCCAACTGGTGTGATACCTCAGGGCTTGAGCGATGCCGAACAGAAGGTGTTCGACCTCATTGCCCGTCGTTTTATCGGCGTCTTCCTGCCTGATTGTAAGTTCTCAACGACCACAGTGCTGGGCGAAGTCCGGTCTGTTGCGACTGAGTCGCAACAAACAAAGGAGGAGGTAGTTGAATTCAAGGTAACTGGCAAGGAGATTCTCGATCCAGGCTGGCGCATCGTCAGAGGTAAAACACCGGGAAATTCAGAAAACTCCGAAAACTCCGAAAACTCTGAAAATTCAGAGAACTCCGATAAAGAAGAACGCACCCTGCCAGCCTTCGTCAAAGGCGAGAGTGGCGACCACAAGCCCACGCTAACCGAGAAATGGACAACGCCTCCACCCTACTACACCGAAGCCACCTTGCTGCGTGCGATGGAAACAGCCGGCAAATTTGTGGAAGACGAAACGCTGCGCGCTGCTATGAAAGAGAACGGCATCGGACGTCCTTCTAGTCGTGCTTCTATCATCGAAACACTCTTCAAGCGTCATTATATCAAGCGCGAACGCAAACGCTTGGTAGCCACGCCCACAGGTATCGAACTCATCGACCTGATTCGCGAAGAACTACTGAAGAGCTGCGAGCTGACGGGTATCTGGGAAAAGAAACTTCGCGACATAGAACACCAAACCTACGACGCTGGTCAGTTTATTCAGGAACTGAAGCAACAGGTGTCGGATATTGTCCGCGATGTGATGAGCGATCCGACAAACAGACGCATCACCATACAATAAAACATACCATTACTCCGTTATTGGTATAGTATGAAGAAGAACTTATACCTTTTTATATATGCTATAGCGGTTGCCGTGTTCCTGACGGGATGCGGTGCTGAACAGGCTATGAAGAAAGGCGATAAGTTCTATGCCTTAGGCGAATATTACGACGCTGCCGCCCAATACAAGAAGGCCTATTCGCAGACGCCAGCCAAAGAGCGCAAGCTGCGCGGACAACGGGCTCTGAAGATGGCCGAGTGCTATCGTCGCATCAACTATTCGCAGAAGGCAATCGCGGCCTACAACAATGCCGTCCGCTATAAGCAGACCGACTCGCTGACGTACTTCCGACTGGCCGAGCAGCTGATGAAGAACGGCAACTACAAAGAGGCTGAACGTCATTTCCAGACAGCTATCGACTCGCTGGCCACGTTTCCTGGTATGGAGGCCTACCAACAGTTGGCCAAGACAGGACTACGCTCAGCCCAACAGGCTCCGCAGTGGAAGCAGGAAGGCTCGAAATATACCGTTAAGCGCGAAAGCATGTTCAACTCCCGTCGTGCTGACTATTCGCCTATGATTACCGGCAACGAGAACGACCAGCTCTTCTTCACGTCAACCCGTAATCAGGCCAAGGGCGACGAGCTGAGTGGCATTACGGGTACGAAGAATGCCGACATCTTCTTCTCTCAAAAGGACGACAAGGGCAAGTGGCAACGTCCGCAATCCATCGACACCGAACTGAACAGTGATGGCGAAGAGGGTGTCTGCTCGTTCTCACCTGACGGACGTACCATGTATCTGACACAATGCAAGACCGACAACAACTACCCCCGTTATGCCAATATTGCCACCAGTCAGCGTTCGGATGCCGCGTGGAGCAAGGCATCGGAACTGGTGCTCACCCGCGACACGCTGTCAGCCTATGCCCATCCTGCCGTATCGCCCGATGGCGAGTGGCTCTACTTTGTCAGCAATATGGCAGGCGGTCTGGGGGGCTACGACATCTGGCGCGTCCGTCTGACCAGCAGTGGTGTGGGTGGTGTCGAGAACCTTGGTGCACCCATCAACACCCCTGGCGACGAGATGTTTCCAACGTTCCGTCCCAATGGCGACCTGTACTTTTCGAGCAACGGCCACGAGGGGATGGGCGGTCTCGACATCTATATTGCCAAACCCTCGGAACAGAAGGATGTCCATTACACGATAGAACACCCGGGCTACCCGCTTAATTCGCAAGGCGACGATTTCGGCATGACCTTCGACGGTCTGAACAATCGCGGCTTCTTCTCCAGCAATCGTGGCGACGGCAAGGGCTGGGACCATATCTATTCGTTCGAGAAGCCCGACATCGTGCAGACGGTGAAGGGATGGGTCTACGAACAGGACGGCTACGAACTGACGGCAGCACAAGTGTACATGGTAGGCAACGACGGCACCAACATGAAGCTGAGCGTCAAGGGCGACGGCTCGTTCACGCAGGAGATACAGCCTGGCGTCGATTACGTGTTCCTAGGCACGTGCAAGGGCTTTTTGAATCATCAGGAAGAACTGCGCGTCGACACCGTTGACAGCTCGCAGGAATATGTCCTGCAGTTCCCACTGGCCTCCATCACGGCTCCCGTCATGATCGACAATATCTTCTACGATTTCGACAAGGCGACGCTCCGTCCTGAGAGCGAGGAGGCACTGGACAAACTGGTAGAGCTGCTGAAGGAGAATCCCAACATCACCATCGAGCTCTCTGCCCACTGCGACTATAAGGGCTCTGCCGACTATAATAAGCGCTTGGCACAGCGACGAGCCGAAGCGGTGGTGCAATATCTGACGGAGCACGGCATTGAGAACGACCGTCTGACGCCCGTCGGCTACGGCAAGGAGAAGCCCAAGACTATTCGCAAGAAACTCACTGAGAAGTATCCGTTCCTGAAAGAAAACGACGTCCTGACGGAGGAATTCGTCAAGACGCTGAAAGAGGAGGAACAGGAGATATGCAATCAGCTGAACCGCCGTACTGAGTTTATTGTGCTACGTACTACTTACGGTTTGCTTCCGAATAAATAACCTCGCCCACTCCCACAAACAAGAGTCCAAAGATGACGCTGAACACCATCAACAGATTGATGCTGAAGTCATGAGCTGACATCGTACGGATCATCACTTCCAGTTGCACAGCCAGCTGGCTCATGCCGTCGAACACGACGAAGAGTACTGCAAACACCAGTATGCAGAAAGCCGTCCACAGCCTGTTAAACCAGTTGATGCGTGATGGCAAACGGTGCATCACCCGCTCGCTGAAGCCATCGTCAGCTATCTGCTGCTGCGCGGCCTCACTAAAAAATTGTCTTAGCAATTGTTCGTTATTATCGTTCATATCCATTCTCCTTTAAATAGTTTGCCAGTTTTTCCTTTCCTCTTGAGAGATGTGACTTGACGGTACCCTCCTTCATTTGCGTAATTTTGGCAATTGCCGCAATATCGTAGCCGTCAATCAGTTGCAGTGTGATACAGGTGCGTTCATCGTCCTTCAGCAGGGCCAGCGCGGCGTAGATGTCCATCGACAGCGTCGGTTGGCTACTGGTTCTTGGCTGTTGGCTCTCGGCTATTTGCCAGTCGCTGATAGCCAGTTGTCGTTTGCGCGTGTAGTCATAAAACACGTTGTAGGCTATTCGCATGAGCCACGTCTGAAACGAGGCGAGTCCGCGAAAGGAAGCAATGCTGGTATAAGCCTTGATGAACGTGTCCTGAGCCAGGTCGTCGCTCAACTGACTGTCTCCGAGTGTCTGATGGAGAAAGAACCTGCGTACAGGTGACTGATATCTGCGCACGAGCTCGTCGAAAGCCCGTTTGTTGCCAGATATCGCCACCTGTGCTACCAGACTGATGTCAGTGAGCGAACTCATCAGTTATTGTCGCGTCAGTTGATTTTTGGCAGGTATGATAATCCATGCTACTATATAGAAAGGAATGCCTGCAAAAGCCGTAAACAGTGTGAGTGCTGCATATCCCAGACGAACAGCTACGGGATCGAAATCCATATACTCAGCAAATCCTGCGCAAACACCGCCTAATACGCGGTCGTTGCTACGTTCTAACTTCCTTGTCATAATTGATCGTTATTTAATAAATCATTATTATTGTTATTCCTTCTCTGCGATGTCTTCGAGGCGAACACCTTACCCAGTCCGATACAGAACACCAGCGCGCCGATACCGAAGCCTACGTGTCCGGCAGCATAGCCCAAGAAAATCATGAGGCCTACGCCTACGAAGCACTGACGCATGCCCTTCTGATACTCGTCGGTATCGCTGATGGGGTCGTTGTTCAGCAGCTGGTCAGGAATAGGCTGTCCCTGCTGCATCGCCATCTGTGCCAGTCGCATCTTTTCCCTGCGATTCCTATTGATAAAATAGAACAGCGCAACGATAATCAGAACCGGTGCCAGCACGAAGATGATGAGCAGTACGCACAGTACAAAAAACATACCAGCGATGCCATTAGCCCCCATTGAGTCGAAAACGTTGCTAAACAGTCTACCAAAGTCGTCATCGTCCATCTCGTAGGTTGTTGTCCTGCTGCTCCAGGGCGATGTAGGCGTAGTAATAGTCACCTTGCGGCTATGTTTCGTTACAGTCGCCGTATCTGTACTCGTGGTGTCCGAATACACATCGACGCCTCCAGTGCTCGTCGTGTCGACCAAGGCGGTGCGTGGTGTGTGACGATGCTTCTGCGCTGCTGCCTGCAATCCCATGGAGAGCGTCAGCAGCACGGCCATTGTGAACAGTAATTTCTTCATATTCATCATACTATTTTTTGTTCTTTATTCATCCGTTAGACGTAATAAGTTCCAAATTTGTTGCAAAGGTGCGATTTTTTTTTTAATTTTGCAAGCAAAATGGCAGAATTACCTATAGAATTCACCGAATCTACACGTCAACTGATGGGTGACGAACGCTTCGAACGCTATCTGCAGTCGTTCGGAGAGGATAGTCCTGTCAGCATCCGACTCAATCCGCTGAAGGCGGATATGGGCCATTGGCAGTTAGCTGTAAGCCATGAGCCCGTACCCTGGTGCCGCGACGGCTATTACCTTAAGCAACGTCCCAACTTCACCTTCGACCCGCTGTTCCATGCCGGTTGCTACTACGTGCAAGAGGCTGCCTCAATGTTTCTCGACGAAGCATTGCGCCAGCATCTCACCTCTCACCTCTCACCTCTTACCTCTTTAGATCTCTGCGCTGCCCCTGGCGGCAAGTCTACGCTGCTGCGTGCCGCATTGCCTGAAGATTGCATGCTTTACTCGAACGAACCCATCCGCCATCGCGCCAGCATTCTCTTGGAGAATGTCACCAAGTGGGGATACAACAACCATGTTGTTACTAATGCTTATCCCAAGGACTATCGAAAGGCGAAGATGAAGTTCGACCTCATCCTCTGCGATGTGCCCTGCTCTGGCGAAGGCATGTTCCGCAAGGATCCTGCCACCATCCGCGAATGGAGTCCGCAGCAGGTCGAGAAGTGCTGGCAACTGCAGCGCGACATCGTCAGCGACGCATGGGCCTGCCTCAACCCTGGCGGACTATTTATATATAGTACGTGTACATTTAATACAAAGGAGAACGAAGAGAATGTCCGCTGGATGCTCAGCCAATTCGATGACGCCAGCGTGCTGCCTGTCAAGACACGCCCCGAGTGGAACATCACCGGCTCGCTGCTCGACGGATTCACTGAACCCGTCTACCGCTTCATTCCAGGCATCACCCGTAGCGAAGGCCTCTTCATCTGTGTGCTCCGCAAAGCAAATCATGGGGACTGTCCCCGCTGTGAGAAGCGAAGCGGATTACAGAGGGACTGTCCCCGTGATTTGCATCCGCTGAAGACGGAAACCATCGAGGGAAATCTACCCCAAACCGACCTCTCGTACTCAGAGGCCATGAAGTTTCTGCGTGGCGAGGCACTCGTGCTGCCTGCCGACTCCCCTCGCGGCATCGTCGAGGTCTGTTTCATGGGACACTCCCTCGGACAGGTCAAGAACATCGGCAATCGTGCCAACAACCTCTATTCCAAACCCTGGAGAATCAAAACCACTCATATACCCAACGATTATGAAGCAATACTTAGACATACTTAACCGTATCCTCACAGAAGGAACACAAAAGGGCGACCGTACAGGTACGGGCACCATCAGCATTTTCGGTACTCAGAGCCGTTACAATCTCGACGACGGATTCCCATTGCTCACCACCAAGAAACTGCACCTGAAGTCCATCATCTACGAACTGCTTTGGTTCCTGCAGGGCGACACCAACGTGAAGTACCTACAGGAGCACGGCGTGCGCATCTGGAACGAGTGGGCAGACGAGAACGGCGAGCTCGGTCCCGTCTATGGCCACCAGTGGCGTGCTTGGCCCGACTATCAGGGTGGCGTGATAGACCAGATACAGTATGTGGTCGACCAACTGAAGACCAATCCCAATTCGCGCCGAATGATTGTCTCGGCATGGAACGTCGCCGAGGTCAACAAGATGGCGCTGCCACCCTGCCACACCATCTTCCAGTTCTATGTCGCAGGCGACCGCCTCAGCCTTCAGCTCTATCAGCGAAGTGCCGACACCTTCCTCGGCGTACCCTTTAACATCGCCTCCTATGCCCTGCTGCTGCAGATGATGGCGCAGGTCACAGGATTCCGTCCGGGCGACTTCATCCATACCACCGGCGACACCCATCTCTATCTCAATCATATCGAACAGGCCAAGCTACAACTCACACGTGAGCCTCGTCCGCTGCCCACGATGAAGATCAACCCCGACGTCAAGAGTATCTTCGATTTCCACTTCGAAGACTTCGAACTCGTTGGCTACGACCCTCATCCACACATTAAAGCGGAGGTCAGCGTGTAAAGTCTGATAGAATCTCGTCACACATGCTACTGACGGTAGGACGATGCGTGATGAAGAGCATGGTTTTCTCTGGATAGGCCGCAAAGAGACGGCGATAAAGTTCGCGCTCGGTAGGTTCATCGAGCGACGACGATATTTCGTCGAGCAATAGGATATCACCTGGATGCAACAGGCCACGGGCAATGGCGATGCGCTGCGACTGTCCCTCACTCAGTCCACCGCCACGTTCTCCCAGTTCGGTATCAACACCACCAGGCAGGTCGAAGACAAAGTCGGCACAGGCCGTATGCAGCACCTCACGCAGCTCGTCGTCGGTGGCATCGGGCTTGGCCAATTGCAGGTTGTAACGGATGGTACCGCTCATCAGTGTGTTGCCCTGGGGTACGAAACAAGGTTCGCCTCCCACCTCTACCTCTCCGCTTGAGGGTTGTATAAAGCCGAGAATCATGCGGAACAGCGTGGTCTTGCCGATACCTGTTTCTCCCATGATGGCTGTCTTCGTGCCTGCTGCAAAGTGATGGGTGAAGTGGCTGAATATTTCCCTGTCGCCCTTGGCATAGCGGAACGTGACATCCGTCATCTGGATACCATCAACCTCTTCCCTCTTACATCTTACAACATCCATCTTACATCTTCCATCTTCCAACTCTTCCAGTCGGTCGATGCTGGCAGTAGTATGGATAATGGCAGGAATCATATTGAGCATCTGCAGGATAGGGTGCTGAATCATACCCACCAGTTGCAGAAACGATGTCATGACACCAAAGGTGATGGCTCCCGTGCGCAACTGCAGTCCACCCCATACGAAGGCCAACAGATAACCCAGACCGAACACGCAACCCATGATGAGGCGAGTAACGACAGTGAATCGCAGCCGACGTACTACATTGCCGTGCAGACGCTGCTGCATCGTATCGAGACGGTCGGTTACCCACTGCTCGCTACCCAGCGACCGCAGCACGGCATTATGCTCCATGCCCTCCTGCACCTGCATCTGTATGCGGCTCTCGTCCTGTCGGATGTCGAGCGTCATCTGACGCAACCGTCGGGCTATCAGCTTGCCGAAGACGATAGCCAGAGGGGTCAGCAACAGAAGCGCCCACGCCAAACGGGCATCGAACCAACGCATCAGCAGGAAGGCACCGCACAGCTGTATCATCGTAATCAGCAACTGCGGCAGCGTGTCGGTCGTGGTGTTGCTCACGGTCTCGATGTCCTTAGCCAGACGCGAGGCCACATCACCTGAGTGCAACTCGTTGTCGGTATACAACTGCCGGCGGAACAGGCTGCTGAAGATGCGCAGCCGCAGCATGTTGGTCTGACGGACATTGGCAGTCGTGCCCAGCCAGAACCCTATCTGGCGCAGCACCACACCACCGACGACTGTAGCCACCAGCCACGCCACCATCTGTATCACGTCGTCGGCAGTACCTGTGCGGATGGTCTCGTCGATAAACCGTCGGCTAAGCCACACCATCAGCAGTCCGAGTGTCACCTGAGCGACACCCAGGACCACGCGCACCACAGTATTCCATCGGATGCCGCGTGAGTTCTGCCAAAGCCACGCTACATAGTTCATTCTATCACACCTACGCTGGTCAAATCATCGATGATGGCTGCAACATCGTTCTTCGCCTCGTCGTTGCTCACCTCGTATTCCTCACAGAGCTTGCCGGCCAACGCCTCGATGGTGAAGTCGCCCATCGCCTTTGCCTGCTGCCAAATCCATGCTGCCGTCTCGTTGAGGGCCAACAACTTGCCGAAGTTAATGGCTCCGAGGCCCTCGCCAACTATCACGTTCTCGCCACACACCTGGCGCAGCACAAATCCTTTCTTGATTCTCATAATCGTCTGTATATTGCTAAAAGATATCTTCTGATGGGGCGCAGCGTCCACCACACTTTCGCAGCCATGCAGCGCCACCCGTTATATAAGTCGTGTCTCTTCTCATCGGCGCTCACCACGTGCGTCGCCTTTGCCTTGACATCACCGAGGGTACAGCGCTCAACGCCAGACAGATTGCCGTCGCCCATCAGCGTCACCTGGTTGCCATCGATACGGATAATACGGTGCACCACGTATCGGTTGCCTTCTACCCACGCCAGCACCACATCGCCTCGCTTCAGCATTTGTGGCTTCTGCAGGATGACGCTCTCCTGACCGCCAATGATAAACGGTAGCATGCTGCGTCCGTTGACGGGCAGCGTCACACTCACGCCGTCTGCCACCAGCCTGATAGCCTCCTGCAATATCTCCGCGTCGGTAATCATAATTATCAATTCTCAATTGTCAATTGGCACAGCTCCGCTACCGCCTTGTCGGGCAGACATGCCAGATGCCATGTGGGTACTGTCTGAAGACATGTCCTGCTACTTTGTAATATCTCGTCTCTCTCATCTCTGATGCATTCGATAGTGCGATTGCAAAGTTACAACTTTTTACCGAAACAAGTAACATGAGGAGGCAAAAAAAGGAGAGTTGCCCTTAAAAAAGCAACCTGATAGACGGTGAAGTGGATGTATTTGTTCAACTCCTGAGTATAGGCATCGACAGTCTCAACCGACCAGTCGTCGCTCTTGATGCTAACGTAGCTTACAAAACAATGCACGCATTTGGGACATGGTCCAAATGCGTGTATCGTGTTCGTTTTATATGATGATGATGCTTACTTCGGCTGCAGATCCTTATATTCGTTGACTGCATCGAAGCACGGACAGTCCTTGTGCGGATTGAGGTCATGATGACCTACGATGACGGCGTGGGGGTAACGCTGTATCAGCTCCTTCAGCAGTCTGCGCATTTCAGTCTTCTGCGCCTCGGTACGCGTGTCTTCGGGTTGACCGCATTGCTTAGAGTCCAGCGCAGCTGGTGGTGCCGAGCGCCGTGATAGCTGCAGTCACAATAGAAATGATCACCTGGCCAATGGCCTTCCAAAAAGCTTTATTCTTCATCATTGTCTAGTTTAGTTAATAAATCTCTCATTTCTCTTAATCGCCCTCACCCGGTTCATCGCCATTGTTGGTTGGCGCTGGTGTCTGGCTACTTCCCCCTCCTTCGGAGGTGTTAGGGGAGGCATTCTCGTGTGTCTCCTCGAAGACGACGTCCTTGAGCAGCGACTTGGCGCTGACGTACTTCTGTTTGATGACGCCCTGGCTGTTCACCGTCTGACCTACCACGATGCGCTCCGTCTCGGGTGCGAAGAGGACGCGACGGCGGGTGATGGTCGTGGCGTTGACCTGCTCGGGCTTGGCGACGCCGATGCTGGAGAATCCCACCTTGAAGATGCCGATGCCGTCGATCTTCACTTTCTGTCCGAGCTCGAAGAAGTGCTTCATGGCCTCGCCCAGTTCCTGGAGCACGGCCTTGATGTCCGACTTCTTGACAGAGCACTGTGTCTGGATGAACTCGCCCAACTCCTCGGTGCCGATGAAGTTGACGTCGTAGACGGCCTTGGCGTAGTACTTGCCGAACGACTTCGAATCCTTGATCTTGTTCTGTGTCTTAATGAATTTCTGACTCATTTTACATTAAACATTAAAGATTAAACATTGGCTTCTTCGGGTTGCTCCAAGTGCTTCTTTTGGGTGTTCTGCAGGCTTCTTCCGTTGGTTCCTTAGGCTCCTTTGCCCCATAGCGATGCCTCGCTTCCCCCATAGCGAGCTTCAGCGTGGGTCGTAGCAGCCTTTGGCATCAGTCATAGCAGCCTTTGGCACGCCCCGTAGCAAGCATCTCTTTGCTCCCTTAAAGCCACTTGCAAAGGTACAATAATTCAAAGAACACGTGCGGCTCAGTGCCGCTTTAGGCGAGATAAGCGCCGTTAAACGTCTATACAGAACGTTTCGACAATATATACCACGACCTTAGGCGGCAGGACTCTCATCTTCGGCTTCATGCCGAGGGCCTCCAGTCGCTTTCTGTGCGGCGCCAGCCACCTTGCGAGTGTGTCTACGCTGACACCGGCCGCATCGGCCAGCTGTTGTTTTGACATTGCTTTCATAATGTTTTGAAGTTTTAAAGTTGAACTTGATGTTATATGTAACAGATGCACAGATGAAACAGTAGTTTTTTTAGTTTTTTACGCGTACCGCCTATGTGTGTGCACGGTACGCGGAGGATTTCAGAAAATCTCTGTTCCATCTGTATCCGTTCCCGTCTGTTGTGGTGGCAGCTGCCGTATTGAGCGCATCTCATCCACCGATCGTCGCACCACCACATAGCCGCGCGTGTGGCGCTGCACCCGGTCCTGGAATCCCAGTTCCCTGAATGCCCGCCCCAGCGTCACTGTGTTCAGCTTCTGTGTGATGCCTGCGCCCACGATCTGCAGGGCCAGCGACACGGGCATGAACTCACCGGGCTCCTTGCCTGACGGCTTACGGAAGTACAGCTCTATCAGCTCGTGCTCCAACCTGGGTGTCTCAAACTGCTCGTTATGGTGCTGCAGCTGCTCTATCTCCGACCGGTCGAACCAGTATCGGAAGCCCTCGCGGTAGAGGGCGTATGCCTGCGCATAGATAGCGTCGTAGTCGAAGGGCTTGGTCAGCGGACTCTCTATCGATTCCACCTCGAATGGCAGCCACCGTCTCGTACCCGTCGTGTCGCTGAGGAACTGCACGTTGTTGCCCGTGCCGCAGAACGATGCCAGGTGCGGACGGTTCTCATGATATCGGGCATAGGCCTCACGCTCGTTGATGGACGGCATGGTCATGGCCGCCTTCAGCTTGTTGAGTTCCTTGGGCAGCATGGAGTCCAGCTCCTCCCAACATACCAGTCCGTACTTGGCCAGCGTGAGGAGGTCGTCCTTCGACACGAGCCCCGAGTTGGTCTTGGTGTAGAAGTACTGGCGCAGCTGCGGCGGCAGCAGATTGGCAAACCATGTGGTCTTGTATGCTCCCTGGTCGCCGATGAGCACCAGCATGACGTTGTTGACCACAGCATCCTCCATCCATGATGCCACCATACCCACGAGCCATTTCTGCAGGTACAGGTAGAAGAGGATCTGCTCATCGTCATCGCCCTTCACCTTGACGGTGAGCGACAGGTCCAGGATGGCGTTACCCCCGTCGTCAGTCCATGGCGGCAGATGCTCGAGATAGAAGCGGAACGGGTGGTACCTGTGGACATAGTCCGACTCAATGACGCTTCTGAGGTGTTCCTTGACGACCGGTTTCTCGCTGCTGAGCTCCGTCCACAGTGTGTTGACGTCGCGGTCGGTCAGGTTGTCGTATCCGTCCGTCACACCGCCGTCGCCCCCGAAGATGGTCAGCAGGCCTTGGTCGTCGACACGTATCTCCGGCCCGCGTGAGTAGTAGTGGATCTCCGTGCGTCCGCGCACCTCGTTGTATCGCAGCGACACGCGGTTGGCAAGCATCGCCTTGATCTCCTCAGGCGTGGCATACACCTCCTGCCACGGCTTCTTGTGTCCTTCGTTACTGTCAGACGTCTCTTTCTTCTTCCCTTTCTTCTTTTCGTCCATAGCTTTTTTTATGCGGCACGATCCTCAGACCTATATCTAATAGGATAATTGCCATTATTTAGCCTTTCTTTTCTAATCTTGTTAAAATATTTCATTTGCCGATTAATTCCTTGACGTATCGTCTGAACTTTAGTGTCAAAATTCTCGCTATTGGCCAAATTAGAGTAAGTAGCCATATATTTGGCTATTTGTGAGATATTGTTATGTCGATGCCAACCAAAAGAAATAGCACGTGCCAGTTCATAATAGACCAATTGTTTTTTACCTTTGGTAAAGTCGAACTCAATAAATATCCATTCCTTGACATCCAACAGCTGATTTTGCTCACTCAAGATTTTTCGCCACCTATCGAGTCTCATAGTTAATGCTCGGTGGCAACAGGGATAGAACAGCCCTAAAAGAGATTGCTCCCTTTCTTTTTTATTCATAATTTTTTTGTTTGAAATTATTAATATTAGTACGGCATCACGATTGTATATGCCATTCGTTAACCCACAAAGAATTAGAATGTGGTTGGTGGATTTTCATGGAGATCGGCCATCTCAAGGAATGCAGTCCAACAAATTGAACCCGGTTGCTGATAGTTGTTAACAGAATTTGTTATCATCTCATACTATTTTTCTGCAAAATTAAGAATTACATACGCATGATGCAAAAAATCATTCGATTTTTTGTTTACTACTCCCCGATATGCTGCATAATTCATGTAGCAACTCCTTTTTTTGCCCTTAAAATTTGCAGATTTCCCAAATAATCCATACCTTTGCACTTGATCACTGGCCCATGCTTCGGTGGAAGTGCCAGTGTGACATTGAGGGTAAAATATAACAAGCGTTTGCTGTTTATTCGGAATTACTTCTGAATCTAGCACATTCAAGAAAGAGTCCAATCCGAAAGAATAAGTCGCAAGCGTCTGTGCGATATGCATGGACGTGACTTATCTGGATTGGTAGGCCTGTGCTAGAGCCGAGAAGTATGGATGAGAATACTGTCCATGCTTTCTTTATGCTCTAAGCTAAGCCTACTCCTCCGAAGATAAGCATACGCCTAAATGCATAACGTATGGCAAATACTAATTTGACGAATGCAAAGACTGCAAAGAACGATGAGTTCTACACGCAGTATGCCGACATACAGAAAGAGATAAACGCTTATCTGGATTACAATCCGGATGTGTTTCGTGACAAGACGGTACTGCTGCCTTGTGATGATCCTGAGTGGAGTAACTTTACTAAGTTCTTCGCCCAGAACTTCCAGTTATTTGGATTGAAGAAACTGATATCTACCAGCTATGCTCCTGAGAGCAAAAAGTATAAGATGCCCTATGAGCCTACGTTATTTGAGACACAACAACCTTATTTTAATCCAGACAAGAGTAAGACAAACGGCAAGATTTTCGTGCTGGAACGCGACATAACTGGCGATAATCGCATCGATATCAATGACATCGAATGGCAGTACCTGGAGGGTGATGGAGACTTCCGTAGCAAAGAAGTAACCAAACTCAGAGACGAAGCCGACATCATTGTTACCAACCCGCCATTCTCATTATTCCGTGAATTTGTAGCTTGGTTGATAAATTCAGGGAAGCAGTTTATGATTATTGGCAACATGAATGCGATAACTTATCGAGAAGTGTTTCCTCTACTAAAAAACAACTTTATCTGGCTTGGTGCTACAGGTTTTGTTACTGATATGGTATTTGGGGTGCCTGAAGGAACAGAGGTTAAAGAGAGTGATAAAAAGAAAGCTGAACGTTTAGGTTATGTTGGGAACTATACAAGATTAGGTAATTCTTGTTGGTATACAAATATTGATCATGGACGTCGTCATCAACCTATAAAGTTGATGACTATGGCTGAAAATCTTAAACATAGTAGACATAAAGACATAAGGGGACGTGAAGATTATGAACATTATTATCATTACAACTACATAGAGGTTCCTCATTCAGACTCAATCCCGTCCGATTACAAAGAAATTATGGGTGTGCCTATTTCATTCTTAGACAAATATTGTCCTGAACAATTTGAAATAATAGGAATAAGTTTAACGGATGCTACAATAAAGCCTGCAGGATTACCTAAATCCAAACAGGGAGGCCCCGCCTTTTATATTTTGCGAAACGAAGAGTACGATAGATTATATGCAAGAATACTTATCCGCAAAAAGCAATAGCCTATGAAAACTGAGTTTAAAACCTATACCGTTGAGGAAATCTGTGACGGCTTTGAGTATAACGAACTGGAGGGGAAAGGCCTGTACGGCTTGGCTGGTCAGCTGACAATTCAGCCCGAGTACCAGCGTAACTATATCTATGCCGACGGCAAGCGCGATGTGGCGGTAATAGACTCGGTATTGAAAGGCTACCCATTGGGCCTTATATATTTTAATAAGGTAGAGGAGGGTAGGTTAGAAGTCCTTGATGGTCAGCAGCGCATCACATCGCTTGGTCGTTTCTTGAAGAACAAGTTTGCCGTAAAGATAAACGATCTGGAACAGATTTTCGACGGATTGAACGATGGTATGCAGCAGAAGATTCTACAGACAAAACTATTGGTCTATATCTGCGAGGGTGAGGGTGAACATGCTGAAGAAGAAATCAAGGAATGGTTTAAGACTATCAACATCGTAGGCATCCCATTAAATCATCAAGAAGAGCTTAATGCCGTGTTCTCTGGTCCATTCGTTACAGCGTGTAAGGCAGAGTTCTCGAACTCGCAGAACGCCAACATTCAGCGATGGGAGTCGTATGTGAAAGGACCGGCAAACCGCCAGCAGTTCTTGGCAACTGCGTTAGAGTGGGTTAGTAAAGGTAATGTAGATGGTTACATGAGTGCACATCGTCGTGACGATAATATCAACGAGATTAAGACCTATTTCAATACCGTGATTGATTGGGTTGACTCTAAGTTTGATGATGTGTATGATGAGATGCAGGGATTGAATTGGGGCGAGCTTTACGAGCGATTCCACAATCAGGCATATAACCACTCCGAGCTGTCGGCTAAGGTCTATCAACTGATGCACGATGACTTTGTGACGAACCGCCGCGGAATATTCGAATATGTGTTAGGTGGTTGCCAGGATACTAAGTTGCTGAACATTCGACTGTTCGACAAGCCAACTATGCGCAAGGTTTATCAGCAGCAGACCGACAAGGCTAAAGCCGAGAACGTATCTAACTGTCCATATTGCGCCATCGGTCATGATGCAAACCGCCAGCGCATCTGGAAATTAGAGGAGATGGATGCCGATCATGTAACCGCTTGGAGCAAAGGCGGTAGCACCGACATCAGCAACTGTCAGATGCTTTGCAAAACCCACAACCGCGCCAAAGGAAACAGATAACTAAAAACTATAGGATATGAAAGCTAAATCGAAATCTTATGTAACATCGGCAAAGACGATGTTTGCTGCATTGAGTATTCTGCAGAAGAATGGTGGAACAATGCCCATACGTTTGCTGATGCAGGAGGTGGAAAAGGCTGTAGAACTCTCTACTTGGGATAAAAGCATATTGGAGAATACCGGCAACATCCGTTGGCAGAGTATTATGCACTTTACATCGGTTGACTACGTGCGTGCAGGATTCCTTATAAAGAAGAAAGGTAACTGGACCATTACTCCAGAGGGCGAAGAGGCTTTGAAACTTGGTGCCGAGAAACTGCGTGACGAGGCATGGCAACGTTACAAGGCTTGGTATCGTGGTAAGGAGCAGACAATAGATGAGAAGCCTGCAACTCAACCTGAAGAAGAAAACGACCCTGCTAAAGAAACTTTGATAGAGCTTGAAACTCTTGAAGAAAGAGCTGCAAATGGTATCCGTGAATACTTGAAGAGCAAGAACCCGTATGAGTTCCAAGACCTGGTTGCGTCACTACTCAAGGCAATGGGCTACTATATCCAGTCGGTTGCTCCTCGTGGCAAGGATGGTGGTATAGACATTGTGGCTTATACCGACCCATTAGGTGCAAAGACACCAAGAATTAAAGTACAGGTAAAACACAAGCCTGATACCGCAACTGCTGCAGCAGACGTTCGTGCCTTGCTCGGTATTCTTAAGGCAGGAGATATTGCTCTGTTTGTTACCTCTGGCACTTATTCTACTGATGCTAAGCATGCTGCCACAAGTGGCGACAAGTTTATCCGTCTGATAGATGGTGATGAATTTATAGAGTTGTGGCAGGAGTATTACGACAAGATGAGTGATGAGGATAAAAACATGCTCCCGCTGAAGCGAATATCGTTCTTGGGGAATAATGAATAAAAGAAAAGATGCAGAACTGATTGGTTCTGCATCTTTTGATTGTTATAATGCAACTTTTTTAAGTTCGTTCTGTATGGCTTTATTTATAAAGTCATTGATTGTAGTGCCTGTGGCTGCTACGATAGCTGCAACACGGGAATGTAATTCTGAAGACATTCTGAGATTAAGTTTGCCGCTATATGGTTTAGCTGGCTCAACTCCATCTGCCTTACAAGCTTCGAGATAGCTTTCGATACCATCTTCAAAGTCTTTACGCAATTCATCGAGAGTCTGACCCTCATAAGTAATGAGGTCTTTACTCATACCTTGTACTTTGCCGAAAAGACAATTGTCTTCTTTGCTAATCCATTTTCCTAATCATAGGATTCATGATAATAATCACTTCGGACTTATAATACAGCAAGTCCGAAGTGATTATTTTATATTGTTTTTATGCCATGTGTATGCCTTGCGCATACTTGAATAAGCGATTTGTTTGAAAAATCGCTTATCACAATAACCTTTTTTGATTAAAATTTGGTTATTACAATAAGTTTTTCTATATTTGCACCCAAAAGGATGAAGTATAATAATATAAGGTATGGAAACTCTGTTTAAGAAGCATCGGGTACTGGTATCCCAGGTAAGTATGAAGATAGTTCGCCAATTGATGGATTCCATCAACTGGGAGAAACAATTAGTGTCAATACGTGGCTCTCGTGGTGTTGGTAAGACCACGTTAATGCGTCAATACATTAAACGAAAGTATGGAGTAAATGCAGGTGAAGCACTGTATTGCGTAATGGACAGCATGTATTTCACTAATCATACATTGCTTGAAGTTGCGGAGCGTTTTCATCTGATGGGTGGCAAACATCTTTTTCTTGACGAAGTGCATAAATACCCCACATGGAGTAAGGAGCTTAAAGAGATCATTGACTTGTGGCCCGACATGAAGATAACATTCACAGGGTCATCATTATTGCAGATCCTGAATGCAGATGCCGACTTGTCACGACGGGTGCTCAGTTACGATATGGCGGGGCTTTCATTTCGTGAGTTCTTGCATTTCTATAAAGGCATAGAATTACCTTCCTATACGTTGGATGAGATACTAAGCAATGCAGATGCAATTTGTCAAAAAGTGTGTGAGGTATGTCAACCTCAAGCACTCTTCGAAGAGTATCTGCGTGTGGGCTACTATCCTTTCTACGACGGAGACGAACAAGAGTA
>JAEEGK010008117.1_pt1 | contig 24851 bp, 39 predicted proteins | sample 8958771 | NCBI WGS metagenome assembly JAEEGK01 (sample SAMN16246547, study PRJNA631951) | gut metagenome | biome: gut microbiome; feature: rumen; material: SC-attached | host: Bos | place: Iran: Karaj | collected 2018-10
CTCCCATTGATCCCCACTATCAGGAGGTGGAAGGGCAGAGAAACAACAAAGTAAATCAGCAAGTCTTGCAAAAAACGCTTGACAGCTTGCTTGTATTATGTTACAATGGAACTGTAGAAAGAGCGAAAGAACGAGAGAACAAGAGAGGTAACAACCATGCATTACTATCGTATTGAATACAAGATCGGTGAAAAGAAGTACTTAGCAGATCATCAGGCACCTGACATTCAGACAGCTTTGCGACAGCTGAGCATCAGAGTGAAGAGAAAAAACAAAGCAGAGTTACCTTTTACTATCACAGGTTGGAAGCGTCTAAAGTAAAGACGCTTCTTTCTTTTCTCCAAAAAAAAGAAAAAAATTTCAAGAAAACGCTTGACAAACTCTCTCTGCTATGTTACAATGTAGACAGAAAGAGAGAGAAACAGAGAAAGAGAGGATCAGACAATGAGCGTAAAGTTCAACTACTTTTTCGGAGAGTTCAAAGAGGGAATCAGCAAGGTTTACGACATTCAGAAAAGGATGTATCCCTCTGGCCTGCGGGAAGTCTACAAGGTGTGGAACGTGGATCGGCAGAAATTCGAGTGGATGAAGAAAGAGGCTTGCACGATTATTGAATAATCGTGCAAGAAAAATAAAAAAATCTCATGCAAGGGCTTGACAAACAACGCTAAATGTGCTACAATACAACCAGAAAGCAAGAGAAAGAGAAAAAGGAGATCAGATCATGGACAATGAAAAATACTTCATCTACATTGGCGATACAGACTTCACCGTAAGGGGCACAACGGTTGCCTGGGATGCATACGAAAAAGCCGAGCGATTCGGCGATCTGGTGGGCCAAAGGGTTTGCCTGGTGGATGGCGAAACTGGAGAAATTCTGATCGACTCTTGGAGCGAGGAATAAAATTCCTCGCTCTTACTTCATTTTCGCCGGCGCGCAGTCGATTGTCATGGACCGACTGCGCGCCGAATTTTCGCTAAATGGGTAGTTCACTAAATCGCTAGCGCTTTAAATCGCTAAAGTGATGAAGTGGTGAAGTCCTGAAAGTCGGCACTTTAACACACTAAAGTGATACAGTGATAAAGTGTTAACACTTTAAATCACTAAAGCGATGAAGTGAATATTATTCATGCATGATGAATAAAAATTCATGGAAAAATTTTTGCAAAAACACTTGACAGACGTTTCAAAGTATGCTATACTACAATCAGAAAGCAAGAGAAAGAGAGGACAATAAAATGAAGAAAGTTAATCTTTGGAAGAGCATTTACAGCGGGCAGGTCTATGAAATGCCTCTTGACTGGATGCCGCAGTTCGATGGATGGGAGCTCATCGGCACCATCACCAAAGAGTAAAAGATAAAAAAAGTTAGCGAAAACACTTGACAAGCAAAGAGATTTGTGCTACAATACAATCAGAAAGAGAAAGAAAGAGAGGCTACTAAAATGAAAGAAATCGAAATGTTCGTGGGAATGATGGACCGGGCGAAAATCCGCATCAAGATTGTGGAAGAAGATAAGGAAACCCACGTGTTCCTCCTGGACAGCGATGCCGAGTACATCTTCGGCGAGTGGGGCCAGCTGGTAGAAATCCTGTGAGGGGCATAAGCCCCTCACACTACCAACAAGAGGAAAGGAGTATAAGGAAATGACTGAAGATCAAATCGACTTCGTGGTAAGCGTAAGAGATTATCTCTATGAGCAAGGCGAAGGCTGGTATGCGAGCTTACTGCAAGAAGTACTCGACATAGAGAACGAAAAGAATGAGGAACCTGCGGCCGCCAGCTCATCGGGCGACTAAGCAAGATATAAGGAAACTTCAAGGGGAGGCCGCAGGTCTCCCTTTTGACATAATTTCAAAAATATTCTATAATGATTACAGAATTAAGAAAGGAGAAATTCTAATGACTGTGGAATTGCTACAGGCCCTCCTGCTGATCCTCAAGGCTTGTCTTGAACAGGATTCTTGCAAGAAGTGCCCTCTTCGCCAATTCTGCGAGAAGATGCCATGTGAATGGTAAAACAAATCCCTCGCGGGCCCGTAACAGGGGCGTTTTTCCACACAGGCAAGGTCGTTAGAATTTTTGAACAAGATGGAGCTTACCCAATGGTCAAGAAAAATAGATAAAATGGGGCGCATCGTTCTCCCGGTACGCTTGCGAGAACAGTATGGCCTTGTGACTGGCCTAGAGTGTCCCATCTACCAGCACGTCGATGAAGATGGCCGAATGTTCATTTGCTTTGAGGTTCCGCCAAAAGCGGTGCAGAATTTCAATGAAGCACGCGCACTTCTCGAAAAGCTGGGATATACAGTTTCTAAGAATGAGGATGAATAATTATTCATCGAGTCAGCGGCCCGCCTGCGATCACTTTGTGCGCAGGCGGGCCGAATTTTGACTAAATCGCTAATTCAGTAATTCGCTAGCGATTTAATTCGCTAAAGTGATAAAGAGGTAAAGTCCCGAAAAAAAATTAAAAATTTTTCAAAAACCCCTTGACTTTTTCCTCTAGGTGTGGTATCATGTAGACACTTAAGAGAGAGGAGCGAACCCCATGAAGAAGCGTAATCTGGTTATCACCATCGACAATCTCGTCTATCAGGAAACGGTGCAGTCCCCTGTCAACACCCGCGATTATCTGGACACTCTGGAAGAATCCCTCTATATCTGGTGGGAACTTCGGCCTGTCTCCCGCATGTGGAAAGCCGAGCTGGTCCAGACTGGCGTTACCGGTTTCGTATACGCCAACGAGGAACCCGCTCTGGTCCGGTGGGTCGGGAATCTGGCCTACACGGTCGAATGGTGAGGGGCATAAGCCCCTCAACCGACCCAATCGGGCGAACACCTGCCGCCCGCACATTTTAAGGAGGTATAACCATGAACGAATCCACCTATGTTTTCCGTATCGGCCGCCTTCACTTCATCATAAACGCTCAGCACTCTTCCATCGGCTACTGTTATCCTCGCCTGTTCATCCGCTGGCCGGATAACTCCTATTCCAATCTCGACCTTTACCTGGGCACCCTGTTCACCATGAGCGAAGATGACTGGCTCTCTTGGCTCGATGGCACCGAGACCCGGCTTGATGATATCGACAAAGTGCATGAGGTCTGTGACCTCTACGGCATCAATTTCGACCCCATCCAAGAATGGGCCTTCGAAATGCTTGACAAACATTCCTAATCCTCACTCCTCTCTTTCTACCGGCGACGCGGCGAGTTAAATTCTCGCCGCGTCGCTGCCGGGCGTGGCCCATCGGCAGCGACGCGAGTTTTGCGTAGTTGTGCGCTTTGCACAATTTTCATCTCACAAGTTTGGTTATTCTGCCTATTGTTTTTCTCCCAATATTATGCTATTATGTAATCACAAAGAGAGAGGAGCGAAAGAAAATGAATAGAACTGATGACCAGATTGATGCAATCGTCCTTGCGCGAGATATTCTTCTTGCTAGATGCCGCCGTTACAAAAACACCAACCTCAATGGACAAGTAAGAGTCATGATCTCTGGAATGGCCGCCGCCTATGAAAGCGCCGCAGACATTCTGACCGCCGCGCTCAATGAAGATTGGGAACGCCTGCGGAATTACGAGGGCGCTTAAAGCGCCCTCAATTCTGAAAAAAATTCAAAAACCGCTTGACAAATGGCGGAAGATGTGCTACAATGAAAGCACAAAAAGAGAGAGGAGAAATAAAAATGCATCACTACTATTTCATCGAGAACAACACCGGCGAAGAGTTCATCGTGGGAGCAGATACCCTGGAAGAGGCCAAGATCATGGCAAACGGTATTGCGGCAGATATTGCCGAATACTACGGCGAAGAGCCTGACCTGTCCTATGAATACGAAATGACCGACGAAGAGGCCGAAATGAGCGGCCTAGACGAATACTGAGAGGAGAAAAAATGACAGGGCGTGAGCTGATTGACTTCATTCAAAGTCATGGAATCGAAGATGCCGAAATCCATGGGGAATGGATTGACCCCATTACTGAAAAAAGTATCCGCTTTATTATCAAGGATTTAGAAACAGAATATGCGGAATGTTTCAGAAATATTCTTGTACTAAATCGCATCGAGGACTATTAAAAACCGCGCCGCTGAATAAAAATTCAGCGGCGCGTGCTCGAATGTCTGCGACCGAGCACGCGCCGAGTTTTTGTCAAGAGTCGTTTTACATAATTTTGAGCAAGAAATTTTGTGCATTTTGCCAGTTGCTTTTTTCCTAAAATGTGGTACAATGGAACCATCAAGAGAGAGAAAAGGAGTGCTTATCATGGCTATCAACATCAACCTTATGTACACCACCCCCATTGCCCTATGTGCGGGCGCGGATGAAGACGAGTATCAGATCGACATAGAGCTTGGCCCTGTCAGCCTTGACGCCGCAATCGAAGAGGCCAAAGAACTGCTCAATCGGCCCCACATCACCTCTGTTCTCGGCTGGGACATGACTACGGGTGAGATTCTCTTCACCGCCGAGGAAGAGATCGAAGACATGGAGGAGATCCCCGAAGAGCCCGACTGGATCGACGATGACTGCGGATTCGACCCCTATTTGGGGTGCTACTCCGATGACTGCTGAGAGGAGGGTAAATTATGTATCTCGATGATGTTATCGAAAAGCTGATGAACTTGGATGACCAGACCTGCCCCTGCGAGGCGGGCATCCCTTGCCCCTACCGCGACGAAACGCTGGAAGGTATGTATTGCTATCGCGGCTCCTGTCTGGATGGTATGGTCAAGCAAATTCGCAAAATGGTAAAAGAGGGCGGCTAATCCGCCCTCCTCTCTTTTTCTCGGCGGCTCGCAGGCGATGGTCGCTGACCGCCTGCGAGCCGAAATTTTGTCAATAGATAGATTCCACAATTTTTGCCTTGCTAATTTGTGCAATTTGCCCTATTGCATTTTTCCCAAAACTATGCTACAATACAATCACAAGATGAAGAAAGAGAGGAAATAAAAATGGAAAAGAAAATCAACTACAAGGAAGTCACCATCATCACCGCCTGCCCCTTCTGCGGCCACGCCAACGAAATCGAAGTCAATGAGGCTGACTACTGGGACTGGCAGGACGGCGAACTCGTCCAGAACGCCTTCCCTTACCTCAGCGCCGATGAGCGGGAAATGCTCATCTCCGGCATCTGCCCCACCTGCTGGGAGAAGACCTTCGGTGGTGAGGAGGAGTGAATAAAGAGCTTAAACCCTACCGTCAAAAGATGACCGCCGAAGAACTCCAAATGTACCTGTACTTCCGCAAACGTGGCGGAACCCCTGCGGTAAAGAAAGGCAAAGGAAGCTACGACCGGAAGAAAATAAAATGTGCGCCGCTGAGTGAATAAACTCGGCGGCGCGCCCACGATGCTATTCAGCCGTGGGCGCGCCGAATTTTTGTCAATAGGCAAATTACACAAATTTTCATCCATAATTTTGTGCAACTTGACGAAAGATTTTTTTCCCAAAAGGCTTGACTTTTTCGTGTATTGTGGTATACTTGAACCATCAAGAGGAAAGAGAGGCAAGACAAATGAAGGCTATTTGGCTTGATATGGATGGTACTTTTGTGTCGCTGTATGAAGTTGAAGGATGGCTTGATGACCTTATCAATCATCGTACCCGCCCCTATAAGGAAGCTAAACCCTTAATCAGCATGAGTGTTTTCGCCCGGATGCTTAATAAGCTGGTTCGCAATGGTTACACTGTAAATATTGTGAGTTGGCTTTCTAAAGACAGTAATGCAGAATATGACACAGCAGTTGAAGCTGTTAAACGAGCCTGGCTTGCAAAACATCTCCCCTCTGTTACCTTTAATCGCATTGAAATCCTTCCATATGGAACGCCAAAATCCACCGTAGGAACTGGTATTCTTTTTGATGATGAAGAACGTAACCGCATTGAATGGAAAGGAATCGCATATAGTAATACAGAACTGCTGGGCAAGTTAAAAGAACTTGCCCAGTAAAATTTTGGTCTAAAATAATTTGACATAAACGGCACAATTTCATATAATATAGACAAGGAGTTGATAATATGAAACAATATTATATTTATTTAACTACTCATTTGACCAATGGTAAAAAATATATTGGTCAACACTACGGAGAACTTAATGATAATTATTTTGGAAGCGGTACTATTATACTTAAAATCTTGGCTTCTGAAGGAACGAAAAACCTCAAAAAAGATATTCTTTGTATTTGCACCACGCGCGAAGAGGCCGATCAAAAAGAAAAAGAATACATTCAATTATACGATGCTGTTAATGATCCAGAATTTTACAATCTCAGTGAAGGTGGCACTGGTGGAGACGGCTGGCGCGCTTATCAAGCATGGGTAACTCAACATCCAAATGAAGCAATGCAACAATATCAAGAGAACGGTAAACGCCTACAAGACTGGATTAAAACTCATCTAGAAGAATATCATGAGAAAGTAGTTTTACCAGGGATTGAAGCAACAAAAAAATGGCGAGAAACTCATCCTGAAGAAGTTCAACAACACATGATTAAAGTAAATGAAGCAAAGGAAAAATGGCAACAAGAGCATCAAGAAGAACATCATGCACAAATAGAGAAATGGCGACAAGCCGGAACAGAAGCTAATAAAAAGCAAGTGCGATGTATTACTACTGGAGAAACGTTTGATTCAGTAAGTGCGGCCGCCAGGTCTTACGCGCAGTATGGCGTGCAACAATCTAACATTAGCAAGGTTTTAAAAGGAGAAAGAAAGAGCTGTGGTAAAATAAATGGAAAGAAATTAGAATGGGAGTGGGTCACAGAATAACTTTCGCCGGTGCGCTGCCGGCCGCCATAGTCGGCAGCGCACCGAGTTTTAGTATTCGTCACTTTCCACAATTTTCATCCACAAATCTTGTGCAAAATGCCATCTTGCAATTATCCCTTAATTATGCTATTATGTTACCAGAAAGAGAAAGAAAGGAGACCTTGAAAATGACAATGTTCTTAATCGCAGTAATTTCGGCCTATCTCGCTATCGACTGGGTAGCGACCTTCCGCAAGTGGATGGAAAATGTCAGCAAAAAGAAATACTGGTGGGGCTTCGCTGACACCATGCTGACCGGGGCTCTGCTCGTCGGAGTTATCATTCTCGCTGGGGAGGTGCTGTAAATGAAAACCGCTTTGCTCTTGTTCATCATCTGCACGTTTGCAAATGTCGTGCTTTCTACCATCAAGTCTGTTATGACTATCAAGGGCGGGAAAGTTTCGGCGGCTATCTGGAACGCTCTGGCCTTCGGTCTCTACTCTTACATTGTGGTACTCACCGCAACCGCTCCAATTTCCACGCTCGGAAAAGTCCTTGTTACTGTCGGCTGTAATCTTGTCGGCGTGTACGGAGTAAAGCTGTTTGAGGAAAAATTGAGAAAAGACCGCCTGTGGAAAGTGGAAATGACTATTTCCAATCAAGACGCAGAAGGTATGCACGATTCTTTAACATGGGCGGCTATTCCTAATCATTATTTTATCGCAGGCAAGCACGCTGTTTTTTCCTGCTTCTGTGAATCCAAAGAACAAACCGACACCGCTCTTGCAATCGGTAAATCCTATCATGCAAAAGCCTTCGCAAGTGAAACAACTCTTGCCCCTTGATAAAAGGGGCAAGAAATTTCAAAAACTGCTTGACAAATCATCTCTAATGTGCTAGAATAAAAGCACAAAGGGAAAGGAGATAAGTAAAATGACAATTATTGACAAAAAGACTAAATTCAAAGATGTTCAGCCCGGCGACACTTTCTTTTGGGAGAATTGGTATTTTCTCAAATTCTCCAGCGCTGGACTTGAGACAGGAAGAGCAAATGCGGTTTGCCTAACCGATGGACTTCCCGAAGACTTTGAAGAAGATGACCTTGTTACCCTCGTGGAAGCAACCTTGACCATTTCTTAATCCTCTCTCTCTTTCTTTCAAGCGCAAGGACGATTGAAAAATCGTCCTTGCACTATTTTCTGGCCGGCTCGTGTGCGGCGCGCACGAGCCGAATTTCTATTATACATCCTCGCTCGCATTTTGTCAACTAGCAATCTGCACAAAAAACCTCTCCCAAATCCTCCCGATTTTGTCACTATTGACTATTGCAATCGTGGGATGGATATGCTATACTGTTATCGTCAAGGGGAGAGAAAGTCAGGAGACCAAAGCCCGAAGGCGCCATTAGTGGTTAGTAAATCTCACTAAAATCTCGAAAAAAAATTTCAAAAACCCCTTGACAAGCCCCAGCGAATGTGCTACAATAAGACCGTAAACAAGGGGAGCCGAACCCCACAAACGGAGAAAGAAGGTAGATACCATGGCTAACACCAAGATTACCAAGACCCAGCGTTTCGAGGACCTGTCCGCTCTGCTCCACGGCGAGCCCGTCAAGTACGGCACCACCATCGAGGACGCCGATGCGTTCATCGCCCATGAGATGGAACTGCTGTCCAAGAAGAACTCCGGCGAGCGCAAGGAGACCGACACCCAGCGCGCCAACGCCAAGTACCGCCAGCTGATCGCCGAATTCCTGGCCGTCCAGACCGAGGGCCGCACCTGCACCGAGATTGCCAAGGGCGTCTCCGAGCTGTCCGACTTCAACAACCAGAAGGTCGCCGCTCTGATGCGGCAGATGGTCGAGGATGGCACCGTCCGCAAGGCTACCGTCAAGGGCAAGTCCCTGTTCTCCATGGCGTAACCCACACCGGGGCGGGGTAACTCCCCGCCCCACCCGGAAGGGGGATGAATATGGCGAAAGATACCGAACAACTCCAGCGCATTATGGCTAACCTAAAATGCACGGAGGAAGAAGCCGCCGAAATCATGGCCTATGATAAAGCGGTAGACAAGGGAGAAAAAACGCCTCATGACCTGACGCCCGCACAAAACAAGGTAGCCCAAAGCTACGCAAGAACGGGCACCCGCAAGCCCACGGTTTACAAATTCGATAAAAAAGAACGCAAGCCCAACGAACCTAAACGGGAACTTATCGAAATGTTTGCGGCGGCCCTGACCCAAAATTCCATCAACCATGCAATCACGAACCCGGAACGGCAGATCGACTTCACCTTCAACGGAACTAAATACAGAATCGTACTCAGCGCGCCCCGCAAGTAAAGCGGGGCGCAATTCTTTTTCTCGGCGGCGCGTGCGCGGTCCTACGGGCCCCGCACGCGCCGAATTTTTATTATATCACACCACCAGCATTTTGTCAAGCGGCAATTTGCACAAACTTGCATCCACTATTTTTCCCGATTTTGTACACTTTGACTATTGCTTTCTTCCTGTGGGTATGCTATATTATACTTGTCAAGGGGAGAGAATGAAGTCACCAAAGGGCCCACGGTGAAAAAAGCTCGAAAAAAAATGCAAAAACCCCTTGACAAACCTAAAAGAATCTGCTATAATGAACTCGTAAGGTTGAGGAAGGGAAGCCAAACCTCAATCAAGAAATGGAGGAAAAGTAATGAGATTCACGAAAAACACCCGCATTTTGGTGATCGACACTGAGACCACCAACACCCACGATACCGCCAGAGGCGCGGACATGAGCGACGTTCTGGTATATGACTGCGGCTGGGCCGTCTGCGATATCTACGGCAACATCTATGAAACTGCGTCATATGTCAATCGGGATATCTTCTATGGCGAGCCCGACCTGATGGACAGTGCGTTCTATGCCAAAAAGCTCCCGCAGTATTATGACGATATTGCCAAGGGCTCTCGCATGGTGGCGGACATTTGGGACATGAGGCGCGCTCTGCTGGATACCATCGAGCGGTACAACATCCATTATGCGGCGGCCTATAACGCCCGCTTCGATGCAAACGCCATGAACCGCACCATCCAGTTTGTCACCAAGTCCTTCTGCCGGTACTTCTTCCCCTTCGCTTCTATCGAATGGCTGGACATTATGAAGATGGCACAGGATGCCGTGGTAAGCACCCGGAACTATAAGAACTGGGCTACCGACATGGGGTATACCACCAACAAGGGCCAGCCCCGCAAGACCGCCGAAATGCTCTACCAGTACATGACGGGCGAGGAAGATTTCCAGGAATCTCATACCGGCCTTGAGGATGTAATCATCGAGGCGGCAATCATGGCCTTCTGCTTCTCCGAGCGAGACCGCCGCAAGGTCAAAATGCGGACCCTGCTCTATGAGAACCCCAAGGAATACCCGGAGCCGACCGAGTTCCAGCGACTGATTATGCGGAGCCTGAAAGACAGGCCGAGCTTGAGATATGGAGGGGCATAAGCCCCTCCTTTTTCTTTTTCTCGGCGGCCCGCGCACGGCGCACGCGGGCCGAATTTCCATTATACCACACCGCCAGCTTTTTGTCAATAGGCAATTTCAACAAATTTTCGCGCCCTAATTTTCCCGATTTTGTGCAATATTACCTCTTGCATTTTGGGCGATTTGTGCTATACTATAATCGTCAAGGGGCGATAGAGCTACCGAATCGCAGTGAGTAATAACAAGAAATGCGTAGATTGAGGCGACAAAAAAAGTCGAAAAAAAGTTACGAAACCCCTTGACAAACCCCTGCGAGTGTGCTATAATAAAGGCACAAAGGGTGAGGAGAACGCCAGATAAAAATTGGGGCTGGCTCTAATCCCCTCCTCCTCCCCTCTCGCAAGTCCAAAAATCTGAAAAAAAAAGAAAAAAAGGCTTGACAAACGAAAGCGAATGTGCTACAATAAAGACGTTAAGAGGAAAACCTCTAACGATATAAAGGGTGGCGACCAAACGCCAAAAAGGAAGTACATCATGGAAAACACTGCTAAGCGTATCACCAAGGCCCAGAAGTATGAGGACATCATCGCCATGCTGACCGGCAATCCCGCTCAGTTCATCGACGCCGACGGCGCGGTGGAGTTCTGCAAGGCGGAAATCGCCCTGCTGGCCAAGAAGAACAGCTCCGACAACAAGAAGCCCACCGCCACGCAGGAGGCCAATGCCAAGTATAAGGCCCTCATCATGGAGTTCCTGGCCATTCAGGACGCCGGCAAAACCTGCACGGAAATCGCCAAGGGTGTTCCCGAACTCGGTGACTTCAACAACCAGAAGGTGGCGGCCCTCATGCGCCAGCTGGTGGAAGCCGGGCAGGCCCATAAGGCTACGGTCAAGGGCAAGAGCGTCTTTACCATCGCCTGAGAATCCCGCGGGGCGGGTAAATCCCGCCCCGCCCCATAAAGGGAGGAGGTGTACCCATGTCGAAAGAGTCCGAACAGCTCAACCGCATAATGTCGGCCCTTAAGATATCTGAACAGGAAGCCCATGAAGTTATGGCATACGATAAGGCGGTTGACAAGGGAGAAAAGACGGAATATGACTTGTCGCCCGACAAGCTGGAAGTAGCCCGCAAATTCGCCCATACCGGCACTCGCAAAAATCCTACCGTCTACAAGTTCACGAAGCGGGAACGCAAGCCTAACGCCACTAAGGCCGGCATCATAGCCGAATTGTTCAAGTTCCTGACGGAAAATAGCGATTTTGCTACGGAATCTGTCACGATTATGAACAAAGAGCGCATGATAGGCTTCAAAATTGGCGAAGAAAGCTACGAATTGACGCTCGTGCAGAAGAGAAAGCCGAAAAATTAACATAAGCGGGGCGAGAAATCGCCCCGCAAGGAGAAAAATGACAAAAAATAAGGAGTATTTGTATGTAGGTCATTACTTTGATGTTGATAACCGATTCATCCTCAAGGTAGGCACAACAAACGACCTGCAACGCCGAAAGCGCGAACATGAGCGCAACTACAAGAAAGCAAGCGAAAATCGTATGCCGCCTAACGGGGAGTTCATCTACGACTGGTATCTTCCCTTGTCAAAGTATAACACGCTAAGATATGAAGATAAAACCCGCAAAGCATGGCAGGATTCCGGCATCGGTGAATATATCCGAAACGACCGCTTTTACTGCAAGCGCAAGCCCAAGCAGGTAAAAGTTACCATCAGAAAAACTTACACCATCACTTTAGATGACTGAAGTAGAAACACTTCAGTCATTTTCTTTCAACTCACTTTAACGATTTAAATCACTAGTGATTTAGCGGGCCGCGCGCGAGCGTGCGGCGCCGAGTTTCCCGATCGCCATACGCGTCAAAAATTTTCAATCTAGCAGCCCCATAGCGCCTAGCCCCGGTAATCTCCCGGAATTGACATAACAAATAATATATTATATAATATAAAAAAAAGACTTGCGGCCGGCCGGCACGCAATAAACCGATCTAACACCTCGTGCCGATCGGCCCGCATTTCATTACCTCTTGTTGTTAGCTGTAGCTATGGAAAAATTACAAAACTATTCCTAATCCACATTTCTTCCTACGGCCTAACAAGAGCATAGTGGAGCCCGCACACGAATGGAGTTTTTGTTGGTGGCCGCAACTTTGTTTCAGCCCCGCAACACCAGTCTAACCGACCGGTTTGCAATAATACAAATAATATATTAAAATATAAATAGAAAACAATAGGAGGATAGTGTCATGGATTTTGACGCCCTTATTAACGGCATGATTGCTGCTGGTGATGATGCAGAAAGCATTGCCAAGAAGTTTACTGAAACCTTGAATAAGATCACCGCGGCCAACAAGAGCAAAGAAGAGGTAGGGCGCTACCTCGATGACGCGCGGGCTCGCGTCTATAATGCGCTACAGGGTAAGACTCCCTTCGACTTTAGTATCGCTGCTAAGGCCCAGGTGATTGCGGCCGCCGCGTACCGGCCGGGCTTCACGCTGTCTCAGCTCAAAGAGATGGAAGATGCGTTTCTCGAAGCTACCAAATGGAGCGTAGAGCTATATGAAGATCTCCAGCGGGAAGTGCCCAAGGTAATGAAGAGCTGGTCAGATGATGAAAAGCTAATGGATTTCCTACGGAAGGCGGGCTTGAGCGGGCGATAATGCTCGCTCTTTTGCACATTGTCAACTTGACATAAGGAAAAATTTTTGGTATAATTGGGTTTAGTAAAGGAGAACGGTGACGGGAGATGGGAGAGTGGTTTAGGTAGGGCCGATCGGCACCACCCCATCACCATTTTCTATCATTTTCCACCATTCTACATAATTTACGTAACCACCCCTCTACTATCTCCTATCCATTTCCCTACTTTACCATTAATTACTACTATGCCCTTAGCTCCTCCAGTTTATCTACTGCCTTAGAATAATCCATACTATCTTCTCTAATGGTACTACTATCTCCAACAAGTGTCGCCTCAGCCGCATTACTTAAACCCCAATATCCTCGACATCTACTCGCCATTATCTATTCTTTAGTATAATCTCTCCATCTACTACGTGGTAATTCTGACATATCTTGTATCGTTTGCTAAAGCTTTTCATCTCTATCTTCAAGCTACATAATTTGCAAAATCTCTTCTGCTGTAGCATCCTATATAAGCAATTCTTCAATAGCTTCAATCTCATTAAGATTAAGCTCAGGATAGGTGCTCCACAGAATAGCTCTCATATAATCATCTACATAGCGAAAAACAGTATCCATCTAACAAGTATCGGGAAAATATTTTCCTACTACATTACATATTTCATTATGCATTGTTACAAATGTTTTCATAATCGTTCTCCTTTTTCAATTCAGTTTTTGAATTTTCAACTCAATCTTTAAGGGGTACCGCCTCACACTCACTAACTACCCCAACCCTCCCTCGGATACCTCCATCAATCTTAGGTCCCACTAGGGGTAAGCTGTCCCGAGCGCAGCGAAGGGACAGCGTCCCCGCAGTTATTTAGTAATTATTCTTTTAGTATTATTTAGATATGGTAAGATAAATTACCCATTCAAGGTAAGATTTTTTACCTAAAACAATGCTAGATAAATTACCCATTTAATTGTTTAACCTTAAATGAAAAATTCTATAGCACTAAACGAGGAACCTTACCCACTGAAATAGATTCTACTTTAATGAGTCCTAGTAATTCCAAACAGGTTAAAGCATTGGAAATCACGGTATAATATCGAGGGGTCTATCTCACATCAACACCAACAGCTTTACTAACTTCTTCTTTCGTAAAAACATATTTTTCGCCATTTTTTAAACTCTCTTTGTACTTATATCTCTACCCTAAATAAATATAAATCTTAATAACTTGCTCTGTCAACGTATCTAATAAAAACTAAAGAGTCTCAAGTGGAATCATTAAAAAGATATCCTCTTGATTCGGCAAAATAAACTTGTCTTCTTCTTCAATCAAATATCCATATTCCACTAAGATATCCTTATGAGATCTATATGTCTTGGCCGTTTTTATACCGATCTTTTCACAAATTACTTTCTAAGTCGGTAAATCTCTCTTATATACTACAGTTCTACCCTCTCCATCAGGAAAGGACAAACTCTATAGATAAGCATATAATTCACCGTCTAACTTGGTGTTATTTAAAAAGGTGGAAATTTCTTGACTCACTGTTGCAGGAAACCTTTTCTATATTTCTTTTATCTTACTCACCTCCTCATTAATAATTGAAGGTTAAAATAGGTAAAATTTTAAATTTTACCCAACTATGTAAGATATTTTTCCTAAAAATTTTACCTCTTGATGGCAACTATTAACCTATCATCAATAGAAACCATCAATGTAAGATATTTTACCTGCGTCCTGGGAAATTTTTTCCCATCGCGCATTTCCCTTTTCTAACCCTTCTCACGATACTAAACCATTCCAAAGCAAAATTACCCAAAATCTCGATTTGCAAACAACTTTGCAATATTGCAAAAATTATCATATAATATCTATAGAAACAAAATCAAGAAAGGAAGTGCCTCCCACCATGAAAATCGAGTTCACCATTACCACACCCAAGGAAACCCGCAAGTTCACTCGTGAGTACACCATGCCCACCCCGGAGTACGAGATTGCGGACGACGCCTATATGGCAGCTTTGCGCTATCTCACTGAACACAACATGACGACCCTGGATGAACTTGACTACAACTATGAGGAGGTTTCTGAGTAATGCATATTCCTAAGTATCGTGTTGTCGATGTTGAGGAGCTTGCAAAAGAGCTCGGCAACTACCACGTTGACGCCGACGATAATGGCAATGATGACCTCGTAGACGAGGTTTATTGGAAGTGCTTTGGCGGCATTTATGGCTGCGGCTATGGTTACGCCGAGGACCACATTCGATGGCCTCAAGATGATGACTGGGATATTCTCCCTGAGGCTTTAAAGCAAGCCTACGATTACCTTATCACCATGTATGGCTTCCAGCGCGGAGACATCTTTCTGTGGCTTCTTCTCCAATAAACATGCGCCCTGGGAATTTTTTTCCCATTTCGCACCGAAAGGACAAATAAACTAATGGGTGTTACAATCATTCTTCTAATTCTCTCTTGCCTTTTGTTTTTCCTAGCAAACCTCATTGGCAGGAACACCTACCACGATGAACTCTCACTAGGTCTCTTTTGTGCGGCAGTCATTTCTACAATCGTAACTATCGCAGCAGCATTGGCGATTTTTGCAACTGTCATTACTGCACCAAAAGAGCTTCTTTCCTACCAAGCAAACTCTGAAATGTAGCAGCAAGTAATAAACACTCTCTCTCAAGAAACTTCCCCAGTAGATAAAAGTGCTCTTTACATCGAGATTATCAATCATAATGCAGAAATTATTCAAGAACGCGAGAAAAGCGATTCTTTTTGGCTTAGAGGTTGGCACTCAAAACTCTGGCATGAAGTTCCTCTTGTCACTCTTCCTGGAGATATTAGCGAAAGCTAATATCTCCTTTATTTTTTATTAAAAATATTCTATAATATACTTAGAAACAATAAAGAAAGGAAGTATCAGTATGCCTTGGTTCAAAATTTATGCTGGTCTTGGCGGAGGTTTCGGTGGTGCAAGTTATGAAGGCACCTATGAGTTTTACTCACAGGACGATGCTCTCGAATATGCGTATCAAGCTGCTATTGACTGCTATCAGTCTTATGAAGGCAATAATGGCATCCTTGGATGGGAAGAGTGCAAAGAGGCTTGCATCGAAGCTGGCTGGGGTGACGACGACGACACCGTAGATGATTACTACCAGGAAGAGATCGAATCCTGGATCGACTATTATGTAGATCCTGCTACCGGTCCTGATGATACGGAGGAGTAAACTATGGTAGCCCCTTCATTCCAAGCCATGACCATCGTTTCTGAGGTCTATCTCAAAAACGGTAAGCAGTACATCGACGTTCACAATGAAAAGACCGGCACTGTACGCTCTGTCCGCTGGTACTCTGACACTGAATACGCCCGTCAGTATGGCAAAGCAGCCGGCAACAAGAGCCAAGATGAAGTTCTTGCTACTTCCCTCAAGAAAGCTCGTGGCTTCACAGATGGTCCTATCACTCTCGTTCGCAACACCAAGTCCGCCGATGAAACTTGGCTTTGTGATAGTAAAGCCCGCTATGCAGTAGATACAGGCTGGTACTTCATTTCTGGTGAACCAGTACCTGCGGGCGCCCCTGCTCATTTCCGCTACATGGCTCTCTCTTGGGAGGAATTTACCTCCGATGGCGTCCACAAGAAACCCAACGAGGATGTTATCGCAACCATTCGTGCAAAAGAAAAGAGGCAAGAATATGTCCAACTTACAGCGTAAAAAGTTTCGCGGAGCTATCGCCACTTTCCTAGCGGCTTCTGCGGCATTAAACCTTAAAAACTATCTACTTGTCAATCACCTCTGGTGGCAGTTGGCAGCAGGAATCATATGTGCGCTAGGAGCAATCCTTAATCTTCTTTATGTCTTTTATGACAACGACGATGAAGGAGTGTAAAGTCATGTCCAATAACCAGAAGAAAACCCACCTTCTTTTAGCTGCTATCAGTGGGTTCCTGGCGCTTATGTGGGCCTTCATTTACTCTCAAAATCAGAGCACACTTGCCCTCATTTGGGTGATAGTTGATATTATCACCATGGCGCTAAACTACGTCTGCGCTTACGACGAAAATGAATGAACTTGCGGGAACCGAGGTCTAGAGTCCTGACCACCTAGCACTCCCGCAGATAAACGATTGTACTGGCTGGCTTATTAACCAGCCAGTTAAAACTATACACCAAGCTAAAAAGATCTTTAGAGCCACCGCCCGCATGTCCTACCTTTCTATTGTTTCTTACCCTCATAATACCACTTTTATTTACTTTTGTCAATCTATTTGCCAAAGGGAAAAATTTTTGTTATTATAGAAGTAAGAATAAAGGAGGCTTTGTTCATGCGAGATTACTACAAAGAGATCGACAAAACTCTTACCGCGATTGAGAATTATAAATACGCCCCTCATTCCATTGATTGGTGCGCAGATCGCATTGATTGGTGTTGGAAGTGGAGAAAGATTACTCGCGAACAGATGGAGTCTCTCGCTGAACGAGTAATCACGGTGTATAAAACCTCCATTACCTAGAAATGAGTTGATTTTACCCAATGTACCTCTCTTACGATAAGTTTAAGAAGGTCTTTGATGATTACTGTAAAAAAGCAGAAAAACATCAGGCCGCATGGATTCAAAAAGATTCATGGAAAGCAATAAAAGATCTTCTTGGTCAATGCCACGATCGAAAAGAAGATATTTCTATTCTTTTCATGGAGACAACAGACGCAGAGTGGAAAACAGCAATTTCTCCAATTTATTGCTCTCCAGAACGTTTGGTATATCTTCCCAATCAGCTAAAACAAGACATTGAAGCTGCTTACATTAGTAATAAAATTGGAGCCTATCCTATTTCCTCTTGTTGCACTGATTATATGCCATCTATGGCGAATGATGACCACAATCCAATATTGTCCACAGTTCTCATTAATGAAAGTAGTGTAAGAGATCTCATAGAAAATCAGTGTTCAACTGCTCAGAGAGCTGCAAATGGAACAGTAATACTCAATCCGACAACTGGCTCTTTGTCCTATGTCTATGATGGACAATTAAACGAAATAACTACTTCTGCTGGGATTTATTTTTCTACCCCTGAAACAAATAAAGAAAAGGAGAATGACACAATGAATATTCCTACCATGAAATTTGATTTTGGTCCTGCAAATCCTGAAGCAGTTTCCATGTCTCCCTACGGTCTCGCTGTACGCTGTGGCGATAGCTGGTATGCATACAACGCCAGCGAAGGTCAGACCATCGACGTTACCGGCCTCACCTTCAGCTTTAAGAACGCTATTTACAAGATGCCCGTCGCCGTAAACCAGGTCAAGGAAGGCGACCTCATCGTCCATCAGAAGAAGGCCATGTATGTGGTTCAGGTCAATGATAAGACTAGTATCGAAGTCGTTGACCTCGCCGCAAGTGAACAGAAGACCGTGATTCCTGTCAGCAATATGTTCGGCTTTAACTATGTCACCAAAGTTGCTCCTCTCTTCAACCTTGGTAATGTTACTCCCTCTGCCGAAAATCCCTTCGGTAATATCCTGCCTATGATGATGATGTCGTCCATGTTCGAAGACGACAAGAACACCAAGAGCGAAGGAAATGACTTCATGCAGATGATGCTCATGATGTCGCTTATGAACGGCACCAACCCCTTCAATGCTATGTTTGCGGGCGCCGGCTCTCAGGCGGAATAAAGATTGATAAAGCGAGTCTAAACGGCTCGCTTTATTTTTTTCAAAAAATATTATATTATATCTTTAGAAAATGAAGGAAGGGGAATACCAATGAGCGTTAATTACAGAGCAGTCCTGTGTTATGGCATTGAACTTACACATGAAAAGGAACTTGCTTATATCGAGCGAGTTGGTGAAGAACGATGGGAGGAAATCTTTGAGGATTTTTTCATTATCGCTGATGTTTACGAAATGGAATGTTCTGGCGTTCTTGGTATTGCTATTGCGTGTGCCAACGAAGGAGAAACGTATCCTGTCGGTAAACTTTCCTCCCTGTCTGGAGTCACTCATTCCTCTTGGTATGATGATTATCGAGCAGTAATGGTTGAACTTCAGGAGTTTGACACTCAGCCACAATTTTTCCTCATTTGCCAGGTTAGTTAATCTTTTTTCCCACTAAACAATTCTCTTTACATTATTCAAAATTTTTGATATTATGAGTGTGTAAGAGATAAGGAAAGACACAAAAATCACCCTAAGCAATCTCTTGACAGAAAGAAAAATTTTTTCTATAATATAGTCACAAAATAAAAATAAGAAAGGAAATTTCCGACTATGACTACCACTAAGAAAATTACCAAGAAGGCTATGTATGCTACCGTTCTCGACATCCTGGCTGACGCTGAGAGCCGCGGTTTCGCGCTCCCTGAGGGCATGGACTTTGGTGCTCTGTCCGACTTCGTGAACCATGAGATCGAGCTGCTCGACAAGAAGGCTGAGTCCGCTGCCAAGCGCGCTGCCGACAAGAAGGTCGCCGGCGATGCTCTCCGTGACCGCATCTATGGTGTCCTCTCTGACACCGAGTTCAAGACCACCAATGAGATCGTGGCTGCCCTGGGCGACCCCGACGTGTCCTCTCAGATGGTCACCGCTCGTCTGACCCAGCTGATCAATCTGGAGCAGGTTGAGAAGGACTCCGTTACCATCCCCGCTTCTGGCGAGGGCGGCAAGAGCCGCAAGGTCGTAGCGTATAGACGCTTGGCATAAACCTTTCGGGACAAAAATAGTTAATAATCAGCTCCTTATTCTCAATAAGAATAAGGAGCTGATTTATATGATAGGAATTTATAAGATTACTAATCTATTAAATAACAAATCTTATATAGGATAGTCCATCAATATCGCTAATAGGTGGACAGAGCATAAAAGAGTTGCTTTTAAAGAAACAGATAAAGCATATAATTATCCACTATATCGAGCTATACGAAAATATGGACTAGAAAATTTTATTTTTGAAGTTCTGGAAGAATGCTCAGAGCCAGACCTTAATGATCGAGAAATGTATTGGATTTCTTTCTTTGATACTTTTAATGATGGATATAATTTAACTCCAGGAGGAGGAGGTCAAAGAAAGTATGAGATACAATAGATTTTAAACACTTATAAAGAAAATAATAGCATATCTGCTACTGCCAAAGTGATAGGATGTCATCCAAACACTATCCGTAAAATTGTTCATAGCTTTGGATTTTATGAAGAAGAACCTGAAGCTAAAATAATTGAATAGATAGATCCCTCTTCCATGCAAGTTATCATGTCTTATCCAAGCATTAGAAGTGCTGCACAAGAATTACACCTTGACCCATGGACAATTTCAAAAGCCGTGCAAGGGAAAACTACAAATGCAGGTGGATTCTACTGGAAAGAGAAAGGCGTAGAAAAAGAATTTGTTCCAATTAAAAAGTTATGGAAAAGAAAAGTATAGCAACTTGATAAAGATACAAGTCAAGTGATTGCTGAATTTAATTCTTGCGCAGATGCTGCAAGAGCTTTAGGAAAAGATGGCAAAAATGGAGGTTCTTCAATCGCTAGAGTTTGTCGCGGAGAAAAAATAAGTGCTTTTAACTATAAGTGGAGATATGTCTAAATCTGATCCGCTCTACAATAAGATAATGAAGGGAGAGGTTCTTACCTCTCCCTTCTTGCTATCTCGACAAAATTGTAAAAATATGCTATAATATAGGTAAAGGAGTTGAAGATATGCTATTTAGCTTGAATTACTAGTCTAAGAATAAAGGGAAAGCAGACGAGATCCGTTGCCCATATAATTAGCTAGGCACTCTTTATGGTTTTATGAAAGATCATAGAGACAAAAGATATTTAATTGCGGGCGCCAGCTCTGAAGACCCTGGGCGCTTGCTTGAATAGGTCGACATAGTTCGCGATTCTGTGTAGGACTACACGATTGAATGCAGTTCTATTCTATATACGAAGAAACTTATTAAAGATGGTTATAAAGCGTTTGTCAAGTTCCCTATCACAGATTGGGAAACCTTAAATAGCTTTGTAAACATCGGTGTAAGTGATGTGTGGGTTGATAGCTGTTTAGGATTTTAGCTTGGTAAAGTCTACCAGCTATGTAGAGACAAAGGGATAAAGATCAGGGTCTCACCCTCCCTGTCACCGACCGCCGCAATTACAGGTCTAAAACCCAATAGTTTCTTCATCAGGCCAGAAGATCTCTCTCTTGTTTCCAAGTATATTGGAGTTATTGACTTTAAGGTAACTAATCAAGAGAAAGAAGATGCCCTCTTCTCTATCTATAAGAGAGGAAACTTTATCTATAATCTTAAAGACCTCCTAGACGACTGTGCCTTCTCTGTTCCAAATCCTTATCTAAAACCAGAATTTGGCTAGGCACGAGTAACATGCGGGCAACGCTGCCTCATACCGGGTCATTCATGTCATTTATGCGAGACACAAGTCCAGCTAACCAATCTTGTATACGAATACTTCAAAGGTGAAGAGCGCGATAAAGAGAGCGAGTTGCAATAATCATTATTATATATTATAATATATCTAAGAAGATAAAATAATGAGAGGTATTTGTATGACCCTAGTTGAACAGATACTTATGCACTCTTAGGATTATCCTTTTGACTCCCTTGAAACTAAACCTATCATGGAAACATGGGAAAAGAATAAAGCTCCTTATGTTAAAAAGTTTGGCGGGACGATTTGGAGATCTAAAGAAAAAATTACTATAAAGCTAACTGATAGTATAAAAGAGAAAAAGTTTGAATCCCTTTTGAATACCCTAAGTGACGATGATCTTTCAAGTATGGCAGAGAATGACGTCACATTTGAAGAATTTCTTAGGGAGAATAAAGATGGATTCTTTGAAAACAAGGTAGTTCATCCCTATCCCGAAATTAAAGTGCAGAAAGGTATGAAGTTACTTAAATGCTTTAAGTATTTCTTACCATCCTTTACTGTTACTAGAAATATCCAAGATCTTGCTTCTAGGTTTATTCAGGAAGATAAGATTGAAGGGTATCTTTATCTTTCTGTAGATCCGATTGATTACTTGACCATGAGCGAAAGCAATAGCAATTGGAGGTCATGTCATTCACTGGATGGTGACTATAGAGCGGGTAATTTAAGCTATATGCTTGATAAGACAACTATCGTGGCCTATCTTGCAAGCGATAAGAAAGAGAGCTTGCGGGCGCTGCCTGATGGCGTCGAGTGGTATAGCAAAAAGTGGCGTATGCTTGTGCATACTAACAACTTTGAGAGTGTTATATACTACGATAGACAATACCCATTCGACAGTGAAGTTTTGGAGTGCCATGTTGCAGATGTGATAAATAGTTTCTGTAATAAAGAGTTTGCTCCTCCTAATCACAATGGTTTCTCTACTATAAGGATTCCTGGATGGGCAGAGTCTTTAGACCTTGACCATAATTTTATCCTTGGTAGAGCAGATTGTATCTATGATACAAAAGACGTTATAGATATTAGTGATTTCTTAGGATATAGTGATCTTGTTCTCTCTCCTTTCTACACTCCTAGCACTTCTCTTAAAGAGAAGAATAGTTATTATGACTTCATGGAAGTGGCAGAGATTGAGAGTAAGAAAGCCTGGGATAGAGAATTTCATAGGGTATATGACATAAAAATAGGAGAAAAAGTACCTTGTGTAAAATGTGGACAGCACTATGTTAGGAGAACAGATTCTTTCCTATGTGATGAATGTATTGCTGTTGAAGATGCTGATGAAGATTTCTATTTAGTGTGTGAAACCTGCGGGAGTCGGATATACAGCATGGATGAAGCGGAAATTATCAACGGTGAACTAACCTGCAAAGCATGTGCAGATGCAATAAATGAAGAGCGAAATGGAGATATTTGAGCATGGCAAAACGCGGAGACGCAGCGAGAGAAGCTGTTAAAAATAAGATTATTGAAGCCTTCGGATCTGATTTCGTGGCCTTCCTAGATAAGAAGATCTACGTCGAGGCTCAAGACGGTCCTGGTGGTGAAACCTTGCAGTTTGCTATCACAATGACGATGCCTAAGACCAGCGTAGCAAGACAGGAGGGTGCCAGTGACCTACCGCCCGCGACTGGCGATTGGACAGGACCTGCGGCAGCCACCCCTGTGGCGACACCTACTGAGATCACTGCCGACGACAAGGCTAAAGTTGCAGAGCTGATGAAAAAGCTTGGTTTGGAGTAAGAGGGAGACTTCTTACTCCTTTCTTCTCTTGTTGCAAAAATTATTGAGCAAAGTGGTTCAAGGATCTACAAAGAAAAATTATAGATAGTACCAGAAAGAATCATTTGTAATAAGAAAAAAAATATTATATTATGTATATACAAAGGATGAGAAATGAATCAACCATAAGTCATGGGTCGATATGCCTAGTTAGCGAGGGCAAGGGTCTGTAAAACCCCCACTTATGAAACGTCGTTGGTGCAACTCCAACTCGGCCCACCAAACTCCTTCACAACGTCTTGTATATTTACCCTACAGGAGTATAAACAAGAAGGAAGAATATACTATGGGAAAAGGATGTTATGTGACGCCATCTAATTCAACCGTAGCGCCCTAAAGGACAACTAAGAAAATATGATGGTACTCTCTTGTTTATGTTGAACCATTGTGCTATTGCTTGCGAGAGTATAAATAAGGGTAAAGTAAGCAAAATGGAGGAGTTTTGTGGGTAGTTCTCCTTAACACAAATCCGCTAGATTACCCGCCAGGTGGGGTCTTAATGCCTGGAGACCGTGCAAGTTAAGGTCGAATCTTGCATTATGGTTTCGTAGTCAAGAGGCTAAGACGCTGGATTGCAAATTCAGAGACCTCGGTTCAACTCCGAGCGAAACCTCCATTCATGGTAACTTTTGCAATAAGAAAAAAAATAAGTTATTATGTATATGTAAGGTTGAGAAAGAGATTGAGGTAGCTTCTCAAGAAATTACTCAAATTACAACTACCGCGCTATGAGTGTAGTAAAACCTAGATAGTTGACTTAGGACCTGGTCTGACATACACCGACACCGTGTTCAAGAAGAACTAAATGAATTAGTATGTCTCCTGCGTTCAAGATAGGTTAGCCTGTAGAGTAGGGGTAAACCTTCAAGCTAATTAGCCGGTTTGTGGTGCCGCCTTGCGAGGGAAACCACATCATGGGTCGCTAGTCCATCGGTAGAACGCCAGACCGTTAATCTGGATAGCGAGGTTCGATTCCTCGGCGACCCGCCATAAATTATCTTAAAAATGGACAAATTGAGTTAAATTTAGCTCATTAACTCTTAAATATAGTAGAAGGAGATGAGCAAGATGCCAAAAGCATTAGATTTAACTGGACAAAGATTTGGATCATTAGTAGCTTTATCAAAAGCCGATAGTAGAAAAGGAAAAACATATTGGCTTTGTTAGTGTGACTGTGGAAGCCAAAAGGAAATTCAAACAGGACATTTGACAAGTGGGGTAACTACTTCTTGTGGGTGTCTAAAATCAATACCGAGAAAAATACAAGCAGATAATTCTATAAATAAAACTCGTATTTGTGAAATATGTGGCCAATCTTTTCAAATTATAGATAACGGTTGGACTCGTAAATATTGTTATAGTTGCGCTCCTCATGAAGATGAAACAATGAGCCATAGTCAAGCTGTAACTATTAAACGTCGTGCTATAAAAAAAGCCTTAATTGAATATAAGGGCGGAAAATGCAGTAGATGTGGCTACAATAAATCTATTCGAGCTTTAGAATTTCATCATCTTGATCCAAATGAAAAAGATTTTGGAATTTCTGCTTGCCTTACAAAAGATTTTAGTAAATTAAAAACAGAAGTAGATAAATGTATTTTAGTGTGTTCAAATTGTCATGCCGAGATACATGATGAACTCAATCTTGATGATTAAATCATTTGATTTAATACACCCTTCAAGCAAACCAGCTAGTAAGCAAATGTGCGGTGCCCGACCTTAAGGGATAGATGCCATCCGCCAGCTACCAATGGCGG
>JAEEGK010008119.1_pt1 | contig 24842 bp, 20 predicted proteins | sample 8958771 | NCBI WGS metagenome assembly JAEEGK01 (sample SAMN16246547, study PRJNA631951) | gut metagenome | biome: gut microbiome; feature: rumen; material: SC-attached | host: Bos | place: Iran: Karaj | collected 2018-10
GCAGTATCTTCCTCTGATGATCGCGGGTGCGGCAAGCATCCTTATCATTATCCTTGCACTTATTTTCTTTAAAAAGAAACCGGAAAACAACCTTGTCACTCTTATTGTCTGGAATATCCTGCTTTTGGCGGGTGCCGGCGTATGCCTGTGGCAGTATATCATCAGATATAATGCAAACAATACCGAAAAGTTTCTTGAAATTGCGGAAAAGTCCGCATCCGAAGCGGTAAAGAGCATAAAGGAGGAGCGTCTGTTCTTCACGGGAATGCTCGTACTTGTGGGATTGATCGTTTTGAGCACAGTTTTGTATATCGTTACGGACCGCATCAAAAAAGCAAAGAAAAACAAACCTTCAAACGGAACACCCGAGGGAACTTCCGACGGACAGAACTGGTGGTACGATAAAAAGTAAAATGCCCGAAAAGCTTACCTATCCTTCGTTAAATTCATATCTTCGCAAGCGCTTCGGAACCAAGGTTTACAAGGTTTCGCTGAATGCGGGATTTACCTGTCCGAACCGCGACGGGAAAGTCGGAACAGGTGGGTGCATTTTCTGCTCCGAAGGAGGGTCCGGAGAGTTTGCCCGGTCGGGAACCGACATAAAGGAACAGCTCGCGGAGGGGAAAGCCTTTATAGCATCCAAACTTCCGAAGGAAGAAAAGCCTGCTTACATAGCATATTTTCAGGCTTTTACGAACACCTACGGTCCCATTGATGTGATGCGGGAAAAATTTTTTGAGGCAATAAACGATCCTGAAGTCGTATGCCTTTCCATAGCTACCAGACCCGACTGTATTCCGCAGGAAGTGCTTGAACTTCTTAAGGAATTAAATGAGATCAAGCCCGTCTGGGTTGAACTCGGACTTCAGACCATACACGAAAGCACCGCAGAATACATTAGACGCGGTTACGGCCTTTCGGTATACGCAGATGCAGTCAAACGGCTGTCCTCTTCCGGAATGGAAGTGATCACACACGTGATTTTAGGCCTCCCCGGGGAATCCGAGGACGACATGCTCGAAACCGTAAAATATGTGGGAGAGTCAGGCGCAAAGGGGATCAAACTTCAGCTTCTTCATGTGCTTAAGGGGACCGATCTTGCCAAAGAGTACGCGGCGGGCAAATTTAAAACCCTCACAAGAAGTGAATATATCAACCTTCTTTGTAAATGCATAAAAGTTCTTCCGAAGGATATGATCATCCACCGGCTTACGGGGGACGGTGACAAGAAACTGCTCATCGCACCCGAATGGAGCGCCGACAAGAAATCGGTTTTGAACGAGATAAGCAAATATCTTTCACCAATTTAAGACATACACTCTTTTTTGCAAAATATGAGCGGCTATTTTGCCGCTCTTTTTCTTTATGAGCGAAAAGTGTTATGATAGTATAATTACAGAAAAAGGAAAGGGGACACAGACATGAACCCGAGAAAGTACATGCGAGAAAACTTCACAGAAGTGTGCCACACGACCCTGAATCCCGAGGGGCCCGGTGTTGTCCGCATACATCTTATCCCACCCAAATATGAAGGCGGTAAGATTGCGCCCAGCATCGCAATAATCAACGGACAGGACATCATTCCCGTGAATTATTCCTGGAGCATTCTCTTGTCGGAATTCATAAAGGAAGTCAACAAATATCACGGCAAAGAGGTTTCGGATGCGGAAGTCGAAAGCATCCTTGAAAATACCTGCACCGCCGTTAAAAAGGTGTTTCCTTTTACATCGAGAAAGCGCCTTAAAAACGATATTTATACCATTATGGAGACCTTCAAGCAGGTGGCCTACGGTGAGGAAGTCACGACGGATATCGGTTACCTTAACATCGGAGACTATGCCGAAAACATGAAGGCACCCCACCGAATGGATATCATGGTCAGCGCCATGGAGAAAAACGGCTGCTGGAACTGCAACCAGTGCTGCGTACATTGCTATGCGGCCGGCCAGTCGGAAGCCGTTGAAGGCGAGCTTTCCACCGAAGAGTGGAAGACGGTTCTTGATAAACTCCGTGAGATTGGAATCCCTCAGGTGACCTTCACCGGCGGCGAACCCACCATGAGAGACGACCTGTTTGAATTAATCGACCATGCACGGTGGTTTGTTTCGCGTCTTAACACAAACGGTATCAAACTTACGAAGGACTACTGTAAGAAGCTTTACGAGTGTGAGATCGACAGCGTGCAGATCACCTTCTATTCAAATGACAGAGACATCCATAATAAGCTCGTTGGCGGCAATCATTTCGATGAGACCGTTGCGGGTATTGAGAACGCATTGGAGGCAGGCCTTAACATAAGCGTCAACACTCCTCTCTGCACACTTAACAGAAACTATGTGGACACTCTTAAATTCTTAAAGGATAAGGGTGTCATGTATGTAACCTGCTCGGGTCTTATCACCACGGGTAATGCTCTTACCGAAACTTCCGAATCGCTGCAGCTTTCTCCCGGGGAGATAGCCAAGGTACTGGCGGATGCATCGGATTTTGCCTACGAAAACGGCATGGAGATAAGCTTTACTTCTCCCGGCTGGATCGATGATGAGTTCTTTAAGGAGCACGCACTTTCAACGCCTAACTGCGGAGCCTGCTTAAGCAACATGGCAGTTACTCCCGGGGGAAACGTGGTGCCTTGCCAGAGCTGGTTGTCCGGCGATGTTCTCGGAAATATCTTAAAGGATGACTGGGACAAGATCTGGAATAATGAAGTTTGCAGGAAACGCAGGGAGTATTCCGCCCTTATGCTCGGAAGATGCCCGCTCAGGAGGGAAAAATAATGAAAAAAAGAATAGCCGTTATTTTCGCCGCTCTTTTGCTTGTTTTTTCTCTTTCGGGGAAAACCGCTTATGCAGCGAGCGGCCCTACAGACGAAATAATCAATTATGTAATTACGGTCGATGTAAATGAAGATGCCACACTCTACATGACCTACCATGTTGAATGGAAGGTTTTGGATGATGACAGCCTCGGACCCCTTGAATGGGTGAAGGTCGGTATTCCAAACAGCCACACCGAGACCATTTCCGCCCTCAGCAGCAACATCTCCCGCATATCGTTAATGCATGAATACGGTGAGTACTATGCGAGAGTGGATCTTGACAGGCCGTATTATGAGGGAGAAACAGTATCCTTTGATTTCTCGATCATTCAGGGCTACATGTACGAGATGAACGTGCTCACGGAAGGCGAGTCGGTATTCTATTTCGTGCCCGGCTGGTTTGACGGTATAGAAGTCGATCACATCGAGATCAGATGGAACGCGGACAAAGTTAAAAGCAATTCTCACGGAGCAACTCCCGAGGACGGTTACCTGGTCTGGAGCGGTTCCCTGGATTCCGGAGAAAAATTTGAAGAAATAAGTATTACCTACAATACGGCGGATTACGCTTTCGACGAATCAAAAAGTGTTTCCAAAGACTATGGCTCAAATAATTATTCCGATTACGGCAATGATTCGGGATACGGAAATTACAGTAACTACAGCAGTTCCGACGGCGAAGAGCCGGCTGTTTTCGGCCTTATCGGCGGAGTAATCTTTATCGGAATTTTAATAAACTTCTTCAAGAAAACCTTTGGGTATTCTTCCGGTGCCGGTTTTGGTTCAAAGACCGAGACAAAGAAAAAGATCACCCGTACCCTTATCAAGTATTATCCCACCTGTCCGGGCTGCGGTGCCGCAAGACCCGAGGGCAAGGATAAATGCGAATACTGCGGACGCAGTTTTATCGAGAGCGAAGAAGTGGTTGAGGAAAAAGAAATCAAGGAGCCTTCGAAGTACAGCGATGAAGGAACCTTCCGTTACGGGGATTCTCCCAACACCTACGTACGCGTACACGTAACACACATTTCGGTTCCCAGAAGTTCCTGCGCACACAGTTCCTGTGCACACAGCTCCTGCGCCTGTGCACACTCCTGTGCCTGTGCCTGCGCCTGTGCCTGTGCCGGAGGCGGAAGAGCAGGCTGCTCTGTTAAGGATTTCTACAACACGGGTCTTAAGCTTAAGCAGCTTGAAAGAAAGAAAAACAGAAAATAAGAAAAAAATAACCCGCCGCGGTTCGTCCGTGGCGGGTCTTTTGTTCTGTTAAGCAATTTCAGAAAGCATCTTGACCGCATCCGAAGCACAGATCACTTCATAATGCTCTTTGAGATAACTCTCGGCAAGAAGTCTTCCCTTTGCGGGTTCGCCATATTCTCCGAAGAGATTGCAAACCTGCACGAATTCGGCCATGTCCATCTTGTCCCGGGCGATGACGAGCATGTATCTCTCGTTCATCTTGTCGTAATAAAGAGAGCTGGATCCGTTGAAGAAACTAAGCGCACTCTTCGAGATAGCCGCAAGCTCGGTAATGGATGAGAATGCAAAAGCCATTCCGTTGAAATCGTTCTTCTTCTTGGAGCCCGAAGCATTGGCTGCGGAATCCTTGAATTTATTTAACAGCTCGGAGATGCTTATAAAATCTTCATTTGCGGAGTCATCGGAATCATCGTCGTCATCAGAATCCGAAAGATCGCTGATTCCGGGAGCAAACTTGGAAAATCTGGTATCGAATTCGTCGGGATCTTCAACCTTGGTGATGATAAGGACGATACACTCGGAATTTACGGGAATAGCCTCTATCATAAGAGGGATATTGTCCGCATCGAAGCCGCATTCGTCGTTGGCCTTCTCCATCATGTCTCTGAAGAGATCCTTTGCTTTATCGGAACCATAAGCAAGCTCGCTGAGCTTGAGTCTGCGAGATGCCAAATCTTCCTGGGTCAATGTGCATCTGATCTGATGTTCATTCACTTTCTCGATCTTCATACGGTTCCTCCTTTCCGGTCGGTGTAAGCACCCAAGGGTTCTTTCCGACTGCAAAGCAACTGAGTTGCTTTTGACTTATATGAATATTATGCTTAATTCTTGTTTACGTCAAGTTAACCGTGACAGGTTTTTGAAATATTTAATTATTTTTTTATCTTGTATTATATTTCGGTCAAAAAGCCGTTACACTTAATTAATTTTTCTCTAATTTTTCGGGATTGCTCGAAGGAGGATGCCGGGCAATTTCGAAAAGAAAGGGACGGTTCCCCGCAGGACGCAGGGAACCGTACACCACGTCAGGCGTAGGAGTAATGCACTTCTTTAAGGTTACCGCGCCTGTCGTAAACGGTGCCGATCTTTAAACCGTCCCGTCCGCCCAAAAAGTACCGCAAAATAAACGGATTAACCGGTTTGCCGCAAAAGTAAAGCTTTACGCCGTTTTTGTGCAAGCTTTTCATATATTTACTGCAATACAATTGAAAAAGCTCCTTTCATATAATTCCCGTGATAAATAATCAAAACCGGGTTTTGATAGCGAACCGATGCTCCAAACACTCATTCTTTATGAATAAAAAAGTACAAAAATAAAGTTACCTGCATTTAAATGTTATGTTTGAATTATTTTGTGAAAATTTTCGGAGTAACAAGATGTTCCCCAAAAGACACCGACAGTGTCAAAAGACGTCCGTATAAAACGGAAATAGAATTAAATTAACCGTCTTAAATGAATAATCACGGCTCCTTCCCGAATGTGGATTCGTGCCGGAGCATCGTAGAAAGAGTAAAACACATTTCAAAGAAAAAAGCAAGAGGCGATTTTATTTTTTGATGTACCAAAGGGAATAATTCTGTTATAATACAACACAGCATTAATTTAACCAAGGGGTATCAAATGAAGAAAGTAATTCCCGTAATCATCGCAATTGTTTTGATTATTATAATCGGCTATATGTCTTTTGGAAAGAAGATAGTCGACAGATATTCATACGGCACCGATAGGGCCGATCTGAACGATTATTTCAAAATCTATTCCTCAAGCGACATTCCCATTATCCTTCAGGATACAAGGATTGATGTATATGCACACAAGATCGACGGAGTGATTTATTTCGATCAGAGCATGATCGAAGATTATTTCACGGAGCGTTTCTATGTAGACACCAATGAGAATCTCCTGCTTTATACCATGTCGGATTCAACCGTCAGTGCGGAACTCGGCGGGAAGACCTATACGAAGGACGGTGAGACCTTCACCGAAAACTACATCACCTGTCTTGTAAAGGATGACACCCTCTATATTGCGGCCGATTATCTTAAAAAGTTCGTGAATTTCTCCTACGAAGTATTTCCGGAGCCCGACCACATGCAGCTTTACACCGAGTGGGGCCGGAAAACCGTTGCGGACATCAAGGCCGACACTCAGGTCAGATGGCTGGCGGGTGTCAAGAGCGCGATCCTTACCGATGTGGCCAAGGATGATGTGGTGGAGATCCTGGAGGTCATGGACACCTGGACCAAGGTCAAGACAAAGGATTCATTCATCGGCTATGTTGAAAACTCCAAGCTTACAAACGAGCGCTTTGAGGATGAGACTCCCGTAAATGATGCATTTAGCGACGAACTTATTTGTCTTGTAAGAGACCATAAGATCAATCTTACCTGGCACAATATAGAATTTCCGCAGGACGGCGCCGATCTTAAGCAGGCTCTTGCAAATACCAGGAGTGTAAATGTGGTATCGCCCACCTGGTATCGTCTTTCCGACAATGACGGAAACTTTAAGAATGTGGCGAATGCCAACTATGTGGATTACGCCCACGGCAGAGGCATCGAGGTCTGGCCCCTTGTTTCAAACCTTGATTACAAGGTTGACCTTTACGAGATTCTTGCTTATACGAGCAAAAGAAACAGACTTGTTACGGAGCTTGTTGCAGATGTGGTTTCCCGCGGCGCGGACGGAATCAACTTAGACTTTGAAAATGTTCCCGTGGCAGTCAGTACCCATTACGTTCAGTTTGTAAGAGAACTGGGCGTCGAGTGTCACAAATACAATCTGGTGCTTTCCGTAGATAACTATGTTCCCACGGAATACACGGCTCATTACAACAGACATGAGCAGGCCAAATTTGCCGATTACATCATAATCATGGGTTACGATGAACACTATGTCGGAAGTGACGCAGGTTCGGTTTCGAGTATTCCCTGGATGGAAAAGGGTATTAAAGACACTATCAACTACGTACCCGCCCGTCAGGTCATCAACGCAGTTCCTTTTTACACCCGCGTTTGGACCACCAAGGGAAATGAAGTCACCTCTCAGGCTGTGACCATGGAAGTATCTCAGAACTTCCTTACAAAGAACAAGATCAAGCCCGCCTATGACGATGCCACCAAACAGAATTATGGTGAGGTTACCATCGGCAAGGAACTGTGGCAGGTATGGCTTGAAGATGCGGATTCGATAAAGATCAGATTGAATGTCATGCAGGCAGCAGGCATCGCAGGTGTTGCTTCCTGGAAACTGGGACAGGAAACTCCCGATATCTGGACCGTTATCGAAGCCTATATGAACGAATGATTTAAGTAAATAATAAGGGTAACTGTATTGGGATCTGTCCCTGCAGTTACCTTTTTGCTTTGTTTACACGCGTTACGTATGTGTGTACAAAGAAAGCGCAAAATGGTATACTGAATAGAGTATGAACACAGAAGTAGTTACGATTAATCAAGATAACATAGACCATGGCGCCATAAAGAGAGCCGGCGAAATCATAAGGCGGGGAGGACTGGTTGCTTTTCCCACCGAAACAGTTTACGGACTCGGGGGAGATGCGCTCAATCCCGAATCCTCGCAAAAGATCTACAGCGCAAAGGGAAGACCCTCAGACAATCCGCTGATCGTCCACATTTCAAAGCTTGATGATCTTTATAAGATCGCGGAAGAGATTCCGGAAGATGCACTTAAGCTTTCGGAGGCATACTGGCCGGGCCCCCTTACCATGATATTCAAAAAGAAACCCATAGTCCCTAAGGAGACCACAGGCGGACTTGAAACGGTTGCGGTGCGCATGCCTTCCGATAAAACGGCCCGTGCCCTTATCGAAGCCTCCGGGGGCTTTATAGCGGCTCCCAGCGCCAACATTTCGGGGCGTCCCAGTCCCACATCCGCCAAATTTGTCTGTGAGGACATGTGCGGACGTATCGATATGATAATCGACGGCGGCGATTCCGAGGTGGGACTTGAGTCGACGATAGTTGATTTTTCCGAAGGAAAGCCCGTTATCTTAAGGCCCGGATTCATTTCCGCGGAGATGATTCAAAGTGTGCTGGGCGTTTATGTCGGTACAGATCCGGCCCTTAAACATGAGGGCGACAGACCGAAGGCCCCCGGCATGAAGTACAGGCACTACGCTCCCAAGGGGGAGCTTACGGTCATATACGGAGCTTCCGACAGGGTGGTTGAAAAGATCAATTCCCTGGTTTCGGAGGATATCAGAAACGGTTATTCGGTGGGTATCATTGCTTCATCCGAAAATGCGAAGAAATATCGGGATGGCACGGTTAAACCCGTTGGTTCCGCAGGCAATAACGAAGAAACGGCCCACAGCCTTTTCAGGGTGCTTCGGGAATTTGACGATGAAAACACCGAAAAGATATATTCCGAGGCCTTTGATGAAAAGGGCGTCGGTGCGGCCATTATGAACAGGCTTTTAAAGGCTGCGGGACATAAGATTATAGATTTGACCAAGGAGGACTTATGATAGCAATCGGAAGCGATCACGGCGGATATGATTTAAAAACTCAGGTAATCGAGCATCTTAAGGAAAGAGGTTTTGAAGTTAAGGATTACGGCTGCTACGACAAAGCCTCCTGCGATTACCCTATTTTCGGGCGTAAGGTTGCGGAGTCTGTTGCTTCGGGCGAATGCGACAGAGGGATCGTGATCTGCACCACGGGAATCGGGATCTCTATTACCGCAAACAAGGTCAAGGGCATTCGTTGTGCTCTTTGCTCCGATACGGTGAGTGCAAAACTCACCAGACTTCATAACGATGCCAATGTTCTTGCACTCGGAGCCGGAATTGTGGGACCGAGCCTTGCGATAGGTATCGTGGATGCATTTTTAGCAACGTCATTCTCCGGAGAAGACAGACATGCACGGAGAATTGCGCTTATAGAAAACAACTGATCAGGAGGAATTATTATGGCAAAGGTAGTGATTATGGATCATCCGTTGATCCAGCACAAGATCGGATATATCCGCAGAAAGGATACGGGTACAAAGGACTTCAGACAGACCATTTCCGAGATTGCCCAGCTCATCTGCTACGAAGCAACGCGTGATCTTGAACTTGCCGAGGTCGAAATCGAGACACCCATCTGCAAGACGACCGTTAAGGAATTAAAAGGAAAGAAGATGGCCATTATTCCCATTCTTCGTGCCGGACTCGGAATGGTAGACGGCATGCTTTCTCTTATTCCCGCAGCAAAGGTCGGACACATCGGTCTTTACAGAGATCCCGACACACATGAGCCTGTTGAATATTACTGCAAGCTGCCCGCAGACTGCAACGAACGTGAAGTATTTGTTGTGGATCCCATGCTTGCTACCGGCGGTTCAAGTGTTGCGGCCATTCAGATGCTTAAGGACAAAGGATGCAAGAAGATCCACTTTATGTGTATCATTGCTGCTCCCGAAGGAATCAAGCGCATGACCGAGGCTCATCCCGATGTTGATATTTATGTGGGAGCTCTTGACGATCATCTTAACGAGCACGCTTATATCGTTCCCGGTCTCGGTGACGCAGGCGACCGCATCTTCGGAACGAAATAAATTACTGTTGCGACACAAGCGCATAGGTGCAGCAATCATGGCATTGTGAGCGATGGTCAGCCGGTCGCAGGATCTACACGGGGGGATAACAAATGAAGCGAGAAGATTACATTTCATGGGACGAATACTTCATGGGAGTGTCGAAACTCTCGGGTATGCGTTCAAAGGACCCAAACACTCAGGTTGGGGCCTGCATTGTCAGCAGTGACAACAAAATCCTTTCCATGGGTTACAACGGATTTCCCAAGAACTGTTCGGATGACGAATTTCCCTGGGAAAGGGAGGGTGGCATGCTGGAGACAAAGTACGCTTTTGTTACTCACAGCGAGCTTAACGCAATTCTGAACTATCGGGGCGGAAGTCTTGAAGGCGCCAAGATTTACGTTTCTTTGTTCCCCTGTAACGAATGCGCCAAGGCCATTATCCAGGCCGGGATCAAAACAATAGTTTATGACAGCGACAAATACGCCGATGCGCCCTCCACACGGGCTTCAAAGATGATGCTTGATGCCGCGGGAGTCAGATATTATCAGTATCAACGCACCGGACGCAAAGTTGAATTGGAAATGTAACCGGAGAATAAAGTGAAGCGAATTATCAAACGGTTTTTGGCCGCGTTTATCGCGGTTATCATCCTTTGGGGATCAATTCCATACAAACCGGTATACGCCGCAACCACCAAAGAAAAGCTTGAAGAGGCCAAACGTCAGCAGGAGGAAGCGAAGAAGAAGGCAGAGCAGGCCCAAAAGGAAGTCGACTCCCTTACGAATCGCAAGAACAAGCTGAACAAGGAGCTCGAAAAGCTAAAGGCGGAGCTTGAAAGAATCTTTGAAAGGATCAGTTATCTGGAAGGTCTGATCGCGGAAAAAGAATCCGAGATCGAACAGACCGAGGCGGATCTGGCTGATGCAAGAGACGAGGAAGCCAAGCAGTATGAGGCCATGAAGAAACGCATACAGTTTATGTACGAGAACAGCGAGACCGTTTATCTTGACATACTCTTCCATGCAAAGACTTTTTCAGACCTCATCACCATGAGCCGAAACATGGAGAGCCTGGCGGATTACGATCGGAAGAAGTTCGAGGAATTCAAGCAGCTTCGAATTTCCATCGAAGCTCTTGAGGCCAAACTCCAAAGCGAGAAGGCCGACCTGGACGGACTGATGGCAGAGACTGAGACGGAAAAAGGCAATGTACTGGTAGTTATCGACAAGACCAACGCCAACATCGCGGAGTACAACGATCTTATCGACGAGGCCGAGCAGGTTGCCCTGGCCAAGGAAAAAGAACTTGCAGCCGCGAATAACAGCGTTGAAAAGCTAAAGAAACAGCTTGCGGAAGAAGAAAGACTTGCCCGTCTGGCAGCGAGCCTTGCATGGCGAAGTATTTCGGAAGTGTCTTTTGAACCTGACGACAGGTATAAACTGGCAGTTTTAATCTACTGCGAAGCCGGCGGAGAGCCTTATGAAGGGCAGATCGCCGTGGGTGCGGTGGTGATCAACAGATTGCTGAGCGGGGCCTTTCCCAACACACTTGAAGGCGTTATCCGTCAGAAATGGCAGTTCTCTCCCGTAGCCAGCGGACGATATGACCACTACTTAGCCATAGGAAAGACATCACAGAGCTGTTACAATGCCGCAGATGCCGCCATGAGCGGATATACCAACGTTTCGAACTGCCTGTTCTTCAGAACACCCATAGAGGGATACGGAGCGAGGTATCAGATCGGCGGACACGTTTTTAAATGAATCCGATATTGCAAGATGGATTTTTCTTGCAAGTATCCTTTCATAGTTAAGAGAACATGGTACAAATTAACTTAATAGTCTGACAATTACAACGGGGTTACGAAAATGATTAAAAAACTTACTGACAACATCAGCCGGGTCATAGTAGGGAAGGATGAGATCGTCAAATTGATGATCACGGCTATGATCTCGGGGGGACATATTCTTCTTGAGGATATGCCCGGAAGCGGAAAGACAAAACTTGCAAAGAGTCTGGCGGCATCTTTGGACGCGGAATTTTCAAGGATCCAGTTCACACCCGACCTTCTTCCCACCGATATTACCGGACTTAATGTTTACAACAAAGCACAGGGCGTGTTTGAACTTCGCAAGGGACCTATCTTTGCGAACATTATCCTTGCGGACGAAATAAACCGTGCAACACCCAGAACTCAGGCGGGATTGTTGGAGAGCATGGAAGAAAGACAGGTTACGATTGACGGAGAGACCTATAAGCTTGCGGAGCCTTTCTTTGTTATCGCGACCCAGAACCCTATCGAAACATCGGGAACCTTCCCCCTGCCGGAAGCTCAGCTTGACCGTTTTCTCATGAAACTTTCCATGGGCGGCCTTTCCTATGACGAAGAGCTTTCCGTCATGGACAGATATATGAAGGAGGATCCCCTTTCCGAATTGAAGAGTGTCCTTACGAAAGAGGATGTTCTTTCCATGCGTGAAAGTGCGGAAAACGTTTATGTTTCCGAGGGTGTGCGCAAATACATTCTCGATATCGTCACCGCCACCAGAAAGCATGCAGGTGTTTTGGCCGGTGCGAGCACCAGAGGAACTCTTGCTTTGTTAAATGCGGCTAAATCATATGCTTACGTAAGCGGAAGGGATTACGTTATCCCCGATGACGTGAGTGCTCTTTCTGTTCCCGTTCTTGCCCACAGACTGGTTTTGTCTCTCGGTCGGGGAAGCAGCGGAGCGGAAGCCGGAATAATACGGGATATTCTCAAAGAGACCGTAAAGCCTACAGAAAGTTTTACGGCCGGACGGGAGCGCTGATGTATGTCATTTTTCTCGCTGCTCTTTTGGGGTTACTGTATTCGCTTCAGCTTTTGATATATCGAAAGAAATGGTTTACGGGTCTTAAGGTTTCAGCTTTTTTCAGCACCGAAGAGGTTTATGAAGGAGAGGAAGCAGAACTTACCGAAACCATTGAAAATGCCAAGTGGTTACCGTTGCCCGTAGTCAAAATGAAGCTTCAGCTTTCAAGGAAGCTTCTTTTTCGTGATGCGGACAACTCCAGTGTTTCCGATTATTTTAACAGGACGGACATCTATACTATCGGTGCTTACAACAAGGTTACCAGGACCATGAAGTTTTCCTGTCCCGCAAGGGGATACTATGACTTCAACGGCGTTGATGTTGTCAGCAGTGATATTTTTTCGTCAAAGATCTTTCTGCAGAGTGTGGACAGTACCTCATATCTCTATGTCTATCCGAGGCCCTATCCCTGCGAATTGCCTGAAGCCCTGTTAAATAAGATAAACGGCGATTCCCGTGCCAAAAGAAACCGTATCGAAGACCCATTCGAACTTCGCGGCATCAGGGAATATCAGGATTTTGACGGCATGAAGAACATAAACTGGAAGGCTTCGGCAAAAACCGACGACTTTATGGTAAATGTTCACGGCTACACCACCAAACGCACCATGCGGATCTTCATAAACATGGAGAGCAATGCCCTTCTTCGCCGCGACGAATTAAACGAGCTCTGCATCAGCATGGCGGTGAAGATCGCGGAAGTATCCGCAGCGGAAGAGGTCCCGGTTTCCGTATACTGTAACGGCAAGGATGTCCTTAACGACAGCCCCGTTATCATCGGCGAGGGCAGCGGCGCAAGTCTTATCAGAAGCCTTAACAGAGCCCTTGCAAGGATAGATATGAACAAGGGAACGACGGATTTCAAAGAACTCTACGAAAGCGTTTCCGAGGAAGAGAGAAGGGATTCCTTCGATATCATTCTTTCTCCCTGCATGCAGCCTTTGTTCCAGGATTTTCTTGCGGAGCTTTCGAAAAAAGAAACCGAATTTTACTGGGTTTGTCTGGCAAAGAGCGATTCACCCTTTGCAGTCTCTGAGGAAATAAAGGACAGAACCATTGTGATCGATGCAGGGGAGGTGCTGAATGATATATCCCGTGCTTGGTAAGATCAAAGGTATTTTTGCGATATTGATGAACTACATGGTGATCCTGACCGGCTGGATTACAGTCTGTGCCGGGCTTGAAATTAAGCTGAACGTACCGCTTCTTTGCGCATCTGTGGCAGTGCCCGTTATATATTATGCATTCAGAAGATACGTGAAAAGTTTTATCCTGTTCGTTCTTTTGCATGTTTCACTGCCGGTTTTGTTTTTCTTTGTATCAGATTTTATCGGCCTGTCTCTCGCAGACAGGATCATGGGGGTTGTGGTATACGCGGTAATGGCGCTTGCTTCCTTCGTATGGAGGATCAGGGACGGAAAGAAAACCGACCTTCCCATCACACCCGAAATGGCCGCCATCGCTTTTGTGGTTGCCATCATAGCCATGAATTACATGAAAAGGGGTTCGACGACTCTGATTGGCGCTTTTGCCCTTTTCTATACCACGATCTACATACTGAATCTGTTCATAGTCAGCTTCCTAAAGCAGGACGACTTAAACAGGAGGCTTATTTCCAACGTTCCGTCGACTTCGATCTTAAGGTCGTCGCTTCCGGCCGTTGGGATCATGGCGGGCATTTTTCTGGCCGCAGGGGCGCTTTTGCTGGAAGGAACACTTATAAGACGGTTTCTTGATTTCCTTAAGGGGGCGGTCAAAGCCTTTTTCCGCTGGTTCTTTTCGCTGTTTCCGCAGGGCGGGGCTGCTGAAGAGATCGTGCAGGAGACGATGGAAAACAATATGCCGTCCATGATGGACATGCTTCCCCTCGAAGCAAAGGAACCTTCCCCCATAATGGTATTTTTGGAGAAGGTCTTCATGTTTGCGGTTTCCGCGGCAATAGTGGGTGGCGTAATCTTCGGAATCGCCTATCTGATAATCAAACTTGTGGCCGCCTTCAGGACCGGAAAGGGTGAGAAAACCGTTGAAGTGGGCGACGGTTTTGAAGAAGTCAGAGAAAAGATTTCACGTCGGAAGTTTGTAAAAAAGCCCGGCCGCGAAGACTTTGTTTCGTCAAACAGCAAGCGTATCAGGCGCATGTATATTAAACTTGTGCAGAAAAATCCGGGCATTACGGACAGGATCTCATATGTGACCGCAAGGGAATTTGCGGCAAGCTTCCCGGAGGAAAAGAAAGACTCGGCCGAGAAATTTGCCCTGATCTATGAAAAAGCAAGATATTCGGGAAAAGACTGCACTTCGGCGGAGGTTTCGGAAGCGAAGCGGATGCTGGGCGTTCTATGTTAATGAGGATCTTATGACCTACGAAGAACTTATCGATAAATTTACAGGTGGAAAAATGGTCAGAGCGGTTTTATCAAAGCCCGTCAAGGACGCGTTAAAATCGGGTCTTAAGTTGCGCCCTGTTACGGTTAAAGGTAAGATTCTTTATCAGGTCACCAGCGTCATAGGGAAAAAAACCAACAATACCTACAAGGAAATACATGAAAACTACACGGCTGCCGAGCTTAAACCCCTGCTTTTATCCATGATCCCGGATATGTTTCTTCAGGGATTGTTTGAAACGGAAGACGAAGGATACACGGTCCTTGCGGGGAAGCGCGGAACCGTTACCGTTGTTAAAAACAAGACGGTAAGTGCCGTAAAAAGGGAAACCGGGCATAACAGGACAAAGAACTATCTCATTCCCGAGGATGAACCCGTGCCCATAATGGTCGAACTGGGTGTCATGAAGAAAGACGGCGGAGTCATCGCGCAGAAATACGATAAATTTAAGCAGATCAATCGGTATCTTGAATTCGTGAATGATATCCTGCCCCGTTTTGAAGGGAAAGATAAGATCACCATCATAGATTTCGGATGCGGAAAGTCATATCTCACCTTTGCCCTCTACCATTTTCTTGTTACCAAGAAAAAGATGAACGTGCACATCATAGGCCTTGATTTAAAGAGCGATGTAATTGCCGAATGCAACCGCCTTAAGAATAAATACAGGTATGATTCTCTTGAATTCATCGAGGGGGACATCGAGCACTTCGCGGGAGTTGAGAGCGTGGATATGGTCTTCAGCCTCCACGCCTGTGATACCGCCACGGATTATGCGATCTACAAGGCCGTGATCTGGGGCGCGGACGTTATCATGGCAGTTCCCTGCTGTCAGCATGAACTTAACAAAAAGATCGATTCGCCGAGCCTCAGGGGCGTTACGGACTACGGCATCTTAAAAGACAGACTGGCCGCGGTCATGACCGATGCAATGCGCGCCAATACCCTAAAGGCCATCGGATATGATACGGATATACTTGAATTTATAGATATGGAGCATACGCCGAAAAACCTTCTTATTCGGGCCGTAAAGCGCACCTCCATGAGAAAAGTCGATCCTTCGAAAGAAAGACTCCTTGAGGAAACCGCAGGAGCCGACATTACACTGGTAAGATTACTTTCGGAATCCGGCAGATTATGAAGAAAACTGTTTTAAAGGCTATAACTGCATTGGCAGTCTTTGTGGCAACGCTTTTCATTTCCGGTGCCATCATGAACCGGGGAAACGTTAACACCACAAGAACCATGTCAAGGGCAACACTTCCTGTTATATATATGAAAATAGCGGGAGAGCGTGTTAACGAGCTATATGGTTATACATCGGATATGGATGTGGGACTGCTTCGGGAAAACATCACTCCCCTGGATGATTCCAGAGGGGTTACTTTTGATATAGTCAAATTCGGGCAAAACATACAGGGGATCACCGTCAAGGTTCGAACCTCCAACGGCGACAGACTTATCGAAAACATACCCATAACCGAGTACGCCGAAGACGACTATACCATTGCCGCTTCCGTCACCTTTAAAGATCTGATCCGCGAGTATAACGAATACAGCATGCAGATCTATCTGGACCTTTCAAACGGCGACAGCGTCATGTATCATACCAAAATCATCGAGGCGCCCTCCTACTGCGGCAAGGAGAAACTTAAGTTTGTCCGAGATTTCTGGGAACTGGAAGCGTCTCTTGATACAAACGATGCTTTGAAAAGTTACATGGAGTCAAACTATCTTGGGGATAACTCCACTTTGGCCAGGGTAAATATCCACAGCTCCATGAAGCAGCTGGCTTTCGCAGGTTTAAACATCAAGCGCGAAACTCCCGTATTTACAATAAAAGAACTTGCTTCCGAAACCGGGATCTTCACGGTCGATTACATTGCAACCTTGAAAGAGAGCACCGGAGAAAAGAAGTTTTTTGTAAAGGAATATTACAGGATCAAATATACACCGAAGGAAACCTACCTTCTTGACTATCAAAGGACCATGAACCTGATTCCGGACGAAGAAAGGGACCTTATCAGAAAAGAGGACATTCTCCTGGGGATCTGCGATGAAAACATCGGACTCATAGAAAGCGATGACGGAAACGTTCTTGCTTTTTGCGACGCAAACAGGCTCTATTCCTTTAATGTGAGCGAAAACAGGATCGCAAGACTCTTTTCTTTCTACGACAAGGACAATTTCGACGCGCGAACCGTCAGAGACGATCATTCGGTGAAGGCTCTCACCGTGGATGAGGCCGGGAATGTCTCCTTTGTGGTGTACGGCTATATGAACCGAGGGCTTTACGAAGGCAGAGTCGGGGTTGCTTTTTACAGGTACAACGGCGTTACAAACGTTGTGGAAGAACTTTTCTTTGTGCCTTCGGACGAGTCGCCGGAAATGGTACAGAGAGATATGGAGGAACTGTCCTTCTTAAGCCGCGACGGACTGTTCTATTTCATGCTGGATAAGACCATTTATACGGTCAATGTGGAAAGCAAAGAAAGCGACATTCTGGTAAAGGATCTTAAAGAAAACAAGTACACGGTTTCCGACAATGCGACCATGATGGTATGGCAGGAGGGTGATGATGTTAACGCCTGTGAGAAACTGATGCTCATGAACCTTAACACAAAGCAGATAACCGAGATTACTGCCCCGAAGGGTCAGTATGTCAAGCCCCTGGCTTTCATGGGCGAGGATTTTGTTTACGGTTTTGCTTTCAGGGACGATGTGGTCACCGACAATACCGGGCGAACGATCTTCCCCATGTATGTGTTAAAGATCCAGAGTAAATTCGGCGAGATCCTGAAACAATATGAATACGGCGCCGAGGATATTTACGTGACGGGCGTCAGGGTAAGCGACAATCTCCTTACCCTTAACCGCGTGAAAAAGACCGAAAAAGGCTACGTTGAAGACAGCGACGACTACATTTCCAACAACCGGAAAAAAGAAGAGCAGCAGAACCGGATAAATCTTTTTTCTTTTTCAAATTATCAGACCGTTGTGAGGATCCTTTTAAAGAAGGATGTAAAGGGGAGTACGGTGGCGCTTTCCCCGAAGGAAGTCATTAAGGAAGGCACCAGAGAGATAGCACTTGAGAACACCGAAAACGACAGAGAATATTACTATGTCTATTACGGCGGTAAATTGCAGAGCATCTATACAAACCCCGCAAACGCAGTCCGGGAAGCAAACTTAAATTACGGCGTGGTCGTAAACAACAAGGGCTTCTACGTATGGTACAGGGCCAACAGGGATTTAAGAAATCAGATCATGAACCTGTCCCTTCAGGCCGCACCTGCGGAAGGCCTGAATCAGCTGGCATTTTGCCTTGATCTGGTGGCGGAATACGAGGGCGCCGTCAGAAACTCGGAATATCTGCTGGGAATCGGAAATTCGGTTACCGACGTGCTTTCCGCAGCCCTTCCCGATGCGGATGTCCTGAACTTGACAGGCTGTGAGCTTGACAGCATTCTTTACTACGTGAACAGAGACATTCCGGTGCTGGCGCTTACCCACACCGAAGATACTTATCTTGTGATCGGATATAACCAGCTTGCCATAGTGGTGTACGATCCGAAAAAGGGTACATATAAAATAGGCTTAAACGAAGCAAAGAAGCTCTTCTTCGAAAACGGGAATCAGTTTATAACCTATGTTCCGAATTCATGATTCAAATCGAATGAAATAAAAAAGCACGGCCTGTGCCGTGCTTTTCTTTTATTATATCAGTCGAGTTCACCCATCTTGTAACGGTTAACGATGCGCTGGATCCTTTCGTTGGGAATGAGAAGATCGCTGATGGATGCATCATGGTTAAGGGTATCGATGATGTATGCGATGTATTTGCTGAGGTCGCAGCTGATGTACCATTCTCTGGAAAGAAGCTCGGGAGACTGGTAAATAAGGTTCGTGGTAAGAACTCTTGTAATGGTACCGTCCGCATAAGCCTTATCGAATCTGTCAAGTCCGCTGGTGAACAGACCGAAGGAAGCGAATACGAAGATTCTGTTTGCCTTTCTGGCCTTAAGGTTTGCGGCAACTTCCAGTACGCTTTCGCCGGAGGAAATCATGTCATCGACGATGATAACATCCTTGCCGTCTACGCTGGAACCCAGGAACTCGTGAGCAACAATGGGGTTGCGTCCGTTTACGACCTTGGTGTAATCGCGGCGCTTGTAGAACATACCCATATCAAGACCGAGAACGTTGGCAAGATAGATCGCCCTGCTCATACCGCCTTCATCTGGGCTTATGATCATCATGTGGTCCGCGTCGATCTGGAGGCCCTTAACATTCTTAAGGAGTCCCTTGATAAACTGATATGCGGGCTGAATGGTTTCAAATCCGTGAAGAGGAATTGCGTTCTGTACTCTGGGGTCATGAGCATCGAAGGTAATGATGTTGTCTACACCCATGGAAGTCATTTCCTGAAGCGCCATGGCACAGTCCAAAGATTCTCTTCCGGTACGCTTATGCTGTCTGGATTCGTAGAGGAAAGGCATGATCACGGTGATCCTTCTGGCCTTTCCGCCTACTGCGGCGATGATTCTCTTTAAATCCTGATAGTGATCGTCGGGAGACATGTGATTTTCGTGTCCGCCCATGGAGTAAGTAAGAGAGTAGTTGCAGACGTCAACCATGATATAAAGGTCGGTACCGCGAACCGATTCAAGGATCAGTCCCTTTGCTTCGCCCGATCCGAAACGGGGAACCTTCGCATCGAGTATGTAGGAAGGTCTCATATACCCGGCGAAAGCAAGGCTTTCTTTGTGCTCGCTCTCACGTTCCTCACGCCATCTGACGAGATAGGAATCGACTTTCTGTCCCAGCTCCTTGCAGCTTTCAAGGGGAATTATTCCCAAAGAACCGACGGGAATGGTTTCAAGATTTCTTTTTTCTTCACGCGGTGCCATTAAAAAAGAATCCTCTCTTTCTTTACGATAATTTCTTTAACATTCGTATGTCGGGGCCTGTCAGTTTGCAGATTGTATATGTGCTCACAAGTCTTGAGAAGATCCGGTCGGAATAGACTCCGCGAAGTTCTTCCAAGGAGAGGTTGGTGGAGATTACCGTTGATCTGCCCCGAAGGTTTCTCTCATTGATAATATGGAAAAGCCTTGATTCCACAAAGGAATTGGTAAGCTCCGTACCAAGATCGTCTATTATCAGCACGTCGCAATTATAAATATAATCAAGCTGATTGTAAAGGTCTTCTTTTGAATTGTTTCCGAATACCTCTTTGGCCACGGTCTCAAAGAAAGAAACCGCGCTGAAGTATATGACGGAGTGTCCCCTGTCCAGCATTTCCTTTGCGATACAGCCGGAAAGGAAGGACTTTCCGGTTCCCACGGTTCCGTAAAGAAGGATGTTTTTTGAGTCTTTGCCGTAGCTGTCGATCAGGTCTTTGCAGGCTTCCACGGAACGCGAAAAAAGATCGAGACTTTCATCCTTATAATAGTCGTAGGAAAGAGTATCGAAGTTGTTCTTATTGATGTATTCGATTATATTGGATTGCTCGTATAACTTTCTGAAAATGCGGTCTTTCAGACAATGGCAGCGTTCCGTGCCGATATAACCCGTATCATGACAGTCGGGACAGTCATAGATCGGATCGAGATAATCTTCGGACAGACCGGCACCCTTTAACATGGAGCGCTTCATATCCTTCAGGTCTTCAAGAAGTGCATGAAGTTCTTCGAGGATACCGTCCTCCCCTTCAAGCTGTTTCTTGGCCATATCCATGGAAATTGAAACGACAGAGTCGTCCAGTTCACGATAGCCTTCAACGTTCTTGTATACGTAATCACGGCGCGATTCTGCAATGTGGCGGTTCTTCAGCCTGATGTTTTCGTACTCTCTGGATATTTCGTCATACTGCTCGTTGGTTAAACCCATAATAGTCACCCATCCTCTGTGTGCGGGATTGTCAGTTACTTAAGAGTTTCTGCTCAAGTGCGGCAAAATCGTAATCATTTTGCTGAAACTGATTGAAGGAGTTCTTTGAGGTCTGTACCGTTTTAGATTTTTTATATGTATTGTCTGCGGCAGTTATATCGAGCTTGTCTCTGATTCCCTTCTGTTTCCAGGAGGAAAGAACCTTGTCGCAATATTCGAGGCGATGAGAGTCGGTGGCCAGGACCGTACGGTTGCAGGCCTCCTCGATTATCTCCATGGTAAAGCAATATTCCTTGCTCCATTTGGTGATGATCTCAGCCTCTTTGACTGTCGGAACGCTGTTCCTTCCAAGGAGCTTCATTACAGTGTAAACGCTCTTGTCAAAGGAACTTCTGACGTATGCCTTGGCCTGTCTGACGGTGGTGATGCCGTTCTCGGCCCAGTCGATGGCGACTTTTCTGATATAGGCAAAGGATTTTTTATCCTTGCTGATGCAATATTGAAGCAGATAATCCACAAGCTCGCAGGTAAAGGAAAGTTCGGTCCTGATAAAGTAGAGTGTCTCGATGTCCGAATGAGCGAGCTGTCTGTTTAAGTAGGTCTCTGCAATAAAAAGAAGCTGTCCGGTTTCGGGATTATCCTTGAAGTTTTTAAGTTCATCGCGGGAGTAGGTGCGATTTACCGACCAGTCGTTTACCGGAACAAGAACCCTTTCGGGAGCGATAACCCTCTCGGGGGTAACTACCCTCTCGGGCGCAACACTCTTTTCGGCAGGTTCCGGGGAGAGCTTGATGGGAACGATGGGAGCGGGTTGCCTTTCGGGAATCCTGGAGCAGCCCTCGGGATCCGTAAGCCGAATGCCCGTCAGGGTGGGTCCGTCGTATTCGAGAGAAAGAAGGCGTTTCTTTTCCCAGTATTTAAGCGAGCGTAAGATATCCTTTTCGGTATGATTGAACTTGTCTGCCATGTCGGAAATATCGGTTTCCCTGTTGGCGCTCATCATCCGAATCAGATAAAGATAAACCTTTATTTGTGCATCGTTGGCATCGATCATATACTCATCGATAAAACGATTGCATATGGCGGTGCACTCCGAATAATTATCCTTATAGATTGTCAACGAACTCATACTGTCTCTCACCTGTTTTTGGACCGTGGGCCCATTTTGCGTAAATTTATGGGGAAAACCCCGGGCTCTCCGAATAAATTCAAGCAAGAAGGATTGTAGCATGAAAAGGGATAAAATCAAATAGGAAAAATTCACGAAAAGCCAGCAACCACAAGGCTTTCAGGGAATTTGTGGACATTGTGGAAAAGGTGGATTTCCCACTTCGAAGAAGGGTCGATATATCGTATTTTTGGGAAAAAATAATCCACAAGTTTTGAAGGCCGAAAATCCTTCAAAATTTGTGGATAATGTGGATAACTATTTTGCGGTAAGACTATCTGCGATGTTTACGACATTTCCGGCACCCATGGTTATCAACAAATCATTTTTCGTGCAATTTGTCTTAAGGCAGTTTTCGATTTCTTTAAAATCTTTTATGTACCGGATGTCGGCTCCGAGTTTCTTTATCTCCTCATAGAGATTAACCGAGTTGCAGCCGTAGATATCCTCTTCTCGTGCGGGATACACATCCGTAAGGATGATGTGATCAGCCATGGAAAGCGCCTCCGCAAATTCATGAAGAAAAGCCTTGGTGCGTGTGTAGGTATGGGGCTGAAAAACAACCCAGAGATCGTGGTGGGGCAGGTTTCTTGCGGCGGTAAGGGTTGCTTTTATTTCCGAAGGATGATGTGCAAAATCATCGATAATAAGTGCGCCGTTAAGCTCCCCGCGCTTTTCGAAACGTCTCTTGGAACCGGAACAGTTTTTAAGGGCATCCGCAATAACTTCGTGAGATATTCCGAGTTTCCTTGCGGCGGCTATGGCGGCAAGGGAATTTGAAACATTGTGGCGTCCGGTAAGGGCCAGAGTTACGGGGAAAGCAAGACCCGTTGCTTTTTCGTGACAGATAAAGGAAGGGTGCCCCTCGTTATCATAGGTCACGGAGTCGGCATAATAATCAAAAGCCGGATCGAAGCCGTAGGTAAGGAGGCTTCCCTTTAAGTTTCCGGTGATCTCTCCGGGGTTTGAGATCTCTCCGTTCATGACAAGAGTACCGTCAGAAGGAAGTAACTCCGCAAACCTTCTGAAGGAATTACGGATATCGTTAATGTCCTTAAAGAAATCCAGATGGTCTTCTTCTATATTGAGGATAACGGCAATCTTCGGGAAAAAGCTTAAAAAGCTGTTGGTATATTCGCAGGCTTCGAATACGAAGTATTCTCTGCCGCCGTCTCTTGCGGTGGAACCGATGGAAGGAAGCACGCCCCCCAAAGAAAGGGTGGGATCGAGGCCTGCAGCCATGATGATCTCGGAGATCATGCCGGTGGTGCTGGTCTTGCCGTGAGTTCCGCTGATCCCGATGGGAGTTCCGTAGTTTTGCATGAGCTTTCCGAGGAATTCCGCGCGGGTTACTGCGGGAATACCCCTTTTTGCGGCATCGACTCTGTCGGGATTGTCTTCCTTTATGGCGGCGTTGTAAACCACCAGGTCTTCCGTTCCGTCAAGGTGGGAAACCTTCTGGCCGATATGGACGCGGGCACCCTCCGCAACGAGTCTTTCGGTGTTGGCGCTCTGCCGCTCATCCGATCCGGATACCGTAAAACCTTTGTCGAGGATGATGGAAGCAAGGCTTGACATGTTGGCGCCGCCTATCCCTATGAAATATACATGAACGGGTTTGGAAAAATCTATTTTCATAATGTAAACAATTCTTCTTTCGGAGCGTTCTCGGAACGCAGTTTTTCTTTATTATAGCGCAATAACTCAAAATTTCAATTTTTCAGAAAAATCACATAAAAATCTGTAAAATTCATTGCGAAAAAGCAAGTTATGGAGTAAACTTAATATGCGGGCCGTTCCGTGCTTTTCCTGCATACGTGCACCGTAAGACGCATTACGAATATAGGAGACCAGCCATGATTAAGAAGGAAATGATAGCAATGCTTCTTGCCGGCGGTCAGGGAAGCCGTTTGGGCGTATTAACGGCCAAGATGGCTAAGCCTGCCGTTTCTTTTGGCGGAAAATACAGAATCATCGATTTTCCTCTTTCCAACTGTATCAATTCGGGAATCGATACAGTAGGCGTTCTTACCCAGTACCAGCCTTTAAAACTCAATACTCATATCGGTATCGGAATACCGTGGGACCTTGACCGAAACATCGGCGGTGTCACAGTCCTTCCGCCCTATGAAAAGAGCGAAAACAGCGAATGGTATACGGGTACCGCAAATGCAATCTACCAGAATCTGGATTACATGGAGACATATAATCCGGACTACGTTCTTATTCTTTCCGGTGACCATATTTATAAGATGGACTACGAGGTCATGCTTGACTTCCACAAGGCTCGCAATGCCGAAGTCAGCATAGCCGTTATGCCTGTGCCCATCGAGGAAGCCAAACGTTTCGGTATCATGATTACCGACGAAAGCGGAAGAATAACCGAATTCGAAGAAAAACCCGAGAATCCCAGAAGCAATCTGGCATCCATGGGTATCTATATTTTCAACTGGAAGACCCTGAAGGAAGCGCTTATAGCAAAGGCTGAACAGCCGGCGCTTGACTTCGGAAAACATATCATCCCTTACTGCCACGAAAAGGGCGCACCTCTCTATGCCTATGAATTCAACGGCTACTGGAAGGACGTGGGAACTCTTGCTTCGTACTGGCAGGCTAACATGGAGCTCATCGACATAGTTCCGGAATTCAATCTCTATGAAGAATACTGGAAGATCTATACCAAGAGCGAGATTCTTCCGCCCCAGTACATGTCCTCTGACAGCGTGCTTGAAAGAAGCATCGTGGGCGAAGGAAGCGAGATCTACGGAAAGGTCTATAACTCCGTGATCGGATGCGGCGTGGTGATCGGAAAGAATGCGGTGATTCGCGATTCCATCATCATGAACGCGGTTACCGTCGGCGAGGGTGCAAGCTGTAACAAAGCAACAATCGCCGAAGGAGCGAAGATCGGCGGAGGAGCGG
>JAEEGK010008122.1_pt1 | contig 24834 bp, 28 predicted proteins | sample 8958771 | NCBI WGS metagenome assembly JAEEGK01 (sample SAMN16246547, study PRJNA631951) | gut metagenome | biome: gut microbiome; feature: rumen; material: SC-attached | host: Bos | place: Iran: Karaj | collected 2018-10
AAATAGAAATTTCAACTGGTAAAACATCACCCATCTTATCTCTTGTTGCTTCATTATATTTTGTACAGAATTCTTGTAAGTTAATACCTGCAGGTCCTAATACTGTTCCAACTGGTGGAGCTGGATTAGCTTTTCCTGCTTCGATAGCTAACTTAATTTTCTTTACTACTTCCTTTGCCACGAAAAACACCTCCTATTATATTTTTTTCGCTTTTCGCGAGTGGTCAATCGAATCACTTATCATTTTTCTCCCACTAAATCTATATTTAATTAAATATAGCGTATTAAATAATAACATTAAATTATGTTAAAATCAACCCTTTTTATCACTCTTTTGCTAATTATAGTGTTTTTATTTGTTTTTTATACACTATTCCTTGTCAATTTGACCTAATTCTACTTCAACTGAAGTCTCTTGTCCAAATAGATCAACAAGAACATTCGCAATATTATTTTCAGTATCAATAGACTCAATAGTCCCACTCATACCAACGAATGGACCTTCAATAATCTTAACTTTATCGTTTTCTTTAAGTTCTTCATTACTTGCATTCTTAGCAATACCCATATTATGTAAGATATTCTCTACTTCATATGGTTGTAATGGTGTAGGTTTAGCACCTTTTCCACTTGAACCAATAAATCCAGTAACACCTGGAGTGTTACGTACAATAAACCAAGCTTCATCTGTCATAATCATTTCAACAAGAATATATCCTGGGAATAATTTTTTAATTTTTTCTTTTTGAACTCCATCTTTTTCTTCAATAACCTTTTGTTCTGGAATGATAACACGACAAATCTTATCTTCCATATTCATAGATTGAGCTCTCATTTCTAATTTTTCTTTAACCTTACTCTCGTGTCCTGAGTAAGTGTTAACTACATACCATTTCTTCTCGTCCATAATTACACCAATGACTTAATAAAAGCTACGCCAAAATCGATTAAATAGAAAAATGCAGCAAAGAATACTACAAAGCAAATAGTTGCTATAGAATACTTAACCATATCTTTCTTAGTTGGCCATTTAACTTTACCAAGCTCCTTCTTAACTTCACTAAAGAATTTCTTAATTTTTTTCATAAATTCTCCTTTAAACCAAAATAAAAACACCTACGTGCACATATAAAATAACACATTTTGGTGTAAAAAACAAGTGTTTTTTTAATATTTATCTAGCTCTTCTAATAGAATCTTCACTAGTATTTTCAAATTCAACTTCATTTTGACTTAAACCCACTTTATTAAGTACATAATCCTTTATATATAAAGCTAGTGATTTAATATCTTTAATCCATAAAGAAGTAATACTAGGTTCGGGCATTGGAAAACCATATTTTCTTTGATCCATTCTAGAAGTCCATGTTCTTTTTGGTAAAGGTTCTCTTGTATATCCATCAAATGGTCTATTTATTCTTGGATCAGCTTTACGATAAGTAGTAATCTTATTTGCTAAATATTCTTCGTAATCTCTAGGAACACGAATACTTTTCGCTTCAGTTTTACCATCTTTATACTCAACATATTTAATATCCATATGATTCTTTTCTTTAGCATCATCATGAACATAAAAATATACTTGTGAATAATCTATATAATGAATATTAACCTTTCTAAATATTCCACTATTTAATAATTCTTCTATATCTTTTTCAGTTTCTATATATGGAACATATTGTTTTTCTATTGGTTTATTATTTTCATAAAAAGTATATGTTATTACTCCAAAACCACTTTTTTTATTTATTCTTTCAATAAATAAATCTAATTTTTCATATATATAATTACCTTTACCAATACCTATTTGATTATTAACTGAATCGGTATTATACATTCGATAGGTTTTTCTTTCCATAATTCACCTACTTAATAAATACAAAGTAAACAACAACTGTTACTATATATATTAATGCTAATAAAGCTGGTAATAATAATACACTAGCAAATCCAGTATTTTCTTTTTCAGATAAAGCTTTTCCAACTGCTGTAGCTTTAGTATAAGCTCCTCTACTATTATTATGTGAAACTCCTTCGTCTTCATTAATTTTATCTATACCATTATTGATTATAAAACTATTTAAGTAATCTACTTTTCCACGATTAAAAACATCAATATAATATTCTTGAATATAACTAGGCATATTTCCATGTTCTAAAAACATTTCCACATTATCAATAACATACTCAATAAACTCTTTACTAGTATGTAATACTGATAATTTATTATATGCACAAATACCTATTGAACATAATTCTAATATATCTTTATTTTTACCATTTTCATTAATACCACTATTTATATAGTCTATTTTATCTTTAAAAGACTCAAGAGTAACTTCATTATTAATAATCTCAATATCTGCTAAATCCCCTACTACGTAATATCCATTACTATGTAATTCTTGAATAGCTTTATCAAGATACTTTAATCTTTCTGTTAACTCTTCTGTAGAAATATTCATTAAATAATCTCTTAATTTCACGAATACCACCCTATTCTAGTTAAAGTATAGCATAAGATTTGTTTATAAACAATAAAAAAAGTCTATATCACATAGACTTTATGTCAACTATTTTTATTTTTTTTACTTTTCTTTTCATAATATCTACCTATAATTCTATAACAAATTATAGCTACTAATATTGAGATTAATGTACCAAATATTAATAGAATAAGAGTACTATCAAAGAAAACACTAATAATAGTTATTATTGTTGAAATAATAAATGTTGTTACTAAACTTACTACTTTTACCATTTGATATATATCTATCTTTTTAACATCAATTTTATAAAATAATAAGATTAAATTAACTTCTGCTGGTACCATTGATTTATCTTTTTTATTTTTCTTGATTATTATAAAGTAATATATTACATAAATAACGATAAACGTAATAATAAACTCAATCAAAACCTTTTTTATATCCATACTACATCTCCATATATTCTAATAATCTTAAGAATATCTTAATACTTCTAGGATCTAACCCTTTTCTCTTTAATTTCTTAATAGCTATTCTCTTTTTACCTAAAGATAGGTTTTCATTAAATACAATAGAAGCTATTTCATCTTTAATATTAGTATAAATTCTTAAATCTGACAAGATACTATCAATATCATCCTTAATTAATTTAACACTATCTATTTCAATATCTTCTCCATAACAGTTAATAACTAATTGGCTCTTAGTATTTATATCTTTAATATAAACAATAAAGTTTGTTTCAGTAACTTCTGTTTCTATATTATCTAATACTTTATCATTTTCATAAACTACTACATGGTCTGATTTCTTAGTATTTCTAAATACTATTTTATAATCTCTTGTAGGTAGTAAAGCATTTAAATCCCCTTCTATTGGTCTAATAATTAAAGTATAGTTACTCTTTCGATAATTATAATCTATTTCAGTAATACAATATCTACCATCTTGATAATTATATGTTTCTCCATCATCTTCATATAAATGATATGTGTTACTTATACCTGGGAATACATGTATTTCTAAATCTTTAGGATTTTTATAAGACATATAACTATTAGGTCCTGCCATAGGTATAATACTACCTTGTTTAACAAAGATTGGATAATTATCAATAGAATAAAAACCAATATATTTATGATTACCTGCAAATCTTTTACCATCTTGAAAATCATACCATACACCTTCTGGAAGGAAGAATCTTTGAATAGTACGATTCATATCTGGATCCATTGGTTTAATTATTGGTGATATCATAAATGAACTACCAAAATAATATTGGTTAGAATAATTTTCATCATCGTAGAATTTAAGATTATAGTAATAGAATGGTTGAATTAATAATTTACCATGTTTATGATAATCATAACATTCACTATATATATAAGGTATTAGTTTATGTCTTAATCTTAAACAATCACTTGCTATACTATTAGTTACAACATCCCATTTCCATGGTTCTCTTTTAAAATACAAACCACGTACCGTATTAAATCTTAATATTGGTGAAAATACACCTAATTGTATACTACGTAAATAGAAATCATTATCTTCAATACCACCAGTAGATCCTGCAATATCATGAGACCAGAAACAAGCACCAATATTAGCACTATTTAATGTATAGAATGGTAACATTTTTAAAGTATTCCAATCAATTACATTACGGCCGGAATATAAAACATTAAATAAATGAGCTCCAAAAGTACTATTTCTAGATAAAGTAAGATTTCTTTTATTATTTCTTAATGAATCTAGTTTCATATAATAATTCATTAAATACATTCTTTTCTTATCAGTAGTATTATAATCATTCCAGAAGAAATCAACACCAAGTGTCTCTAATGGATGAGTAAGTACTTTAAATAATACATCAACACACTTTAAATCAGATGGTGAGAAGTTAACATAACCTTCATTATTAACAGGTAAATACTTAGATACATATTCAAAATTATTCTCAAATGGGTAAAAGCCATATTGTGGATTTATTTTTAAACCAAATTTTAATCCACTATCATGTACTTTATTAATAAAATCAGTTGGATTTGAATAATATTCTTCATTAAAACTAAAACCAGTCTTAATATTTGGGTATTTATTATCTCTTTTACTCCATCCATCATCTAATAAGAATACTGATATGGGTATACCATGCATTTTAAATCTTTCTATTTTATCTAAAACTTCATAATCTTTATAATCACATTCTTTACTCCACCAATTACCTAATGCATATCTTGGTATCATAGCTGGGAAACCGGTTAATGTAAAATAATCTTTTAAACATAAAGCAAAGTCTTTATCATAAATAAATAGATACAAATCAACATAATCTTTTCCTTTATCAACACTTACTATATTTCTATTTTCATCAAAACATAATGCATCACTATCATCAATAGTAGCAATACCAGTAGGGGAAAATAATCCTTTTTCTAGTTCTGGCATTTTAGTCATATTATCCAAACTCATAGCACAACTATTAAAGTTTTTAACTTCTTTTTGACTGTAATACCATTCTTCACTATTACCTTTACATTTTGCTTTTATCGTTCTACTATTAAAAGATGTATTTTTATAATAAGTTAAAGTAAAATACCTAGTATCTATTTTTAAGATATTATCATCTTCCTGCTTAGTATAATCAGGCACACGAAATTTTCTGTTTTTTACAACAGAAGTTTCATAGTTATTAAATATACCATTACCACTATATTCAAGCCTTACAAGTCTTTCAGTAAGGATTGTAATACGAAAACAATTACTCTTAATAATAGCACCTGGTTCAGATACTAAATTACTAACATAATTGTTGGTAAATTGATCTCCTAACTTATACATATGCATTTCCCCATTTCATCTTTTTTTTACCTAGTACCCCTATCATAAATTATAACAAAAAAAGTAAATTTTATAAAGTATTTGTTAAAAAAGTTTTTTAAATATTGTATAATAATTATGCAAAGAGGTAAAAAATGGAATACAAGAAGATTGAAAAGTTAGTTTATAATAATAATTTAGTTAAGAGAGAGAATTATAAAACTAAAAAAGAATATGATTTAAAATTAGATTCTATGTTAATAGAAAATTTAAATAAATGTATAGAGAAAAAAGTAACTATAGAAATGGATGAAAATGATCTAGCTAAAATATATAAAGTATATTTAAAATTATTAAAGAATAACTATGAAATAGATAAAAACTTTATAAACAATATTGTTGAATTATCATCTAAGAAATTAGATTTTTTTGATATTATAGAAAACATTACAGAGTAGGGGAAATATGTTTAAATATAGTGATAGTAATAAAAGATATCATACACTCGATTACTTCTATAAACATAAGTTTGGATGTAAAATAGCTAAGATAAGCTTAAATGCAGGTTTTACTTGTCCAAATAAAGATGGTACTAAAGGAGTAGGTGGGTGTATTTATTGTTCTAAACTAGGTAGTGGTGATTTTGGTGGTAAACCAAATAAAAGCCTTACAGATCAATTTTATGAAATTAAAAATGTAATGGATAAAAAGTGGCCAAATACTAAATATATTGGTTATTTCCAAGCAAATACTAATACTTATGCACCAGTATCTATATTAAAAGAAAAATATGAAGAAATATTAAAGATAGATGGTGTAATAGGTCTAAATATTGCAACAAGATCAGATGCTATCACAGATGAATGTTTAAATTATTTAGAAGAATTAAATAAAAAGACCTATCTAACTATAGAATTAGGTCTACAAACCATTCATGAAAAGACTAATGAACTAATAAATAGAAAAGAAACTCTAGAAGAATTTACTAATATGGTAAATAAACTAAGAGAAAGAAATATTAATGTTGTTGTTCATATCATTAATGGTTTACCATATGAAACTAAAGATATGATGCTAGAGACTGTTAAATACTTAAATAAACTAGATATCCAAGGTATTAAGATTCATATGTTACATGTCATTAAAGATACTAAATTAGCGGATATTTATAACAAAGAACATTTTCATATATTAACTAGAGATGAATATGTTGATATAGTTTGTGATGAATTAGAATTATTAAGAGAAGAAATAGTAATTAATAGAGTTACAGGTGATCCAAATCCAAAAGACTTAATAGAACCAACATGGTTAATAAAGAAATTTGGTGTATTAAATGAAATAGATAAAGAAATGGCAAGAAGAGATGCATATCAAGGTGATAGAGTAGGGTAAATAAAAAAGGCTTTTATAAGCCTTTTCTTTTATTATTAACAACTAATTGTCTTAATTCTTCAAATAAATCTTTACTAGGATTTAAGAAACCTAATGCATCTGCATTTATATCATACAAATAATCTTGCAAAGTTTCTGAATCAATAAAGATAGTTAACATACGTATTAATCTACCATAATCATGATTATATTTTATTACTGTTTGATCTATATTTTCATCAGAGAACATATTCATTGATATTTCTATTTCTGATGGTCCCTTTTTAAAATCCATTTCATCATCAATATCAATTGATTTTAAAATTGCAGCTAAATTTATATCATAATCTGGATTATATTCTCTCCAATCTCTTCTCATAGCTGGTTCAAATCTACTATCATATAAAGGATTTCCATGTTCATCTCTTACCATGTAATCTCCATATTCTTTATTATATTTTTCTTCGCCCATAAATTTACTCCTAAAACACGATTTATTATATTAAAGACTAAATTTATTGTCAACAAAAAAAGTGTATTAAACACTTTTATTTTCCTTTGTACTTACATAATAAAGATGGTCTATGCCCACCAGTTTTAACTGATTTCTTAGTTACTTGAATCTTTTCAGCTATTTTTCTTCTAAAAGCTGAATTTATTAATTTTTTACCAAGTAATAATTCATAAACTTGTTTTAATTCACCTATAGTAAATAAATCAGGCATTAAATGGAAAACTATATCTGTATGATTAACTCTATTTCTTAATTCCATTAAACTACTTACTAATACTTTATCATGATCAAAAGCCAATTTCTTTTCTTGTACTTTATATTCATAATTATTAGTTAATTTATCTACTTCTACTTTAGTAACTGAAAATTTAATTTCTTCTTTTTCATTTCTTAAAACTACATGAATATTATTCTTATCTTCTGTAGTTTCTAAATCAAACCATTCAGCATCATCAAGTAAATCTGGTGAAAGCAATGTTCTATCAACAAGAGCCATATATGTAGTAGAGATAATTCTACCTCTTGGATCTCTTTTAACATCATCATTAACACCAATTTGTTGTAAATAAACGTTCTCTAACCCAGTTTCTTTCTTAAGTATTCTAAGTGTAGCATCTTTACTAGTTTCATTGTTTTTAACAAATCCACCAGGAATACACCATTTATGTTTATATGGTATTTTTTTTCTTTTAACAAGTAATATACTTAAGTATTTTCTAGGTAGAGAACGTAAATTATCATCTCTTCTACTATCAACACCAAATACTACTAAATCATTTGTATATCCAAAGTCCATAATATCACCTGAATATATTGTATCATAATATTGGTGTTTTTTTATTTATTTTATCTATTTTTATTATAAATCATTTGTTTTCTTGCAATTTCTATTGATCTATTGAAATTATCTAATCGTTCCTTAGTCCAAACTTCTACATACATATAAGTATCTTCTGCATTAACAGCAAAAACACCTAAATCATTTCCTTCTCTTTTTAATCTACCATTAAAGATTTGTTTAATTAAATCTTTCATTTCACGATCATCATAACTATAAGAATGATTAAATGTAACATCCCTTCCTAATGCACTTGTTCTTTCATAAATAGTTAATGTACCAACAAAGTAGTAAAAATCGCTGTCGGCACGATATTGAGTACGATCAAGTTTAAAACTTAAATCCTTTCCAGGATATTGACCTTTAAAATACTCTGTAAGAATCATACTCATATATTCATAGCTGTATTTGAATTGTTCACCCATATTCATTTCACCCCCCAAAAATAATAGATATAGGTAATTTTATCAAGGATTTTTTTCTCCTTTATCCCTGACATAGTAACATTATACTACAAAGTGTTTTATTTGTCAAGAACTTTTTATCATTTTGTTACAAAGTGTTTGTTTATAAAGAAAAACAAGATATCATAATATCCTGTTTATTTCATAGTAGAGTAGGGGATTAGACATTAAATCTAAAGTGGCAAATATCACCATCTTGCATTAAATAATCTTTTCCTTCTAATCTAAATTTACCAGCTTCTTTAACTTTTAATTCATTTCCACAAGCAATTAAATCATCATAACTCATTACTTCTGCACGAATAAATCCACGTTCAAAGTCACTGTGAATAATTCCTGCACATTCTTTAGCATTCATACCATTTCTAAATGTCCAAGCACGCACTTCATCACTTCCAACTGTGAAATATGTACGCAAACCAAGTAATTCATAAGTAACTTTAATTAACTCATCAAGTCCACTTGTCTTAATACCTAACATATCAAGCATTTCTTGTCTTTCAGATTCGGTATAATCTACTAAGTCAGATTCAAGTTTTGCACTAATTTTTATAGCACGACTACCTTCTTTATTAGCATAATCAACAACTTGATTATAGTATTCATTATCTTCAGTAAGCTTTTCCTCAGATACATTAGCTAAATAAATAATGGGTTTTAAAGTAAGAAAACAGAATGGTTTAATAACATCTTTTTCTTCATCAGTAAAACTTACTACACGAAGTGGAACATTCTTTTCTAGAGCATTTTTAGCTTTTTCAAGAGCTCCTACTTCAATTAAAGCATCTTTATCTTTAGTAGTTTCAGCTTTTTTCTTTATTTTATCTAATCTATTACTAATAATTTCCAAATCAGCAAGAGATAACTCTAAATTAATTATTTCTATATCTCTAATTGGATCAGTTTTACCTTCTACGTGAATGATATTATCATCATCAAAACAACGTACTACTTCAATAATTGCATCTGTTTCACGAATGTGTGATAAGAATTTATTACCAAGACCTTCACCTGAAGATGCTCCTTTAACAAGTCCTGCAATATCAGTAAATTCAAAACTTGTTGGGATTAATCTTGCTGGTTTATACATCTCATTTAATACATCAATTCTTTCATCTGGCACATTAACAACACCTACATTTGGATCAATTGTTGCAAATGGATAGTTTGCTGCTAATATATTTTGTTTTGTAATTGCATTAAAAAGAGTAGATTTTCCAACATTAGGAAGTCCTACTATACCTGCTTTTAAACTCATAATCTCTCCTTTATACTGTTGGGAATACTCCCGGACCAATAGGTAGTCCTATTATATACCAACCAATTAATAGAAGCAACCATGTTAAACATATTATTACAAAATATGGGAACATTAACCTAATTGCTGCACTTATTGTAACTGGTTTTTCTTCATTCATATTATATATATTCATATATCCAATAAAGATAACAAAATATGCATAAAGTGGTGATATACCATTACCCATTGAATCTACAAATCTCATTACAAATTGAGTAAATTGTGGTGTTATATTAGCTTTCATTAAAGCTGGTACTATAACAGGTGAAAAAATAATCCACTTAGCTTGTACACCAGTTAAGAATAAATCACATATTATCATTATAATAATAGCTATCAATAGATAAGCAATACCACTAAACGAGAATGTGGATAATATATTAGCAAACACACCAGTAATTACTGTACCAATATTAGTTTTCTTAAATACACCAATAAATATTGAAGCAACGAATAGTAATAATAACATTGTTCCAATCTTAGAAAGTGGTTCTTTACAACTATTAAGTACATCTGTGTTATTTTTAAACTTCTTAGATACAAATCCATATACAAGACCACTTATAATAAACAATAAAGATACCATAAATGTAAATCCATCTTGGAAATATGAATTATCACCAAATATTTGTTTTAAATATGTTTCTTCATTATAATCAAGTAATAATCCTGATCCTGGTAACCCAGGTATAACTGAATAAATAAAGAACACTACAAAGATAATTGATATAATTGATGCGACTTTATATCCTTTTTTTTCATTATAATCAAGAGTTAAAGCTTTTTGTTCTTGTTCTTCTTCACCAATTATTTCAAAATCATCTAAACTATTTATTTGTTTTTTAACACGATATTTACCTAATTTAGGTGCAATAATCTTTTCTATAACAATTGAACCAACTATTGATATAACGACAGTTGAAACAATCATAATATATAAATTAGATAGTAAACTAACATGGAAATTAGCATCTATCATTCTAGCAGCTGCTGTTGTATATGGAATTAATTGTGTTTCCAAAGATCCAACAAATATACTAGTTCCATAACCAAAAGCACAGCCTGCAAACGCCGCACACACACCAATCATTGGATTTCTCTTTTTAGCTTTATAAATATAGGCAGCAAGCGGAATTATAATAACAAAACCAACTTCATTTATTAATGATGATATTGTTGCAACTAAAACAACTACAAACGTTAATAAGCCATTATTCCATTTAGAAAATACTTTCCTAAATAATATATCGATAAATCCACTAGCTTCAGCTACTGCTAATGCAATAGCAGCTAATAAGAACATACTTAGTGGTGCAAAAGATATAAACATCTTTGATGCATTACTAACTATATATTTAAGCCCATCAAAACTAAATAAATTCTCGATTACAGCTGTTGTTTGTAAATATTCTAACTTTGCACTATCTATAACATTATATGTAGTTTGAAAATTAAACAAACTAAATATTCCACTTAAAACTACTACTAATAAAGTTAAAAGAAAATAAGCAGTAATCGGATTAAATGTTCTTCTTCTAAATTTCTTTTTTATTTTCCCCTCAAACATACTATTTCTCCTTTTCTTTAACTTTCTTAATCTTTTTATTTAATTCTATTCTAGGGACAATTATAAGTCTTCCACATTTAGTACATTTTAGTCTTATATCAGCACCAAGTTTAACTACTTCCCATAAGTTTTCACCACATGGATGTCCTTTTTTTAAGACCAATAAACTTCCTATATCATATTTTTTATCCATATAATCACCCTAATTCTTTTATTTTCCAATATTTAATATTTCAAGTATTCTATTCAAATCCTCTGTATTACTAAATTTAACTTCAATTTTATTCTTATAAACACGTACTTTAGAATCTAACTTTTCACAAAGTAATTCTTCTGCATATTTATATTCACGATCACTTTCTTTAACTTTTCTTTTTACTTTAACAATTTTGTTAATATTGTTTCCTTTAGCTATTTCTTCTAAATCACGTACTGATAAATTTTCTTTAATAATCTTTTCTGCAAGTAAATTAATTGTGTTTCTATCACTCATTTTACTAAGTATTCTTGCATGAGTCATAGATAAACTTCCATTAATAACTAATTCTTTAATATTATCAGGTAAACGTAATAAACCAATTGTATTAGTAACATAAGATTGACTTTTACCTAACACTTTAGCTAATTCATCATGAGTAAGATTTTTAGCTTCCATAATTTTTACATAAGCATTAGCTTCTTCAAATGGATTTAAATCTTCTCTTTGTAAATTCTCTAAAAGAGCTATTTCCATCATCTCTGTATCATCAAATTCACGAATAATTGCAGGAACTGTATCTAATCCAGCCATACGTGAAGCTTTAACACGTCTTTCACCAGCAATTATTTCATATCCATGAATACTTTTCTTAACTATAATTGGTTGAAATACACCGTGTTGTTTAATTGAATCTGATAATTCTTTTAAAGCTTCTTCATCAAACACTTTTCTTGGTTGATAAGGATTACTTCTTAATTCATCAATTCTAATATTAACAATTTCTTCTTTTGGTGTTTCATTAACTATTTTTTCTTCTAACGAATCAAAATCTAGTACCTCTGCATTAAATAATTCTTCAAGCCCTTTTCCTAAAGCTCTTCTTCTAGGCATTTCCATTTCTTTCAATCACTTCCTTCGCTAAATTTAAATAAGCCAAAGACCCCTTACTCTTTGGATCATACGCAATTATTGGTTTACCATGACTTGGTGCCTCTGCAAGTCTTATTAATCTTGGTATTAAGGTTGTATATACTTTATCTTTAAAATAACTTCTTATTTCTTCAATAACCTCAATAGATAGATTTGCACGAGCATCAAACATTGTTAATAAAACTCCTTCTAATACTAAACTAGGATTTAATTTCTTCTTGGTAAGCATAATTGCATTTAATAATTGAGTTATTCCTTCTAGAGCAAAAAACTCACATTGAACTGGGATAATTACTGAATCACTAGCAGCTAAAGCATTTGTAGTAATAAGACCTAAACTAGGTGGACAATCTACTATAATATAATCATAATCATTTTTAACTAAATCAATTGATTTTTTAAATTGAAATGATTTTTGAAAACTAGGATCTTCTCGTCCTTTATCTAATAGTTCGATATCAATTCCAGCTAATTGTAGGGAAGATGGTAATAAATCTAAGCCACGAAACTTTGTATGTAAAATAACATCTCTTATACCAACTACTCCATTAAATACCTCATACACACTTTGCTCAATATCAGCTTTATTAAATCCAACTCCGGTTGTTGCATTTCCTTGTGGATCTAAGTCAACTAATAATACCTTTTTACCTTCTAGAGAAAGAGATGCAGATAAATTAATACTTGTAGTTGTTTTACCTACACCACCTTTTTGATTAACTAATGAAATAATTTTTCCCATTCTATCACCTGCTTAAAATATTAGTCCACTTTAATTTTACCAAAAATTAAGAAATATTTAAATACAATTAACAAAAAAAGAAGATTTTTTTATCTTCTTTTCATTCATATTTATTACTAATTAAAAATCTCTCTTATCAATCTTAATTGTTATTTGATATAGATCATCATAATTAATCTCTTCAGTATCAATTTTGAAAACACTTTTTTCTTTAATTTCTTTAACAACAGCACCAACTTTATTAATTATTTCATCAACACTAGTGATCTTATTTTGTTTAGAAACATCCACAAAGTTTGCATTATTTTCTACATATTGATTATTAGCATTAACTGGTGGAGTAACATTATTAGTACTATTGAAATTATCATATAATCCTGCTTCTTTCTTAGGTACATCATAACTAAATGTATCTTGAGCTACTGGTTGTGCTGGTTCAGCTGGAACAGGATTATTATTATCATAATTATTTAAATAATTCATAAATCCGGCATCTGCTGGTTCAGCTTTAGGAGCTTCTTCTGCAGGTAGTGGATTATTGTTGTCGTAATTATTTAAGAAACTCATAAATCCGGCGTCTGCTGGCTCATTTGTTGGAGCTGGTGCAGGAGCTTGAGTTGTTGGTTCAGCTGGAACTGGATTATTGTTATCATAGTTATTTAAGAAATCCATGAATCCGGCATCTGCTGGCTCATTTGCTGGAGCTGGTGCAGGAGTAGGGTTTTCATAATTATTTAACATATTTCTAAAATCATTTCCTTCTGGAGTTGCTGTTGGAGTTTGTTCTTTTAATCCAACAGGTTCATTAGGAACTGGATTATTGTTATCATAATTATTCAAGAAATCCATAAATCCAGCGTCTGCTGGTCCATTTGCTTGAATAGCTGCTGGTGATGGACTTGTTGGTTCTGCTGGAACTGGATTATTGTTATCATAATTATTTAAGAAATCCATAAATCCGGCGTCTGCTGGTCCACTTGCTTGAGGCATAGGTGTAGCAGGAGCTACTGGTGGAGTAGTGGTTGCAGCAGTATTAAAATAATCACTTGGATTAAATCCAGTACTTGCTTCCTTTTCAACTCCAACATTTGGCATAGGATTTCCACTTGGAAATTGTCCCATAAAATCATTTCTTGGTTCATTAAAATTATTTATATTTTCATTCATATTCTTTATCTCACTATCCAACTCTCTTACAGTCATTTTTCTTTCTTTTATTTTATTTAACAATTCTATTTGTTTATCTTCATCTTTTACTGATAATAAGCTTCTTGCATGTCTTTCTGATATTTCATTATGCATCAATGATTCTTGTACTTCCAAAGGTAAATTAAGAAGTCTTAGTTTATTTGCAATAGTTGATTGATTAACACCTAATTCTTTAGCTAACTCTTCTTGAGTCATGTTGTTGTTCTTAAGAATTCGATCCATCGTTCTAGCTTCTTCTATTGCTGATACATCAGTTCGATGTTCATTTTCAATGAAAGCCACTATTGAACTTTCTTTATCATCCATCTGACGTACCATAGCAGGTATTTTTGTTAGTCCTGCAATTACTGATGCTTTATATCTTCTTTCTCCTGCTACTATTTCATATTTATTGGAAACAGGACGTACCAAAATAGGTTCTATAACACCATGTTGTTTAATTGATTCCGCAAGCTTATTTAATGCATCTTCATCAAACACTTCACGTGGCTGAAATCTATTTGGAATAATATCGTCGAGCTTAATATACATAACCTCGTTTTCCAATTTATCACCCTCTTTATCCTTTACTCCCTATATTAATATTATACAAAAAAAATCATATTTTTCAATGATTTTTTGCAATTAATTATTAATTTCTTTATTATCTATTTTGAGTGAACTATTTTAATAATTGTACGATGACTATTTTCAATAGGTAAATTAAATTCATCTATCTTTGAAATAGTAAGGTGTTTTCTTTTAAGAATAGGGGATACTTCATTAATTTCATCTTCACAATTAGCTTTCATTGGAATAAAACAACCATCTTTCTTAATTAATGGAATGGAGTATTCCAATAAATTACTTAATCTACTAACTGCTCTTGAAGTTACTACATCATACTCTTCTTTATGGAACTTAACATAATCTTCTGCCCTAGAATGAACTGCTTCAATATCAGATAGGTTAAGTTCAGCAATAACTACATTAAGAAATCTAATTCTCTTTAATAAGGAATCTACTAAAGTTATCTTTAAATTTGGAAAAACTATCTTTAAAACAACACCAGGAAAACCAGCCCCAGTACCAATATCACATAGTTTTAATTCTTTAGTTAAATCAAGATCTCTAGCTAATGTTAATGAATCATAGAAATGTTTTAAATAAACATCTTTTTCTTCCACAATTCTAGTTAAATTAATCTTTTGATTCCATTCAATTAATAAATGATAGTATTTATCTAATTGTTCTTGTTGTTTAGAACTTAACATAATATTTAATAATTTTAATTCTCTAGTAAATTCTTCTTTATTCATGATTTCTTTCCTTTTTCAAATAGACTGATAACATAGCTATATCACTAGGATTAACGCCACTAATACGACTTGCTTGACCTAACGATGTTGGCATAACTTTCTTTAATTTATCTTTAGCTTCACTAGCTATATTTATTACTTTATCATAATCAATATTTTCTGGAATCTTTGTATTTTCCATTTCAATCATTTTAAGAACTTCTTTTTCTTCTTTTTTGATATAACCTTCATATTTAATATATATTTCTACTTGCTCAATAACTTCTTTAGAATAAATATCTTGTATTTTTCCACAATCAATTAATTTCTTAATAGTTATTTCTGGTCTTTTTAATAAATCATATAAAGTAATACCATCATTAATTGTAGTAGTACCTAAATTAATTAATAATTCATTTTCACTAGTAACTATCTTATTATTTCTTAAATAATCTAATAATTCATCGATTTTACTTAACTTATCTTTAAATCTTTTGTATTTTTCTTCATTAATTAAACCTAATTTATAACCATATTCTCTTAAACGAATATCTGCATTATCATGACGAAGTAATAAACGATATTCTGCACGAGATGTTAACATACGATATGGTTCTTTAGTTCCACGAGTAGTTAAATCATCGATTAATACACCAATATAAGCTTCATTACGACCTAATATAAATGGTTCTTTTCCTTCAATTTTAAGACACGCATTAATACCTGCCATAAGTCCTTGTGCAGCTGCTTCTTCATATCCACTAGTTCCATTAATTTGACCAGCAGTAAAAAGATTTTCTATTATTTTGTTTTCAAGATTCTTTTTCATTTCAAGTGGATCAATTGCATCATATTCAATTGCATAAGCATATTTAAGTATTTTAGCATTCTCAAGACCAACTAAACTATGAACCATTTCTTCTTGAATATCATATGGCATACTTGTTGAAAAACCTTGTAAGTAAATATCATCATAAAATCTACTTTCTGGTTCTAGAAATAATTGATGACGTTCTTTATCAGAAAATCTAACAACTTTATCTTCAATACTAGGACAGTATCTTGGTCCAATACCTGTAACATATCCGCCATACATACTTGATTTATTAAGATTATCTCGAATTATTTCATGAGTTTTATCATTTGTATATGTTAAATAACATGGTTCTTGATTTTCAATAGAGTAGGTAGGAGTATAATCAAAAGAAAAACTACGTAATTCTTTATCTCCATCTTCTCTAGTTAATTTAGAATAATCTATACTTGATTTATCTATTCTTTGTGGTGTTCCTGTTTTAAGCCTTTGAATTGTTAAACCTAATTTTCTTAAATTATCAGATAAATTCTTTGACTCTTTTTCACCATGTGGTCCACCTGGAGTTCTTTGTGATCCAACTAATATATCTGCTTTCAAATATGTTCCTGTTGTTAAAATAACTGTTTTACTCTTTATTTCTTCACCATTTTCTAATTTAACACCAATAACTTTATTATTTTCTACAATTAAATCATCAACAAAAGCTTCTTTTACTTCTAAATTATCTTGATTTGAAATAGTTTTCCACATTTCTTGTGGATAAGTTATTTTATCTGCTTGTGCTCTTAATGCTTGAACAGCTGGTCCTTTTTTAGTATTAAGCATTTTAAGTTGAATATGAGTCTTATCAGTATTAACACCCATTTCTCCACCAATTGCATCTATTTCACGTACTAAAATACCCTTAGCTGGTCCTCCAATACTTGGATTACAAGGCATATCTGCTATATTCTTTATATTTCCAGTAATTAATAATGTTTTATGGTTCATACGAGATGCAACTAAAGATGCTTCACATCCTGCATGACCACCACCAACAACTATTACATCAAAGTTCATTTAAATCACTTCCATTAATCGATAAGATTATACACTAAACTTATTTAATTGTAAATAAAAACGAGATATTATCTCGTTATCTCATTTTTGCATTTGCATAATCGTCATTATAATATTGATCTTTTTTATAGTTAACGTATAAACCTCTTTTTTCAATAAAATCTAATGCTCTATCCCAACGATTTTCATCAATCATATTTGCTTCATTAATAAATTCTATTGTATTTTCAACAGGAGCTCCATAAATATAAGATACAGCATATAGAATATTTTTTTCAATTCCTTGGTCTAGTAGAAATACATCTTCATCTCTTTTATTAAAAATATACCACTTTAATTGACCTTTTTCATTTACTTGAACGGTTCCTACAAGCTTACGTTCTTTATTATAAAAATCAAAGTGAAACTCATCGTTTCTTTCATTATTTACGCATGTTACTTTAATATATGTATCGTTTCTCATATTCACCTTATTTTGCTTTACCGTATCCTAATACTCTTATTGCATCCTCAAAAGCTTCTTTTGTTGTCTTAGCATGACTATATGTTTTCTTATCTCCTACATCATAGGAAATTCTATGATCAACTCTATTCATTGTTTCAGTAATTATTTCCTCTAAATCGGAATCTAATAATGTACCTTCATAATCTTCTCTAAATTCTATTGCACGAGCTACTATTTCTAAAAATACACTTTTATCAATTCCTTGATCTTTTCTTATTACATTTAATTCTCTTAATAATTCGTCATTCATCTTAAAACTCCTCACATCTTTAATTATATCACATTTTTATTTACCTACACAAAATTTACTGAATAATTCATCTAAAAGCTCTTCACTATAACTTTCACCAATTATTTCACCTAAAATGTTCCATATTTCTCTTAAATCTATTTCAATCATATCAAGAGGCATATTATTATCTAATCCTTCTTTAATATCATTAATATGCTTAATACATTCTTTTATCTTAGAAACTTGTCTAATATTGGTAATAAAATTATAATCTTTTTGCTTTAATTCTTCTAATTTAAACATTTCAGAAATTTTATCTTTAAGTGATTCAATACCATCAATATCAATAGTGTTAGTATAAATAATATTTCTATTTTCTAATTTATTAACATCTATTTTACTTTCTAAATCATTTTTATTAATAACGATAATACTTGGTTTATTTTTAGTTTTATTAATTATTTCAATATCATCTTTAGTTAATTCTTCATTATTATTTAATATAATTAATACTAAATCTGCTTCATCTATTTTAGATAAACTTTTTTCAACACCAATTCTTTCTACAACATCTTCGGTTTCTCTAATTCCTGCTGTATCAATTATGTTAAGTTGTATTCCACCAAACGAAATACTTCCTTCAACAACATCTCTTGTGGTTCCTGGTATATCAGTAACAATAGCTTTATTATCATTTAATAATTTATTTAAAATACTACTTTTACCAACGTTTGGTCTTCCTACTATTACAGTATTAATTCCTTCTTTTAAAATCTTTCCATTTTCATATTCATCTACTATTTTAGATAACTTTTCATTAAAATATTTAATCTTTTCTTTAATATCATTTACTGTTACTACGTAAATATCATTATATTCTGGATAATCTATATTAACTTCAATATTACTTATTATTTTAACTAAATCTTCTCTTAAAAGAGAAATTAATTTGGATCCACTACCATTTAACTCTTGAATGGCTATTTTTCTTGCTTCTTCTGTTTTTCCATTAATTAAATCCATTACCGCTTCTGCTTCCATTAAATCAATTCTACCATTTAAGAAAGCTCTTTTAGTAAATTCTCCTGGATCTGCCATTCTACATCCATTAGTTAATAATAATTCTAATACCTTGTTTGTTGTTGCAATACCACCATGACAATTAATTTCAACAACATCTTCTCTAGTAAAGGTTTTTGGTGCTTTCATTACACTAACTAATACTTCATCAATTATCTCATCATTTTCTTTAATAAATCCGTAATGAATAGTATGACTATCTACTTTTTCTATATCACCACTAAATAATTTATTAACGATACTTATAGCATCTTTTCCACTTACTTTAATAATTGATATAGCTCCAACACCTAGTGCTGTACTAATAGCACATATCGTATCATCCATATTTTCACTTCCCTTTTTTTCTTAATTTATAACTTTCATCTATATATTTAATAATACCCGCATAAGTAGTATTAACGTCTTCTGCTTTTAAATAGTATAATTTAATTCCTTCTTGATCACAATATTCAAGAAATTCACTTCTATTAGATATTGCATTATCTACAAATTCATCAAGAAAAGTATAATCATTTTCATATTCATCTTGTTTAAAATAAAATACACTATACATATTTAATACCGCTGATGCTAATAATTCATTATTTATTTTACTTAATCTTTCATGATTTTTATAGTAATGTATCAATAATTCATATAAACTACTATTATATTTTTTTATTATATGTTGTTCCCAAACATTATCCTTATCTACAATTGTTCCTAAAAAAGAGAATATAAATTCGAAATCATCCATGTGTCTTCCTGTTTCTCTTACATTTTTACATGTGTTTTTTTGATATGGAGTAAGTAGATGTTTAATAATATTAGAAACAGGAACATTACCGAATTCATTAAATATAGATTGACCAAAATATAGTCTTTTAACTAAATCCATTGTTTCATCGTTTATTTGCTCTAAAAGATCTTTTTCTTTTAAATCCATTAATTCATCTATTACTATTATTAATTCTAATCCTTTAATTGGTATATGTTTTCTAACTATTTTTAGTTTTGAAAAAATATCCATAAATTTATTATAATCTAATCTTTTATGGCTAATTCCTTCATACATAGCTGCTAATATATTAAACAATTCTCTTGTATCATCCATATTATCCTCCAACACGCATATATGATCATAAAAATTAAAATAAATAAATAAAAAAACTACATTATTCTGTAGTTTCTTCTTTCTTTGGTTTAATTACAACATAACGATGAGGTTCAACACCTTCTGATTCAGTATAAACACCTCTAAAATTTGTTAATACGTTATGTACAATTCTTCTTTCATATGAATTCATTGGTTCTAGTTTTGCTTCTACCTTTGTTCTTGCTACTTCTTTTGCTGTTTTCTTAGCTGCTCTTTCAATAAAGAATTGTTGTTTTTCTTTATATTCAGATACATCTAATACAAAATTATAATATGTACCAATTTGACTATATATAGCTTGTTTAATAATTGTTGTTAATGCATTTAATGTTCTTGCATCTTTTCCTATTAATATAGCATTATTATCAGAATATAGAGATATTGTAACATTATCATCACGTTTCTTTACTTCCATATTAACTGTAAGTCCCATATATTTAGTAATATTTTTAATTAATTCTTTAATATACTCAAGTACATCTTCTTTTTTTACTACTTCAATAACACTCTTTTTACTAAATAATTTTGTAGAACTTTCAATTTCTTTAATATATAAATTTTCTTGTTGTTCCATTAATTCTGCTAAAGCCATATTCTTTGCTTCTTCAAATGTCTTTGCTTGATATGTATATTTCTTCATTTTATTTCATGCTCCTTTTAACAATATAATTTTGTAATAATGTACATCCATTAGATACTATCCAATAAATATTTAGTGCTGTACTCATAAATACTGACATAACAATAATCATTACAGTAAATATGTTACTCATCATCTTAGTTTGTTTTGCCATATCGTTTTCTGCTGTTGGTTGACTATTAGATGCTTTATTTAATGCATAATATGTTGTAACTGCTACTAAAAGAGTAAGAACAATATACCACCAATTTCCACCAGCTATACCAACTTTTGGTGTTGTTCCTAAATGAAGAGTTAAGAATTGTTCTTCAAATATTGCAGGAACACGATTAATTGCATCTAAGAAAGCAATAAATAATGGTAATTGTAATAATGCTGGTAGGCATCCTGCCATTGGACTAACGTTATTCTTTTTATATAAAGCCATCATTTCTTGTGACTTCATCATCATTACATCTCGATCTTTTTGATCTTTATTTGCATATTTCTTTTCAATTCTTTGTAGTTCTGGTTGAATCTTTTTCATGTTTTCTGCTTGTGCAGTTGATTTCTTAGTTAATGGATATACTATTAATCTTATTAAGATTGTTGTAATTATTAAACCTAAACCAAAACTTGTTGTTAATTTACCAAAGAATAATATTACCCAAGCAAGTGGTTTAACAAAGATACTTGTCCATAAACCTTCATATTTACCTGATGTAACTTTAAATTCTTCACAATCAACTTCTTTTTCTACAATTTCTTCGATTGTCTTCTTAACTTCTGTCTTTTTACCTTTTTTATCTTTTACTACTTCAGTTACTTCTTTTTCAACAGTTTCTGATACTTTTACTTTATCACTTTTACATACACAGTATGGTAATTTAGATAAATCATAGTTATTTTCTTCATAAAGTTTAATTGTTTCTTCATCTGATGGGCGACAAAGAATATTATCTGCTAAACTTTGTCCTGTTGTAGTATTAGTAACAGGTTTTCCATCACTAGTCTTTAAATATGTTGTACATCCAGTTGTTACAACCAATAATAGAAGTAACAAACCATATTTCATTTTTTTCTTCATAATTGTTTCCTTTTCTAGTTATTAATTTTTTTTAAAAGATCATTCATACTTTGATTTGCTTCATCAAAATTTAATGAAGTTAGACCCTTCCTCATTATTATAATATAATCTTTTTTGTTTGAATAGAGATTTTTACTTTTATCACAAAGATTTCTAATTACTCTTTTATAGTAGTTTCTAGTTACTGCATTACCAATCTTTTTACTAACTGATATGCCAAAACGATTACATTCTTTATCATTATCAATGTAATATATAACGAATTCACTATTTTTTTTACATTGTCCTTTATGAATAATATAATCGAATTCTCTAGTTTTTTTTACTACTTCTTCCTTTTTCATCTTTCATCTCTCTCAAAAAAAACCACGATTAAAATGTGGTTATTTCTTAATTAATTCTTTTCTTCCTTTTTTTCTTCTTTTATTAATAACTTTAGTTTCGATACGAGCAAAAAATCCATGTTTCTTAGCTCTTCTTCTATTATTAGGTTGATAAGTTCTTTTCATTTTTACACCTCCAAAATCAAAAATCTACATTATTATAATAAATATTAATCTACTTTGTCAATTAAATATTTCTATTTTATTTATTTATTATGACAATAGTATAATAAGCTACAAAGAAAAGTAAGAACAATATACCTTCTTTTTTACTGATTTTCTTATCATTTGCAGCAAATATAAACAAGAATAATACACTAATTAACATAACGTATAAATCTACACCATTATAGTTAATTTGATTAATTCCACCAAAAATAGTAACAGGTAATGCCATAACGACACCAATATTAAAAATACAACTTCCTACAATATTACCAATAGCTAGATCACATTCTCCTTTTTTTGTTGCGGTAACACTTGTAACAAGTTCAGGAAGAGATGTTCCTATTGCAATAATAGTTAAAGCAATCAATTTTTTACTAACACCAATTACTTCAGCTAAATTTGATGAAGAATTAACAACATAATTACTACCAAACACAATCATTCCAAGACCTAATATAGTAAAAATAATAGCTTTAATTAAACTCATATTTTTAACTTCACTATCTAAATCTTTATCTCGATGAACAGTAATCTCTATTAAATAATAGATAAATACTAGGAAAAACAATACAAGAACTATACCATCACTTCTAGTAAATGCATTAACTGTTCCGTTAAATATTTGATCTGATAATAAAACTACAAATAATGCAGATATAAGAAGTAATATGGGTAATTCTTTTTTTATGGTGTTATTTTTAACAATTAATGGTTTAATTAATGCACTTAATCCAACAATTAATAAAATGTTAACTATATTACTACCAATAACATTACCTAATACAATATCATGATTATTAGAAATAATTGATTTAATACTAACTGCAAGTTCTGGAGCACTCGTACCAAAAGCAACTATTGTAAGACCAATAAATATTTTTGGTACTTTAAAGTTATCCGCAATAGCAGATGCTCCATCAACAAAAAAGTCCGCACCTTTAATAAGAACTATAAAGCCAACAATTAATAAAATAATGTCTAGTATCATATCATCGCCTCCTTATTATAATAACATTATAGATATAGCATTTCAATTATAATTTTAAGTTATCCACACTCATCCACACCATTGTGGATAACCCAAACTATGTAATGTGGATAAATAATTTTTCTTTTGTGGATAACTCACATTATCTTTGATAAATAATGATTTTAACTGTGGATAACTATGTGGATAACTTGTGGATAGAAAATATTAGACATTTTTGCCTTTATTTTTTCCACAAAATCGTTTAGAATATTATTAACGAATTACTTATAAGGGAGGTGGAAGGTAATGAATTATGACCTCTTATGGTCAAAGGTTTTAGAAATAATCAGCACAAAAGTAAATTCCCTTGTATATTCTACCTGGTTTCAAACAGCAAAATTCTATAAAATTGAAGGAAATGAAGTAACTATTATTGCTCCTTCTGACATTCATAGAAATAGATTAATTAATGTTTATTTACCAGATATAATTGCAGCGATTAAAGAAGTTACTAATCAAACATATGAAATTAACATAATTCTCGAAGATGAACTAGTTAATAATTCTAAGTTATCCACAGAATCTGTGGAAAAACCTAGCGAAGAAAAAGAAAAGATAGAATATCATCATACTTCTAATCTTAATAAAAACTATACTTTTGATAATTATGTTGTTGGAAATAGTAACAAACTTGCCCATGCAACTGCTGTTGCCGTAGCTGAATCTCCTGGTCAAACATATAATCCTTTATTTATATATGGTGCTAGTGGACTTGGTAAAACACATTTGATGCATGCGATTGGTAATTATATTGAACAAAATTCCAACAAAAAGGTTTTATATGTTACTTCTGACCAATTTATTGATGATTTTTCTAAAATTAGCCGAAAAGATAATAATCAAAGTAATTTTGATTATGCAGATTATTTTAAAAACAAATATCGAACACTAGATGTATTAATTATTGATGATATTCAATTTTTAGCTACAACACAGAAAACACAAGAAGAATTCTTCCATACATTTAATGTTCTATATAATGATAATAAA
>JAEEGK010008124.1_pt1 | contig 24832 bp, 15 predicted proteins | sample 8958771 | NCBI WGS metagenome assembly JAEEGK01 (sample SAMN16246547, study PRJNA631951) | gut metagenome | biome: gut microbiome; feature: rumen; material: SC-attached | host: Bos | place: Iran: Karaj | collected 2018-10
GCCTTCGGTTTGCGCTTTAATTTGTGAGCATCCTTGTGAAAACCGCTGTAAGCGAACAATGATTGACGCACCTGTTAATATCCGCGGATTAAAGCGTGTTGCAATCGACAACGCTGGAAATGTTCCTGTTCCAAAATGCGAACCTGCGACCGGTAAAACTGTTGCTGTTGTTGGCGGAGGTCCGGGCGGACTTTCAGCGGCCTATTACCTTGCACTTATGGGACACAAGGTTACGGTTTTTGAACAGCGTAAAAAACTTGGCGGCATGTTACGATACGGTATTCCTAACTACAGATTGCCGCGCGAAAAGCTTGACAGTGATATAAATGCAATTCTTTCTACCGGTATTGAGGTAAAACTTGATACAAGCGTAAACTCTGATTCACTTATTAAAGAAGTTGCTTCTAAATATGATGCCGTTTACATTGCAATCGGTGCACATACAGATAAAAAACTTGGCCTTGAAAATGAAGAAAAGGCAAAGGGTGTTATGTCTGCCGTTGAAATGCTGCGTAAAATCGGCGACGGCGACCTGCCTGACTTTAAAGGCAAAAAGATTGTAGTTGTCGGCGGCGGAAACGTTGCAATGGACGTTGCCCGCTCTTCTGTTCGTCTTGGTGCTAAAAAAGTTAGCATCGTTTACAGAAGGCGCAAAGCTGATATGACTGCCTTAAAAGAGGAAGTTGAAGGAGCAGAGGCAGAAGGCTGCGAAGTAGTTGAACTTATGTCTCCTGTAAGAATTGAGATGGACAAAGACAACAATACAACAGGTCTTGTAGTTCAGCCGCAGATGATTGGAAAAGTTGACCGCGGTCATCGCCCGTCCCCTGTAAATGCAAATCTTAAAGAAAAGACAATCAAATGTGATATGATTGTTGTTTCTATCGGTCAGGGAATTGTTTCAAAGCCGTTTGAACAATACGGAATTACCGTAAAACGCGGAGCCATTGACGCTCTTGATTCTGCGGCAATTCAAGACTTCCCTGGAATTTTTGCAGGCGGAGACTGTGTAACAGGTCCTGCAACCGTAATCCGCGCAATTGCAGCCGGAAAAGTAGCCGCAGCAAATATTGATGAATACTTAGGTTTCCATCATGTAATCAAAAATGATGTTGAAATTCCGTTCCCAAGATATTCTGACAAGACTCCTTGCGGAAGAGTTGAACTTGCATTCCGCGAAGCCGGAGAACGCAAGAAGGACTTTAAGCCTATAGAACTTTCTATGACTAAAGAAGAATCCTGTCAGGAAGCCGGAAGGTGCTTGCGTTGTGATCACTTTGGCTATGGTTCATTCAGGGGAGGAAGAAAAGACCGATGGTAACTTTAAGTATTAACAATAAAACAGTTTCTGTTCCTGAAGGAACTACGATTCTGGAGGCAGCACAGAAAGCAAAAATAAACATACCTACTTTGTGCTTCTTGAAAAACATAAATGAAATTGCTGCCTGCCGTGTATGCGTTGTAGAAGTTGAAGGCATGGACCGCTGCGTTACAGCCTGTAACAGTCCGGTTCAGCAGGGAATGAAAATCTTTACGCACAGCCGTAAAGCACGCCTTGTACGCGAAACAAATTTAAAGCTTATTCTTTCTGAACACAATTACAATTGTGCTACCTGTGTTCGCCATGGAAACTGTTCTTTGCAGCAGATGGCTCAGGATTTGAACATTGTAGATGTTCCATACAAGAATCAGCCTGAAATCACAGAAGTAAACAAGAAGTTCCCTCTTATACGCGATACAACAAAGTGTATTAAATGTATGAGATGTGTTCAGGTTTGCGATAAGATTCAGACTCTGAATATCTGGGACGTAGTAAACACAGGTTCAAGAACAACCGTAAACGTAAATCACGACAAGAAGATTGAAAATTCTGACTGTTCTTTGTGCGGTCAGTGTATTGTAAACTGTCCTGTAGGTGCATTGCGCGAACGCGACGATGTAGACACAGTTCTTGAAGCAGTTGAAAATCCTGATTTGATTACAATCGTTCAGATTGCTCCGGCTGTCCGTTCAGGCTGGGGCGAAGCCTTTAACATTAAGGCAAAAGATGCAACGGAAAAACGCCTTGTCGGCTGTTTAAGAAAAATCGGTTTTGACTACATCTTTGATACAAACTTTTCTGCAGACTTAACAATTATGGAGGAAGGAACAGAATTCCTTAAGCGCCTGCCAGAAATTAAAAAGACAAAGAAACCGATGTTTACATCATGCTGTCCTGGCTGGGTAAGTTTTATGAAAACCCAGTACCCGGAATATCTTTCATGCCTTTCTACTGCAAAATCACCGCAGCAGATGTTTGGAGCGATTGCAAAATCCTACTATGCAAAGATTTTGAATGTAGACCCAAGCAAGATATTTGTAGTTTCATTTATGCCTTGTCTTTCTAAAAAGCGTGAAATTACGCTTGAAGGAATGGATTCCTGTAAAACAGGAAAAGATGTTGATGTTGTTCTTACAACCCGCGAAGTTGACAGACTTCTTAAAGCATTCTACATCAAGCCTGAAATGGAAAAGGATTCTGACTTTGACCAGCCGCTTGGCGAACATTCCGGTGCTGCCGTTATCTTTGGTGCAACCGGCGGTGTAATGGAAGCAGCTTTAAGAACTGCATATAAGCTTGTTGTCGGCAAAAATCCTGATCCTGATGCATTCATGTTCACACGCGGACTTGACGGCATAAAAGAAGCAGAACTTGATTTGAAAGGCACCAAGGTAAAGATTGCGATTGCAAGCAGCCTTGGCAACGCACGCACGATTATGGAAAGCGTAAAGCAGGGAACATGCGATTATGACTTTGTTGAAATAATGGCTTGCCCTGGCGGCTGTATAAACGGCGGCGGTCAGCCAATCCATGACGGTCATGCTGATTTATTGACAAGAACAGATTATCTTTATGAGCTTGATAAAAAAAGCAAAATCCGCTTTTCTCACGAAAACCCGGAAATTATCAAATGCTATAAGGATTTCCTGAAAGAACCTTTGTCGCATAAATCGCACGAATTACTTCATGTAGAGCACAAAGCTCCTGCAAAGGAATAAGAAGCATAGCATAAAGCATTATTAAAACGGGGATGTCTAATAAGTTTTAGACATCCCCGTTTTATATAGAAATTACCAGTAAAAAGGTTCTGAGCTTTCCGGAACTGCTTTTATTTCTTTTAGTTCATCCGGAATGAATGTATTGTTTTGAGAAAAAGAATGAAGATAAAGAGTTTCCAATATAGACTGCCAGTTCTTTTCTGAAATTAACACGGCGTTTTCTTCAGACTCATCAAATTCGTCTTTTTTTATACCTTCAATATAGATAGGCTCTTTGATATTCTGAGTTTTTTTTACCAGCATGGCAAGATTTAATGCGGCTTCGTCTATTTTTACTCTTTTCATATTCAACAATACCTCTTCTCTTTTAGTATCGGAAATAATAAAGAATAATTTAGCCCGAATGTAACAGATTCTATTTTACCGTATAGTTTATTGAAAGTTCTTCCAGTCCGCATATAACTTTCAGCTGATGCTCTCCCTGCTCAACCGGAAGTTTAAAAGAAAAAGGCCTGCCAAATTCTGCAAATTCTGAAGAATCATAATAAACCAAAAGCCGGTCTGATTTTCCACCGGTAACTTCCACTGGAATTGCCTGACGCTCAGAACTGAAGCTGCTTGCGAAGAACAAGGCATTTTCTTTTGGCGTAATGATTTTTAACGGAGAATCAGAATATTCTATTACGGAGTTAAGGGTATTTCCTGCTTCTTCGCCCTTAAATTCCTTAAGCCAAAGCTGATAATCAGCAGGATAAACAGTTTTTATTTCTCCTTCGCTTAAAACATGCCATGTACATTCCGGAACAGGCTCTTCATTTTTTACATATTCATAAACATAGGATTTGCATTCCTTGCCTGCTTTCATTCCAGAAACAGCACAGATTCTTTCCTTGTGCCAGTTTTCAGGTTCCGGAAAGGCAAAATCCGTATAGTCTGAATGCCTGTAATTTTCAAGTTCAAGATTGTCTAAAACGTTTTTTGCAACCCAGGCTGGTAATGAAGATCCTGTTTTTCCAATTACGGTACTGCCGGAAAAGTTACCCATCCATACACCGATTGTATAATGCTTTGTAGCACCAAGAGCAATAATATCCTGATACTGATTTGAAGTTCCTGTCTTAAATATCGAAGGATATTCTGTCTGAAACGTCTGTGAATAACCGAATCCAAGTGAGCGCGATGCTTTATCCGAAAGAATCGAACAAATAAGGCGTGCCGTATCAGTGGAAAAAATCTGTCTGCTGTTTTGTATTTTTGTATGTTCAAACTTAAGGGGCTTAAGCGGAAGATAAATTCCATCCCGCACAAAAACACTGAACGCTGGAACTAATTCATATAAAGAAACTTCGCCTGCACCAAGCGAAAGCCCTAAATCTGCGCGAAGACCTGAATTATTATTTTTTAGGGAATTAAAACCAAGTTCATACAATTTATCAAGATAAGTCTGTACCCCAAGTTTATTTAGAAGCGAAACCGCCGGAATATTAAGGCTTGAAGCAAGGGCAACCCTAAGTCTTACAGGACCGTTAAAACGGTTGTTAAAATTTTCCGGAATATATAGTTTTTCATTTCCAAATTCAGAAGGTACATCTGCAAGAACACTGGCAGGCGCTGCAAGTCCATTTTCGATGGCCAGTGCATATAAAAAGGGTTTCATGGAACTTCCCGGCTGATTTGTAACAAGAACTCCGTCAAGCTGACCGGAATTACGGGAATCAAAGAAATTGCCGTTACCAATCCAAGCAAGGACAGAACCGTCTGAATTATCCAGCAAAAGTAAAGATGCATTGGCAATTCTTGAACGGCTTGCCGTCTGCATGGCATTACGCAAAAAGGCATTTGCCATTTCATAAACGGAAATATCAGCGGTAGTGTGGATTTCCGTACAGAAACTTTCCGGAGTCAATTGTGAAAAAGGGGCGCGCAACTGTGCTTTTAAGAAATTTACAAAATGCGGCATCCTGTATGGATAAGAAAAAAGTCCTGCGCCAGTAACGTCAGAGGTCGGAAAACCTGCGGAAGATGCCGCTTCAAACACTTCGTCTGAAAAATTCTTAAAGCGGTCAGGATGTTCTACCGGATTGTAATAGGACGGATTTCTTGGAATTACAGAAAGGACTTTTATCTGACCTTCAGTCAGTTCATCAAGTTCCAGTCCAAAATATGTGCGCGCCCCGGAAGTAACGCCCCAGACATTATTTCCAAAATATATTGAATTAAGATACAGCTCAAGAATCTGTTTTTTAGAAAGCTTGGCTTCTATACGATACGCAGAAATAATATTACTCATTTTTCGCTTAAGCGAAATAGAATTATCCTGCTGAATCGTCTTTGCAAGCTGCATCGTTATTGTTGAAGCTCCCCGGACAATTCGCTTTGCACGGATACTTTGTACAATTGAATTTGCTGCAGCAATATAATCAACTCCGTGATGAAAATAAAAACGCTTGTCTTCCTGCTGAATAAAATTCCTGATTATTTTTTCCGGGATTTTAGAATATGGCGTAAACTCCCTGCGGCCACCACCGGATAACGGAGTAACCTGAATAAGTTTATCATTTCTGTCATAAATTCGTATGCTGTATTCCTTTGCTAAAAAATCGGAAAGTTCAGGAAACGGAATAATTCTTAAACAGAGAAAAAAGAAAAGAGAAAAAAGTACAATGCACGAAACAGCTGTCAGAATAAATTTTACAGGGCGGAATTGCATAAAGACAAGTTTTTTTGATGCCGTTTTCAGCCATTCCGTCTGTAAAATTTTATTTTTAAAAATCAACTTATCTTTCATCATTCAATAATAAAAAGATAACCGTCCGTCCTGCCGAATACTTCATTTTCGTACATACATTCCCCCTGAACAGGAGGAGTCGGATAAACACCGCTGCGCACAGCTCTGAACGTAAATTCAAAGCTATGGCGGCCGCTGCCCATTCTATCCCAGAAATACTGAATTTCATTATCAGTAATATTCTTATGGCTTATACGGCTTCGGGCAGGATAATACCACGGCTGCCCGTCTTCGGAAGTTTTACCCTGTGCTGCAGAACCCGAGGTTACAAAGGTAGAATCCAGTATTTCAGCACCAGACGGAATTGGAGTACGAACAGCAACATATTCATGATTTCTTGTACTTTCTACGTAAACTTTAGCCTTATACAGTTTACCGCTTACAAGTTTTACATCAGAAGTTTCTTTTGCTGTGTTTATAAGTTCTCCTGTTTCAAAATCTGTAATTTCATACGTCAAACCGAGCCCTTCATTCCGAGCAGCAATGCTTTCGTCAGGCAGGGCATATTTCATTTCCACTGTATAGAAAAGATATCCTTTTCCGTCTTTTGAAAATTCTACAGGAAGAGATTTATCACGCGGAAGTGATGAAATAAATTCATCTTCAAAAGGCAATGTAAGGGTTTTAGGCTTTGCCGCAACTCCTTCAAATTTTCCGCTGAGCAATTCTTTTCCTGCAAGTTTTGCCTCTGCCGTGTAATCAGTTGAATCAAGATTTCGGTTTTTAATATAAGCATAAATTGATTCAAGAACTGATGAAGTTGTAATTGTATTCTGCCATCTTCCGTGAGACTGCATCAAAAGCAGACTGTTTATAAGCCGGTCTACCATCTGATCATCAGGATTTACAGTAACAAGTGCGCTTAAGATAGCAGCATATTCAACAGTTTCTGAATTATACCAGAACCAGTATCCGCTTTTAGCTTTTTTAGAAATCGTTACGGTTTTCTGTACCGGCTGAAGATAGCTTCTGATTTTTTTAACGATAGATTTTGCCTTTTCCATATTGCTGCTTTCTGAGGAATTTGCATAGGAAAGAGCAAGATAAGAAGCTGCATCAAGCGGAAGTTCGTCAATACGCTCAAACATTTTATCCCTTACAGTATCCATATTTCTGTTTTTCAGAAGAGTGAAAACATAACATGTAAAGGCCATCTCATAGTCATAAATATTTGAATTATGCAAAGAAGCATCTTTTTGAATTTCCTGCAAAAGTTTCTGCGTCTCTGCCTTCAAATATTCCAGAAGAGAATCAATGTTTATCGGTATATCATCTTTGGTATATCCTTTCTGCAATGCAAGAGCGTAAATATAGGCAATACGCAGACTTACAAAGCGGTTAGAATATTCTGAATCAGGCCAGTAACCAAATCCACCGTCAGCATGCTGATAGTCGCCCCATTTTTGGGTAAATGCTTTTACGCATGTTTTTATATCAGAAACTTTTGAATCCAAGCCGAACACATCGATATAGTCTTCAAAAATTATAAGAGGCAGAATGCGTGAACTTTGCTGTTCAAGACAGCCGTAAGGGTAATCAAAAAGATAGTTTACAGAGCCTCCCAAAGGCCCAAGTCTTGTTGCGTCCAGAACAACTTTAAGGTCTCCCCTGCCTTCTTTTGCAAAGCCCGGTATAATTACAGATTCTTTTTCAGAATCTTTTTTATCGCCGGAAACAGTCCCCGTCATGGAAACAGTTTCATAAACAAATGTTTTTTCTATACGGATTGGCGAAACAAGTTTTTCATTCAGAGCATCGGACTTTATTGTATAAACAAGATTTACCGTTCCTTCAGTTTGGGCGGCAACATCAAAATAAACTACAACCGATTGTCCGGATGCGACAGAAACCGCATGAGTGGCCGCGCCGTCAACTACAGCCTTTCCGGGAACTGTATGACGGCCTTCAAGTTTATCCTGCTCTGTGTCTTCCGTTGGGCTAAGAACTGCCAGAGATACATCTATTTTTTCTGTTCGGGCACCAAGGTTAGATATTAAAACGCCGCATTCAGCTGTATCGCGCTCACGCAGACGGCGCGGCTGAACCTGCTGAATGTTTACAGGATTCTGAACTTTTACTTCATTTTCCTTTAAGGCAAAAACATCGTCTTTTACGCCAAATGCCGTAATTCTGTAAGTTGTAAGGCTGTCAGGCATTGTAAAACTTACACTTGCTTCACCTTTTTCGTCTGTCACAAGAACAGGCTCAAAAAATGCCGTCGGCCTGAAATCTTTGCGTTCGTCTTCTTTTTCATCTTCTGAAGCATCACCGCCTGCAAGATTTTTTACGCTGTAAGTAACAGGATCCATTAACAGCGCACGCGAATCGCCGCCATAAACCCGCAGAGGGAAATTATACCTGTCATAGAAAAAATCAATCGGATTAGGAACATGATAATTTATGAGATCCAAAACTCCGCGGTCAACAGCCATAGCCGTAAGTTCTGCTCCAGATAAAGGCTTACCGCCTTTTGTTGCCTTAAATTTTATTACGGCTGTTTCGCCAGGTCTGTAGCTCGGCTTATCACATTCAATTTCAACACTAAACGAACGCACATACGGATTTACCATAACCGGAGTTACACCGTAGTAGCCTTTAGGTTTATCTATATCAACTTCTCCATAATTATATTCAGGCTTACCGTGCCGCTGAGAATACGAAGAAACAGAAACGTAAACAACCGGGACAAAGTTTCCGGCAACCGGAACTTCTATAACCTCTGCTCCATTTTCAAAATGACGGACTTCTTCCGTAAAAATTCCTTCGCGTTCAACGGTAATAAGGTAATCACCGGAAGGCAGCGGACTTTCCAAAAGGATTTGTGCTGTTTCGCCAGGATTGTAAACATTTTTATCCGGAGTAAGTTTTATTGAATTTGAATTATACTGGTCAAACCAGGAAGAGGAACTTCCTGTTACATAAAATTCAGACTTAACGGCAACAGCATTATTTTTACTGTCTTTTCCTGTTACTGTAAGAGTATACCATCCTGAAACTTTCGGCACAAAAGAAATTGTTCCAGAACTTTCAGCCTTAACTTCACCTTTTAGATCTTCTATATTTTGTTTCTGATAGCGTTCATAAATGGTATCGTCAACACTCTGCTCGTGAACCATAGTCCACTCTTCATGTGAAAGTTTATATTCTATCCCGGAAACCTTTGACATCACTTCCTGTGTTTCCAAAACACTTCCGTCAGGTTTTACAAGTATGTAAGGAATTTCAACTGTCTGGCCGGATTTTGCAAAACCTCTGATATTTTTTGCCTTTGCAAGTCCAATGTAAAACAGAGCCGGATGAACAAAAATGTCATTGGAAGAAGCAATTCTCTGGTTTGAAACATCCGTAACAGCAGATTCTATATGATAAATATACGGCTTTCCGTCGGTAATCTTTTCGGAACTGCACGAAAGGTTTGCTTTTCCTTCCATATCAAGAGTACCTTTTTCACTCTTGTAATAATCTTTGCGCGGATATTCGCTTGTTGCAAAAGTGTAACCTTTTGCCCGCGGGTCTGAACTTTTGAACGTTGTTTCAGACTTAAACCATGAAGTTTCATGGGATACACCGCTTAGCGTACCGCCTGCAAGATAAGAAGCAGAAAGCGTTGCAGAAAGTTTATCTCCGCCATAATAGGTAATTTCAGGAACTTTTATTGAAGATTCAAATTTTACGCGTTCAAAATCAGCTACTGCAAACTGGATTTTTGCAGTTGAATATCTGTCCTGAGTTGAACCTTCGCGAATATATTCAAGATTATAATACCCGCGTTTCAAGTCTTCCGGGAGTTTGAATGAACCGTAAAAACCGCCGCTTTCAGAAAGTTCTCCTTCAATAGGTTCTATAATATCCGGAGAATTCCACCATGCACCGTTAGACTTTATAGTGTACTTTCCTTTGCGTGGACTGAAAAATCCCATCAACTGGTCACGGTCTATTCCTCGGAAAGTTACAATTTCACCAGGCTTGTATATGCCGCGGTCAACAAACATGAATGTACGCTGCTGACTTTTGCGGGCTTCGCTCAAATAGCCTGTACTTACGCCTTCCCTCCAGGAATTATGTGAAGACGGAGCAAATACAGCCTTGTCATCGCCTTTTACAACATAAACAAAGGCTTCATCTTCCTTCTGAATTTTTTCAACCTGCTCTTCGGTGTAATCAATTACACAAAGCCCGTCTTTATCTGTTTTTCCTTTGGCGTAAAGCTTATCATAAGTTGATTCATCACCATAAACGAAAATTTTCTTATATACAGGCTTACCGTTCCAGTCGGAATAATCATTCAAATCATGAACAATCATAACTTCCGCCCCTTCTACTGGCTTTCCGGTAGAAAGACTTCTTACCATTACAACAGCCTTATTTATGGAAAGACGGGCTGTAATTCCTAAATCAGTTACCTGAACAACGCCTTCCATGCCGGATTCTGTTTCTTCGTATTTTCCCTGCCAGCGATTGTAAAAATCATATTTTGCAGAGCTTTTAAAGTGAACAAATCCATACCCATTCGTCAAAAAAGGTTCCAGATCAAGTTCTTCAAAATTTCTTAGATTTGTTTTTTCTGTTGTAACTACAGTTGTAACATCTTCTGTTTCATTAAAGTGATATTCACCAGTTCCTGAAGGTCTGTCAGTTTTTCCAAGCGTATATAAAAGAGAAGTTAAATTCTGGTGTTCAAAAAGCATCTTATGCGGGAACTGAGCTTCAAGCATTGTAGTTCCGTGATTCTGATACTTTACATAAGCTTTTTCTTCGGGGGTTTTAAACTCGTATTTTTGCTTTGTAAGAGCAATATTCTGTCCATACTTATCTTTTATCTTATCGTTGAAAGTTATTGCATAGGACTGATTATATTTCAGCGGAAGATTACATAAAGTTACATTCTGGCCGCGAACGATTATATTATCTTCTGTCAGTTTATAGTCAAAACTAAGTGAAAGATTATCTATAAGAGACTGTTTATCCGGTATCTGGGTAAAGCGAATTTGAAGCGGCCAGGCATTTTTTGTACCTGAATAACCTGTCATCTCATCTATTCTGGAAATTTTAAATGTCTTGAGCGTGTAATACTGTTTTTTATTTCTGTCATTTTTTAATGAAAGCGCAAAACGAATAACTTCATCTGCATTGCCAAAGTCCAATTTTTTTTCAGCCACGCCGGACGCTGAAGCATTTGAAGCTGTAGAAACCGCAACCACAGCATTATGAGGAACTTCGTCCGTGATCTCTACAAGATAAGTATTTGACCTGCCGCTTTGTTCATCATAGTCAGCATGGCTTGACCACATCTTAAAAATATCTTCATAAACACTTTTTACTTCAAACCGGACGGCAGCGCCGTTAACTGCAACTTTCAGATTCTGTTTTACAGCGTCTAAGGTGGTTCTGTAATTTGTGCGGATTACAAAACGATTTTCATACGGAGGAAGCGCCCCTGTAGAATAATTATAGGCACACAGACTTTCTTTTATATAGCCGCCCCAAAGATTAGTAAGCAGCAAATCTTCAGCAACGGTCTTAAATTCTGTTTTTCCTGTAAGAACTTTTCCGCCTGAAGATTTTAAATCAGATTTTATTTTTATTGTGTAACTTACAGTTGGATCAGGCGGGACATCGGCTTCAAAGCTTAAATGCTTAGTTCCATACCAGCGGAAAGTTCCGGGTAAAGCCGGCTCAATTGACATTATATCTGAAGTTTTTTCAGGCTGGCTCAAAGCCTTTAATGAGTGTACAGGACGCGAAAATATTACATAAAAAGCAGGATTGTTTTCTCCTGCAACAATTTTGTCCTGAGGTCCCCAGTCTTCGATAAAAAACTCTTTATTGCCGTCATCTTTTTCTTCAGCTTCATCTTTTGGATTATATTCGGCAAGAACAGCTTTTTTGGTCGTATATTTTGTGATGTATTCAGAAAGTTTGCGGATTCCAGGAATTACAGATTCAGATTTTTTATTATTGCCTGATGCGCCGGCAGCTCCCGCCACACCTGATGTTCCTGATGCGCCGCCAGAGGCTCTGCCAGAAGCCGCAGCCGCATTTTTACTTTTTTCAGAAAAGACTTCATCCGGATATTCGGGGGTAAAATCAAGGTCAAAAAAATCTTTCATTGAAGAATAAGAAAGAGTTTCAGAATTCGATGCATCAAGCTTTATGATTTTTCTTTCTTTATATTCCGGCACAGAGTCTGAGACAGAAGCGGCTGCGGCCGTTTTTCCTTTACATGAAGAAAACAGCGTAACCGATAAAACCGTTAAAATACTTATTCCTGCAAAAAAAACTTTTTTCATGGCAAACCTCTAAACATCTAACTTTATAAACAACAAGTCTATTTATAGTAACATTTATTTGGAGTAAGGGGAAATGCTTTATTGAATAACTTATACATTATAGTTAATTCCTATAAACCCATATAAAAAAACAGTATATTTAAACCTATTGTATTAATAGGTTTAAAACAGTATTTTCTTTTCATCACATCTGATTGTCATGTCAGGCAATACCTGAACACTCAGTCAAATTTGAAAAGAGAGGTCTAAATGAAAAAAACTTTAAAAATTATTTTCACGCTGGCAATCATAGCTCTTTCAATTACCAGCTGTTCAAAAAAACAGGAAAAAACAACTGAAGCCCAGTCAAAGAAAATCTTAAGATTCGGTCAGGCAAATGCAGGAAGCGGATACGATATGCAGAGGTCAACTTCATCACTTTCAGCTTCTATTGCAGACGAAGTTACAGAAAGCCTTCTGCGCTTTGACGATGACAATATTGAAGAGCCGGTTCTTATAACCGATTTCCCAAAACTTTCAGAAGACGGCAAAATCTACACCTTTGAACTTAAAAAAGGAATTTACTTTACAAACGGTCAGGAACTTACCAGCGACGACGTAAAATTTACTTTTGAGCGCATGTTCAATCCAAAAACAGCCGCAAAAAGCAAAGCATACTTTACAATGATAAAAGGTGCAAAAGATGTTGTTTCAGGAAAGACAGAAGAACTTTCAGGCTTTAAAGTAATCGATCAGTATCATTTTTCAATTGAACTTGAATATGCTTATGCTCCGTTCGTAAAAAATCTTGGAACATCGTATGCAGATATTTTCCCGCGCAAAGCATGTGAAGAAGCAGGAACTTCATGGGGTGTCGGAACAAACCTTATCGGAACAGGTCCTTATAAAATTGCAGAAAATGATGACACAACAAAGGTTGTTCTTGTAAAGAATGAAAACTACCACGGCGGAAAAGTAAACCTTGATGAACTTCATGTATTCTTTTTTGACAGCGATCAGACAAAACTTATCGCTTTTGAAAACGGCGACATTGATTTCTGTGATTTGAATGCAAGTCTTCTTGAACAGTACAAGTCCAGCAATCCTGATCAGATTACAGCATACCATCCGCTTGGAACAACATTCATGTCTTTGAACCTCAAAAGCGAATACATCAATAATCTGAATGTAAGAAAAGCAATTTCCCTTGCAATAAATAGAGAAGAACTTGTAAAAACAGTATTAAACGGAGCCGGAATTCCTGCTACTTCATTCCTTAACAACAATATTCCCGGCCACGATACTTCTCTTCCTGTATACGAATACAATCCGGAAATAGCAAAGCAGCTTTTAAAAGAAGCAGGTTTTGCAAACGGAATTACAGTAAAAGCTGAAGTTCGCCAGCAGGAATCTGCAATATTCTCTGCGATTCAGGGTTACCTTGCAGAAGTTGGAATTAATCTTGCATTAACCGTAGTTGACAACGCAACCTGGACAAGTAACCGCACATCCGGCAAAACACCGGTTACAGGAATTACATGGAATGCGCTTTATCCTGACGGAGATTTCCAGATGTATAACTACTTCTATTCAACAAACTCAAATGCACAGGGAGTTTTCTTCAAGAATGCAGAATTTGACAAAGCCTTGGACAATGCACGCGTAAGCACAAATGAAGAAGAACGTGCTGCCCTTTACAAAAAGGCAGACAAGATTCTTTCTCTGGAACAGTATGCTTGTATTCCTCTGTATTATCCGCAAAGTCAGTTCATCGCAAAACCTTTTGTAAAGAACTTCAAAGTAGGAAACCTTATCTACCATTTCTGGAATGTTGACGCGGACCTTACTGTAAAATAACACAGAAAATTTTTACAAATACAAAATTGCAGCTATAAGAATTACCGCTTTCTTTTGCAAAAAAGGAGGCGGTATTTCGTATATAAGGAGTTTCCCTTGTTAAACTATATTTTAAAAAGAATTTTTCTTGCAGCAGGAATTCTTCTTTTTATATCATGCATGACTTTTTTTATTTTAAACATAATTCCAGGCGATCCGGTTGCTGCAATGCTTGGAGAATTTGCCGATGCAGAAAAAATTGCTCAGGTAAAAAAAGATATGGGACTTGATGCCCCCGTTACTGTGCAGTATTTTTCCTGGCTGTTTTCCTTGTTAAAAGGAGACTTCGGTACAAGTTATTTTCAAAAGAAGCCTGTTATTACGCTTATAAAAATCGCATTCAATTACACTGCAATCATAACTTTATGGACATATCTTATTGCACTTTCCATTGGAATTACAGTCGGAATGGTTTCAGCCCTTGCGCACGGCTCATGGCTCGACAGATTTTTAATGACGCTTTCTGTTTTTGGCATTTCAATGCCTTCATTCTGGGTTGCCATTCTGCTTCAGATTTATATCGGGCTTAAAGTAAAACTTCTGCCAATTTCAGGCGCTGCATCATCTTTAGGCTATATTCTTCCATGTCTTTCGCTCGGCACAAGATACGCCGCTTCAATTTCAAGAATTACAAGAACAAGCGTACTTGAAGTTATCGGGCAGGATTTTATAAAAACAGCCTATGCCAAGGGGCTTCACAAGACAAGAATAATAATGATTCATATTTTCAGGAATGCAATGATTCCAATAATTACCGTAAGCGGAACAGAAATAGGAAGCCTTTTAACCGGCTCAATGATTACTGAAAACGTATTCAATATTCCGGGCGTCGGAAAACTTTTGATTGACGCCATACACAGACGCGATATTCCGGTGGTTCAAGGCGGAGTAATTTACATGGCAACCGTTTGCGTCCTTATTTATTTTATAGTCGATATTTCATATGCAATCATAAATCCAAATATAAGACTTGCGACTTTGGGGGAAGAATGAAACGTAAAGGATATTATTTTGACGCATTGCAAATACTTCTAAAAAATATACCTGCAATGATTTCATTCGCTGTTATATTGATTTTTGCGCTGGCTGCTATTTTTGCGCCTCTGATTACAAGTTACGATCCAAATAAGCAGGTTCTTGCACAGCGTCTTTTACATCCGTCTGCAGCGCATATTTTCGGTACTGACGAATTCGGGAGGGACATTTTTACACGTTGTATTTTCGGCTGTAGAATTTCTTTAAGCGTAGGACTTGTTTCTCAGGCAATTTCCTGCGTAATAGGCTTTACCCTTGGAATCTGTGCAGGATTTTTTGGTAAGAAAACTGACGATATAATTTCATTTTTTATTCAGGCATTTTCAAGTTTTCCGTTTATCCTAATGGCAATGGCTTTAATGTATGCACTCGGCTCCGGAATCGTAAACCTTTATATTTCACTTGGAATTCTTTCCTGGGCGAACACCGCAAAACTTATCCGCGGAACGGCAATTCAATTTAAAAAGAAAGAGTATATAGATGCCTGTCGAATTGACGGCGGGAGTAACTTCAGAATCATTATGAAGCATCTTTTGCCAAACTGCATTCCAATGCTGATTGTTGCAGCAACTTTAGGAATTCCTGAAGCAATACTTTCTGAAGCAAGCCTGAGCTATTTAGGGCTTGGCGTACAAAGCCCTACTGCAAGCTGGGGTTCCATGATTGCAGGTTCACAGACTTTTATTAGAACTCACACTTATTACAGCCTTTTTCCAGGCATCTGCATAATAATTACAGTTATTGCATTTAATATGCTCGGCGACGGACTAAGGGATGCGCTTGATCCAAAACTCCGCTGATTTACCAGAGTAAAAGGTAAAAATAATTTTTAAGGAAGTAAAATGAACGGGAACAATGTTCTTACAATTAATAATCTTTGCGTCACTTTATTTACAGAAAAGCAGGAACTTCCTGCCGTAAGTCATGTAACGCTGCATGTGGAAGAAGGAAAAACACTTGGCATTGTAGGTGAAAGCGGATGCGGAAAAAGCATGCTTGCCTCTGCAATAATCGGATTAATTTCACATCCGGGAAAAATTACTGAAGGTCAGATTCTTTTTGAAGGAAAGGATTTAACAGAATTTTCCCAGAAGCAGCTTAGGGAAATCCGAGGGGCAAAAATTTCAATGATTTTTCAGGAACCGATGACAAGCCTTAATCCGCTTATGAAATGCGGCAAACAGATTACAGAATGCATTCTTGCACATCAAAAAATCACAAAAAAAGAAGCCGGCGCAAAAGCTCTTGAAATGATTAAATCCGTAGGTATTAAAAATGCGGAAAAAGTTTTTAATCAGGTTCCGTTCCAGCTTTCAGGCGGCATGCGCCAGCGAATCATGATTGCCATGGCTTTAATCTGCAAACCAAGGCTTCTTATTTGCGATGAGCCTACAACTGCACTTGACGTAACCGTTCAATCCCAGATTTTAAAACTTATACATCATTTGCAAAAGGAAACAGGAACCGCTGTAATTTTTATAAGCCACGACATGGGCGTTATTTCTGAAATGTCAGACAATGTTGCAGTAATGTACGCAGGTCATCTCATAGAATATGGCTCTGCCGATGAGATTTTTAAAAATCCGCAGCACCCGTACACAAAAGGTCTTCAGGCAGCAATTCCAAAACTTGAAGAAGATTCCGACAGACTTGAGACAATTGCCGGTAACGTTCCTATGCTGGACAGTATTCCGGCTGGCTGTGTATTCGCACCACGATGTGCTTTTGCAACTGCAAAATGCAGGGAAAACCGCCCCGCTCTTTCAAATTCAGCAGGAGGGCATAAAACCGAATATCAAAGAGAACATATAACAGCCTGTTTTTATCCGTTGAATAATAATTCTGCAGACAGGGAGAAATCAAAATGAGCGAAAAAATCCTTGAAGTAAAAAACCTAAAAAAACACTATAAAGTACGCAATGGATTTTTCGGCAAAAAAGAAATTATAAAAGCTGTTGACGGAATCAGTTTTTCACTTGAAAAAGGACAGACTCTCGCCATCGTTGGCGAAAGCGGCTGCGGAAAATCAACGGCCATGAAATCACTTTTAAGAATCATTGAACCAACCGAAGGTGAAATTCTGCTTCACGGAAAAGACATTGCAAAACTAAATCAGAACGAATTGAAGCAATCCAGAAAAGCAATAAAGATGATTTTTCAGGATCCGTACAGTGCGTTAAATCCCAGAATGACCGTTCAGAATATAATAGGAGAACCGCTGGACATTGCAAAAGCATACAAAACACAGGAAGAGCGCCGCCAAAGAATTCTTGAAACGATGAACCTTGTCGGTCTTGACAGCTCTTATGCTGAGCGGTATCCGCATGAGTTCTCAGGCGGCCAGCGGCAAAGAATCGGAATTGCACGCGCAATAATTCTAAAACCTGAAATAATTATCTGTGATGAACCGGTTTCTGCACTCGACGTTTCCGTTCAGGCAAAAATAATCAATCTGCTAAAAGATTTGCAGAAGCAGCTTGGTATTTCCTATATATTTATCTCCCATGATTTGAGCGTTGTAAAACACATTTCTGACAAAATCGAAGTTATGTATAAAGGCAAAATTGTGGAAGAAGGCACAAAAAACGAGATTTTTGCAAATCCTAAAAATGAATATACAAAACTTTTGCTTTCGAGCGTTCCAAAAATCGGCAAAGGTAAAAGGAAGGGAAAAGATGATAATTGATAAAAAACAGATTGAAAAAGATTTCAGAAAACTAGCCGCACCATTGTGCGATGCTACAGGACCAGCTGGTTTTGAAGAAGAAGTTACGGAGCTTATAAAATCACTTATCAAAGATTACAAGGTTGAAATTTCATCTGATGTACTTGGAAACCTGATCGTTCACAAAAACGGAAACGGCTCAAAAAAACAAAAGGTTTTAGTTTCTGCCCATGTTGATGAAATCGGTCTGATTATAAGGCACATTGATTCAAAAGGATTTTTATGGGTTGAAACCCTCGGCGGCTTTGCGCCTCAGCAGTTCTTCGGCAAGCGCGTTGTAATAAAAACTGAATCTGGCCACGTAAATGGAATAGTTCAGTCAATTCACCCGGGAAGACCAGATAAATGTACTTCCATGCCGGAATCTGTTCATGATTTTTTTATAGAAGTCGGAGCTGAAAATGCAGAAGAAGTAAGCGAAATGGGAATTGAAGCAGGAAATTCTGTTTCAATCTGCTATCCGGTAATTTCACTCGGCAAATACAGGATTGGCGGCAAAGCCATGGATGACAGGGCACTTGTATTCATTCTTCTTGAAACGCTCAAGCTTTTGGAAAACACAGATGAAACATTCCCGGATTTTTATGCGGTTTTTTCAACACAGGAAGAAATCGGTGCACGCGGAGCAATTATTGCGGCAACTAATATAAAGCCTGACTATGCACTTGCGCTGGACATGAGCCTTGCAACCGACATTCCGAAAGCAAGTGAAAGCATTTATGTAAATTCCCTTGGCAAAGGAACTTCAATAAAAGTAATGGATAAACTTTCTACAGCCGTAAACGGAATAATTTCTGACAGGAAAATTGTCAGCCAGATGAAGCAAATCTGCAAGAATCAAAATATTCCGTACCAGATTGAAGCCTATGCGGCAGGTGCAACCGACGCAAGTTTCATACAGACTTTAAACGGCGGTATAAAGGCAGGCGGAATAAATCTTCCGATGCGCTATGTTCATTCCTACGAAGTTGTAGATGTCCGCGATGTAGTAAGTTCTGTAGAACTTCTGTATCACTTTCTTACAAAGGCCGATTTATAAAAAAGCCGCGGGGTGCTGCTATCAAAGCACTGCTATAATAGCAAGCATCCCCCGCGGCGATTCGCCTGTTTATCTGATCTTATTATCTAATCTTAAAATCGCTAAAATTTTTTTATTCAGAAACGTCAGCAACTTCTCCGCCAGACATCTTCTTTTCAAGCCGGCTCATCAAAAGCGGACTTAAAATTCCGAAGATACAAAGGGCAATCAAAACCCAGCAAACCGGAGAAGAGAAGAAAATCGCAGGATTTCCGTTAGAAAGCAGCAATGAACGGCGCAAGCCTTTTTCACCTAATGGTCCAAGAATCAACGCAAGAACAATTGCCGCATTGTTAAGTTCAAATTTTCTTACAAGGTATCCGAGAATACCAAAAATCATCATTATAACAACATCTGCAAAAATCTTACGGATTGCAAATGAACCTACGATACACAAAACGATGATACATGGAATCAAAACAGCATCCGAAAGTTTTGCAATTCTTGCAAATCCCTTACAGCCTAAAAGACCGATTATAAGCATAAAGAACTGAACGAATACAAAGCCAGCAAAGAAGGTATATGTCATTGGTGCATACTTTGTAAACAAATCAGCACCCGGCTGCAAGCCCTGAATGATTAATCCGCCCATAAGGATTGCCGTTACAGATTCACCAGGAATTCCAAGCGTAAGCATAGGAATTAATGAACCGCCTGTTACAGCATTGTTTGCTGCTTCTGAGGCTGCAATTCCTTCAATTGAACCGTTACCGAATTCTTCCGGATGCTTTGAAAGCTGCTTATTTGTGTTGTAGCTCATAAAACATGCAATTGAAGCTCCGGCACCCGGCAAAATACCGATGATGTTTCCGATAATCCAGCCGCGGAAAATTGTAGGCATGATGCGCTTAACTTCTTTTCCGGTAAGAACCATTTTATCTTTAACTTTGGCTGCTTCCTGACGTTTTACGATTGCCTTTTCTGCAAGAATCAAAGCCTGAGACATAGAGAAAAGCCCGATCAAAGCGCAGGTAACGTTGATTCCTTCATACAAAGAATCCTGTCCGAACATAAAGCGCGGAACGCCGTTCATCGGATCCATTCCGATTGTAGAAATCAAAAGTCCAAGAGCTCCGGACATAAGGCCTTTCAGCATACTTTTTGTTGAAACACCGGCAATAATCGTAAGTCCGAAAATTGAAAGCCAGAAATATTCAGGCTGTTTGAACTGCATTGCAAGCTGTGCAAGAATCGGCGCAAAAAAGTAAAGGGAAATACAGCTTAAAAGTCCACCGCAGAAAGAAGCAAAACATGAAGTTGCAAGAGCTTTTCCAGGCTTTCCCTGTTTTGTTAAGGCATAACCGTCAATTGCAGTTGCGGCGGAGGCCGGAGTTCCCGGCGTATGAATCAAAATTGCAGAAATTGAACCACCGAAAATTGCTCCACAGTAAATACCGCCTAATACGATAAGTCCTGTAGAAGCATCCATAGAAAATGTCATAGGCAAAAGCAGGGCAACACCCATTGCTGCTGAAAGCCCCGGAAGACATCCGATTACAATACCTAAAGCGGTACTTAAAATCATTGCAAGAAGATTTATAGGGGATAGAGCATTAATAAAGCCTGCACCCATCAAACTAAGAGTCTGCAACATCTATCTATCCTCCTAAAATAAAAGTGATGGAATAAGACCGGAAATAAGTGTTACTCTAAGAATAATATTGAAAGTAACAAAAACCAGAAGCATAATAGCAACCGTTGTTATAGCAATTGTCAGCGGCTTAATCTTCAAAAAAGCAAGAACTGCTACCATAAAAATAGCAGTTGCAGGATAAAATCCTATAAGGAAAAGAAGAACAAGATAGCCCAAAGTCATTCCCAATGCAGGAAAAAACTGTTTTGGCAGAAATCCTTTAAATAATTCTGAAAAACCGTTTGTAACGCCTTCTTTTTTAGCTGAAATAAGAAGCTTTATCAAATACAAGGTAGAAAGGGATGCAAGAATAATAATCATAAATTTAGGATAAATCTGTGCATCCTGCGGAAGTTTCTGATTCATAAGGGCAAACCAGATACAGATTGCATACATAAATGCAACCACACCGACATCAGTTTTTTTCATGTTAACTCCATTTTTTAACGAAAAAAGGGCTGCCCGGAATTTCAGCGACAGCCCCGTTAAATCATACAGAATGATTATTTAAAGATTTCAGGAAGAGTATTCTTACAGAAATCAAACTGCTGATTGATAAGCTTTCCTGTATCTTCAGGATTGCGGTAATTAGTTGTCATGTGAGCTTTTTCAGCAGCAGCAATGTATTCAGGATCTTCCATTGTTTCCTTAAATATTTTTGCGTAATATGCAATAGCTTCTTTCGGTGTTCCTGCAGGAGCTACAATACAGCGTGCAGAACCATACCATTCAGGGAAGTATCCGAGTTCACCAAGAGTTGGTACATTCGGATATTCAGGAATTCTGATTGTATCAAAAGTTCCAAGAACCTTAAGTTCTGAAGCAAAAGAAGTAAAGTCTGCAACTTTTGCAACAGAGAAATCTACTTCGCCCTGGCGGAGAGAAAGCAGCTGGTCAGCTGTGCCACCGAACGGAATCGGTGAATATTCAAAACCAGCAGATGTAGCAAGAAGCTGTGCACCAATGTGGTTAGAAGCTTTATTTCCGTTTGTAGAAGCCTTAAGTTTTTTTGGATTAGCTTTTGCATAATCAACAAGTTCTTTAAGAGTATTGAACTTGCTCTTTGCAGAAACAAGAACAACAGATGTTTCAACTACATGGTTTGCAATTGGTGTAACTGATTCAACAGTGTATGAACCAAGATGGTCAATAATATTTGAACAGAATGTCGGCAGGTTGATAAAACCAAGTGTAAGTCCGTCCGGTTTTGCCTTAGAAAGAGCTGTCCAACCGATTGAACCTGAACCACCTTCCTTGTTTTCAATTACGATAGTCTGGCCCATTTTCTTTTCTGCATATGTTGTAAGAACACGAGCAGTATTGTCAGTACCAGAACCAGCTTTGTAAGCAACAATCATTGTAACTGTACCAGATGGTTTCCATTCACCTGATGCAGAAGCAGCAGGTTTTGTTTCCTTTGCGCCATTAGCAAAGGCAAAGAACGACAGTGCAGCTAATACAACTGCAACAACTTTTTTCATAGATTCCTCCAATGTTTGATTAGTTTTTTCTCAGAATAATTAAAATTACCCTTTTTTGTATTGTAAGACCAAAGTATTATAAAGTCTAACCTTTTGATACTTAAGAAACTTTTTAAATTTTTGTAAAAAGCAGTTTTCTTTTCCGGAAGACGTAAACGTTCAGTCCGGTAAAACCGTTTCGGCCAAAAACACCTGCGCCCCGAAGTTCCTTCGGGGCGCAGGCAGTAAGATATAACGATTTTTTTTCTTTATACTCCGCTCAAAAGCATTCTGTCGTTTGCAAAACCACCGCCGCTCACTGTTTCAAATTTTTTGAGCAAATCAGCAACTTCAAGATTTTTCTTTTCTTCGCCACGAACATCATATACAACATGACCTTCGCTCATCATAATAAGGCGGTTTCCGTAACGGATTGCATCGCGCATATTATGAGTAACCATAAAGGTTGTAAGATTATCTTTTTCTACAAAAGTCTGCGTAAGTTCCAGAACCTTGCGTGCAGTCTTCGGATCAAGTGCTGCTGTGTGTTCGTCAAGAAGAAGAAGGCTCGGTTTTTGCAAAGTTGCCATCAAAAGCGTAATCGCCTGTCTCTGTCCGCCAGACAAAAGGCCAACCTTGCTGTGAAGGCGCTCTTCAAGTCCAAGGCCGAGCAATGCAAGTTTTTCTTTATAAATCTTGCGTTCAGAAGGATAAATTCCCCAGCTTAAGCCGCGCTTTTTTCCGCGGCGATATGCCATTGCAAGATTTTCTTCAATTTCCATATTAGCGGCTGTTCCCATCATCGGATCCTGAAAAACACGGCTCAAATATTTTGCGCGCACATGTTCTTTCATGCCGGTAAGATTCATTCCGTCCAAAGTAATTGAACCACCGTCACACTGATGAACTCCGGCAATAAGATTAAGCAAGGTAGATTTACCGGCTCCATTTCCTCCGATTACAGTAATAAAATCACCGTCTTCTATAGTAAGGTTAATATCAACAAGAGCCTTTTTTTCTGTAATAGTACCGGGATTAAAAGTTTTAGAAACATTTTTTAAAACAAGCATTATTTACCACCCTTTGCTTTTTCAGCAGAATTTGCAGCAGAAACAATAGCATGTCTTGTTGCCTTTCCTTTCAACACAGGAACTGCAAGAGAAGCTGCTACAATTACAGCCGTGAAAAGTTTTAAATCGGTTGACTTTAAGCCAAGCTGAAGAACGATTGCAATAATTATTCTATAAATAACCGAACCGAGGACAACACAAACAAGGTAGCTCAAAAATGAAATACGCTTTCCGCGAACAACTTCACCAATTATTATAGAAGCAAGACCAATTACGATTGTACCTGTTCCCATGCCGACATCTGCATAACCCTGACTCTGTGCAACCAATGCTCCTGATAAGGCAACCATTCCGTTGGCAATCATAAGTCCGATAATTTTCATTGAATCAGTATTTACGCCAAGTGCGCGAACCATATTTTCGTTATTTCCGGTTGCACGGATTGCACTTCCAAGTTCTGTACCGAAGAACCAGTAAAAGCCTGAAATAATAACTACACAAAAAAGCACACCGACTAAAAGCGAAGCAAGATTAGGTGAAAAACCTAGTTTTTCCTGAAGTCCGTTCATAATTGTAGGGACTCCGATAATTGGAGTATTCGCCCTGCCCATAATTCGTATGTTAACTGAATACAATGCAATCATTGAAAGGATTCCTGCAAGAATTACAGGGATATTCAGTTTTGTATGCAAAAGACCCGTTACAAGACCTGTTAACATTCCAACTGTAAAAACAAAAAACAGGGAACACAAAGGATTCATACCGTGTGTAATTAAAACTGCGGTTATAGCTCCGCCGGTTGCAAAACTGCCGTCAACTGTCATATCGGCAATATTAAGGATTCTAAACGTCAGCAAAACTCCAAGTGTCATAATTCCCCAAAGAACACCTTGAGCAGCCGCCCCCTGAATAGCTAATAAAATACTCATAATCCAACCTTTTTTTAGAACTTGCGGAACAGCATTTTATAGGAAAAATCAGCTAAAAACTCCGCTTACTTAATTATACTGTTATGCATAATTATTGCAATAACATGCATAAATATTTACTTTTTTAACTTTTCGCTGGATAAGAAAAGCATCGTAAAATGATTCAGTCCTGTAAAAAATGACTGAAAATATACCATAACGATTTTCACACCGGGACTAGAAAATATCACGTGTGACGCCATTATATATCCATTCTCTCTAATTATCTGTAAAAGTACGGAATTTTACAAAACTTAACAAGCACTGAATTGTCCAATTTTTCCACTCTATAATAAAACTTCTTGACAAACCAAAAATCACCCTTTATATGTAGAATAAACATTTTCACATGAGAAGGAGAGTAAGATGAAAAAGTTAATTATGGCACTGGCTGCAGCACTGATGATTTCAGCTGTTTTTGCAGAATCTAAAAAAGTAAAGTCGTTGAGCTTTACCTTTGCAAGCGAAAAATTCACAGTAAAAGAGGATTTTGGAGGAAGTCTTAGTGCAGAAGCAAAAATCAAATTTACAAATCTTGGATTAAGTTACAGCACAATGAAAATCAAGGATACAGGTTTTTCGACAATGTCTGACATCTACATTGGAAGAAGTTCAACCTCTGATTTCCTTAGCGATTTAGCAGGCTTAAATGCAGGTCTTAAACTTGGTCTTGGCTACGCACCGGTAAACAATGAAAAAACAATCCTTGCATTACACGGTTTTGCAGGCTTTGACACAAAACTGCTTTTGGGAGAAAAACAAGGATATCGTGATGACGAAGCTTATTTAATGACATTTATCGACCTGCTTGCAGGTATTGATGTTCGCCTCGCACAGAAACTTACAAACAGCCTTGGCCTTTATGCCGGCC
>JAEEGK010008126.1_pt1 | contig 24831 bp, 15 predicted proteins | sample 8958771 | NCBI WGS metagenome assembly JAEEGK01 (sample SAMN16246547, study PRJNA631951) | gut metagenome | biome: gut microbiome; feature: rumen; material: SC-attached | host: Bos | place: Iran: Karaj | collected 2018-10
CTCTATCACCAGACCATGAGCACCCTGACCTCTCAGGGTGAGATGACGGCGCCGGAGCTTGCCGGGCGGATCCTGACCCTCTCCCCCTTCCGAACCGTCAATCAGGACGACTTCCGCTGCCTGCTGGAGCATCTGCTGGAAACCGATCAGCTCCAGCGCACGGAAAACGGCGGCTTCATCGTGGGACTGGCCGGTGAGCGCGTGGTCAACAGCTTCAAGTTCTACGCGGTCTTCCAGGAGAACGAGGAATACTCCGTCCGCTGCGATTCTCAGGAGCTCGGCACTATCGTCAAGCCGCCCCCGGTCGGGGACAAGATCGCCATCGCGGGCCGGGTCTGGGTTGTGGAGGAGATCGACCACAAGCGGCGCGAGGTCTACTGCTATCCGGTCAAGGGCACGATCCCGGCCTATTTCGGGGACGTTCCAGGCGACCTGCACACGAAGATCCTGGAACGGATGCACGCGCTCGTCTCGCAGACCGAGACCTACGCCTATCTCCGGCAAAACGCCGCGGCGCGGCTGGCGTCCTTCCGCCGCGAAGCTGCGCACACCGGGATCGCAGACCGCCCCCTGGTCTGTCTGGGCGGTCGGATGTACTGCCTGTTTCCCTGGCTGGGCACCTACGCCTTCCTTGCCCTGGAGCGGTTTTTGAAGCTGAAATGCGCGAAACGCCTCGGCCTGCGGGGCTTCAACTCTGCCCGGCCCTACTTCATGCAGTTCAGCATGGACGCGGGCGAGGAGGAATTCTACTTCATCCTGAAGGACGAGGCTGCGCGCGATTTCTCCCCGGAGGACCTGCTGTATCCGAAGGAGGTCCCGATCTTTGACAAGTACGACGAATATCTGCCGGAGGCCCTGGTTCGCCGCGGCTTTGCCTGCGGCGTGCTGGACGTGGAAGGCATGAAGGCCAGGATCCGTCAGATGGGGCCGCGCTGGATGCTTTGAGTGTCGGTCAGTCCGCCCTTCCCCCCGCGCCGTTTTGTGTAGTTTTTTTTCAGTTTTTTATCTCTGCTTGCAATCCTTTTTTTGACCCGCTATAATATTGGGAGTTCAAGTCATTTGTATGCGCCGCAGGTTCGACGCAGGGAGGATCGGACATGTATAACATTGATGAGAAATTCAAAGACGCTTCGCCGGAGCAAACAGTTGCCCGGATTCTGGAGATCCTGGCCGAAAACGGACTGCACGCCTCCGAACGCTGGGCTGAATCCGGCGTTTCGGACTGCTTCAGCGTTCACGTGACCATCGACGGGACCGAATGCGGGACCTACGGCAAGGGCATTACCCGCCCGCTGGCTCGCGCCAGCGGATACGCCGAGCTGATGGAACGGCTTCAGAACGGTTTTCTCTATCTCAAGCCTCTGAAGCGCCCGGATCGCAGACTGCTCACGCAGGACGAGCTGTTCAGCGAGAGCGGCCCGTTCTTTGCCCGCCTGGCAGAGAAGCTCACCGAAAAGGAGGGCTGGCACTTTACCGCCGAGAGGCTGATCCAGATCGCGGCGGAGCTTGAACCGGGCGACCGGCTGGACTGCACGCCCTATTACAGCGTCACGGAGGATCGCCAGATTCCGATCCCGCAGAGGTTTCTGATCGATCTGTGCGGCTCCAACGGATTGTCTGCGGGCAATTCTCCCGCTGAGGCCATGGTTCAGGGCTTCAGTGAGATTCAGGAGCGGTACTGCCAATACCAGTTTCTCTTCCGCCATCTGACCCCGCCAGACGTGCCGGAGGACTATCTGGCGCAGTTTTCCGTCGCCTCCAGAATCATCCGTTCCATCCGGGCTGCGGGCTATGACGTCGTTGTGAAGGACTGCTCCCTCGGCGAGGGCTACCCCGTGGTCTGCACTGCGGTCATCGACCGGAAGACGCACCAGTATCATGTGCACCTCGGGGCCAACCCGGTTTTTGAGATCGCGCTGGAGCGCAGTCTGACCGAAATCTTCCAGGGCAGAAATCTCTCCGCGCTTGCCATAGACCGTGGTTTTTCCACCGGAGACCGGCCGGACAGCGAGACCTATTTTGTCTCCTTTGGCCAGGGGCACTCGATCTTCCCGCCGGAGTTCTTTCTGGACACGCCGACCCACCCCTTCGTTCCCTTCCCGGACCGAAGCGGCATGACGAATCCGGAGCTGCTGGGCTATATCCGGGAATTCCTGCGCGCGCATTCGCTTGAGCTGCTGGTCCGGAACGAATCCTATCTCGGCTTCAACGCCTGGCGGCTCTACGTTCCGGGACGGACCGAGGTGCTCACCCGTGATTTTGCAGGCGAAACACCGCAGGTCGTTCTGCGGCGCGATACCCGGAACGTCCGGCGAAACCTGCTCGCCGCCGATCGCGCGGACTGCCAGCAGTATCTGGAGTACTTCCGCCGCTGTCCGAAGCCGAAGCAGATCCGTCTTCAGTTCACCCGGATCACAAACCTCGGTCTGAAGCTGAGCCGGGACGACGACACCTTCTTTGCCTATCTCACCGCAGCCTACGCCGCCTGGAAATGCGAGGATCACGCGACCTGTCTGGAAAACCTGACCATAGCGCTTCCGTACTTTGGCGGCTCCGATCAGAACAAGGCGTATTTCGAAGCCCTCCAGTGCTGGCTCCAGTTGGAGCAGGCCGGATATGAGCCGGATGCGATCCGCCAGATCTTGCTGCGCTTCTATGATGTCCAGCAGACCGCCCTGCTGCTGACCATGATCCAGGCCGGAAGAAATCCGCTGGAATTCTCCTTGCCCGTCTGCAACGGCGACTGCGAACGCTGCCGCTTGAAGGACCGCTGCCTGATGTCGGCGCGGGAGAATCTGGTTGAGGTTGTCAACCGCGGCGCGGCAAAATTTGACGCCGCGCAGGCCATGGCGGATCTGCATACGCTCTTTGCGGGTCTGTAATTCAGAACGGAATGTCTGAAACGGGACCGACGCATTCGCGTCGGTCCCGTTGTTTGTTCGGGTATCGGCAGATTCGGAAATCGGACCGGAAGCAGCGGCTGCGCCGTTCAGGGCTCCGTCGGGTCGGCGGGGTCGATGGGGTCCGTCGGGTCCGAAGGTTCCGGGTCGGGTTCGGGCTCCGGATCGGGATCGGGCTCCGGATAGGGATCGGGCTCGGGATCAGGGTCCGGATCGGGTTCGGGTTCCGGATCGGGTTCCGGGACGGGGGTGTAATGCGCCGTGCGGTACAGGAAGGTCACCACCTGGGCACGGCTGCAGATCGCTTCGGGCGCGAAGGCGGTCTTTGACACGCCCTTCGTGATCCCGTTCTTTACTGCCCAGATGACGGCGGTATAGAAGTAATCCGACTCGTTCACGTCCCGGAACGGAGAGGCACCCGCTGCACGGGGGCTGCCCTCGGAGCGGTAGAGGAAGGTCACGACCTCGGCGCGGGTACAGACCTTGTCCGGGCTGAATTTTCCGCCGCCGGTCCCGTTCGTGATCTGGTTTTCCACGGCCCAGCGGACCGCCTTGGCGTAATAAGCGTTCTGCTGTACGTCGGAAAAGCGGATTTCCGTTTCTGCGGGCTCCGGGCAGCCGGCGGCCCGCCAGAGGAAGGTCACGACCTGGGCTCTGGTGCATTCCCCATCCGGGGAGAAGATATAGGGCGCAGTGCCGTTGGCGATTCCGTTTTCCGCAGCCCAGTTGACCGCAGTCTCATAGTAGGAGCCAGGAACGACGTCGCGGAAATAGGGCTCGCTGTCCACGATCCCCCCTACCTTGATCCGGCAGGCGCTCAGGTTCACGTTCGTCTGGCTGGCAGCAGTCTTGCCGGTGGTGAGGTCGAGCAGCCAGGCTTTGACCGCCAGCGTGCGGCCGCTGTACTTGGAGGTATCGAGCTCGAAAAGGAGCGTCCGGCTTGCAGTCGCGGCGTTTGCGGTAAAGCTCTTACTCTCACGGGTCGCCTGACTGCCAGCAGCGTCGGTCAGGATCGTGCCGGTTGCTGCATCCACGACCTGCGCGCGGAGCTTGTAATCGTGGCCTGAAACGAGCTGATCGGCGCTCAAGCGGACGGAAAGCGCAGAGCCGGGCCAGGCGGAGAGGGTCGTGCCGCCGGTCCGCGCGTTCATCAGGGCGGTGACGGAGACCTTCTCCGTCTCGCGGATCTGGAAGCAGGCCAGGTTCTCGCCGTAGACTGCTTTGCTGAACGAAACGGTATCGGAGCCGACGCAGGCCGCGCCGTCGGCTGTTTTCATCGTGATCTTCACGGAGGCGTTTTCCTGGATCGTGCCCATCGGAAGAATGTATTCGCCGTAGACCTTCCCGCGGCGGTCCGTCTTCTGCACGGCCTTGACGGTCATGGACTTGGCCGAGCTGCCGGGGTTGGTGTAGGTGACGGTGAAGGTGGCGTTCTGGAAGACGGACGCGGGGCCGTCCAGCTTGATGCGAAGGAAGGGAGGCGGCTCAACCACCTTAATGAGCAGGGTTTTGGAGCTCTCCGGGATCAGCGGGTCCATGGTCTGGAGCTCCGGGCCGCGGTGGCAGTTGATATGGAGGATCCAGTACCGTCCGTTGATCGTTCCCACGTAGATGGCGGCGTGCGCGATCATGCTCTCCTCGATCTTAAACGAGCCGTCGTAGTTGATCGTGCCGTGCTTGAACAGGAGAATCGCGCCGGGCTTGGCGGCGGAGAGGGCCGAGCTGATGCCGGCCTTGGTCGAGACGCTGGTGATCTTCGTATAGGGGCTCCAGGTGGAGTGGGACAGAGCGGCAAAGAGGCTGTCGCAATTATTGTAGGTGATGACCTGACCGCTGCCCCAGCTTCCCTTCGGCAGAGCAAGCCCGCCGAGCGTGTACGGGGTGCCGGAGACGCTTTTGGTGTGCCAGTAGTTGCCCACGTCCAGCTTGGTCCAGCCGAGGACCTCGGGCAGGAAGTTGAAATAGACGTAATTGGGGACCGAAACGCATACCAGGCCACGCTGGACGGTATGGCCCTGATCGGTCGTCTGCTGGGCCTTCTTCCAGTCCGCAGGCTTCTCGGCCACGGCGTAGCTCCCGCTCTGATAGGCGACGCCTGCGCCGGGAGCCTTGCTGCCATAGGTCACGGTGGAGGGGGAATAGCCCTTGTAATACCGCCCGTCCATGCCGCCCGCCGAGCCGACGGAGGCCATGAAGACGTAGCTGCCGGAGACGTTCTGCTTCGCCCAGGCGGAGACCGCCTGCGCGTAGTTTGTGGGGTAATGGCTCGTGTACTTCCAGGTGGTCTCATTGAGGCCGTAGCCGATCCATTCCTGATACATATAATTGGAGTACCAACCGGTCTTGTTCGCATTGAACAGCAGGCCGGCGTTCAGCAGCCGCTGCACGGGGTACCCCGTATATTCCAGGGCCTGGAGCCAGACGCTGTTCTCCATCGCCCAAACCTGTGCGGCGGTGTCCGTCGCGCGGGTGGCCGGGCGCTCCAGCAGGCTGTCATGGTAGGCCGTGTCGTCCTCCACGAATTCTCCGTATTCGGTCATGTAGGAGACGACCTGCTCCGGTTCCGGTTCCGGCTCCGCATCTGCCCGGGCGGCGGGAAGCATTCCGGCTGCCAGTGCCGCGATCAGCAGCAGGGCGAGCATTCTGCAGTATTTCAATGCGATTCACTCCTTGTCTTACAGTTTCGCTTCAAAGGAAAGGACGTATTCCAGCTTCCCGTCCGCCGGTGCCGCAGGCGGACGCTTGACAAAGGCGCCTTCGACGCCCCGCGCCTGCCGCGTCAGATCGAAGTGGGAGAGCGCGATCCCGAGATCCACCTTCTGGATGTCGCCCAGGCGGTTTTCCGCCATCGAATGGAGCTCGTAAAAATCCACGCGGTCGTCCGTCACGACGCACCGCCAGGGCTGACGGTTCACGGCGGACGGAGCCAGGCGGAGCATGGCCAGGGCCTCGGCAAAGACGCCGGCCTCGGACTGCTGCAGGGGGTGGTCAAAATCCCCCCGGAAGAACAGCGTCTCGAAGGGCAGACGGCGGTCCGCCTTCACGCCCTTCCGCATCACGGTTTCGCGCAGGGACATCTTCTCCGCCGGGTAGCCAATGGGGCTGGCGCAGGGCAGGACCTCGTCCGCTCCGACCTGCATGGCAGCTTCAAACGCGGATCGGTTGAGCGAGGCAGCCAGCATGACGGTTCCGAGGCCGAGCGTTTTCGCATAGAGGCAGGCCGTCTCAAAGGTATAGCCGAAGGCAAGCTCATAGTTCTCCACGCGCCGGACCTTCCCGGCCAGATACTGCTTCTCCCCCACGATGACCGGGCTGGACAGGCCGTGCGCCTTTGCGTCAAGCAGCTTGAGCGTTACCGGAACGCCGAAGGGGTTTTCCGGATTCGCCAGATGCTTTGTGATCAGGTCCCGATGCTCCGCGCTGAGCGGGCGTCCGTCAAAGGTCCGGACGCTCCTGCGCGCCTGAATCGCTTCCAACATATAAGACGCACCTCCCGATGATTCTGTTGCAAAAAGTTAAAAACAGTATATCAGGAAGGAGCAGGCTTGTCAATCTTGCAGGGGGAAAAATAAACGGCCCGCCGCGCTTGGTGCGGAATTGCAAAACGTCTGATTTGAAGAACAAATCAGACGTTTTGCATGGAGGTGACGGCCAGATTTGAACTGGCGAATCAGGGTTTTGCAGACCCTTGCCTTACCACTTGGCCACGTCACCATATAAAATAAGGAACTGCAGCCAGTTCCTTATTTGTTTGGAGCGGGTGACGAGGCTCGAACTCGCTACCTCGACCTTGGCAAGGTCGCGCTCTACCAGATGAGCTACACCCGCAGATGGTGCCTCAGGCCAGAGTTGAACTGGCGACACGCGGATTTTCAGTCCGCTGCTCTACCTACTGAGCTACCGAGGCATTTGGTTGGAAAGAGCCAAGCCAACGGCTTGGCTCTTTCATTGGCGACCCGGAACAGACTCGAACTGTCGACCTCCAGCGTGACAGGCTGGCGTGCTAACCGACTGCACCACCGGGCCAGATTATATGGTGGAAAGTACAGGGCTCGAACCTGTGACCCCTTGCTTGTAAGGCAAGTGCTCTCCCAGCTGAGCTAACCTTCCGACTCATTCCGCTGATCTCTCCAGCGGACGAATGTGATTATACAGGACAGGAGCAGATTTGTCAAGCCTTATTTTGGGTTTTTTCAAAAAAACTTTTGCCCGGTTTCCGTTCAGCCCTCCCTCCTGCATAGGGCGCGCCGAGACCTCTGACCGCCGTCCCTGCGGGCGCAGACAGCGCGGCGGCATGGGCGGAACAATTACTCCGAGCCGATCCAAAAAACGGCATCCCCTGCTGTTTTCGGATTGACTTTCCGCCTTTGCCGTGCTAAAATAATTCGGTATGGAATCACTAACCCCGAAAGGAGTTCCAGAATGGCAATGATGGACGTTGAATCCCAGGTCCGCCAGCAGATTTTCGCCGATCCCGAGCAGGAGCGCTTCGTCTGCGCCGTCGGCCAATCCGCTCTGAAGCAATATCTCAATTCCGGCAAGCTCGCCAGCGGCTTTGCCGTCCTCTCCGATTTTTCCGTCTACTGCAAGGGCAAATGTCTGATCCGGAAACGGGGCGACTCGCCGCACACCCGTCTGGTGGAATACCGGATCGACGTACCGGATATTGCCGGGGTCAAGTACGTTCGCCGCAATCCGAGCTGGCTTCTGAGCCTCTGCTACTTCTTTCTGATCCTGGCCCCGGTGGTTCTGATCCTGGAGCTTCTGACGCATTTCAGTGCAAGCACCTCCCTGACGCCGATCATCGACGTTGTGATCTGCCTGCTCCTGTCCGGCTGCTTCGGTCTGATCTACCTGCTCCACCGCAAGACCTACTTGCAGATCTCCTACTCCCGCGGCTCCATCAGCCTGGACGCGACGGGCTTTCCCGAAGCGGAGGAACAGTTGTTCGTGCGGAATCTCCGCGCCCTGCTCTCCGCCTGGGACGCCTACGTGGAGCAGCAGAGTTATCAGGAAACCTATTCCCAGGCCTATGCCCAGAGCTATCCTCAGGGCTACGCCCCCGGGCGCGCCCCGATGCAGCAGAACCGCTGGCAGGACCCGTCCCGCCGGTAAAGCCTGTGCAAACAGAATCCAGCCGCCGTTCCGCCCCGCAGCGGAGCGGCGGTTTTTCCCTATGATTCCCCTGTGGCGGCGGCCGGAAATGGTAAACAGATTGTGAATATTTCAAATCAATGCTTGCTTTTTTTCCGGAGCTTGTTATAATAGCTTTAGCACTCTTAAAGGTTGAGTGCCAAAACTGACGAAAAAGAGTGAATGACAATGGCAAAGAAACAGTTCAAGGCAGAATCCAAGCGGCTGCTGGATTTGATGATCAATTCAATTTACACCCATCAGGAGATTTTCCTGCGCGAGCTCATCTCCAACGCCAGCGACGCGATCGACAAGCTGGCCTATCTCGCCCTGACCGACCAGAACGTCGGCCTGAACCGCGAGGATTTCGCGATTGACCTCCGCGTGGATCAGAAGCTGGGCCTGCTGACCGTCTCTGACAACGGCATCGGCATGAGCCAGGAGGAGATGGAGCAGAATCTCGGCACGATCGCCAAGAGCGGCTCCTTCCAGTTCAAAAAGGAGCTGGACAAGGACAGCGGCTCTGACGTGGACATCATCGGTCAGTTCGGCGTGGGCTTCTACTCCGCCTTCATGGTCGCCGACACCGTGACCGTTCTTTCCAGAAAATACGGCGAGACGGAGGGACATATGTGGCAGTCCTCCGGCACCGACGGCTATACCGTATCGCCCTGCGAGAAGACGACGGTCGGCACCGACGTGATCCTCAAGCTGAAGGCGGACACCGAGGACGAGAAGTATTCCCGTTTCCTGGAGCAGTTCGAGCTGCAAAACCTGGTGAAGAAATACTCCGACTATATCCGCTACCCGATCCGGATGGAGATGGAGAAGTCCCGCCGCAAGGAAACCCCCGAGGGCGAGGCGGACGACCCGGACAAGACGCCCGAATACGAGACCTATACCGAGATCACGACCCTGAATTCCATGGTCCCCGTCTGGCAGAAGGCCAAGAAGGACGTGACCGACGAGGAATACGACAGCTTCTACCGCGACAAATTCTATGACTTCGAAAAGCCCCTGGCCCACGTTGCCGTCAGCGTAGAGGGCGCCGTGACCTACAAGGCCCTGCTCTACATCCCGGCCAAGGCTCCCTTCGACTTCTACACGAAGGACTACAAGAAGGGCCTGCAGCTCTATTCCTCCGGCGTGATGATCATGGATCGCTGCGAGGATCTGATCCCCGATTACTTCCGCTTCGTCCGCGGCGTTGTGGACACCGCCGATCTGAGCCTGAACATCAGCCGCGAGATGCTCCAGCACAACCGTCAGCTCACGATCATCTCCAACAACCTGGAAAAGAAGATTCGCGCTGAGCTGCTGGATATGCAGAAGGATCGCCGCGCCGACTATGAAAAATTCTTCGCCGCCTTCGGACGGCAGATCAAATTCGGCATTGCCTCCGATTACGGCATGCACAAGGATCAGCTTCAGGATCTGCTGCTGTTCTACTCCGCCAAGGAGAAGAAGCAGATCACCCTCAAGGAGTACGTGGACGCAATGCCCGAGGCGCAGAAGCATATCTATTTCGCCGCCGGTGAGACGCTGAGCCGTCTGGAGCAGCTTCCCCAGTATCAGCGCCTGTCCGACAAGGGCTTCGACGTTCTGTTCATGACCGAGGACGTGGACGAGTTTATCCCGCGTACCCTGATGACCTACGCCGAGAAGGACTTCCGCAATCTCTCCACCGACGATCTGGATCTTTCCACCGACGAGGAGAAGAAGGCCGCCGAGGAGGCTGCCGCCGCCTGGAAGGATGGCTTGGAATTCTTCAAGACCACCCTGGACGGCAAGATCATCCGTGCGGAGGTCTCCCCCGATCTGGGCTCGCATCCGGTCTGTCTGATCCCCGATGGCGGTATGAGCTTCGAGATGGAAAAATACTTCCAGAAGGTCAACCCGGAGATGGCCATGAAGGTGGAGAAGGTCCTGCAGATCAACCCGGAGCATCCGGTTCTGAAAAAGCTCCGGACCCTGATCACCGAGGACCCCGAGCAGGCCAAGCGCTACGCCCAAATTCTCTACGCCCAGGCGCTGATCCTGGCGGATCTCCCGATCGAGGACGCCAACGCCTACACGGATCTGATCTGCGGCATGATGGCATAAGGCAGCGGCAAACGCCGCAGAGAGCAGCCCGCCCGGCGGGCGGTGGGAGGAAGTTCCCTCTCACCGCCCGTCGGGCGGGCTTGTTTGATCGAATTCACTTTCCTTGCAGGAAGCTCGTGAAGGCTGCCTTGACGGCCTCGTTGTCGTCGGAGATCAGCAGCACGGCAAAGGAGCCGCTGGAGAAGACGGTCCCCGCTTCGACCTTTTCGCTCTGGGTGGGATCGTAGGTCGCGTACAGCGCGGCGCGCTGCGTCAGATGGGCCTTGAGGCTCGCCTCGGCGGCGGGCAGGTCGGCGCTGTCCTTGACGCGAATGACCGCGATCTCGTCGGCGTTGCCCGCGCCGTTGGCGGCGTAGGCCAGGAAAAACTGCGATACCTTTTCATAGTCCAGATCGGAGAGGTAGGCGAAGTCCGCCTCGGCGCCGTCGTCTGCGCTGGAGACGTAGCTCATCTCCCCGAAGGTCGTCGCACCGAGCATGGCCCGGCTGAGGTCGTACATGCTGAACTGCTCGGCGGGCGTTTCCGTCGTCTGCGTTGGGGGGACCGTCGTCTCTTTTGAGGCAGTCCGTCCGCCGCAGGCACAGAGACCCAGGACAAGCAGGGCGGCCAGCAGGAGTGCATACAGGTTTTTCATCAGCCGACCCCCCATTCGCCGTCTTCCCCACTGTCGTCCACTTCGCCAAAGACGTCCGTGACGGCCTCGTTGATCTTCTCCCAATCCACATCGGGCTCATCTGCGGGTTCGTCTCCCGAATTATCGTCCCAGGTCTGCACGAAGACGGCAAGTACGTATTCGCCGTTTTCATCCAGGTTCCACTGGTAGTCGAAGTTATTCACGTTGAACTCGTTCGTGTTCCAGATCGCCTCGCTGATGCGGTCCATCATGGCAGAGGCCGTCGGCTCGGTCTGCGCGTCGATCTTCTTCTCAAAGGTGCAGCTTGCTGCGGTCTCGCGATTCTTGATCATATCCCGGACGAAGGCGGGGATTGCGTAGACGTCCTCGATCGTGTGCCGGTTCATCAGCGCAGGGGAATACTTGATCCCGGTGGCTGCCGGGAAGAAGTCCATGTTCCACTCATGGCCGGAAGCGGCAGCTTGGTCGTTCATGTTGAAGTTGGCGTAATTGCCGTTATCGGAGTCCATGTAGCAGTCCACGTGATACCAGTCGCCGTCGAGGTTGACCAGATCCCAGGAGTGGATGCGGTCCGAGGAGTGGATAACCATGCACTCAATGCCCATCATCTGCATGAACAGGCGGAAGGTCGTGGCGTAGCCGACGCAGACGGCCTGGTGATTTTTGAGCACGCCGTAGGGATTGTCCACGCCGTCGCCGGTGGTGGGGATCACGGTCAGAAGGCCGGTATCGTTGGTCAGCTTGGTGGTGAGCCATTTGTAGACGGCCTCTTCCTTCTCATAGTCGGACATGCCGTCGGTGATCACCTTTTCGAGCACGTTCTTCGCCAGGTCGAGCGTCTCCTTGTCCCGGTCAGAGAGGGCGGAGGTATCGCCGGAACGGTAGGCGTCGGAGATCTGTTTGGTGGAGCGGATCGTATATTCGCCCGCGATGACCACGTCATCCTCGGCTGCAACGTCCTCGCCGGAGCTGTCAACCAGCTTCTTCAGCAGGGTATCGTAGGCTTCATTCTGCTTTTGCAGCTCCGCAAGGATCGCGGAGGAATCGGCCAGCTTCTCCTGCATTTCAGTCCGGGCAGCGTTTTGCTCCTGAACCTGTTTCAGCAGGTCGGTGACACGCCAGCAGAGAAAGCCCATCCCGCCGACACTGACGAGGATGGAGAGAATGAGCAGCACGGCAATCAGGCCGCGGCCGCCGGAGCGTTTTGTTTCTTGTTCAGACATCATAATTCCTTCTTTCAATAACGATCAGGCAGTTAGCCCGTGTTTAAGACGAAACGGACGCCGAAAGGTTCCTTGATTTTTCTATAAAATCGGAACGACGCCGTAGCAGACCACGCCGAGCGCGGCGGCAAGGCCGATGACGGCAGGGATCGAGCATTTCCGGGTGCGGAGCAGGACGAAGCAGAGGACCGCGATGCCCAGAGCCGCAAGGTCCAGGCGCCGTCCGGGGAGAATGCTGCTCTGAAACAGGGTCACAAGAACGCATGAGATCATGGCAACGCAGATCGGCTTGACGACCCGGAGAACGCGCTGCATGACGGGGTTCTTTTGAAACCTGGTGAAGAAGATCGCCACGACCAGGGTCAGGGTCAGGGCCGGAGTCAGGACGCCCAGAACGGCCACCAGACCGCCGAAGAAGCCCGCGGTCTGGATCCCGGCGAAGGTCGCGCAGTTCACACCCAGAGAGCCCGGCGTCATCTCCGCGATGGCGATCAGATTGGAGAGATCCTCCGCCGTCATCCAGCCGTGGCTGCCCATCTCCTCCATGATGACCGGGACCATGGACATCCCGCCGAAGCTGGTAAAGCCGACCTTGACGAAGGAGAGAAAGAGCTGAAGGTAGATCACGGCCTGCCTCCCCTCCGCTCCGTCACGGCCTTTGCGCCGACCCAGAGCAGGGCCAGCAGGACGCCGCAGGCGATCATCAGAATATTGCTCACGTCCGTAAACAGGCAGAGCAGGAAAGCCGCGCCGCAGATCAGAACGGTGATCTTGTCCTTCAAAGCGTCCTTGCCCATGTTCCAGACCGTGCTGGCGATGATCGCCACGACCGACGCGTTGACGCCGCGCATGGCGGCGGCAAACCAGACGTTTGTTTTGATCGCCTCATAGAAATAAGTCACAAGGCTCAGAATGAAGATCGCCGGGAGGGTCAGGCCGACGACGGCGAGGATCCCGCCTAATACGCCCGCGAGCTGGTAGCCAACGAGCATGCTGACGTTCGTGATCATCACGCCCGGAACGGATTTTCCGACCGTGGTCAGCTCCAGGACGTTCTCTGAGGTCAGGAGCTTCCGTTTATCCACGTATTCCTCCTCGAGCTGGAGCAGGATGCTCAGTCCGCTGCCGAAGGTAAAGCAGCCCATTTTGAAAAACGTGCCGAAGATTTGAAGCAGCAGCTTCCATCGCGGCACGGGGGGCTGCTCGGACACCTGCGGCCTTTCTGTCTGTTCGTCCGTTCTCATCTTGTTTCGTCCCTTTCAACGGAATTGCCGACCTATTATAAAAGCGAATGCCGCTCCTGTCAAGCAGAATCGCTCTTCCGATCCAAAAACGCGGGAAACGCCCCGGCCACGCGGGCCGGGGCGTCCGGTCGCGGCTGAACGCCGCCTGTATTCGTGCCTAATGCGCTTCCAGCTCCGGGATGAGCTGGGCGACGAAGTAAGCGAGCTGACCGCGGGTCATGCCCGCCGCCGTGATCTCCTCGCCGTTTTTGGCGGCCTCGGCCACGGTGCGCTCCAGGGCGGCGCGGGTAAAGGCTTCCGGGTCCTCCACCCCGACGCAGACGGCGGCGCGGCGCATCATCTCCGAAATCTGCTCCAGATTCAGGATTACGCCGCCGTCAAACGTCTCTGCGCCGTCGATCAGGCCGGCGGCCCAGGCGGCGGAAACGCATTTGCCCATCGAGGTCGTGAGCAAGACGTTTTGGAAGGGTATGTCAGGGACCGGCTCCAGCTTCAGCAAGCGGGAGAGCATGGCGACCTCGGCGTTATTCTGTGCGGGATTCTCGCCGTAGAAGAGGCCGTCGCTCCTGCCGGTGATCGCCCCGCGCTGGGTCAGATCGTTGACCTCCTGTTCATACCACTTGTCCACGGTATCCAGATACATGGAGCGGGTCGTTCCGGAGGTCTCGGTATCCGCAAGGCCGAGCGTTTGGAAGGCGAAGCGGTAATAGTCGTTTTCCTCCGTCTGCCCGCCGATCGTGAAGCAGTTATTGACGGCGCCCATGATCCGATCGAAGTATTCGTCGGACCGCTCGGATTCCGGGCAGAACCAGTCCACGGTCTCGGTGGTGCTGTCATAACGGACCTTTGTATTGACAAAGCTGCCGTTTTCCAGAATCGCCACGTGCTCGGCGTCGGAGAAAAGATCCGTTCCGGTCAGAAGGCGGGAATCGTATTTCAGACCGAGCAGGTTCAGAACGGTGGGCAGGATGTCCTGGGTGCAGCAGTAGTCCTCCACCTCGACGGTTTCCATGCCGCCCTTCCAGATGGTACAGAAGCTGTGGTATTTCCAGAACGGGTTTTCCGAGGCCTCCGCGCCGGCGAGGCCGGCGTAGTCGTCTTCGAGCAGGCCGTAGGGATAATGATCGGCGGTTAAGACAATGACGGTCCGATCCAGGATCCCTTCGGCCTCCAGACGGTCCACCAGGCAGGCGACCGCCTTTTCCAGCTCAAGCTGACCGGCCAGATAGGCCTTTACGGCGCTGCTGCCCTTGACCCCGGCGACTGCGTCACGGTTTTTCGCGGCCATTACGTTTCCGTCGAAATCGTACGGCGCATGGCCGGAATACGACATATAGTGGACGACGAAGCGATTCGCATGGACGTATTCGTCCATCGTCTTCTCCATCATCTCCAGATCGGAGGTTGGAAGTGTGCGTTCCATATCCAGACCGCAGCCGATCGCCTTGAAGTCATAGCCGAAGTTCGGGAAGACGTTGATGCGGTTGTAGAAGGTTCCCACGTTGTTGTGATAGGCGAACGCCTTCGCGCCGGTCTGATCCGGGAGGGCTCTGCCCAGAACGTAGGGGTAGTACTTATCCATGGAGGACGCCAGGCTCAGGGATGCGCGGCTGGGCATCAGGCCGGAGATCATGCAGTATTCGCCGTTCGAGGTGATGGCCGGGAAGCTGTTGTAGAAGTTTTTGAGCACGATGCCCTCGTGGGTCAGGCGGTAGAGCGTTGGGGTCAGCTCCGGGTCGATCATATACAGGCAGGCGCTCTCGCAGCAGATGTCGATCACGCTGCAGCCCTCGAAGAGGCCGGTATAGGCATTCTGATTCGTGGGATTCTTCTGGGCGAAATAGCGGCTGAGCTCCCGGCGCGCCTCGGTGTCGGCAGCCGCTTCCAGCGCGTCAAAATCCAGGTCAGGGTCGGCGTTCAGGGCGGTTTCTGCAGAATGAGGGCCGGAAAACTGCGCGGAGGCGTCAATCTGGGCTTTCGGGCGGAAGCAGAAGTCATAGAGATCGACGGCCTGTGCCGTGATGAGGCCGAAGTAGGCCGTTCGCCGGGACATACCGGTGCTGCTGCTCGTCATCGCGCGCTTTGCACCGGGAGAGATCTGCATCGGGACCACGGAGCAGGCGGCAAAGACGGCCGCGAACGGCAGAAGCAGCCAATTACACCGTTTGCCCTGCCCACGACTCAGCCACCCGGCCCGCCGACGCAGGAGATAAAAGGCCGGGATCGGCAGGAAGTAGAGAACGATCAGCGGCAGACAGCTCAGGATGGCATGGAACATGACGGAATAGAAGCCGTTGATCGCCTCGCCGCCCATCGAGACCACGGAGGCGGGCATCAGGTCGGAAAAAATCCGGAAATAGACGGTCTGAACGCTGAAATGCAGACCGACTACGGCAAGCAGGACCGTGGTGAGGACAGCGTTGACGCGGGGGCTGTGGGCGAGCTGCGTCACCAGCGTCAGCAGGGCGGCGACAGCCAGGGTAAAGCCGACCGCAAACAGAAGCTGCGTGTTGAACGAAAAGGCAAACAGGTGCAAGGCAAGCTCGCAGATCAGCAGAACGACCGCAAAAAACGCGAAGCGCAGGGCGGTCCGGCGCGGCGTGCCCGGAAGAAAACCGGAAGCTCCGACGGAAGAATCTTTTGTCCGTTTCAATCGTTTCCCTTCCTTTCAGCGGGGCCGTCGGCGTGGGGCTCCGCAGGGTTGTTTCTATCATATATATCAACATTTTATCACAAACCGACGGCTTGTCAAGCAGAATCATACGCTGGGGCGCGAAGCCGGGCAGTAACAGTTCAGCCCCGCGGAATGCGAGCGGCCAGTGAGTGACCAGTCACCAGTCAGGAGGGCAGAAGCGGCGGTGCGGCCGGTTTGCCCGGGCACCGACAGAGCCTTCGCCCCTTGGGGAGAAGGTGCCGAGCGCAGCGAGGCGGATGAGGGGGCGTTCCGACAAGCTGACCGTTGGAATTACGAATCTGTCATCGATACGCCCCCTCATCCGTCATCCGGCTTCCGTGAGACGCCGGATGCCACCTTCCCCCCGAGGGGGGAAGGCTTTTCGCGCGGCAAACCCCATTTCGTTGGGCCGCAGAGCTGTTACGCTGCGCGGGCAGGAGCATGAAAATCCCCGTTTCCCCTCTTCCCTTTTGTGGAAAACCGTGCTATAATAGCAAAGTTTCAAAAAAAATGATCCGCGGAGTGCTTCAACATGCAGAAATATACAAAGGCTGAGCTGTTCGAGTCTGTGCCGGTGCCGCGCGCGCTGGCGGCGATGGGGATCCCGACGATCATCAGCCAGCTCATCAACCTGATCTACAACATGGTGGACGCCTTCTTCATCGGGCGTACCGGCAATTCCTATATGATGGCGGCAACCACAGTCACGCTGACGCTGACCATGATGAACGTCGCCTTCTCGAACCTCTTTGGCGTGGGCGGCGGCTCGCTGATCGCAAGATTGATGGGCGTCCGCCGGGAGGAGGATGCAAAACGGGTCAGCGCCTACAGTCTGCGCGGCTGCCTGCTGCTGAGCGTGTGCTGGTCGCTCGTGATCGGCGTGTTTCTGGAGCCGATCCTTCGCGTCCTCGGCGCAAGCGCGAATACGCTGGAATTTGCCAAGCAGTATTCGATCCTCGTCATCGTGATCGGCAGCACGCCTGCGATCCTCTCCCTGACCCTGGCCCACCTGCTGCGCAACACCGGCTATTCCAGCCAGGCCAGCTTCGGTCTGAGTCTGGGCGGGGTTCTGAACATCGCGCTCGACCCGCTGTTCATGTTCGTGCTCCTGCCCAGGGGCCAGGAGGTCATCGGCGCTGCCCTGGCGACGCTGATCTCCAATGCCGTCGGCTGCGGCTACCTGCTGTTTGCCTTCGTCCAGGCGCAGAAAAAGGCTCCGCTGAGTCTGAACCTGCGCCTGGCCCGCGGGCTTGACCGGGGCCACGTGCGGAGTCTCTATACCGTCGGCGTTCCCTCCGCGATGCTCACCGGCCTGTTTGACCTGGCGAGCATCAGCGTCAACATCCTCTCCGCAGCACACAACGACCTGGTTCTGGCGGCGATGGGCATCGTCATGAAGGTCGAGCGGGTGCCGAACGCGATCAACATCGGTCTCTGCCAGGGCATGCTGCCGATCGTGGCCTACAACTATTCCTCCGGCAATCACGCCCGGATGAAGCAGACCATCCGCACGGCGCGGCTCTACGGGATGGTCGTCTCGGCGGTCGCCATCGTCCTGCTGGAGATTTTTGCAAAGCCGGTCACAAATCTGTTTTTGTCCACCTCCGGCAAGGATGCCGCAGACGCGATCCGGACCGTGGGCTATGCGGCGCTCTTTCTGCGCATCCGGGCCGCAGCCTCGCCCTTCCAGTTCACGAACTACCACACCTCCTTCTGCATGCAGGCGATCGGCGACGGGAAGGCGACCCTGCTTCACGCAGCGGTGCGGGAGCTGGTGTTCTACATTCCCATCATGATCCTGCTGGACCGGATCTTCGGAGAAAACGGCCTTGCCGCCGCCCTCCCGGTGGGCGAATGCCTGGGCGCGATCTTCGCGCTCTGGCTCCTGCACCGGATTCTGAACCGGAAGCGGGAATCCGGCCCCGCGGAACGCGCTTGACAAAACGCTTGCATTCCATGCGCGCTTATGCTATAGTAGATTGGATTTGAAAATTAGGAGAGATACACGTGGAATATATTGTTCTGGATATGGAGTGGAACCAGCCGTGGCCGGGTTCTTATGCAGCCCAGCGGGTGCTGCCCATCCATATCAGCGGCGAGGTCATCCAGATCGGCGCAGTGCGGATGCTGGAGGATCAGACCATCGCCGATGAATTTCAGGTTCTGATCAAGCCCAAGTTTTTCCGCCGCCTCAACAGCCGCGTGGCAAAGCTCACCGGCATCCGCGAAAGCCAGCTCAAGGCCGAAGGGCTCTCCTTCGACGAGGCGATCAACGAATTCTATAACTGGTGCGGAGACGACTGCGTCTTTCTGACCTGGGGCTTCGACGACATTCCCCTGCTCTCCGCCAACATGATGCTCAACGGCTACGACCCCGTCTGGGTTCAGCACTGGTACAACGCGCAGATGATGTTCAACGCCCAGACCGGCAGCGGCAACAACCAGAAGGCCCTCTCCACGGCCCTGGAGATGCTGGACATCGAGCCGACCCGTCAGGCGCACGACGCCCTGGGCGACGCCTTCCACACGGCCCAGATCTGCGCGAAGCTCGATCTCAAAAAGGGCATCGCCGAATATCGCGGCTCCCTGCGCGAGCATGAGGACGGTCTGCACGGGGCCCAGGTCCCCGGCTGCGTCAGCCGACGCGTCTTCCACGACTACGAGGACAAGTCCGCTGCGATGGGCGACATGGGCGGCAAGGAAAATCTCTGCCCGGTCTGCGGGAAGGTGATGACCTGCGCCGGCTGGCACACCCAGCCGGGAAGACGGTATCTGTCCAAGAACACCTGCCCGGAGCACGGGGAGTACGTGGTCCGCGTCCGCTTCGAGCATGACCCGGACGGCAGTCTCAAGGTCTGCCGTCTGGTCTACGACCAGAGCTCGACCCTTGCGGCGAACTTTGACGCCGAGATCGAAAAGAAGCCCCGCCGTAAACCCCGCCATCGCAGAAGACGCACGACGGCGATCACCTGAAAAAAATCAGAACAGGCCGGAAAAAAGAAACTCCGGCCCGTTCCAACTTATTTATTGACTTTTTCAGGAAATCGGAGTATGATAGAAGCGTCAGATGACACCCACTTTTTTGAAGGAGGATTACTATGTTCTGTGAAAAATGCGGTACCCGCGTAGACGACGGTCAGCCCTTCTGCCCGAACTGCGGCAATCGGCTTGGCGCTGCTGCGCCTGCGCAAAATCCCGGCTTCAACGCGAATCCGATTCGTCCGTCTGCTGCGCCCGCCGGTTCCCTGCTCGGCAAGTTCAACGGCATGTCCGGCCTGGAAAAGATCTTCTACCCCATCGTCGGCGGCCTGCTGCTTCTGAACTTCATCCTGATCCTGCTGCCGATCTACAAGGTCTACAGCACGTCCCTCGCCATGGGCAGAGGTTATCCCTTCTGGGCGAACCTGTTTACGGTCCTGTTCACCCTGTCCATCACCTTCTTCGTTCTGGATTACTTCGACAAGTTCAGCTTCAAGTTCCTGCGGCTCTTCCTTGTGATCGTCTCCGCGCTGCTTCTGATTCTGTTTATCATTCTTTGGGCCGATTCCGAATGCAAGCTGTCCGTTGCAGGTTGGTTCTTCTTCATTCTTCAGATCGGTCTCACCCGCTGCTCCGTCATGCTTCTGCTGTCGAAGCTCAAGAAATAAGTCTTTCGCATTTTTTCCCCGGCCGACTCCCATCGGAGCCGGCCGGATTCTTTTTTCTTTGAAAACGCGGCTTCGCAGTTGACATTCTGACGCAAATCGGGGATAATAGACGGGACAAAAACGCAGGATTCGAAAGGAGGCGGCACAGGAAATGAATCAACAGCTCCGGCCGACGCAGGCTGACACGCGCAGCCCGTTTCGCCGTATGTTCTGGCAGTATACGCTCTGCTTTGCGATCCTCACCGCCCTCTGCTTCCACTGGTTCTATCTGACGGGACGGACGATCATCTGGAAGTTTGACGGCAGGGGGCAGCACTTCCCTGCCCTGCGCTGGTACGTTGCAACGCTGCGCGGCGCGATTCGCGGTCTGTTCGCCGGGGAAGGCCTCCGCATTCCGCAGTGGAGCTTTGCGCTGGGAGAGGGAAACGACGTTCTGACCTCCCTGCACTATTACGTGCTGGGCGATCCTCTTAATCTGCTCGCTCTGCTCTGTCCGATGCGGTATCTCTACGCCGCCTACGGGCTGCTGACCCATCTGCGAATGTATCTGGCCGGACTGGCTTTTCTCTGGCTGCTCCGCGAGACCGGCAAGAAGCCTGACCTCGGTGCTTTGATTGCCGCCTTGATTTACGTATTCGGCTACTGGGGCCTGCGGAACGCCGTTCGGCACCCCTTCTTTCTGACCCCGATGATCTATCTGCCGCTGCTGATCGGCGGCGTGGAGCGGGTCCTGCGCGGCAAGCCGATCCAAGTTCTGGCGGGAACGGTCTGTCTGGCCGGGCTGAGCAATTTCTACTTTTTCTTCATTCAGGGCGTCCTGACAGCCCTTTATTGCCTGATCCGCCTGGTTCCCATGCTTCGCCGCGACCGGAAAACCGCTCTGCGCCTGCTGGCAAAGCTGGTCGGAGCCGCCGCCCTCGGCACGGCGATGGCTGCGGTCATCCTCGTTCCCGTCGTGCGCGCGTTTTTGAGCGACACCCGCATCGGCGCGGGGAACACCCGCCGTTTGCTCTATCCCTTGGGCTACTATGCCAAGCTGCCGGAGATCCTCATCGGCCCGACCTCAAGCTACTGGCTCTGCGTGGGAACGGCTGCGCCGTCTCTGCTCGCCTGCCTGCTTCTGCTCCAGCGGCGGAAGGAACGCGGAACGCTTCTCTGTCTGCTGGGCATCTGCCTGCTGTTCTGCCTGTTCCCGATCTTCGGACAGGCGCTCAACGGCTTCTCCTATATCTCCAACCGGTGGAGCTTTGCCTTCGTTCTGGTCATCAGCTGCGTCTTTGCAGACCTTTGGCCGGAGCTGAACGCCCTCGACCGCAAAACGGCCCGACGCCTGGTTATCGGCCTCGTCGCATACCTGGGGCTGGGGATCGTTCTGAACGTCCAAAACGTCTCCCTGATGCTCCCCGCTCTGGTGCTGAACGCCGCCGCCCTGATCCTGGTCTGGCCGCGGCGTCGGTTCCGCGCCTTTGTGCCGTGGGTTCTCCTGATTCTGACCGCGGTGAACGTCGTCTGGAACGCCGCCTATCGATTCGACGTGTTGAAGAACATCGATTCGAGCCAGACGGTCGCGGTCGCGGACGCAAACCGGGCCGATGAGACGGAGCTGCTCCATGCCTCGGCCGCGCCGGGCGAATGGCTCCGCTACTCCGGGCGAAAACTGACCGTCAACGCCGGTCTGAACGCGGATCTGTCCTCCACGGCCTACTATTGGTCGCTCACGAATCCCGGCGTCAGCCGCTTCCGCCGCATGATGGGCGTCAACGAGCTGCAAACCAGCACCAGCGAGGGCTACGACGGCAGAAGCCCCCTGCTGGCCCTGTCCGCCGTGAACCGCTTCGTTGTTCCGGCGAATGACACAAACGGTCTGCCGATGGACTGCGAGCCCATCCGCCGCAGCGGGAAATGGACCGTCGCTCAGAGCCGGACGACCCTGCCCCTGAGCTGCGTCTACGACGCCTGGGTCGGAGAGGAGCGGCTGGAAGACCTGTCCTTTGCCGAGCGTCAGGAGCTTCTGCTGCACGCCGCGGCCCTGGCTGAACCGGTCTCTGCGCTGCCGGAGTGGAACGCGGAGCTGGACACCGTGGAGCTGGAAACGGAGCTTTGGACGGACGATCCGGACGTTACGATCCGCGACGGGCGCTTCATCGTGACGAAGGCCGGCGCACACGCCTGTTTGCGCTTCCAGGGCCTGCCGAACAGTGAGACCCTGCTGGAATGGCGGGGACTGCACTACCGCGGGACCACGAAATACGAGCTCTATTGCGGCGGCACGGACGTGGACCCGCGGGACCGCTATTCCGCCTCGGACTATGAGGCCCTGCCCGAGGAGACCCGCCGGAAGCACTGGACGAAATATCGCTATGGTCTGGCGGACGAGGACACCTTTATTACCTTCACGACCTCCGCCGGGCGGACCTCCGAGGTCAATTACTTCACGCCGGATTTCAATTTTTACAACGGCATCCACGATTTTGCCCAGAATCTCGGCGACACTGCGGAGGCTCTGACGGAGGTTCGGATCCGATTCCGGGAGCCCGGCGTGTTCACCTTCGATGCGATCAGGCTCTATGCCCTGCCGCTGGATACGATCCGCAGTCAGGTCGCCGCGCTGCGTTCCGCCGGGCTGGAAAATCAGGTGATCGGAGACGACTGCGTCTCCGGCGAGATCACGCTGGAACGGCCCGCTCTGCTCGTCTTTTCGATCCCGGTCAGCGACGGCTGGTCCGCGACGGTGGACGGCGCACCGGCTGTGCTTCACACCGCCAATCTCAAAAATATGGCCCTTCTGCTGGAGCCCGGAACGCACCGGGTCCTGCTCCGATACGAGCGCCCCGCCGGGCGGCTCGGACTGGGGATCAGTCTGGCGGCCTGGATTCTTTTGCTGCTGCTTCTGCTCCGGGATCGGTTCCGGCGGCGCAGACGCGGCTGAATCGGCCCGCCCCGGGGACCGGCTCGCAGGAGCCGGTCCTTCGTCATAACGGTTCAGCCCATGCAAATGGGAATGATACGCTCGCCCGTAGGGGCCGGGTCTCCCGGCCCGCACGTCACGACGCGGCGAAACGGTACCGCGGGACGGAGAACCCGTCCCCTGCGGCGTGGATGCGTCGGCTCGACAGATCCCGATTTGCCGAACGCAAAGCCTTCGCCCCTTTGGGGAGAAGGTGCCGAGCAAAGCGAGGCGGATGAGGGGGACGTTCCGATCAGCTGACGGTTGGAATGACGAATCGGTCATCGATACGCCCCCTCATCCGTCATCCGGCTTCCGTGAGACGCCGGATGCCACCTTCCCCCCGAGGGGGGAAGGCTCTGTCGGAGCCCCGGCAAGCTGCCCGTCCCATCCCTCGTCCCCTATTGCCTATTGCCTGCTGCCTGCTGCCTGTTGCCTGTTCAACGCCTCCAGGGCGCGCTGGGCGATGGCAAGATTCTTATTCGCCTTGCCCCTGACGCGGCGGCCGAGGGGCGGCAGGATGCCGAAGTTCACGTTCATCGGCTGGAATTTGACCACGGAGGGATCGGAGATATAGCGGGCCAGGGCGCCGATAGCGGTCTCCGCCGGGAAGGACGGGACCGGCTCGCCCAGGACGCGGGCCGCCATGCAGACCGCAGCCACGAAGCCGGAGGCCGTGGATTCCACGTAGCCCTCCACGCCGGTCATCTGCCCGGCAAAGGCCACCAGCGGGTCGCGCCGGTCGGCGTAGGTCGCGTCCAGCAGCCGGGGAGAATCGAGGAAGGTATTGCGGTGCATGACCCCCCAGCGGACGAAGTCGGCGTGCTCCAGACCGGGGATCATCGAAAAGACCCGCTTCTGCTCGGGGAAGCGCAGGTGCGTCTGGAAGCCGACCAGATTGTAGATCGTCCCGGCGGCGTTGTCGCGGCGGAGCTGGACGACGGCGTAGGGCTCCTTCCCGGTTTTGGGGTCGTTCAGACCCACGGGCTTGAGCGGGCCGAAGCGGAGGGTGTCCTCTCCCCTTCTGGCCATGACCTCCACGGGCATGCAGCCCTCGAAGACCTTGCTGTCCTCAAAGCCGTGGACCGGGGCCTCCTCGGCGGCGGCAAGGGCCTGCACGAAGGCCTTATACTGCGCCTCGTCCATCGCGCAGTTGACGTAATCCGGCGTCCCCCGGTCGTAACGGGAGGCGAACCACGCCTTGTCCATGTCGATGGAATCAAAGCGCACGAGGGGCGCGGCGGCGTCGTAGAAATTCAGGTAGGTATCTCCGCCTAAGTAGTCCGCGATGGCGGCGGAGAGGGCGTCGGAGGTCAGAGGGCCGGTGGCAACGATCACGGGACCGGCAGGAACGGCAGTGACCTCCCCCTCGATCACCGTGATATTCGGGTGGGTGCGGAGCTTCTGCGTGACCATGCCGGAGAAGGCGTGGCGGTCCACAGCCAGACAGCCGCCCGCCTGGACGCGGGTCGCGTCGGCGCAGCGCAGGATCAGACTGCCCAGGCGGCGCAGCTCCTCCTTGAGCAGACCGACCGCGTTTTCCAGCCGGTCGCCGCGCAGGGAGTTGGAGCAGACCAGCTCGGCAAAGTCCGGGCTGCTGTGGGCGGGGGTCCGCTTCTGCGGCTTCATCTCATACAGCTCGACCCGGAGGCCGCGTTCGGCAAGCTGCCAGGCGGCCTCGGAGCCGGCGAGACCTGCGCCGATCACCTTGACGGTCGTCATGCCTCGGTCTCCTTCTTGGCAGTCTTCTTTGCGGCGGGCTTTTTGGCGGCCGTCTTCTTCGCGGCGGGCTTTTTCGCCGTCGTCTTTTTCGCGGCAGGCTTCTTCGCCGTCGTTTTCTTTGCGGCAGGCTTCTTCGCCGTCGTTTTCTTTGCCGCAGGCTTCTCCCCTGCTTCCTGTTCCCCGGTCCCTGCTTCGTCGCTTTGCGGCTTCTTATAGTAGCCGCGCTTGTCCTCGGGCAGGAAGTTGGAGCAGGCTTCGTTGATGCAGAAGGGCTTCATCCGGCCCTTGCCGGAGCGCTTGAACATCGTCTTGCCGCAGACCGGGCAGTCCTGATCCGTGGGCACGTCCCAGGTCATGAAGCCGCACTCGGCTCCGGTTTCGCAGGTATAGTAGGCGTGGCCCTTCTTGGACTTGCGCTTGAGCATGCCGCCCCCGCATTTGGGGCAGCGGCCCGGCATATGCTCCACGATGGGCTTGGCGTTTTTGCATTCGGGATAGCCCGGACAGGCCAGGAATTTGCCGAAGCGGCCCATGCGGACGACCATCCTGCGCCCGCAGAACTCGCACACCTCGTCCGTGACCTCCTCGGGAACCTTGATGCGGG
>JAEEGK010008127.1_pt1 | contig 24830 bp, 27 predicted proteins | sample 8958771 | NCBI WGS metagenome assembly JAEEGK01 (sample SAMN16246547, study PRJNA631951) | gut metagenome | biome: gut microbiome; feature: rumen; material: SC-attached | host: Bos | place: Iran: Karaj | collected 2018-10
TAAACAGTTCGTGCACAGGAAGTTTTTGCGGCTTTGGCTGCGCGGTCAAAGATTTTAAAAATCCCGTTATAGATTTTGACAGGAATAATACATATATCCAGAGCGAAGGAATAAATCAGGACTTTGGCGTATACGACAGCCCTGATGAACTTTTAAAGGAACATGGACAGGAGCTGGGCCGTATGAAAAAGTTTGCCTACAGACATCTGGGCAGACATTTAATGAACAGGAACGTAAAGAAAATCAGAAATTATAAGTGAGGTGTGATAAAAGTTTTAATAATCCTTAGGTAACACACCATATTTTTTTACAAACGATTTTGAGAAGTGGCTCATGTTGGTGTAGCCTGACAGTTGGGCTGCTTCTGAAATCTGTATGTCGTTTTCCTGTAAAAGGTGAGCGGCGTATTCAAGGCGTTTGTCCTGAACATAAGAGTGCAGGGAAGTGGCATACATTGCTCGGAACACTCTGTTTAATTTGCTTATGCTCATTCCAAGCTCGTCGGCAATAGACTGGGCATCGTATTCAAGAGCAGGGTTTCGCTGAATTTTTTCGCGAAGACTTTCAACTCTTTCGACATCATTTTTGTTTGGTTGAGGAAGTCGTTTTATTTCATCAGTTTTGTGATAAGCAATCCCATAAAGTACCAGGGCTGTAAGTTCTATCATTTTGCCTTCGGTGTAAACGCCTTCGTATTCCTTGAAGCGATCGGCTGTGTCTATTTCGGAAAGGACGCGGTACATCTCCGGTGTAATCGTAGTTTTTGTAACGTGGGTTAAGAAATGCTCTTTGAGTTTTGTGATATTCTCATCTGTAAAGTATTTTGAAAGCAGTTCCTGAAAGTAGGGTGTCGGCATCTGAAGATTTTTGAAAACAAAGTTTGCACCAGCCTCGTAAGTCATTGCTGTGGCATAATTATTGTTTCTGAAAACACAAACTTCGCCCTTAGACATTTGGACCTGCTCGCTTCCACTGTTAAAAGAATATGACCAGTTAATATCCTGACTCAGATTAAACATAATCTGAATTTCATCCCGGCCGCAATTATCTTTTTCTTCAGCAAAGGTTGTTTCCTGGACCTGTAAATTCCAGCTGTGATAAATTATATTTTCGCGACTTTTTGATTTTTCCAAATTCAGTTTACCAAAGGAGTTTGAGAGGGAACCGCTTCCATCAAGCTCAAGTTTGATAGCCTTACCCTGGACGACTACATTTTTATTTATACTCATAGGATAAGACTATCATAACATTGTTAGTCTAGAATAACAAGTTACTTCTTTCCGAGTGGCTTCGTAAGGTAAATCAAAGCCGGAGTAAGAGTGTAGTCTGCAATAAGGGCAGAACCAAGACCTATCATAGAAAGAAGTCCAACTCTGAACATAGCTGTAATCGGGCTGAAGCAGTACATAAGGAACATAGCGCACAAAATGAAGGTCGTTGTTCCCATAGTCTTTCCGATTTCGCGGAAGCTTTCTGTAACAGCCTCTGAATAATTTCTGCCGGTTTCCAGCTTAGCCTTGATATGGTTGGAGAAGTGAATCGTATCATCAACTGCGATACCAAGAATCATAGGCATAATCATCATTGTAAGTTCATCAAGAGCCATATGGAAATAGCCCATGACAGCTCCAATCAGAAGAACAGGAGCAAGGTTTGGAATCATTGCAATTAGGCCTGTTCGAATGCTTGCAAATACGATTATCATAAGAATCGCAATCATGACGAAGGAAGCACCAAAGGATTTTAGTTCACTCTTTACAACAGTTTCGTTCATAGCAGCATTTTCAGCAACAGTACCTACAACTGCAACGTGAGCTGTTGGGAAAAACTTCTTGGCTGCAGTCTCTGCGGCTGTAATATCCTCTACAATCTTGTTTGCATTGTAATCTGAGATTTCTACATGGGCATAAGCGGCATTGTAGTTTTCGGAAAGTTCATCAAAGAGAGCCTCGCTGTTTGAAATCTCATAGAAGAAAAGAAGCTGGGTAAGCATATCCTGTTCTTCAGGGATTGTGTAATAAGTCGGATCATCGCTATTGAGGACGCGGTACATTTCCTTTACCTGTCTTGTAATGCTTCTTACACGAGGTTTTCCGTTTGTGATTTTTGTCATCTGAAGCTTACCTAATTCTTTTTCAAGGTTGTCCAGAGCCAGCATGTTTTCAGGATCTTTAAAAGCATCCTCCTCATCAAACTCAATCATAACGTCGTAGCTGTAAATGTTTCCAAGTTTTGTTTCAAGGATTTTCTCAATACGCTGAACGAAAGGAACCTTGTTTCCCATGAACTTTAAGTAGTCCATGTTAACTTCCATCTTAAGAAGTCCTGGTACACAAAGAGCAATAACAAGGACAGAAATAATTGTAACAAGTTTACTGCGCTTTACAATTTTTTTACCGATTCCTTCAAAAACGAGGTCAGCCTTGGTAGCACCTTTAGTTTCTGCAAGAACAGGTTTCTTGTCTTTTCCATAACTCAGGAAAATCGGAATCAAAATTACAACATAAAGATAAACCATGATTACAACGCAGGAAGCAACAGCACCAAGCCATATCATCGGGCGGATATTTGCAAAGAGGAAGGAAAGAAGCGAAACTGCAGTTGTTATTACCGTGAACAAAATCGGCCAGCCGGATTCGCCTACAGCTTCAATTACAGATTCCTTTCGTTTTCCTGTCTGTCTGAAATGCATTTTGAATGCATTGATGTAGTGCAATGCATATCCGATTGAAAGGGCCATTCCTAAAAGAACAGGGAGTGACATCATATCAGAATCTGCAGGAACGTTTATAAGGCCTGTAAACCCAAGAACGGTACCAATTCCAAAGAGGGTAGCAACAAAAGGAACGATTACGCCGGAAACAGAACGAACAAAAATGATGAGACAAATCAGCATAACAGCAAAACCCATTGCAATTCTGGAAACAAAATCCTTTGTAAGAACATCTTCTTTTTCTGCTGTTGTATAAGCACTTCCAATTGGCATTAGAGTCCATTTATCACTTTTGAACTCGTCGCTCATTATGACTTTTTCTGCGGCATGACCTACGGCTGTAACATCCTCGCTTTCATTTTTAAAAGGATTAAGCTTTAAGGAAATCCAGCATTCTTTAGCGTTGTCGGAAACAAGATTGTTTACAATAGATTCACGGCTCATAATAAAGGCTTTCTTTTCTGCCAGTTCGCGGGCATCGGTAGGAATACCATCATCAAAAGGACTCTTTACTTCAAAACCTTCTTCATCACCAATAGGGATAGAAACTGTTGTAAGGGAAGTAACCTTATCGGCAAAAGGAACTTCTGTTTCGAGCCGTTCTCCAAGGCGGTCAATCATATTAAGAACATCGGGTGCAAAAACATCATCAGCCTGAACCAGCACAAGAACATACTGGTCGTTTCCAAACACTTCTTTAAAATGGTCAGAATTGGCTTTAATTTCGCTGCCATTTACAATCCAGTCACTGTTGCTGCTTTCTGACCGGAAATTACGCATTCCGGAAATACAGATTAGCGTCCATACAATAAGGATAAAGAGACAAAGTTTGCGGTGCTTTATCTGACCTTCTCCCAGCTTACGAAAGAATAAATTAATTTTTGAAACTTTCATAAAATACTCCATTAAATTAAATGATGTTAGCAAAAACTAACTAATTTTGTATTCTAAGGAGTGTATTTTATCCATTCTATCAAAACCCAACTAATTTTTAACACTTTTCGCTCAAATTTATATTGAAAGTTAGTTGAAAATAACAAAAATGTGTGATATGTTAGTTAAAACAAACTTAAGAGTTAGTACAGCCTAATATGTAAATATGCCGACTGCAGACTCAGGAGGAAATTATGACAGATGGTGGAAAGAAATTTTTGTGGGGAGTAGTTGCAGGTCTTGCAGCTGCCGCTTTTATTAAGACAGATACCTTCAGAAAAGGCTGTGCCAAGGTTGTTGCAGGCGGACTTCAGCTCAAAGATGATGCAAAAGAATACTTTGAAACAATCAAAGAAGATGCCGAAGACGTAAAGGCCGAACAGGACGCAAAGGCTAACGCGTAGTCGGGGGTATATAATGGATTTTACAGTAAAGCATTCTCTGCCGGGGCGGATTCGTATCCGCTATGATAAAGCTAAGATTTCAAAGCGGCAGGCGGCCCTTGCGCTGAGTCTGCTTTCTGTTCAGGAAGGAATGACAGATGTAACAGTAAATTATACAACAGGTTCCTTCTTAATTTACTACGATACAAATCAATTATCTGAAAAACATATTCGTGCCTATTTTATGGCACTTTCAGACAAATATCTTAAAAATCAGGAAATGCTTGAAGCCGTAGATGAGCCTCCGGAACAGGAAAGTCTGCTTTTTGATCTTGCTTACATGACATTCTGGCATTATTTTAAACAGATTTTGCCGCTTCCTGTCCGGCTGGTACTTCGCGTGTGGTCTCTTGGTCCGCGCATTTTGAAGGGAGCTGAGCAGGTAGCAAAAGGAAATGTTTTCAAATCGGAAGTTCTTGATGCTGCTGCAATCTCTATGGCACTGATTACCGGTGATACAAAAACAGCTTCGAACATCAATTTCTTACTGAATATTGGCGACACGATAGAAGATTTCACAAAAAAGAAATCATATTCAGATCTTGCTAATCGTCTTATATCTCAAAATGATCAGGTTCAGCTTGTCTCTAAAAACGAAAAAGGCGAGACTGTTGAAAAATCAGTTCCATTGTCCTTTGTCAGAAAAGGAGATCTTGTTGCGGTTCGTACGGGCAATATTATTCCGGTTGATGGCGACGTTATTCGTGGTGAAGGTCTTGTAAATCAGGCATCTATTACAGGCGAACCTCTTGCGGTCGAAAAACGGGAAGGGTCTTCTGTTTTTGCAGGAACTATAGTTCAGGAAGGTGAGCTGTTTATTGAAGTTCGTGCAACTGGAAATCAGACAAAGGTTCAGAATATTCTGACAATGATAGATAATTCGCAGGCTCTCAAGGTTTCATCACAGGTGCGTTCGGAGCGTCTTGCTGATTCACTTGTAAAATATAATTTCCTGCTTTCACTTGCAGTTTTCCTTGCTACAGGAAATATGACAAAAGTGATGGCTACTCTAATGGTAGATTATTCCTGCGCTATGAAGCTTGCTTCTCCAATTGCGGTTTTAAGTGCCATGAAGGAAGCTGCTGAGAATGGAATAATAGTAAAGGGCGGAAAGTTCCTTGAAGAAGCTTCGCTGGCCGATACGGTTGTTTTTGATAAAACCGGAACTTTGACTGCGGCAGCACCTCAGCTTTCCCGCATAATAACTTTTGGCGGTCGTACCGAAAATGAAGTTCTTGCGCTTGCAGCCTGTCTTGAAGAACATTTTGCGCATCCAATTGCAACGGCAGTTGTTCATGCTGCTCAGGAGCGTGGAATCCTTCATCCTGAAGAGCATGCAAAGGTTGAGTATATTGTTGCGCATGGAATTGCAACCAAGCTTAATGGCAAAAAACTTGTAATAGGCAGCCGTCATTTTATTTTTGATGATGAGAAAGTAGCGAAGCCTGCAGAACTGGAAGGTATTCAGAAGAAAGCAATTGAAAACGGTGAATCGCTTTTGTATCTTGCAGAAGAAAAACAGCTCATAGGTATTTTTGCAATAAATGACCCGGTAAGAAAAAATGCTCCATCAATCATCAAAAAACTTCATCAAAGCGGTGTACGTAACTGCGTTATGATTACCGGTGATGATGAAGGGGCTGCCCGCAATGCTGCAAAAATCACAAAAATAGATAATTACATTTCGCGTGCTCTGCCGGAAGATAAGTTCAAGTACATTGAAGAACAAAAACATCAAGGTCACAAGGTCATTATGATTGGAGACGGAATAAATGATGCACCAGCACTTGCCGCCGCCGATACAGGAATTGCAATGGGCGACTGTGCTGATATTACCGGTGAAACAGCAGATATAATTTTATCCAGTGAAGATGGTCTGGAAGGCTTATACAAAACCCGCATACTTGGTACAAGACTCATCGAAAAAATTGAAACAAATAATCGTGGCATTGTTGCGGTAAACACTACATTCATGCTGTTGGGATTGTTCGGAATTATCTCACCTTCAATGGCGGCAATCTTGCATAATGCGTCTACTGTTGCATTCAGCGTGAATGCAATGAAACCTGTACTGAACGAAACGAGGAAGGGGAATGCAGTATAACTATTTTCCCGGCCGCCTGCGTTTTCGTGATCCTGTTCTTCGCGACACAGACATTAGAAATGCTGCCCTTGAAGTTGTTCGTCTTATCTGTCCTCAGGCAGAAATCACTTACAGGGAAAGCACCGCAAGCATTCTTGCTGTTTATCCTGCAGATGCTGTAAGCCCTGACAAACTGCAGCCCCTTGTTCCTCTGCTTCAAAAAATAGAACCTAAAATCCGCTTTTATACGTTAAAGAAAAAGCCAGACGTTTTGGCGGGAATTGCAGAAATCAAAATACAGGTTGAAAAAATGATGAAATAAGCTTGCACAGGTTACAGGCATTGATAGGAGAATGAAATGGATTCTAACAAAAAATATCATATCGAAAAAAACACTGTTCAGGAAACTTTAATAATTCCACTCTATGCGCGAAAAATATGCTCGGAGCGTTTCCCTCATCTATTTAAAGATGAAGAAGCTGTTCGTATTTGCGGAATGCTAGACTATGATTTTACGGCAAAGGCAAAAAAAATGAACAGTTCTGTTGGATTGTTTGGAGCTCTTGAAGTTGCACAGAGACAGTATGATTTAGGATGGGAGGTACACGCGTATCTTTCCGAACATCCAAATGCATCTGTTGTAAATCTTGGCTGTGGACTGGATGACACCTTTAGAAAATGCGACAACGGTAGCTGCCATGGTTTCAACATTGACATGCCAGATGTTATCAAAGTTAGAAATGAGCTTTTACCGGAAGGTGAACGCGAAGAGAATATTCCATGCGATTTAAACGACTTTTCCTGGATGGATATAATTGCCGAAACGAATCCGGTTGAGAACGGAGCAGTTTTTTTTGCTTCGGGCGTGTTCTATTATTTCAAAACAGAAGATGTAAAAAAACTGGTTTGTAAAATGACAGAAAAGTTTCCGGGCAGTGTTCTTGTATTTGACAGCTGTAATCAGCGCGGTGCAAAGCTCATGACAAAAACCTGGCTCAAGGAAGCTGGAATAAAAGATGTCAGTGCGTTCTTCTCTCTGGAAGATGAAGCGCCACTTAATGTATGGTCATCATCTATAAAATCTGTCAGCTCAAAAAGCTACATGCGTGGCTACAGAGACATCTACAAAGACGTAAGCTTTTTCCACAAACTGATGATAAGATTCTGCGAAAAATCTGTGCGTATGAGAATTGTGAAAATAAGTTTTTAATGGAGATTTTTGGCGATAAGGTATGGTAAGAACAATAGTTGTCGCATTTATCTTGTGCGTTATTGAATTTTTAGTAATTGTAATAGCAAGCCCATTAGCAAAACCTTTACTAGTACTTCGTTTTTTGCCAGAAGATGTAAGGGGAGCTGCAAAAGATCATCCAGAGCCGGCTAAGTGGAAACAGATGATTGCGCATTTTTTACTGAGTGTATTTTTGCTTTCAATGCTTGGTGGAATTATCTGGCTTGGAATAGACGGTATAAATAGTGGTTTTGGATTCTGGAAGCTCACGCTGCGTTTTATAGTCCTGCTTTATGTAATGAAAGTTTTTGATATTCTTGTACAGGATCAATGGCTTGTAATAACTCTCGGCTACTTCAAAAAAATCTTTCCTGAGACTGCAAACTGCGAAGGATGGAAGAATCGCGGGTTCAATAATAAAAATCAGATTATCAGAATTGTGAATTATCCTTTTCTCAGTATGATAACTGCGGGGATTTTTATTTTTGTAGGAAGGTATATATGAGTAAAACAATCTGGGACAGGTTTGCGCCGATTTATTCATGGGCAATGAAATCACAGAAGAATATTTATGATTATATGTACAAGCATATTGGCAATGCGGTTATGGGGAAGAATGTTCTTGAACTTGCAACAGGGCCAGGAATGATTGCAAAGAATATAGCATGGTCAGCAGAAAGGATTGTAGCAACAGATTTTTCTCCTGATATGATTGAACAGGCAAAGAAAGGAAAGGTTCCTTCTAACGTAGTTTTTGAAATTGCAGATGCCAGTGATTTACAATATGAAGATAAGTCTTTTGAAGTTGTGATTATTGCAAACGCCCTTCACGTAGTTCCGAATCCGGAAAAGGTGTTGGCGGAAATTGACCGTGTGCTCGTAGATGGCGGACTTCTTATCTGCCCGACCTTTATTCATCGTTCAGCTGAGAAGAAAGAAAATCTCTGGGCAAAAATCTTAAAGCTTGTGGGAATACATTTTGCCCACCAGTGGACTGCAGAAGAGTTCAAAACTTTCATAGAAAGCAAGGGCTGGAAAATCACCGCAAGCGAAGTGGTTCCCGGCCGCATCGATTTGATGTATGCGGAATGTATAAGACAAGATAAGGTCTGATTTTTTTTTGTTAAAAATGATAATTATTCTCAAATTCTATTGACATTCTTTTTCTTGTTCATATAATTTGATAAACGTTATCAAATTGCTGTATAATTGAAAAGGAGATGATTATGAGAAAAATTAATAAAAAGCCTGTTGTTCTCATTACAGGCTACCTTGGTTCGGGCAAAACAACATTGCTCAATAATTTGTTGCGTCAGGAAAAACGCCGGGTTGCACTTATCGTGAATGATATGGGCAGTATTAATGTGGATGCAGAAATGTTAAAGAAAAATGGATCTAACGTTACGGAATGCCCGATGTTTGAACTTCAAAACGGATGCATCTGCTGTACTCTCCGTGACGAGTTTATACAGCAGATTGAAAAAATCTCTAATCTTGATACTGTTGATGTCGTATTTGTTGAAGCTTCAGGAATTAGTGACCCTGGTGCAGTTTCTGCAAGTTTCCTTGCTTACGAAGAAGATAATCCTAAAACTAATGTTTATCTTACTTCAGTTGTTACAGTTGTAGATGCCGACAGAATCTATCGTGAATTTTTGGATGAACTAAAACAAAAGGCAGATAAGAATGCCACAGATGAAAACAATCTTACCGAAGAAGAAATTTCTACGCTGATTGTAGATCAGATTGAATTCTGTAATTTTATTGTTCTTAATAAATGTGACCTGCTTGATGAAAAACAGCTGTCCGAAGTTGAAGCAATAATCCGCGATTTCCAGCCACGTGCACCAATTTTCCACAGTGTAAACGGAAATGTCGATATTGATCAGATTACTACAACAGAACCTTTCAACTACGAACAAATAGATTCTTCTTCCGCAATTCAAAAAGCAATCAACAGCTTGAACGAACCTAACCGCGCGGCTCAAGGCTGTACCGGAGAATATGGAATTTCAAGTTTTGTATTTGAAGAAAAACGCCCATTCAACCGCGAACGTTTTATGAATTTTGTAAACAATAATTATCCAAAAGAGCTCATTCGTGCAAAGGGTTATATCTGGTTCAGTGATGCAGATGCAAATGTACAGCTTTTTGAACAAGCAGGTCGTAATTCATCAGTTATGACCGTTGCCTACTGGATAGATGCTCTTGAAGAAAAACAGAAACAGGAATATCTGGAATATAATCCTGATGTAAAAGAGGATTGGGATGAGGAATTTGGCGACAGAGTTAATCAGCTTGTGATTATTGGAAAAGGCTATGACAAAAAAGCAATTGAAGCTGAACTTAAAAAATGCCTTGATGAGAAAGCAATAGCTTAAGGAGAATTGAAAGTTAGTTGAAACTAATGTTACAATGCTGGATTCGTTTTGTCCTGTTGTGGAAGAATAACTTACATAATTGCACAATCCTTTATGGTTGACTATAATTTGCCTAAAATCACCCAGGAGAATATGTAAATGATTTTGACAAATAAAGAATTGAAAAAGATTTATTTTGGAGCTTATGAATTTGAAGAAACAGAAGAAGGCTATCTTCAAGCTTTTCAGTATTCAAAAAAGCAGATTGAATATTTTAAGACTGCTTTTGATTTTTGGTATGAACGATGTACAGCATCAACTTCAAAAACTCTTGAGTTTACAACGACAGCCCGTAAACTTTCTTTTGAATACAAGATTATATGGAAGGGGTCTCCAGATTCCTTTGAAATCACAGTTGATGGACTTGTAACTGGTATAAAATATGTAAAAGATCTCATGGATACCGGCACTATTGAGTGGGAGCTGCCAGAAGGTGAAAAAAAAGTTGTAATCTATCTTCCTGCGGATGCTACAGTTTTAATCAGAAATTTTTCGATAGATGCTAAGGTAAATCCTGCCGTAAAAAGTGAGAAAGTTTTGTGGCTTGGTGATTCAATTACTCAGGGGTATGGTCCGTTAAGATCTTCTTGCACTTATGTTAGTGTCGCTAACAGAGTTTTGAATTATGATATTATCAACCAGGGAATTGGCGGCTACATCTATGATAAAAACTCTCTTATGAAAATGAAAGGTTATAAACCGGCTAAGATTATAGTTGCTCTGGGAACCAATCAGTATGGCGACAAAGATATGACTAAGGTTGAAGAATATTACAAGACACTGATAGATATATATGGAAAAGATATTCCAATTCTTTGTATCTCGCCAATCTGGAGAGGAGACTCTGTGGAAGGTATTCCAACTCTTATGGCTTTCTGTGAAAAAGTAAAAGAGATTGCCGGTCAGTATGAAAATGTTCGCATCGTTGACGGAATGAAAATGATTCCACATCTTTCAGAATATTTCTTAGATAACCTTCATCCAAACTGCTTTGGCTGTGAAGTCTACGGAAGAAATCTTGTTGAAGAGATAAGAAGAATAGGATTCTGATTTTCAGAGTTATGAAATTAGATTAAAATCACTCAAGCAGATTTCACAGTCGCAGCATTCTTTTATGAGTTCGCGGTCGTGGGTAACTACGATTACGGTTTTTCCCTGATTTTTGAGGCTTCGGAGGATTTGTCCGATTTGCAGCATGTGGATGTAGTCCAGTCCGCTTGTTGGTTCGTCAAAGAGCATGATGTTGCGGCCGCTTGCAATGGCACTGGCAACTGCAACACGCTGCTTCTGGCCACCGGAGAGTGACTGCGGATGACGGTTTGCAAACTGTTCAAGATCAAGGGAAGCGAGAATACGGTGTGCTTCTTCTTCGTTCTGTTCGTCCTGGCTGATTAGGACTTCATCCAAAACGCTCTCTGTAAAAAGCTGATGATTTACATCCTGCATTACAAGATAAATAAGCTTCTGACGCTGGCGGCGGTTATAGGATTTACCATTGTAGAGGAGTGTACCTTTTGAACGATGCCCCAGTCCGCACAGGCAGTTGAGAAGGGTAGTCTTGCCATCGCCATTGTTTCCTGTGATTGCTGTGATTTTACCAAACGGTATCTGCATCTGCGGAATGTTAAGTGCAAGGTAGCCGTTCTTGTATTTGTAGCAGAAGTCCTGCAGAGTAAGGCCGTTGTTGGATTTTGATTGTGTGTCATTGTCGGGCTTGACCCGACAATCTGTACCATTCTTATTTGTCCTGAGACCCAGCTTATGAAGTTCTTCTTCACTTATTTTATCCATCTGTTTTCGGGACAGTTCTTTTACAATTTCTCCATCTTTAAGAATTATTGTACGGTCGGCTAAATCCCAGAGATATGAAATACGGTGTTCTGCAACAATTATAGTTTTGCCTTCGCTTTTCCATTTTTTCAAAAGACATGAAAGTTCATCTATTGTGCGTAAATCAAGGTTTGCACTTGGTTCATCAAGAAGAATTATTTTATTTCCGGTAACTGCAACAGAGGCGCAGGCAATTTTCTGTTTCTGGCCGCCGCTCAAGTCAAAAAGACTGCGGTTCATCAGAGGCTGGAGATGAAGCTCTGAGACAGTATTATCAATGCGGCGAAGAATCTCGTTTTCTGCCATTCCCTGGTTTTCACAGGCAAAGGCTAATTCGCTTGTTGTATCTACATTAAAAAACTGAGAGCGGGGATTCTGGAAAACAGTGCTTACGCTTTTCGCGGTGTCATAAAGTTCTGCGTGACTGACATCAAAGCCGTCCATGGTAACCGAACCTTCAAGATTACCTTCAAAAAAGTTTGGGATAAGGCCGTTTATGAGTCGTAGGATTGTAGTTTTTCCACAGCCGGACCCGCCGGTCAGCAGAACAAACTCTCCTTCATTTATTTTTAGATTTATATTTTTCAGACTGCCATTTGAAACGGTCTCTCCAATTCCACCGGCCGCCCCTTCGGCACTTCCATATTCAAAAGTCACATTTTTTAATTCAATCATTTAAATCACCTTACAGGCCCGAAGAATCACAAATAAAAGTCCGCCGGCCAGGCAGATAAAAGTCAGGATATCGCACCAGCCAAAACCGAGTCTGCAGATGTTTGTACGTTTGCCAGGACCGCCAAGTCCACGGGTAAGCGAGGCCGCGCTCAGCTCCTGACCAATTTTTACAGAGCAGGTCATCATCGGAATCAGACGGTATTCAATCATTTGCAAGGCTTTTTTGCCGCCGAACTTGATGTCGCGCATGGACATTGCCTTGTTTATGCTGCCGGCCTCTTCTACGACTGTAGGGAAAAAGCGGAACATAACGGCCAGAGGAATTGTGATTTTCTGGCTCACGTGCATACGTTCCATGGCGGCTATGAATTCGCTGACGGTGGTTGTTGAAACTACATACATACCAGTCATGATTCCCGGCATAAAGCGGAGAACGATTCCGCACATTGCAAGAATCAAAAAGTTCAAAAGACCTTTACAGTGGGGCATTACCAGCATGGAAAATGCATAAGCTAATGAATAAAAGATTATTGAAAACAAAACTGGTTTCCATTTGCCACAAGCGAGCAACAGCAAAAGTGGCAGGTAGTTTAATGCCACACGGAATTCTGCTGAGGAATCTCCACCTGCATTGCCAAGAACAAAAACTGAAACAAAGGCAAGGAGAAGAAGTTTTGTTCTGGGATCCAATAGTGATTTTTTATTTGATGATTTTAAGATTTCCATAATTGTAAAAATGGGGGGCTTAGGGGGTAAGCAGCTTGCTGCGGCCCCCTAGGAAAGAGCGGGGAAAGACCTTCCCCTCCTTGTTATACAATACCCGCCTTTGCGAAATGTTTCTTCAAAAGTTTACGACCAAGAAGACCTCCAAGAATTCCAAAGGCAAAACACAAAAGAATATGAACCGGGAACATCCACTTAGGGAACATTTTTGTAAGAGCATCAATATATTCCTGACCAAAATTCTGACGTGTTGACCAATACTTATCTGCAAAGAAGAAAAGCGGAATATAGTTACTTACAATCCAGAAGCAGAAAACTGCATGGCAGAGAACAGCACATTTTGCACTCTTGTATTCTCCTTTTTTCAAAATCAGTTCTGCAATGAGGCCTGAAAAAATACCGATTACAAAAGCGTAATACGACATTCCTGTAAGCCACATGAGAAGGCCCATAATGATTGTCATAATCCAGACCATACCGAACTTTTTTACTTTTGTAAGAAAGAGCATAAAAGGAATGCCACCAAGTAAAGGCATAAGAATTGAATATGATGGCATAAAAATTGGAATAAAGCCCAGCATTGCAAGAGCCATAATTACCACAAAATAAATTGCAGCAAAAATACCGATGTTAATAAGGTCTTTACCTTTAAGCTTTTTTGAATCGTCCATAAAAAACTCCTGTGAATAAAGTTAGCAAACACTAACAATATAAGTTAGTAGATACTAACATTAAGCGATTAATTAGTCAATCAATAGAATTAATTTATGGATTTGAAAAGTCTGATTCTAATGTTTCCAGAAAAAGCTTTGCCGCTTTTGAAAGTTCCCGGTCTTTTTTCCAGGTCAGATAAACTTCGCTGTAAATTGCTGGTACAAGAGGAACAAAGCAAAGAGAACTTTCTGAAGATATGTCATTTAGTCCTTCCAGCGTAAGGCAGGAGGCGATATTTTCTTTTGCGAAAATGGCTGCGTTGTAGATAAGATTGTAAGTGCCTGTTATGTTGTATTTTTCCATGGAGCCGCCGAACCAGTGCAAAAGCTCGCGGTGCCTTGAAGACTGTGCCGAAACAAAGAGGGGCTCGTAATGCTCCAGAAGATTTTCTTTTTTTATTGATTTATATTTTGCAAGGGGATTGTCTTTTCGTGTAAGCAGGCCCCAGCGATCTTTTTGTGGAAGAGTCAGATGATTGTATTTTTCCACATTTTTAAAGCCTATAAAAACTGCAAAGTCGCAAAGACCCCGGTCCAGCCGTTCGCAGATGATGCTGGCATCGCCGGAAAAAAGTCCAATTTCGATTTTGGGGTGAGTCTCGCGAATTTTTTTGAAGGCTTGGGCTATGCTTGTAAGTGATTCTGTTTCTCCTGCCCCGATATAGACTTTGCCGGAAATCTGGGATGAATTACTTTTAAACTCTTCCACTGTTTTTTGGGAAAGCTCTGTAATCTGTACGGCATAATTGTAAAAGCGCACACCTTCGTCGGTCAGAATGAATTTGCGGTTCTGCCTGTTTCTTTCAAAAAGCTTAACGCCAAGTTCTTCTTCCAGCTCAATAATCTGGCGCGAAAGGGTTGGCTGAGTGATGTGGATGATTTGCGCAGCCCGGGAAATATTCTGTTCGTTTGCGATTGTGATAAAGTATTTTAATACGCGAAGTTCCATGAGAAAAGTATAGCATGGATGGTGATGATTGACTATGCCTAAAAAGCATAAAATACTATGAAAACAAAGTATTTGTAATATGGTCAAAATCCGTATATTTTTAAACCGTAGACACAGGAGGAAATATGGAAAAACTGGCACTAGAAAATAAATGGGACAAAACTTTTGAACTGTCCGACAAGGTTAGTCACAAAAAGGTGACTTTTACAAATCACTTTGGAATTACGCTGGCGGCGGATATGTATATACCTAAAGAGATTCAGAAACAAGTTCAGAATGACAAGGCCTATGGAAAGCTCCCGGCACTTGCTGTATCGGGACCATTCGGAGCGGTGAAGGAACAGGCAAGCGGCCTCTATGCTCACGAAATGGCAAAGCGCGGGTATCTTACAATTGCCTTTGACCCGAGCTTTACCGGCGAATCCGGAGGTCAGCCACGTTATATGAACAGCCCCGATATTAACACCGAAGATTTTCAGGCAGCGGTGGATTTTCTTTCAAACCTTCCTGATGTTGACCCTGAAAAAATCGGCATTATCGGAATCTGTGGTTGGGGCGGCTGGGCACTTAATGCGGCCGGAATTGATACAAGAATCAAGGCAACCGCAGTAATGACAATGTACGATATGACCCGCGTTACAAACAAAGGCTATTTTGACGAAAGTGATAATGAGGAAGCCCGCTACCAGGCTAGGGTTGCAGTGAACAAGGCCCGCACAGAGTATTTTGCAAAGGCTCAGGAAACAGGCAAATATCCGACAGTTGGTGGACTTCCTGATCAGCGGCCTGAAGGAGACACTTTCTTTGGCCAGTACTGGGACTATTATAAAACAAAGCGCGGCTATCATCCACGTTCTCTCAACTCTAATATGGGTTGGGCAAATACGGCGGCAACAAGTCTTATGAACACAAGGCTTTTTACCTACGCAAACGAAATCCGCTCGGCAGTTCTTATTGTTCATGGCGAAAAGGCCCACAGCCGCTACATGGGCGAGACTGCTTACAATGATATGGTAAAGGGCAGCAAATATAAGGCTAACAAGGAGCTTATGATTATTCCGGGAGCAACCCACTGCGACCTTTACGATGGCGGAAAAGGTAACTTTATTCCCTGGGATAAGCTGCAGGATTTTTTTGAAGCTAACTTAAAATAAAGGGGGAAGGGCAATGAAAAGATTCAATCTGGTTTTAATGGCTTTACTTCTCTGTATTTCAACAGCCTGTGCTAATGGTAACAATGCTAATGGCCACAATGCTAATGGTAGCAAGGGGACAAAAACTTCAGACAAAGGAGAACCTTCTGATATGAAAATCTCAATCCAAATTACAAGTGACAGTGGTAAGTCAGAACTAACAGCAACACTGGCAGACAATTCTTCTGCCCGCGCATTTTACGAGCTTTTGAAAAAGGAACCGCTTACAGTTGATATGCACGATTACGGCAACTTTGAAAAGGTTGGTTCGATTGGGATCAGGCTTCCTCGTAACGATACACAAATCACAACTACAGCCGGCGACATCATTTTATATCAGGGAAACCAGATTACAATTTATTATGACACAAACAGCTGGAACTTTACCCGCCTTGGTAAGGTGGATGGAGTGACACAAGCCGAACTTAAGAAGATTCTTGGAAAAGGCGATGTGATAGCAGTTTTTGAAATATTGAAATAATAAGGAGATTCAAAATGAAAAAATTAATTCTTACACTTTTAATTGGAGGCTTAATGATGGCAGGTCTTTCAGCAAAAACAGCGTTTGTTTACTTCAGTGCGACAGGAACAACAGAGCGCATGGCAAAGGATGCCGCTAAGGCAATGGGGGCTGATATTTTTGAAATACAGCCAGTGCACAAGTATACAGCTGCCGACTTAAACTGGCACGACAAAAAATCACTTTCTTCGATTGAATGCAATGATCCGAAAAGTCGTCCTTCAATTAAGGCTGTGGTTTCGACAAACTCAACCACCACTTTTGACATCTCCGGCTATGACACCGTTATTGTTTGCTATCCCATCTGGTGGGCTTATGCACCAAAAATTGTTTACACATTTATTGAAAGCCAGAACTGGTCAGGCAAGAAAATGATTACTCTTTGTACCAGCGGTGGCAGCGGTCTTGGCCGCAGTGGAACAGATTTGTCAAAGTTTGCAAAGGGCGTAGACTTTAAGGGTGGAAAAGATTTTACCCTCGGCTCTGGCGCAGACGTTAAAAAATATATTGAAGGTTTGTTGAAGTAGAAAAAAACAGGAGTAAAATAATGACAAAAACCCAGCGCTTAAGAATGACTATTGACATTACTATGACCATCCTCTCCATCATCCTCATGGGCGGAAACTATTTGTTCCCAGCCGATATTGTACACGAAATCTTAGGCGTGGGGCTTTTTCTTCTGTGGGCGGTCCACATTATTTTGAACCGCCGCTGGTACAGTGCAATCTTCCGCGGAAAATACAATCCCTACCGCCTAATGCAAACTGTCATCAACTGCTGTATTTTGATTTGCACACTTTTCCTTATGATAAGCGGAATCATACTTTCTAATCACATCTTCACTTTTTTGAATATTCAGGGAGGACTTGGTTTTGCCCGGATTGCGCATCTGCTTGCCAGTCACTGGTATTATCTTTTTATGTCCCTGCATATTGGGCTGCATGTTGGACGGCTCTTTCAGAATGTTACGGCAAAAATCATTCCGCGCATTCTTCTTGCCCTCGCCTGCATTTACGGCATTTACGCCTTCAGCACCCGCGGAGTCTGGAGATATCTTATTTTACAGCAACAGTTTTTCTTCTTTGATCTGGAACGAGGTTATATACTTTTTGCTCTGGACTATATTTCAATCATCATCTTATTTGCGACAATTTCACATCTGGTAGCAAGAAGATTAAAAAAAGCTCGATAAATCAGGAGGACTAAAATGGCAATTACAGTAAATCTTCGTTACACAGGAAAAAAAGGTGCGGCTCAAGCCTTTGCCCGCGAAATGATTTCCAGCGGAACCGTTGAAAAAATCAGAGCAGAGAAGGGGAATCTGCGCTACGAATATTATCTCCCCTTTGATGAAAGTGCTGTTAGTGATAACAAACAGACTGACGAGAATAATTCAAATTCCAGCGAAACCATCCTCTTAATCGACTCCTGGGAAAATCAGGAAGCAATTGATTTGCACCACGCCACCCCAATGATGAAAACAATTGCAGGGCTGCGTGAAAAGTATGACCTGCACATGACAATTGAACGTTTCGTTTCTGACGACAAAATACCAGAGCAGGACAAAGCTTTTTTAAGGAAGTAAATCTGTCAAATAAAATCAGGAAAATATAATCAGTGGAATAAGCATTTCATCTTCTGTAAGACTTCCGTGCATTCCAATAAAGGTTTCGTCCACTGTCATAATAGAAAGATTTCCTTTAGCAATTGCCAGATAGTTTCCAAGCATTGAGCGGAAGTTTGGATGAAGCTGACCGGTTCCAAAAAGTTTGCGCTTGATTACTTCTTCTACTGGAACCAAATCAAAGTCATCTCCAAAAGTTTTATTGAACTCCTGCACAAAAAAATCTTCCTTTTCGGGTTTTACAAAAAGATTTAAAACACGAGGCTCAAGTGAAGGTTCGCGTTCAAGACATTCGTACAGCTGGGGATAATCGCGAAGCCAGACCTGCTTGTTATCTATGTGACCGTGATCTGCTGTAACGATTATGAGAGAATCAGTGGGTTCTGAAGATGGTTTGGTAACTCGATTTGAGTTTTTTGTCTCTGTCTCGAGCTCCTCTGCAAGACTTGCAACCTGAGCTTCCAGAGCTAAAAGATTTTCCTTAACTTCTTTTGAACCGCAGCCGTAATGGTGCAAGTTTCCATCCGGCTGATTCCAGTAGGCGTAGATGTACTTCTGTCCCGGCTTTGCACAATCTGCACGAACACAATCGCAAAGTTTTTCAAAAGAATCAATTTCCCGGTTTATAAAAGGCGCTTCCAGATAAGCTTGTCCGCCATGACTTTTAATTCGGTTTATCACATTTTCATAAGGAGTTGTTGTCCAGGCAAGGTTGTAATCTGCTGCTGGATTTTGAGTTCCCTGTTCAACGTTTAAAAATACAGTTACGTTTTTATCAACCTGAGGATAGTAACAATCCCAGCCAAGCCAGCTGTGTTCGCAAGGTTGTAAGCCAGACATAACAGATGTTGTTGCTGCAACAGTCGTAGATAAAAATGTAGAAGTATAGATTCCCGCAAGATGAGAACGAAAAGCTTCTTTTTCTGCAAGATGACGTTCCAGAATAACTTTGCCCATTCCGTCCAGCAAAAAGACAATGATGTTCTTGTAGTCCCGGGTAAGATAGCGGTCTAAAAGAGGCAGACTGTCTCCGCGCGGCTCTGCATTAAACTTTTTCAAAATTGAGTTTGGCAGATTTGCGATGCAGTTTTTGTAATCAGGTAAAACTATTTCAGCTCTTTTCATATACTTTCATATTTATTCATTTTTCATTTTTATCATTTTGCGAAGCCCATTAAGGCCCGTAAACTCATTCCAGATTTTCTTTCCTTCAAAAGTGATTGCGCTGGAAAGTCCCACGTGCCACATTTGATGGCGGAACTGGCCAAGAATCAATTCGAGCCGCGTATACTCGCAGGCTTCGGGTTTTTGCAAAAGCTCCTGAGTTGTAAGTTCCTCAAAATATTTTTCAATTTTATTTTTTATAAAATCAAAATAGGCCAGCAGCTTTTCCCGCGGGATAACAATTGAAGTATCCGCTACATAGCCTTCGCGCTCAGTTGAAATTACACTGAGATTTTCCGGGATGCCAAAAAGTTTTTCGCCTTCATAAACATAGGTAACCGGATTTATAAAAAATCTGTCCATGGAATGAAGGTTGTGAAAAATGTATCTGGAGCCATTAACGCCGTCAAAAATCCCTTCCAGATCTGCAACCTCAATCTGCTCCCGCATGTTAATAAAATTAATTTCTGTTTGATTTTTGATTTGTCTGATTATTTCGTCCATTTTATTCGCCTACAAAACATTCTGCAAATCCAACGGTAAAGGGCAGATGCTCATATTTTACTGTACCTCTAGGTTCAAATCCATTTTTAAAATACCATTCTTTTAATTCTTTGTATTCATCAATAAAATCAAGAAAAAGTATTTTTCCGCCAAGCTCGCGCACTTTGTCTTTGGCAAAATCCAAAAGCTTTTTGCCATAACCTTGTTTTCGCAGCTGAGGTTTTACACAAAGATTATGAAGAACATAAGTGTCTTTTTTATCCGGCTCCTTGCTGAGAGAAAAATATCCAAGCAGTTCCATGTTGCCATTTTGATTTTCCTCAAAAAGTCCGTACATCAAAAAGCCCCAGTTCCAGAAATTTTCTAGCTTTTCCAAAGGCATAAAAGCATTATGACCCGGAGCGTTTTCTTTTGTAAAACCAAACTTATCTGCAACTGTAGAAAAACACAAGTGAATAAAATCAAGGCAGAGGGGGAGTTCATCTTTCTTTATTTGTCTAATCATTTTTAACCTCGCTTTCTCAAAATCCATATAAGATTGCTTCTGTATTTTGCGGCTGAGTTGGGGTCACTTAAGTCTTCCTTGTCGCCCTTGTAGCCGCGGTAAATATCTACAACTTCAAAGCCACAAAGCTCTGCAAGCAGAAACATTTCCCAGCGATAGGTCTGACGCATTGTAAGAGGTCGTACCCGCTCGCCGATTATTTTGCCGGCTTCATCATAAGTTTCAAACTTCCAGTTGCCGCTCATAATCTGCGTCCAGGGATTATAGGAAATTGCATTGTAGATTTTTTCACGATGTCCGTCGCTGTTCACATATTCCAGGCGGAAAGAGTAATCATCGGGTTTTGTAGAAATCTGCTGGGCCTGAACCGGCGGCCATGGGTCAAAGGTGTTGAGGGTGAGAATGCCTCCAGGTACAAGATGGCGGTTGAAGTTTTCCAGAGCTGCACGTTGAGATTTTTGATCAGGTAAATGCATAAAGCCGCTTCGGGCAATGATTATAAGTGAATACTTTCTGCCGGCATCAAAGCTAGTCATGTTGCCTTGGAAAATACGAAGCCTGAGATTTTGGGCATCCGCCTTTTCTGAACAGACGCGGCACATCTCCTTAGACAAATCAGTGCCATCAGCTGTCACTCCATGCTGGGCAAGATAAAGCAGTACGGCTCCGGTTCCGCAGGCAACATCAATCACTCCATCCTTTCCATATTTTTTTGCCAGCTCAAGATAAAAGTTTTGAAAGCCTTCGTGAGCATCAAAGTCGCTGTACATAACTTCAAGATACCTGTCGTAATTTTCGGCGACATCACTGTAATCGTGCAAATCCATACAATCCTCCTTTTTATTGAGAGGGGGAAGTCTCCCCCTCGTTCCCAAGCAAGTCGCTTTGCTTTGTTGCTTGTCCACTACCCCTTCTAACGGGGGACACCCCCGTAACGCCCCCGTCAGACACAAAAAAAAAGACCACCTACCCAAAAGGATAAGTGGTCTTGATTTTCCAAACTAAAATGTTCAATCTTTTACACTTTGCATCCCGGGCACAAATAACTCTTACCACCTGTAATTTTGGTGGATTTGGTGAGAGTATTAATTGTGCGGGTCACAAAATTGAACTTCATAAGTTGAAACATACAGGAATATTTGAATAAGGTCAAGTAAGAAAAAAATCAAGCCTGAGTGCAATGACTTTATGCAAGAAACTCCCTGGCGATTTTTTCAATGACTTTTGTACTTAGCGGCTGGGTAGAGCTTTCGGTTGAGATAATAAGATTCCGGCCAGGGAAAATGCCGTTGTGAGCATAAAGTTTAAGTTTTGCAACTGCCTTCTCTGCATAATCTTGGGCATCCATCATTCCAAAATGTTCCCAATAAAACTCCTGTCGTGTTTTTAGATTCAGGCAGCAAAAATCGGGATGAAGTTTTATGCGGCGTCCATCTTCTGTTTTAAGCTCCAGTGGAAACTCATAACGATAAGGAATAGACATGCGGAAAAGTGTGTCGGCAATGATATTTTCAGACTTGGAGCGAACAAAGTCTCCGCGGGCTGTGGCATATTTTAGGGAATCTTCTGCAAAGGACTTTTTCTCATAAGAAAGACTGAGCCACTGTGCAGCAAAAGTTTCATCTGGTAAATGAACAGGCTTTATGAGCTTTTGCCGCAGATTTGTATGCTTTGAAAAAATCTTTTCTACAATTTTGCTTCGAAGCTGTAGTTGTTCATATTGGTGCAGTGTGTGATTCAAAAGTTTTAGTTCCCGGTTTGCTGCTTCCAGAACTTTTTTGTCATACTCCTTTTGGGCAAGCTGCTGAGCAAGCTTTTTGTTTTTGGAAAGAATATAGTGTCCCCCAGTTTTTTCTGCAGTGCTTTTCTGGTAATACTGCACCGCGCCATTACTTTTAGAAATGCGGAGGTTACCTACCGGCGCAGCTTTCAAGGCCTTTTCTTTTATGGCAAGAAGATTTGAAAGCTCAAAAATGCGCATTTTGAGAACTGGAATAATTCTTTGTTCAGAAATTAATTCTTTTTCGATATTCTTCATGGATTAAGTATATGTATAAAACTGAAAAAAGACAAGAAAATAATAGCTAAATATGAAAAATATAGCTAACTTACAAACTTTTTGGCATAAAAGTTGTTTTTAGTCCGTAGTGAAACAGGGAAAAGACTTTCTGGCAAAGGGGATTCTTCATAATGTTACGGACTAAAATGTCATTTACTGCGATTTAGTCCGTAACAAAATAAAAAAAACTGCCAGATAAAGGAAAATCTCAACAACACTACGGACTTTTCTGCATGTATATTGTGTTTAGTCCGTAGTTGCCATGGCAAACAGGTGACATAAAAGTAAAATCCACTCATATACTACGGACTAAAAGTCTATTTAATGATATTAAGTCCGTAGTATTCAGGGCAAACAGGTGTTGTAAAAGTTAAAATCACCCACAGACTACGGACTATTTTTCTAAAATTACTAATTTAGTCCGCAAAATTAGTAAAAAGAAGCTCCCAGTGCGTTGTACATTCGTTTACAGTGGAGAGCAGGGCGTTGCGGGGTGGCGATTGAGCCCCGCAGAGGGGGTAGCGGACAAGAAATAAAGCGGAATGAATCGGCTCTGCTTGCAGGGACGATTCATGGAGCGACTTGCTTGGGAGCGAGGGGGAGACTTCCCCCTTCTGAACTTTACAAAATCCTTCCTTCTTTTTCTGGAAAAGCACTAAATTAAGAAAAGATTCTGCGTATTTGTGATTACCAGAGTTCACCTTTGCAAGATTGGCGTAAAGTCTAGGCAGAACGTTGGTTTCCTTATAAGTTATGACTTTCCCTTCTATGTAGCGACTTCGAAATTAGCAGGTGACAGCCTTACAGAAAATATCATTAAAAGGAATGATAAATGGTGCAGAGCACGCTGCTGTTGGCTCGTGACTTTTAGATTTTATTACTCGGAGTGATTGCTTTTTTTTCTCATAAAAGTTTCTCCTTCAATTTGCATTAAGCCTATTAACCGAGGAAAAAGTTCAGCCTTATGAAGCTTGACCTTTGTCTGTTCGCGATATTCTGAAATGTGAAATTATGAAAATATAATTTTGTGCGTTTGATATTTGAATAAAAATCTATAAGAGACACGAACCTCCGTTTACGTTATAATCATATTATGTTCCGACCAATGCGAAGATTCAAACAGCAGATTACAGATGCTGAATGCAAAGAGATTTTGAAAAATGAAAAACGCGGAGTTCTTTCACTTCTCGGCGACGACGGCTACCCTTACGGGCTTCCTCTTTCTCACCTTTACAGCGAAGAAGATAACAAGATTTATTTTCACTGTGCAAAAGAGGGGCACAAAATTGATGCCATCAAATATTACGACAAGGCAAGCTTCTGTGTTTACGATTCAGGTTACCGCAAGGAAGGGGAGTGGGCTTTGAACATCAACAGCGTAATCGTCTTTGGAAAAATCCGACTTGTGACAGACCCGGAGCTGACCCGCAAAATCTGCACAAAGCTTGTACAGAAGTTTACAGACGACCAGGCATATCTTGAAAAAGAACTTACAAATGCCCTGCCGCGTGTTCAGTGCCTTGAACTGGAAATTGAGCACATGACTGGAAAACTGGTGAATGAGTCGTAAAAAAACTTATACGCTTTTCTGTTCCAGAATAATGTCTTCAACAACATCTACAGCAGCAACCACCATTTTTGGGCAGAAGTCTGTGAACAGTTTATTATCGCGGCAATATTGAACGCCTTCTGCTGTAGACACATCGCAGCCTAGTAAATCATTACAGATATAAGAGCCGCATTTTTCTTTGAAGCGATCCATCATTAAATCATTTACTTTGTTTGAGACCTGACGGCCTTCTGTGTCACCGGCAGACTTCTGACCATACAATAATCCTAATACCATCAGGGCTCCGGTCACTGCGCCACACACCTGGCCCTTACGCATACCGCTGCCAAAACAACTGCCAAGCTTAAAAGCCTCTTCTTCTGTAATTCCACACTCTTTGGCAAAAGCCGCTAGAACAGCCTGAGAACAATGCAATTTCTGCGAAAAATAATTTACTGCTTTTTCTTTGTGAGTCATTTTCTATCCCAAATACTTTTTAACGTCTGCCACACTTAAGACTTTTCCAGCCGAAACAATCTTATCGTTCACTGCGAGGGCAGGCAGCCCCATAACTCCTGTCTCCATAATTTTCTGCATGTCTGTAATGTATTGAACGTCAGCCGCAATATTCATTTCGGCAAGCGCATCAATCACATTCTGATGTAAAGTCTGGCAACCTTTGCAGCCGCTGCCATAAACTTTAATTGTAAGATTTTCCATTAAATCCTCCTTAACGATTTATAAAAACAATGCCTGAAAAGCATTAAAAAAATATCCCACAAGAATTATTCCGGCTACACAGATTGAAACAAAAGTTACCAGCAGCTTTGTTTTTATCGCCTTTTTAAGCATAATCAGCGAAGGCAAACTCAAAGTCGTTACTGCCATCATAAAGCTCAAAACCACTCCCAAAAGTGCACCCTTCATTAAGAGGCTTTCAGAAATTGAAATACAGCCAAAAATATCTGCATACATGGGAATGCCCGCAAAAACTGCAAG
>JAEEGK010008128.1_pt1 | contig 24826 bp, 20 predicted proteins | sample 8958771 | NCBI WGS metagenome assembly JAEEGK01 (sample SAMN16246547, study PRJNA631951) | gut metagenome | biome: gut microbiome; feature: rumen; material: SC-attached | host: Bos | place: Iran: Karaj | collected 2018-10
CGCTTTGAGTTCATCCGATGATTTTGGGAATGATTTTATTTTCGTTGGTTATGGTGATGTTAATTCTCGTTACCAAGGTGTCACAGCAGAAGAATTACTAAATAATCTTAGAGAAGATGACCAAAAAAAAGGAGTGGAAGCCAATGAAAATTTCTTATAAAGATCTTTCAACTACGCAACAAGCCGTAGCATTATCATGGGCATGGGAAAGAGGTGAATGCCAGTCTAATGCTGGTTTTCTGGAAAGGAGGGCTGAGGAATTTTTATCAAATCCTGACTTTCAAGAAAATTTCTTTTATTCAAAGAATCCAGAAGCTGGTTCTTTTGAAGAATTTAACTCATCTCAGAACTACCTGATCGATGACTACATTTCAAAAAACTTCTCAGAATATTTCAAATTTGTTTTCGGCTTAGGCGATGGAGAGATTTATATCATCAATTTTTCTCTTCCTTCATCTTACGTTGGTGATCATCAAGAAAGGTATCAGGATCTTTGTTGTAAAGCTTTTGAAGCTGAATCTCCTACAGCCGCTTATGATGTAGTAGATAAATTGCAGGAACAGTGCGAACAAGATGCTGAAGATGGGGAGCTTTGGCCTTCCGATACCAGTTTGTATGGTTGCTGTTACAAACTTGATGATAATGATGAAATGATTCCGCTTCGAGATTTAATTTAATTCCTGGAGGAAAATATGAGTGTAATTTTTGTGAAAGATGCAAAAAATTTTTTTGATATGTGTGAAATCAATGGTATCACCGTTGAAGCTGATATTTGTGAAGCTAAATGTGGAGAAGTCTGTGTAACACATGATAATCTGGCTGATGTAATTCAAGAACTGGAAAACTACGCAGAAATGGACAAAAAGGAAGGTTGGGAAGATGACGAGTACGATCTTAACCTACGTGCATTAAGTCTTGGTGAAGACGGTAATACCTATGAATTCATTCCCGATGAATATCATTTTTTGACCACAAAAGAAATGCTGGAGAAACTATCACCAATTCATGTTCTTTTGTCCTCAATGAATAAATTAAATTTAAATCTTTCTGCTGATGCATATTCTCTGATTAACCAAGTATTTAATGAAACCAAAGAAGCCAATTATTATGACTCGATTCGTGATTTCCTCACACAAGCTAAAGAAGCTTTGGAAGACGGTGAGTATCTTGCATATCTCGGCTCTGATGAAGATACTGTCGATGAAGTGTATTCTGTTATTGTTGAGATGATTGATAGTATCTTTTATTCATATCCTATTTTGTACGAATCAGGAGATCTAGTACCAGATGCCTATTTGAATGGCTTGCGTAACCACGAAGACAGTATAGGTTATCAAGAACCTCACTTAAGTTCTATCCTTGAATATCGAGAAAAAAAAGGCTTTCCAGAACTAGAAAAATCAAGAACATATTTCATTCAAGAGAATGAATGTCTCAGCTATGAAAACATTGATCTTGAAGGTAAAAGAGAAATAGTTTTTGAATTTACTCAAAATTAGTGAGATTAACATGTCAATGAATTACATTATAAGCAATGATGAGCTCCAGCAGATTGTCGCTGAAATAGCAGTCAAGCATCACATAGCTATTCAAGACAACGATCCTCTGCTGGTTGAAATTACCGTCCAGAACTATCTCTTATCTAAGTTCAAGAAAGCTCTGGAGGAGCATGCGGTAACAATTGATGAACAAACTGATGTCTACATTGAACAGTTAAAGTCCGGTATTACAGCAACGCAAGAAGCTCTTGAAAATGCCAGACTTACCGCAGAAAAAGACCTGATTAAAAACGCTAACTCAATCATTAACGGAGCAACAGGCCACTTTTCAGACATTGTTAAATCAGAGATTAAAAATATAGATATTCCTAGAGATAATACGCTTAGATACAGTATCTGGTGTTTAGTAATACTAGCTATTGCTAATATGTTTCTGACATTGTTTCTAGTTTGTAAATTATTTCTAATGTAAAGAAAGCAGCCATATTCAAAATAGAATATGGCTGTTCTTTATAGAATTTTAATTTTTAAAATTCTATGTTGAGGTGATGACCAACAACACAAAAGTATTTAGCTAAGGTTTCAAATTTTGTGACCTTTCTTAATTTCATATCCTGATTGAATTTCTGGGAAGATCCTCCTTCCACATTTTTATAGATATCCACGGCACGGTATCGCTCACTAATCATAATGTTGTGTAATGCGATTTTTAGAGCTATATGTAAAGGAATGGAAATAATTATTTCTCCATCTTCTAAAGCTCGTGCCTTGGGAAAAATCATCTTCTTTTCAAAGAAATACTCTGCTGTATCAATTATTGCTGATACAGCCATTGCTTCTGCTTCTTTAATGGTAGTACCACTTGTATTAATTGTTTCTGTTAATTCTTTGCAAGAACCATCATTAAATATAGTTACTGAAACGCCATCTGATTCTTGAACAAATCTACATGGCCAGTCCATATATGATTTAATATTCATAATACATCCTTAAAAAATACAGGGAACTTAACTTCAGAAAACCAGCCCTTATTCATAGGGCTGGAAAAATTCTAATTCCGTGCCTTATTTAAGATATCATTCAAAGTACCTTGAGGAACTTCTCTGTTATCATGTCTAGGAACAACGATTAACGTATTCTTTTGACTTCTCCAAAAATCATGTTTTTTACCATGCTTTTCAAAGGTAGCACCATTTTGAATTAGTAACTTTTTTAACTCTGAATATTTCATAAAATACCCTTTTTAGTTACTTAGTTAAGTTCCCTTAACTGCAATATATTATAACATATTTATTTGATATTACAAATAATAATATTTGCAAATTTAAATCATAATATATGGATACAAATATTTAGAGAAACATAATAACAATAAGCTACTCAGCCTCTTATAACCTAAATTCAATTCCCATAAACCAAATTCTTTGATACACTGTCGATGTTACTATTTTCCAAATTAACTGCATGACAATGTGGCACTTTTCCTAGTTTATTCAATCGAACTTAGCATTTCTTTCTCTTCAAGCTTTCCGAGGTAATTCATGTTACAAGTTATCACATCAAACGTACCGTATGAGCTTGATTGGATTGAAGGTAAAATAGATTACCTCAATATAAAAATTCCTGCTTTGTCAGAGAAAAACTTAAAATATATAGAATCAGGTATTCAAGACTCTAACTATAATAGTTCTTCCAATTGTGAGTGCGGTAAAAGATACCTTGATGCTCTGCGTAAAGGTAAAAGCTTCAGCCAAAAACCTGATGATGACAGATATATCGGTTCACCTTGTTTCTGGTTCAACGCCATGAAAACCAATGAGAACATTTGCGGTGAGAAGGTTGGTTTTGATGTTTATTTGAAAGGTGCTCTGCATTGTATCAACATAGCAACTTTTAACGGTTGCTCCAGAGAATCAATAAATAAGGTCGCTGAGGAACTGTACAAAAAATGCAATTCAGTGAAGTGCTTACGGAACATGCTCACAAAACCTTTTTCCTCAAAAGACACTGAACATATAATCGCCATTATTGCAAAAAGTTACGATGTGCTAAAAGACAAGAACAAATTATCTCTGGCTAGTAAATTCTGCTCCTTGGCATCTGAATTTCTGTTTGATAAAGTAAAACCTTTCTATCCTCGTTACGATAATATTGTTGCTGAATGTCTCGGCTACTACATTTCGTTCTATCTGCCCAAAAACTGCTACAAAGGGAAATATCCTAAGCAGGTAAAGAACAATTTTAAAGTGGAAATAAACTTAAGATCTGGAACTGCCTACACAGAATACCTTAAAATATATGAAGCATACTCATGGTTTATCAGGAAGATTTTAAGTAAAATATCTAAAGCTTCTGATAAAACACAGAAGATATATTTCACGGCATCTCAATTCACTCACTTGATTAAGTATGCTGATAAATTTAAAAAAATCTGAAATTTTTCCACGAAAATGGATCACTTTTCATCGCTGATTCTCTGAATCTGTTCCTGCAAATCCTTCTTCACAATCTCTCTCATAACTGCAACACCATCTATGTCATCATCCAGACAACGAAGCAAAAAATCAGAATAATATAGCTGTAACTCATAACGCTTTACATAATAGTCATTTCGGCAATACTTTTTCTGGACTGTATTTTTAGTTTCGTGTCCTAAGGCTGTTTCTTTTGCTCCAAAACTAATTGATTGAGTTTGAGGAATCAACTCAACAATTGTCCTAAACAGGCTCCTAGTTCCATGTATATCCATGTTATTGGAAAAATTTTTTGTAACGTAGCGTAAACAATCGTAAAATTTATAGTACTGTTGCTTTTTGAACTGTTGCTGAACCTGTCGAATTAAGAATACCGCTAAATCAGTCAATACTAAACGGTAGTTCGGTTTCATACCTTTCCGAGTCATTTTTGTCTCAATAATAATGTACTTATTTTCTTCATCAGTTAAGCTGCAAAACATGATAACTCTGAATGTTTCCTTAACTCTGGTAGCCAGAATCATATGTAAGAGAGTTAATGGCAAAAGATTGATTCTTCGATATTCTTTTATCTTTTTAAATGCTGAAAAAAATTCTGTTACTTCTCTTTCGGCGTCACTCAAAAAAATCCAATTCTCACAATCTAAAGCCTTTCTGGCTGTTTGTGTGATTTTGTTTTGTTTGAGCTTCGCAAAAGGATTTTCATAAATAAAACCTTTTTTACAAGCAAAATTAAAAAAAATGCTCATCACAGAAACGTAATAGTTTTTAGTGTTGACTGATAAGTGGTCAAGCTTTATCCGATCTACATTGATGTCAGATAAACTTAAATTTCTATAGTCACGTCCAAAAATACATCTAAAACATGAATCATATACATCCCTGGACTTCTCCTTAACATTATTAGTTTTAATATAAAGATCAAAAAGCTCTCCAACTTTTATGTCTGAAACAGAAAGATTTTTCATACCCATTCTGCTCAGAATGGCGAGCAATTGCTTAAAATCTTCAGAAAATCTGCCTGATACTTCATTCTTTTCAGAATCAGTTTCTATCGTACACTTAAAAGAGAGCTCAAATTTCAATCTAAACACCTCATAATTTACATTGATAAAACCTCATATTGAATATATAATAAAAAAACCTCCAGCATTGCTAGAGGTTTTAAGTTTTTGAATTTGTTTTTATAAGAGCGGATATTTTACGAGAATATCTGCTTCTTTTTTTTCTAGCAACTTCTCCCTAATTTCATAAAATTTCTTTGACCACCTCTTCCTGAACATTCCTTGTTTTCTCGCATCAATTAACCAGAACATCACTTTTGCATAATATAGTTTTGGAGGAACCTTCCTAAGGATTAGTTCATCAATGAACTCTTCTAAATCCTCAAACACGCTGGAATCTCCAGCAACCAGATTAACTAATTTCATCGCTCGTTTTATCTTTTCATTTTCTCCTCTGCTCGTATCTTCAAAAATTTCCCTTACTACACCTAAAAATCCTGAACCTATAACACCCGAAAGCTGAAACACATCTTTCCTCACCAAAAACAAATATAACGGCTTCTTCCTTTCTCTGTTCCTCAAGATTTCACAAAACTCATTAGCCTTTGTCTTAATAACATCATAAAACTTACTTTTCTGATACAGAACAAATCCTGAAGGTGGCTCAATCACACTATATTCCAAGAATAACTTGCAAGCCTTAGTTCCCAAGTAACACCGACTGGCCATATCCATATTCGGCTCTACATATGTAGCTAAATTGAGCTTTTTCTTAAGACTTCTCGAAGAAAGTGTTCCTGAAGGATCAACCTTAACTAATTTCTGAACTGTCTTTACATCAAGTCCAAGTAATTGAGAAATCTTTCGTCCTGAAAATCCTTGCCGTGTAAGTTGTTGGACTTCTTGTCTAACTGAATCACTCAGCATTATTCCTCCTTGTTGCATAAATTAAAGAATGAGATAAACGACCACGGAAAACCACATCAAACTCTATATCCAGAGATTTTTTTTTGGAAAATCTGAAATCGTAATGATTGATGATGTCACCATATTTAAGCAGCTCAACTATGCTGACCATTTCCTTTCGGCTCATAACATAGTCATCCATGAGCTGGCTAAGTGCTGGCAGAGAATAAATGTCAGCAACCAGATATGAAGCAGAAAGCAACTGCATCCAAACAGGTATGCTTTCACTTGAATCTTCAAATAGGGAATTACGATTGATAACTTTATCAACCAGTAATGAATAATTCTTAAATAACCTTTCTTCTTTCAACTCAATTCCAACATGAACTAAGGAATCCATAATGACGGATGTCAGCATTTCATCATGTGAAGGTGCAAAATAGATCATGAAACTGTTGTTGTTCACTGGGATCTGATCCGCCATAAACAGGTCATAATCCTTCAGGTCGATGTAGAAATTGTTCTCGACCTTGCCAACATAGAACTTACCAGACTCGGCATATGACAATCCGTTGTCTCTAATTGAGAGTTTTTTTGAAAGAAGCTTGAGAGATACATCAGTAAGCTTGATGTCTTTGTGCTGACAGCACTTCTCAAACAATGAGCCTGCGTGATATCTAGCTTGAATTTTATCGTGAATCTCTTGTAATATAGTCATATCAAACTCCGAATGACCACACAACTCATTAGATAACGAGGTGGTGGGCGTGCCCCTTCTTTTGGCGTTTCTAAACCAAAGACGCAGGAAACCTTCCCAAAAAACCCCCACTAAATCACAAAAAAGTGCCCTTTTTCTTAAAAAATTCTTAAAAAGTGATCCATTTTCGTGGAAAAATTTTTTGATTAAATTTTAGTCATTTATGACTAGCCGATAAAAAATTTTCCGAATGAAACACTTATTAAGTTAAGGCACTATTTTTAATAGTGGTGGAATTCTAGGAAGGTATCCTTAGCAAGACTATCAGTGAGAGTTAGTTATCTCTCCCCCCTACGGCACGCTCTTGCACAGAATTCAAAATGACATTTTCACTAACCAAACCTCTCTTAAAAATCATCAAATTCAGTTATTTATGCAAACACTGTATTCATTATATACCATTCCGTTTTATCAATAGGCCAAAGATAAAGTTATTAATACTTATGTTCAATATTTTTTCGGTATAAGTATAAAACTTAAGCTCTTATTAATAGATATTTATAATCAAGCTGAAGTTTAAATCCTTCTCCGGCAAATCTCTTAAAATATCCTGGTACAGAGAATCTGCTGTTTTCTTATTTTGCAGTAGAAAAATCCCCCACGGAGATACTGTATCCGGACATCATTATTGCACATACCGGCAGACCGATAACACACATCACTACGGAAACGGTGTTATCAAGCAGGGCTCCGGTGGCTCCACTGACGTTGGAATTATGGGAACTGCGGTATTCACGTAAACATTTGAGTTCTTTATTCCATACGCGCTTGGTTTCATTATCAAGTCTGTTGGCACGGAACAGAATGAGTTTTATCTTATCGCAAGGATCTGCCTCAGCGGAATAGTCATTTCTCTTGAAGTCGGCAATACTTACAACATTACTTCCGGAAACAAAGTAATCCATGTTTATGACATTTTCAACATTAAGAACCGGTAGTCTCTGCAGACTTCTGGTTTCCGCAAACATCTTGTGCATATTTTTAACATTAGCAGTATTAAAAGCGGGGATCTCTTTTATATTACTGCTCTCAAACATGGATGACATATCTTCAACCGAAGAGGTATCATATTCAGGAACTCCGTACTTCAAACGGCTGTTACGGAACATCTCCTTCATATTGATAACACTGCGGGTATCCATTTCCGGTAAACGGACATTGACACCGCTTGATTCAAACATGTCCTCCATATCAGTAACTGCTGAGGTATCTGTAAAACTGATATTTCCGTCAATATAAGTTCTCTTAAACATGCTTCTCATGTTAACGACCTTACCGGTATCAAGCGTCGGGATATCAGTATTGATGTCCGACCGGATAAACATACTGTTCATATTGGTTGCATCAGAGGTGTCAATCTGAGGCATGGTATTAATTACCGTATCCCTGAACATTTCCGTAAAGTCTGTCACTCCGTCTGTGTCGATAACATAATCACTGTTATTAAATTCTGCCTCGCTGAAAATATCCTGATATTTCTTTCCGGCGATGGAAAAACTGAATAACGGGGCATTTATTCTACTGCTTCTGAACATTTCAGAAACATCTGTAACCAGAGATGTATTCAGCTTTGGCAGTTCTCTATTAATAATACTGTTGCGAAACATTCCCTTCATCGTAGTGACATTATTTGTGCGGAAAACAGGCAGACCGGTATCAATCACAGCTCCGGCAAACATGTATGACATATCGGTGATATTCCTGGTATCGAGTTTAGCCATTCCCGTGATTTTACAGCCGGCAAAAAGCCCAGCAGCCGAGTTGACTTTAGGACCGAACTCTATATCAAAACCGAACTCCGAGGTAACAGCACAGATTCTGGAAAAAGGACTTCTCAGAGGATCATTAAATGATGAAACATCATCCTTTCTATTTCCGTCTAAAAGAGCCGGCTCGTAGAGAGGAGCATAATTGATGGTCAGTTTTTTAATATGGTTAAGTCTCACTGCCTCCAGCACATCCAGATTAACATCATGAAGGGTATTTATAATAATATTACCGCTCAGTCTGTTCAGGATCCCCTGCTGTTCTGCATTTCTCAGCAGCTGAGCCACACACTCCATGTCGGCACACTGTTCTATGCCTGTTACTCTGGCGCTGTCCGGACTGACATTATCAGAAACAGCTTCTTTTTCCACGATAGCAAAAGTTTCAGTCAGCTGCTGACCTTCTGTTTTTTGTTTCTGTACAGCGACACTACTGCTGCTGTCATTTACATCATAAGCAAAACTTTTAGGACGCTCTCCATGAGAAAAGGAACATGAACAGGCAAATAATGAAACCATAATGCCCATCACCAGACTGCGGTACCCTCCGCTTACTGAGTACGATGCTCCACAATGATTTCTAATAGACATTTATTACCTCCATGTAAATCATATCTGCCGGAACAGGATAACCCCCCGGGCAAGCATTGCTGTTGAGATTATACACACCTGCCGGATTCCATACTATCTGAACCGCAATATCTGAAAAATCTTGAACCTGTCTGTCATTTTGACCATAAGGAAACATAATAACACATTGACGGTCATGAGATAGAAAAAAAACTCACAATTAAAGACTCATAATTAAAAAAACATACATAAAAAAGAGCTGACAACCGGTTTAACATTTCATTAAACCGGTATCTTTCTGCCATAACAGCAGCCTGTAGAGTCCGGATTTTTCTCTTAATCTTTATCGGTTGATAAATCAGCAAACAGACTGCTGTTTCTAAAAATAGCCTCCAGATGATTAGGACTGAAACGCCACCCGTCCTCCGAACCCTCCAGAGCGTTAAAACACCATTCCGAACAGAAATAGCGGTTCTTTTTCTGTCTGAAACCTAGAACCACCCCCAAAGCGCCCCTTAAATCGTACTTTTTACCTTTAGTAACCTCATAATATGATTTTATTCTGTCTTCATCAGTACATTTAAGTTTATGCAGCACCCATTGTTCCGGATTATCAACGTTAATCTGCTTTACACGTACACCACCATCACGGGGGCTTGAACTGTAGCATTCATAGACAGTTGCAATCGAACCGTCATCACGGGAAACCTCTTTCTTTACTGCAAGTTCGACATGTGAGTATTCACCTTTAGTAAAAAGTCTGATGGCTCCATCTACCATTCTGTCATAAAAAGAAGGACCATTGCCTTTATAAAAAGCGAGATATATTTCAGCCATAATCATTTTCTCCTTTAATTCAGCCGATTATCTAAGGATCTTCAAAAGAAAGCAGTTTATAGTTCAGGTACTTACTGCATCAAAATATTATCTGTTTACATATTTTCTGGAAAAATGGTTGAAACAGGCATAGTTGATTCATGCGCGTATATTATATATACGATTTGTAATTAATAAAAAAATATCACCTGATCATTTATTTTTTACAGTATTACAATCACACTTTTATATTTCAGTAATGAATCGAAGGATAAATATAAGTGGTGTTTAAGGAACCGGCAGAAAGCTGACAGCAGCCCGTGACACTTCAATAATGTTCAAGAAATTAGAAGAAAAAAGTAAAAGATGAAATAAAGGATAAAAAAATGATAATGTGAAGACAAAAAAAGGAACCGCATAGCGGTTCCTCTTCAATTCACCTAATAAATCAGATTAGTGATTTATTACTTAACTAAACAGGTTTCAAGTGACCAGACCTGATCAACGTAGTCCTGAATAGAACGGTCTGAGTTAAACTTACCCATAGTGATTGAGTTAAGAATTGCAGACTTAGCCCAGCCCTTCTTATCAGAGTACATCTTTTCAATGCGGCTGTGAGCGTCAGAGTATGATCTGAAGTCAGCTAATGCAAGGAATGCATCACCGCCGTCGAGAAGAGCACGCTTGATTGATGAAAGTTCACCAGGGAAGCCAGGAGTGAAGTAATCACTGTCTAACCAGTCAAGAGCCTGCTTGATTTCTCTATCGTTGTTGTAGTAGTTCCAAGGATTGTAACCGCTAGCCTTGAGAGCCTTAACTTCATCTACAGACAGACCGAAGATTGCGTTGTTTTCAGCACCTGCTTCTTCAACGATTTCGATGTTTGCACCGTCCATAGTACCTAAAGTGATAGCACCGTTCATAGACAGCTTCAAGTTACCGGTACCTGAAGCTTCGTAACCAGCTGTAGAAATCTGCTGAGATACATCAGCTGCCGGAATTAACTTTTCAGCTAATGATACGCGGTAGTTAGGCATGAATACAACCTTGATCTTACCCTTGATACGCTGATCGTTGTTGATGCGTTCGCCAACCTTGTTGATAGCATAGATGATATCCTTTGCCATCTTGTAGCCAGGAGCAGCCTTTGAACCGAAGATGAATACGTGTGGAACCATCTTGATATCAGGATTTTCAAGAACACGACGGTATAAAGCAAGGATGTACAGGAGGTTTAACTGCTGACGCTTGTATTCGTGTAAACGCTTAATCTGAATATCGAATAATGCGTTTGGATCAACTTCGATACCGGTTTCAGCCTTGATTACAGCAGCAAGCTTAACCTTGTTGTTGTGCTTGATAGTCATGAACTTCTTCTGGAAATCTGCATTGTCTGCATACTTCTTGAGATCCTTTAACTTATCGAGCTTGGTTACCCATTCATCTGAACCTAAGGTTTCTGTGTAGAGCTTAGCGAGTTCTGGGTTACATGAAAGCATCCAGCGACGTGGAGTAACACCGTTGGTTACGTTGCAGAACTTGTCATTCCAAATCTGAGCATATTCAGGGAACAGGTCGTTCTTAACGAGTTCAGAGTGAACCTTAGCAACGCCGTTAACCTTATGAGAACCAACAACACAGAGGTTACCCATACGAACCTTACGTACTGCACCTTCTTCGATGAGAGACAGCTTAGCCTTAATGTTGTCATTACCTGGGAATACGCGTTCGCATTCACCTTCGAGGAAGCGACGGTTGATTTCATAGATAATTTCGAGATGACGTGGAAGTACTCTTTCGAAAATGTATACAGGCCACTTTTCCAGAGCTTCTGGAAGAAGAGTGTGGTTGGTGTATGAGAATACCTTATAGCAGATATTCCAAGCTTCATCCCAGCCTAAACCTTCTTCATCAATGAAGATTCTCATTAATTCAGGGATAGCAATTGTTGGATGAGTATCGTTCAGCTGAACGGCAATCTTTGCAGCGAATTCAGAGAAGTCGACAACACCATTCTTGGTATGAGCACGCTTGTAACGTCTTAAGATATCCTTTAATGAACATGCAGAGAAGAAGTACTGCTGAACTAAACGGAGAATCTTACCTTCTTCGGTTGAATCGTTAGGATAGAGAACCTTAGAAATGGTTTCTGCTCTAGCCTTTTCAGCCTGAGCATCGACATAACCGCCGGCATTGAATACGTCCCAGTCAAAAGATTCAGTAGCTCTTGATTCCCACAGACGTAAAATGTTTACGGTAGTACCGTTGTAACCAACTACCGGAATATCCCAAGGTACCCCCTTGATAATGCTTGCAGGGTGCCATACCTTCTTTATTGAACCGTCTTTTTCGTTGTAGATGGTTTCAACATAACCGGCAAGAGGAACTTCCTGAACAGATTCAGGACGGCAGATTTCCCATGGGTTACCGTATTCGCGCCATGAATCAGGACGTTCAATCTGATGACCGTCATGAATTTCCTGACGGAACAGACCGTTTTCGTAGTGAATACCGTAGCCTAATGCAGGAAGATTCAAAGTAGCAAGTGAATCGATAAAGCAGGCAGCAAGACGACCTAAACCGCCGTTACCGAGAGCCATATCCGGTTCTTCTTCACATAAATCAGTAAGATCAATGTTTAAATCCTTTAAAGCTGAAGAACAAACATTGAATAAATGAAGGTTGTGCAGGTTGTTTGCTGTTAAACGACCCATAAGGAACTCGGCAGATAAGTAATGCACTGCTCTGGTGTCATTCTTAAAGTGAGTCTGCTGAGTCTGAGTCAAACGTTCATATACAAGTTCATTTACAGCTGCGCAAGTAGCTTTCCACCATGACTGCTTGGTAGCCTTGTTTTCACTGGTACCCAGAGTTGAATGTAAATGGTGAAGAACCTTTTCCTTGAACTGTTCTTTTGTAATATTCAAAGAAGCTGAATCAAATGATGCTGATGATGCAGGAGCTGATTTATTCTGCTTGTTAGCAGCATTCTTTGCAGCGGCTGTTTTTTTGCTTTCTGACATAAATTACTATTCCTTTTCTACTCGAAATTAACCGAGTTTAAACTTTACTTTCACATGACACGCATTTTACATGCCCATCATACAAATGTAACCACATCTGAATATTATCAAAGCGGCATTATAGTTTCTTGATCTAAATCAATTTTTAGATAAATATGTGGTTTACCTATCAATTTTTTTACAAAAAAAATGTTTTCACACTCAAATTTAAAAATTCAACATTTTTATTGAATGCCAAACTTAGATATTTATGTGATATACATCACATTTAGTTTTCTTTCAATAGTATTTTTTACTCTATTACATCTTTTTTAGCAATTACCCAATAAAGAATTTGTTAGCCGTACTGTAAAAATAATTATAAGATGTTTTAAAAGATTAAATTTTTGTTATTTTTTTAGTGATAAGACCTGATATTAACCAGTAATATTCTTATCCTGATGCTGATACCGGCATAAGATTTATTATCAGAACGAAACCTGATGCTTCATGATAATAAAAAAGATACAGTCTGCTGAAACAGAACAGCCGCACTGTTCAGGAATAAGATCCACATTACCCGCTGTCACCAAAAATCATGTTTCTGATTCCTATTTCAGCTTCTCTACACTGACAGAGCATACTTTCTGGTAGAAGCATATACCATAGACATGAACTGATTTTATTGTTTTGTTTTCTATAAAACGGCCGGCATATTTTTTATCTATTATCTGCTCTACGGCCTTTTCAGCAATACTTACCCGGTCGTCCAGTTCCCCGGCCGCTATTTTCAACTCCAGGACAGCTATATCTGTTTTATCTTTTGAGAGCAGTATCATATCGGCATAGCCGTTTCCTGACTCCATATTTGACTGATGGTCCTCTATAAGGGAACCACCGCTTATCAGAAGTCCGTTCATGAATCCCTGATAGTAGTTCTCCTTTGGAGCTCTGGTGGAAAAGTCCCTAATGGACACATATTTGGCAAGAAGACCACTGAGACTATTTTCAACTAATTCCGCATCCCCCGTGAACAATCCTTTTATCAGATCATCGGTGCGGTTTTTTATAACGGTATTATTCTTATAGAAATTAAGAATCTTTGATTTAAAGCATTCTTTAATCTCTTCATTTGGAATATACAGTCTGTACTTGCCTTTTTCCGGACTTCTGTATTGCGGATTAAAGGTGAGATATCCGGTGTAGAGCAGCAGAGTCCAGAAATCATTTATATCATGATTTTTCAGATCTCCGTAGCATAGGGTTTCTCTTACCTCAGCTTCAATTGATTCCCCATCCATAAGACTCTGCATCTTTTTAATGTCTTCAGGTCCTATAAAGCCCATAAATTCTTCGATAATGTCGTTACCGCTGGTGTTTATCCAGTAGTTCCCGGCAGTAATTTCATTATTATTTCTGCCTGCTTTTTTATGGTTTTTATAACAGAAGTGCATCACATCCCATGGACAGAACATATGGATGTCTCCAAAATAATAACCGTCGTAATTTTTTTGTGCTGTTTCCTGCCAGGCTTCAAGACCGTAATAGGTAAGTACTGCTTCAGCTTCTTCTTCAGTAAAGCCTATCCCCTTAGATATATCATCGTCATCCCTGTCAATAACTGAACAGACTAAAAAATTATTAAGCCCCGTAAAAATACTTTCTTTGGCAGCTCTTAAACATCCGGTAAGTACGGCACGGTCGAGATCCTGATTGGTTTTGAGAGCATTTCCAAGAAACGGGCTGATTATGTCAATCATTTCCTTGTAGTAGTTATTCCGGGCAGATTTAGCAATGGGAACGTCATATTCATCTATCAGGAGAATCGGTTTAATTCCGTAATGCTTATGGAGAAACATTAACAGTTTGCTGAGTGAATCCTTTATTCTGTTTTTATTGGCGATATTGCGGATGAAACTGGCATCGGAGGCTATCTCATTAAAGAGTTTTTTTTCAGCATCATTAAGCTTTGGACTTTCAGCAAGGTAGCAGCTGAAGGAGTTGTACATATCAAAAACAATACTGCCTAACTGATCATAGGCTCCACAAAAATCAACACCATCCACCTGTTTAAGAGAGATAAAAACTACCGGAAACTTCCCCATGTATTTGTTGCGAAAATCCTTATATTCCTCATTCGTTAAGATTTCTGTATCCTTAAACCATTTTTCCTGTCTGGAGGTATCTCCGGGGTTTTCGGGATCAAGAGAAAGAAAGTCGTAGAAGGTTGACATGGTGAGAGTTTTACCAAAACGTCTCGGTCTCGTAATAAACATTACATCAACATCATTATCTTCAAAGATGGTTTTGATAAAAGGGGTTTTATCGACATAATAGTAATTTTTCTCAATAAGTTTGTGAAAAAGTTCTGTGCCAATGCCGATAGATTTCAACATTTTAATTCCCCTCTCAGAGCAAGTCTTGAATACATATATTCTTATTTGTGCCAGTCTATCTCATCCTATGACTATTTTAAGTGAGATGAGGTGAAACTTTAATAAATAACCAGATACAGGCAGTAGTAGGAAGAGGATTTACCATTGTTTTCATTTCAAGGATGTACGGACATAATTCAGACCGGATATTTAACTAAAAGTGACTATAAGTTCTGTTTTCTGATCTGTATAAAAAGCATATAAAATATAAAATCTTATCCATACAATTAGAGCTTTATAAAAAACAGCAGGGACTACCCGATAAGAGTAATCCCTGTATTTTATAAAGGTTTAAAGGTATTTCTATCCTTCAATAGCAGTCAGTTACACACCTGCTTTTGCTAAAGCGGCTGAAACGATCTCCTGAGCCTCCTTCTGGATCTGCTTTAAGTGTTCTTCACCCTTGAAGCTTTCCATGTAGATCTTGTAGATAGATTCTGTACCGCTTGGTCTTGCTGCAAACCAGCCGTTTTCAGTTACAACCTTGAGACCGCCGATGGCTGCACCGTTACCAGGAGCCGCAGTCAGCTTGGCGATAATAGGTTCACCGGCAAGAGTATCAGCTTCAACCATTGCAGGATCAAGCTTTGAAAGAACAGCCTTCTGCTCTGTTGAGGCAGGAGCATCAACACGGTTATATAACGGATCACCGTACTGAGCCTTGATTTCATTATATAAAGTCTGCGGATCCTTGCCGGTAACAGCCAGGATTTCAGCAGCCAGAAGACACATGATGATACCGTCCTTATCGGTAGTCCATACTTTACCATCCTTACGGAGGAAAGAGGCACCTGCTGATTCTTCACCGCCGAAACCGTAAGTGCCGGTATAGAGGCCGTCAACGAACCACTTGAATCCTACTGGAACTTCCTTAAGTTCTCTGCCGATACCTTTGACAACTCTGTCGATAATTGATGAAGAAACAAGAGTCTTACCTACAGCAGCATCCTTGCTCCAACCTTCACGGTGGGTAAAGAGATACTGAATGGCTACAGCGAGGTAATGGTTAGGGTTCATTAAACCGCTCTTGCAGACGATACCGTGTCTGTCATAGTCAGGATCGTTGGCAACGGCGATATCAAACTTGTCCTTGTGGCTGATAAGACTTGCCATGGCATACGGACTTGAACAGTCCATACGAATCTTACCGTCACGGTCAAGAGTCATAAAGCTGAATGTAGGATCAACCTTATAGTTAACTACTTCAATATCCAGACCGTAGGTGCTGGCAATTACGTCCCAGTAGTAAACACCTGAACCGCCTAACGGATCAACACCAATCTTGATACCGGCCTTCTTGATGGCGTCAATATCGATGATATTGATAAGATCATCTACATAAGGCTTTCTCATATCAACCTGCTGCACGTTGTCCATCTTTAATGCTTTCTGGAAATCAACACGCTTAACAGCCTTTAAACCGTCTTCAAGAATTTCATTGGCACGGTTTTCCACCCACTTGGTGATAGAAGTGTCAGCAGGACCGCCGTTGGTTGGGTTGTATTTGAAACCACCGTCAGTTGGAGGATTATGAGAAGGAGTAATAACGATACCGTCAGCAAGATCCTCCTTTCTGCCTTCATTGTAGGCAAGGATGCTGTGAGAAACTACAGGAGTCGGAGTATAACCGAAGTCCTTTTCCAGTCTTACCTGACAGCCGTTAGCAGCGAGAACTTCAACAGCAGTAATCAGGGCTGCTTCTGAAAGAGCATGAGTATCCATACCTACAAAGATTGGACCTGTAACCCCTTCCTTGTTACGGAATTCAACTATAGCCTGACTTATGGCTAAAATATGGGATTCTGTGAATGCGGAATTAAGTGAGCTACCACGATGACCGGAGGTGCCGAATGCTACTCTCTGTTCAGCTTTTGACATATCGGGCTTGTTGGCATAGTAAGAAGCCATTAAGCGAGGAATATTGGTTAGATCTTCTAATCTGGCTGGTTTGCCGGCATTTGGATTCAGAGCCATATCAAATCCTTAATAAATACAGAACTACAGTTAAAGAATTAAATTGATATTATTTAAACTTAAAAGCATGGTCCCGGAGCGGGGACTGACACTGTATGTCTTCACAGAGGATGAACAACATTAGTGCCACCATTAAGTTAAAACATTGTTTAAAAAGCGTAAGTTCTCCTTAAATTCCATAATTCAGAAAAAACTCTGAAAAACAGTTTCTGCTGGAAAAACTTTTTCTAATACGTGCAATATATCACACTTAACAGATAAATTAAAAATTTTTTCAGTTTTTAATGTGTTTTTGATTTTTTTTAACAAAATTGACGCTGTTTTTTTTACAAAACTTTAACTCATTGTTTATTTTTACGATGAAATAACCGTACGGAAAAATATTATGAAAGGATAACGCGCCGGGAAACCTGCAAAACAGGTCGCAGAAAAAAACAGGTATACCTGCTCAGAGATTACCTGTTTTTTTGATTTTTAATTATTTTTTGTTCCGGTTCTTTGAACCTTACTCTATATCACCTTTAGACTTATTCTCCCAGTACAGGGATTCACGTTCGTGGGCTGACTTCCTTTCGTCTGAAAGCTCAGTGACCGCACCTTCATCCTCTATGATAAAATCCTTGTTTTTCGGATATTTATGCGCCGCACATTCTTCAAAGCAGATCTGAGCAGCCACACTGATATGTTCGACTACATACACCAGATCATCCTCTAGTGAGGATCTGTCCTCATTTTCGGCAATTTCGGTTTCCATACGGCTGATGTCCACCAAATCATGAATTATTTCATTTAAATCCTTACTTAAATGATTAAGCTGCTTCTGGGTAATGGAAAGCCCCGGCATAAACTCGTACGCTATATCCCTGGCTGTCTGCATTCTTAACTCAAGAGATTCACTGTCCTTAGGGAACAGCACATTCAGAGACTCACCGCCAAGGAGCTCCTCTAGAATACCTTCGCCAAGTCCCTGCAGCACATGATAGAGTCCGTCATCAATAGATGTATCATCAAAAACAAACTCCTCAAGAACCTTTTTAAAGTTACCGCTTTTTGAAGAATTCTTCATGTCACCGCCACCGCAGATAAAACCGAGAATAAAGCCGTATACCTCACCCGGCTCCACAGGAACTCCGGCATCTACCAATACTTTCTGAAGAGAAGCATAATCATACTTCATCGGCATTTTAAAGCCTCCACTGTAATCATTTGTTGATGTTTTTGTACGGATATATTATGAGAAAACATTCGTACCGACTGCTTTGACAGGAGCATATCGTACCATAGAGAACCGGATGTGACACATAATTTTGATATTTTCTGCATATTTTTCCCGTGATGCGGATATAAGCAGCTGCTGCCGGATATCAGGCATAAAACAACAAAATCAGTGTCACATAGAAATTACATGACTTACGCAGAACCAGAACAGACCTGATCTATCCAGGCAGAATCATGCATAAGAAAGGACATTCAGCCTGCCGGGGTTCCGGCCGTTTTCCAAACGGCCGGAAAAAGAACGCGGAGGCTGATATACCGGATTAAACCGTTCAGACTATCCGATACAACGTTTTATCACGCTTTCAGGGGAAAGATCGCCTGTTTTCCATGAAAGACTGATCATCCCGCTTTCAAGATTAACCCCTACTGAAAGACTCTGTCCGTCCGCGTCAGCAGCGGCGTAGGCTCTCACCACCCCGGCTGAACGCATCCCGTCCAGAATGGTATCTGCCGAGGTCGAATCCAGTTCCATTCCGTTTTTAGATCCCTCATCTGATGACAGGTCATCAGCCATCACTGTGTTTTTCCATTTAAAAAGGGAGGCAATACGATAAAACTCTCCGATTATTTTTCTTCCGTCACTGCCGGGGTTCTCCACCTTGAATTCCACCAGATTAAAACTGCCTCTCGTCCGGGAACCTATTAAAGTTAATTCACTCATATAATCTCACCAATGTAATCAAACCATTCTTAAGACGGGATCTCCGGAAAACCTGGGGTTGCTCCGTGACCCGCCGTTAAACTCCGCTGCCCGGTGCCTTATTTTTTCTTTCCGGCTTTATCTTTTCTGTCTTCCGGTTTTTCCCAGATTACCTTCAGGGTAACATTAGGATATTCCATCGCAGCCATGGCCTGGTAGTCTTCATAAAGCTTTCTGGCATAATCACTGCATGTCTTGTTAAAGAGTATGGTAACAATAAACTGACCTTCAGGAGCACTCTTGAATTCCCCGAGATGATCGCCTATAGCCACCAGGGTGCTTGCAGGAGCGAAGTCACATTCGTCAACGGTAATCCGGTGATTCACATAACCCGGCATCTCCGGGGAGACTACAGTATCGTTATATACAATATTCTGCTCACCTGTATGCACCTGCTTTGATTTTTCATCAGTAATAAGGTCACCTTTATCACCTATCTCGATGGTAGCTCCGGCTACCTCCTTCTGGAAAACCCCGGCCTTACTGTCGACAGTATCACGGTGAACATTCACCACCTCTCCTGACTGAGCCTGATCGCCCGGGAAGGAATCACGGCTGACATCAGCCACTCTGATGACAAATGCCATGGAAACCAGCTCTTCAAGAAGCTTTTTATCCTTGAAAACAGCATCAGGATTAAATGTTACCAGCTCCTGACTCTCAACATTGTTAAGATCAGCCGCAAGCTTGATGCGTCTGGCTCCTTCCTGCCAGTTTTCCAGACTGTTAAGATTTTTTATACCTGAATTACTCTTAGAATGCGCTGCGGCAATCATAGCCATCATGTCTATTTCCACATCGCTGAAACCGAGCTCCTGGAAGAAGGCTCTTTTTTTCAGAATATTTATGCCGGAATTAAGAGAGTGATTCTTTCTGATATCGTTAAAATCGTATTTTTGGTTGTTCTGCTGACGCACTGTATATGAATCATCCCGGTTTTTTATTACCGAATACCCGTGACCGCTCATACCGGTGTCATGGTAGATGGCTGCCGCCTCTAGTACCCTTTTATGCTCAATATAGCCGAATCCGAGATAATCCGCATTGCCATTTTTTGAGGCATTACCGAGAACCATCTGATCACCGGCACCGTTCTTAAGTGCTGAATTTAGTGAATCAGCGACATTGACAGCCTTCTCCCTGACGAGTCTGGCGTGTCTTTCCTTATGATCCGTATATGCCCGGCCTTCGGTTCCCCTGGCAATGTCCCGTGCCCGGGAATTATATTCTTCTATTGAGGAGAATATCACCTCTCTCTCTTCAGGAGTCATCCAGTTCTGTACTGTCTGAGCCTTCGCACCGACCTGACCTACGGTCTGGGTCTTACCGTCAGAGCTACCGGAACGGACACATTTATCATTCTGGCAGTCAGGACCGGATCCGGCATAACTGCAGGAGGTTCCAAGAGCCAGCGATGCTGCAAGACAGCAGTATAACCATGAATATCTACGCAAAATCAACCCCTCAAACTAACTTACTCTGCACAGGGCTTAATACCCGTTGCAGTTACATATTGTTATTCGTCCGCCAAACCTGCAGAATACCGTTTCTCCGGGATTTTACCGGGGATTCAGTGCAGGTGCGGTAATATCAGAAAGTACACGACATCATGCTGTTCAGTATATTTTACAGGCGGGATTAGATACCCCTGCCGGGTCATGAACTTTTCTTAATGACACCTCCGGCACGTATGTCATCCGCATTATTGCCAAACTATCATACTTATGCCGGCTACTACAATCTTTAGAGTTCACTTTTGCATGACAGTTCCGTATTTACCGCTAAATCCCGTGTTAAATGTCGCCATAATCGTTATTCCGACATTTCCCGGAAAAATTTCCTCTTGTTTTTTTTCCGCAGCCTCCGGAGTCTGATAAAAAAAATTTATTGTTTCGTTTAGAATATTGCGAAACATCTCACAAAAAAGTATAATTACTTCGAAGCGTATACCGCCTGTTCTTTAACCCAACAATAGAGTCTAACAATATGCATCCAATGTTGAATATCGCAGTTCGTGCCGCACGCGCTGCCGGAAATGTTATTTCAATGAACTTTGAAGATCATCAGAATATCGCCTCTGAAGAAAAGGCTAAGAATGATCTGGTAACAAATATTGATCGTGAATGTGAAAAAACCATCAGAGATATTCTTTTAAAATCATATCCTGACCACTGCATCAAGGGTGAGGAATTCGGCACTGCCGGTAACAAGGATTCAGATCATGTATGGATTATAGACCCTATTGACGGTACCACCAATTTTGTTAAAGGCATCCCTCACGTTGCCGTATCTATCGGTCTCAGAGTCAAAGGTGTTACTACTGTAGCAGTTGTTTTTGACCCAATAAGAAACGAACTGTTCACTGCAGCCAAGGGTGACGGTGCCCAGCTCAACGGACGCCGTATCCGTGCCGCTCAGAACAAGACTCTTGACGGCACTATCATTGCCACCTCTTTCCCTCACCGCAATCGTGAATACCTTGTTTCATACAAGCAGATGCTGGCCAATGTATTCAACAAATGTGCTGATATCAGAAGAGCCGGCACAGCAAGTCTTGATTTAGCCTATGTTGCTGCAGGAAGACTGGACGGCTATTTCGAATTATGCCTCAAGCCTTGGGACTTCTGCGCCGGAGAACTTCTCTGCAGAGAAGCAGGTGCCATGGTTACTGACTTTACCGGCGGTGAAAACATCTATGAATCAGGCAATCTCATCTGCGGTAATCCACGCATTGTACAGGCCCTGTTAAAGGAAGTTAAGCCTGTAGCTGAGAAGCAGAACATCAAGTAATACCTAGCGGTTTCCCGCCGGATTTTATTAAAAGGCAGAACCTGGTGGTTCTGCCTTTTAATTACTTCTTCTAATTACCTTTTTGATTTCTTATTGTATTACCGGTCGAATATAACAGGCAGACTATAACTATAACAGTATACAAACGGTTTTAGCAGTAATCCATCTCTTCAACCTTAACCTAGAATCCGTATCTCAGCATTTTCTGCATAATTACGGACACAATCCGGAAGTAGTTCTGTGTTCCTTATAGAACAAGATACTCTTTCGACTTCCTCAAAATTCTGAAAATAATCTCTATTCTTCATAAATATTCAAAAATTGATACAAGCCCTATCAGCGGTACATACATCTGCTGCTTTCAAAAAACATCTGCGGTGATAATGAACGCCGGTTCTCAAATAACTATCAGTCCACATGGATTTAATTCTGTCCCGTGAAAATTTTTTGAGGAGAATTCGAGGAAAAGGAATCATTATTAGTTTTTACAAATATTTGACATTCGTCAAATATTTGATAATTATTTTTATATTTTTCATACAATGATAGAAATAATATTGCCTAATTACAAGTATATAAAAATAGAAAAAACATACCGTTTCCCCTAGTATGGATTAGGCGGATATTCCGCCGGAAAGATATAAGGAATATAGTCGTGAAAATTGAACATATTGCCATGTATGTACGTGATTTAGAGAGAGCCAGGGATTTTTTTGTAAAATACTTTGACGGTCACTCCGGAAGTGAATACCGTAATCCGAATACCGGCTTCCGTTCATTTTTTATAAGCTTTGCCGAAGGTGCCAGACTTGAACTCATGCAGAAGCCAGATATGACCGACAGGCCCAAGGATTTAAATCGTACCGGCTATGCACACATAGCCTTCTCCGTAGGTAGCAGAGAGAACGTTGACCGGCTTACTGAAACACTGCGTCGCGATGGATTTCAGGTCATCAGCGGGCCGAGAACCACAGGCGACGGCTATTACGAAAGCTCAATCGCAGCTCTCGAAGACAATCAGATAGAGATTACAGTTTAATCTTTTATCCCGAAGCACCTCTTTGGTATTTAATTTAATGATGAACCATTCAGATATCAGGAGTGAGTCATTTCACTCCTCCGCATACAAATAAACTATAAGGAATAATCCAATGATAGAGTTTTATAGAAACGGTCAGGAACTTCAGCGGCTCCAGTTACAGGAAAATAAAATTGACAGTCTGAAAGAGCTTTTAGCGAGTTATGCCTCTCTCGAAGATACAGTTGCCGTTGCCATCGGCGGTTCTTCAGCATCAGCATCACGTGACAGTTCATCTGACATCGATATTTATGTTTTCTTAAAGAAAGATCTGCCGGCGGCAGTACGTAAAAATGATATTGTGGCCCCCCGCTCAGACAAATATGAGGTTGGCGGAGACTATTTCGGTCCGGGGGATGAATTTACGCTCCGTGGCTCAGAACTTGAATGCGACGTCATGTACTGGACTACCGGCTGGTTTGAGGATCTGATAAAAGGGGTATGGCTGAAGCATCAGGGATGGAACGGCTATACCACGGCCTTCCTCTACACTCTGCACAATTTCATTATTGTCTATGATACCGACAGCTGGCTGGATTCTCTCCGGACCATGTCTAATGCGGAGTATCCGGATGAACTCAGGAACAATATAATCAGCCGCAACCTTATGCTGATGCGTGATAAACCGTACTCCTCATACCTTGAACAGATAAAAAAGGCTGCCGGAAGAAATGATACAGTAAGCGTAAACCACCGTATAGCCGCCTTTCTGGCCAGCTATTTTGATGTTCTTTTCGCCATCAACAGAGTATTCCATCCGGGAGAAAAGAAACAGGTGGCTTTTGCACTTAAGAACTGCCGGCTGCTCCCGATGCATTTTAAAGAAGATTTTGATGAACTCTTTAAACCGGGAATCTCCTTTGAAGAGCAGATTAACCTCTTGAATCGCATGTTTGACGAACTTAAGGACATCCTGCAGAAAGACTGAGCATATTCTGAAACAGGATCAATAGAAAACCGGAAATAAAAATAATAATCGTTCGTTTCCAGGTAAAGTACAGGCACTGCATAACTGCAGTGCTTTATCTGTCTTCTTAGCAGGACACCGTTCCTGAAGGTTTAGCGGAATGTTTACCGAACGTTTTATTCCACCATTCCGCCGGTGTCAGACGCAGATCTGCGGAATTCATAATACTCCGTACGTCTTAGTACTCTATCTTCCGTTCTGACCGCCGTTATATCCGTCGGAACCGGAATTCTGCCCGTAAACACCATTAAAATCCTGAGGATAACGTTTAACAGGAGATGCTACATCCCGGTCATGAAGATACTTCATTTTCTTCTGAACAAACTGCTCATAACCGCGATCACTTGGAACATACCACTGCATATTGCGGATCTCAGCCGGTAAAAAACATTCTCCTGCCGCATATGCCCCCGGTTCATCATGAGCATAACGGTATCCCTGATGATATCCCATTTTTTCCATAAGCTTGGTAGGGGCGTTTCTAAGATATATCGGCACATCATAATCCGGATTATTCTTTACAAAATCCAGCACGCTGTTCCAGGCAACGTACACAGCATTACTCTTAGGAGCAATGGCACAGTAGACCGCAGCCTCGGCAATGGCCCTTTCTCCTTCAGCTCTGCCGACTCTTTCATAGCAGTCCCAGGCTGACAGCACCACTCCCATAGCCTGGGGATCAGCACTGCCGATATCTTCAGACGCAATTGCCACCAGCCTGCGGGCAACATAAAGCGGGTCACCGCCACCGGCAACAATTCTGGCATACCAGTACAGAGCCGCCTGCGGACTTGAGCCCCGGACGGACTT
>JAEEGK010008129.1_pt1 | contig 24824 bp, 16 predicted proteins | sample 8958771 | NCBI WGS metagenome assembly JAEEGK01 (sample SAMN16246547, study PRJNA631951) | gut metagenome | biome: gut microbiome; feature: rumen; material: SC-attached | host: Bos | place: Iran: Karaj | collected 2018-10
CAAGGAAAATCTATATTATCTAAGCCTTTTGGGAAAGAGAATATGATTAAATAATTAAGAATTAATAATTTTATAAATTATTTATCTAATTGTAAAAGAATTTAATTTTATTTTTATGATTTTTAGACATCAAAAATAGGGATTCATATTAATTATTATAAAAAAAAATCCAATTTTAAAAAATAAAGTGAATCTTAATTTAAATATATATTATTTAAAGAATAAAGACAATCAAAATATTAAAAATACCAAAAAAAAATTAAAAAAAAATTTTTTCATTTATAATATTAGCATTATAGTAATCCAATTGGATTTATGGTATTAACTTTAGAAAATAAGTAATTAATTGTTTTGTTTATTATATTAAGTTTCCTTACTTAACATTTTAACATTGAGTTGTAATTTAATTGTCATAAGAACATGATATTGAAGAGAATTTTTCAGTTGTAGATTTTAAAGGATTATTATCTGTTTGGAATTCTGATGTTACTTATTTACAAATTATAAATTAGTATTTTTCTGATAAAAAAATATCCTTATTTTTTTAGACTTATATATTTTTAAACCTATTGATAAAAAAATAAATTGAAAAAATATTAATTTTATAATTTGTTCTTAAAGCTTTGTTTTATAATTTAAGGTAAAACCATAATTTAATTTTTTCAAATATTAAATGTTTTTTTTTAAGAAAATTTAAATTATTTTTAAATTTTTTTTTAATGGTCATAACAACTTAGGAAATTATTTAATAATTATTGTTGTTGTTTTATTATTAAATAGATTTATATTATTTTTAATTTTTAATTGAAATAATTATGAATGAATGTTTATATTTTTTATATTTTTTTAATAAAATAATGCTGAAAAAAACTCCTCAAAAAAATTTAAATGTTCGTCCTATGAGTTCTTATATATCAAAAGCATATCAAACTTTAAATTTACTTCAAAGTCCATACCATAAATAAATATTACGATTAAATCTTTTTACATTTGAAAGTTCTTTAAGAATATCATATGCATCTTTATATCTTTCTTGATAAAACAAAGATAAAGCTAAATTATATTTTATAAAATATAAATAATCACTTTTAATTAAAATAATATCATTATTTTGTTCATTTTTGGGAGAATTTAAAATTATTGATTTATAAATAATTATTCCTTTTTTAAACATCATTTCAGATAAATGAAAATTTTTTAATTTCAAATTAATTATCCCTATGGAATTGTAAAAAAATAATTTGCAATCATTAGAATCATTTAAATCTTTTAATAAAATAATTTTTGATAAACTTTTTATAATGAAATTATTATTATAATTTATTTTTGTTTTTATCATATAATAAATTAATTTAAGTCTATTAAATATTTCAAAATTTTTTTTATAGTTACAATTATTTAAATTTTTCTTAAATTCAGATAAATATTTTTCAGAATAATTTAGATTATTAAGAACTTTCAATAAATAAATATAACAAAATGCATCATCCCAAGTAGGATTAAAAGGATTAATAATTTCATTTTTATTTAGATAATTAATAATATCTTCATTTTCAATTAAATTATTTCTTTGTGGAAATCTTTCAATTAAAAAATTTTCTAATTTATCAATAATAATTTCTGCAAATTCACATAAATTCAAATTAATAAAAAATTCAATTAAAATAAAGATAATATTTGTAAAAGAAATAATTTTGTAATAAACATTTTCTTTTTCAGAAGTATAATAAGTTAAATAATAAGCAATTGATTTAATTATTTCTTCAATATCTCCAATTTTAAAATAAAAAATAATTTTATTATAAACAACTAAATCAATAGGAAAAAAATCATCTTTAGAATTATCTATAATATTTAAATCTTTATGATATTTATTAAAAAATTTAGATATTTCATATAAAGAATTGATAATTTGTTTTTCATTATTATTTTCATTTTTAATATTTGAAGAATTTTTAATATCAAATTGAATATTATTTTGATTTTTTAATAATAAAGTTTTCTTTTTAACTAAAAGAAAATTCCATTCATAAGGAATATTAGCAATATCATTAATAATATTTTGATTTAATTTATATTGTTCTAATCCAAGAAGACAATTACTATAATCATTATTTGAATAAAAATTTAAAATTTCATTTGGATTTAAAGGTTTATTCATAATTAATTTTTTCATTTTTTCATTATTAAAATTATTTTCATAAAAAGAAATAATTTTGCCCATAAAAAAATATTTATTTTTATTAGCATAATTTAAAGGAGTTTCTCCATCTTTATTTTTTGTTTTTAAATCATCTAAATTACTATAACTTAATATTATTTTTAAACAAGCAATAGATTTACCATCAATAGCATAATAAATTAAATTATTATTTAGTTTTTCATTTTTTGAATATTTAAAATACTCTTTTAATAATTTAGGCCAACCTTTTTTTAATATAATAATTAAAGAAGTATTTCCATTTTTATCTTTTTGTCTTAATAATTCAATTGAAGTTTTTTTAGGTTTTTTTAATTTATTATTATATTCTAAAATCTTAATTAAAGTTTCTAATGCATCATCTTCTAATACAAAATTATTTAAAATATAAAAAATAAAATTAGAATTATTATTATCAATTCTTGATAAATCTATTTCTATTTTATTTTCTCTAATTTGGTCAAAAAATAAATTAATTAAAGATATATTATTTTTACTACAAAGAAACATAAGTAATGAAGTATTATCAGTTGGATTTATATAATTTAAATCTGCATAATTTAGAAGTTCTTTTATTGTATTTATATAATTTTTATTTTTTAATATAGAATTTCTTATTCCTGTATCTATTATGCTTTTATTTAATTTAAGTTTGGAATTTTGTAAAATTGTTTTTATTCTTTCTATATTTCCTATTTCTATTAAATGATAAAATTCTTTTTCTTGTTCTTTTTCTAACATATTCATATGTTTTTAAATAATTAAGAAATATAATTTTTGAATTTAAAAAAAAAAATTTTAAAAATATTAATAAAATAAAATTTAAATTATTATTATGATAAATTATTTAAATCAAATAATCTTACTTTTACTTTTACCAAAAATATATTATTCGTTTAGAGGTAATTTTACAAAAGAAACATCAAGGAACATTATAGATCGACAAAAAGAAAATTACAAACAAAAAATAAGTGATAACAATAATATAACATTTATATTAAAAACTGAATTTGAAAAAATGATATCATTTAGTGAAGGAATTCCTTTTTATATTTCATTTTTAGATTATACAAGAAAAAATTATTTAAAAATAACAAATAATAGAACATCTTATTTATCAAATTATAAAGGATTTATTGGAAAATCTGATAAATATTTTATGAATGCTTTTAGTATGATGTATCCAATGAAAGAAGAAATTGGTGAAAATAGAAGATCAGTCTTATCAATTATGGATGATGTACTTTTAAAAAAAGTTTATTCTAATGAATCTTGTTTTTATTTAATGAGGAATCAATTTTTAACTGGATATGAAGATATAATTAATAATAAAAATTTTCTTAAATATTATGATTTAAATATTATTTATAATATTCCAGAAAATGAAATTGAAAAATATGAAAATTATTTTAAAGACTATTCAAATGTTTTAATACTTAAAGAAAAATATTCAAAAGAAGGAGAAGTTATGGAAAAATATTTAAGACCAAATAATTATTCAAAAATATTTTCACATATATCATATAAAATTAAAATGGAAAAAATTGGGAAAATAAAAAGTCAATTTGATATTATATTAAATAATTCTAATTTATCAGATGTAAATTTATTGAATTTTTTAATTAATCCTCAAATTAAAGTAATAAAAAAACATATAAAAGAAATAGAAATTGAAGCCTTACCTCTTTTATATTATTATAAATCATTTAATGAAGAAGAATTTAATATTCGAATTGAAGAATTAAAAAAAACAATTTTAATATTATATGATTATTTAAATAAATATTCTTTTCAAAAAAGTGATTTTGGTATTGATTGTTATTATTTTTGTATATTAATTATTTTTATTTGTATTGCGGGTCTTCATATTATTCAAACATTAAGAGAATTTGATTTTGCAATTCAAAGAAAAGTTAAATAGAAATTATAATATTTGATAAATGAAAACAAAATAAATATTTATAAATGAAATAATAAATAAAAATTATAATAAAAATTATAAAGAAATATAAATAATATAATTCAATAAAAAAAAAAATAAACATAAAATTTAAACTAATATAAATGAATAAAAATCAAGAAGAAGAATTTGATTATGAATTAAAATTAACATTGGTAGGTGATGCAGGAGTAGGTAAAACATCAATAATAGAACAAATCATAAATGGAAAATTTTATCAAGAAGTGCCATCAACAATAGGAGGAGGAAATTTTATAAAAAAATTAAAAATAGAAGAAAAAGAATGTCAATTATCAATATGGGACACAGCAGGACAAGAAAGATTTAGAAGTTTAAGTAAAATTTATTTAAAAAATTCAAATATTGTAATTTATGTATATGATATAACAAGAAAAGAAACATTTGATAATATTACTAAAAATTGGATACCAATTATAAATCAATTATTAGATGTTAAGAATATTATTTTTGGTGTTTTTGGAAATAAAAGTGATTTATATTCTTTAGATAATGTTGGTTTAGATAATGGGAAAAATTTAGCAGAAGAAATTGATGCTTTTTTTTTTGAAACTAGTGCTCAAACAAGTGATAATATTATGGAAGCTATTAGAGTATTAGTTAGTAAATTTATTAATAAATTTGGGGAGCTTATTGAGAAAAAAAAAAATAGTATTATATTAAATGAACAAAAAGATATAAAAAATGGATGTTGTGGAAAAAAAAAATAAATGTATATTATAAAAGTGAAATAGTACTTTTATAGTTTTTTATTTTATTGTATTTTAAATAAATATAAAAATAAAGAATTTATTTCAGGATTGTTATTTGTTTTATTATTTCATTTTTTTCTTTTAAAATTTTTTGAGTAAAAATTTTAAACAAAATAATAATAAAACATTCATCTTATATTGTTTTTAGTATATTTTAATTTTAACTTTTCGAATAAATACAATTCATCATTTTTTTCAGGTAATTTTATTTTTTTTTTCAAAAATAATCTTTAGTTTTTATTTTAAATTTTTAATGAATCTCCTTTTTCTAAAGTTTGATATTTTCCTTTATTAGAACAAATTTTTTAATTAATTATTTTTTAATTTATTTATAGAAGAATGAATATTAAATCCTTAATTAAAGGTTCTTAAAAAAATTCCTCGATTAGAGAATTTTTTATTTGAGAGATAGATTTATTAGATGCTAAAATTCCCTTAATAATTATATTCTTCTATCTTACTTGATTTTTTCATTAAATTATTTGCAATAATAATTTTTTCTTTATATTTATTTTTTATTTATTATTTTATATTAATTAATTATATAAACTTTTTTAGATTAATTGTAATCAATTATTACAGTATATATTAATTAAAATAAATTTATAGAGAATATAATTAAAATAAAAAAAATATAATGGAGTGAATTTTTGAACAATTCAAAACTATTAAAAAAGATTATAATAAATTAATAATACAATATTAAATGATTTAAATTTTAAAGAGGAAATTAAAAAAATAAAAGAATTAAGAGAAAAATTAAAAAGATAATGATAATAAAAATAAAGAGATAAATAAAGAAAATGAAACATTAAAAAAAGATAATTAATCATTAAATCTATTAAATGAAAAATTAATAATAATTTTCAAATTAATCAAATAAATGATAATATTTCAAATTATAATATAAATTTAAATTCAAATATTCAAACAAATAATATAAATAAACTAATTATTTTAAAAGGAATAATTCATATTCTTTAAATCAATTTATTCTTCAAAAATTAGGTCTTATACCCCTCCAATTTTTCATCTTCCATTTCCTATTTTAGGATTAACTATTCCTAATATTAATATTCCACTGGTAAATATTCAAAATTTTCAAAATTCATTAAAATATCCAAATTGAACAAAACTTGAAATTTTTTGAATTTTATATATTTATAAAATTTGAAATTTTTAAATAAACAAAATTATATTAATAATAATATTTAGATTATAATAAAAAAAATTAAATTATAAATTCAATATTTTAGTTCTTAATTAAGCATTTGATAAATTATTTATTAAAGTATTCATTTTAAATTCAATAATTGTTTATTAAAATTTCTTTATGAATTTATTAAGTGGTATTTAATTTATTAATTTTATATTAATTCTTTTATTTTTTTATTCAAATTGAATTTTAATTTTTTTATAATTTAATTATTAATTACATTAATATTTAAATGCAATATTTAATTTTTATTAGACAAACTGGTATATTTGATTTTTTATTAATAAATTTTTTATCTTTTGAAAATTATTCTCAATCAAAAGAAAAAATAATGATAATATTTATTTCTTTTATTATAATTTATTTACAAAAATATGATATATTAATAAAATTTGAAAAAAAAATATGTAAATCATATTTATTTTTTATAATTTACCAAATAATCAATATTTATTTTCCAGAAACATTATTTCAAATAAAAAATATTTTAATTTATTTTCTTTCATATATAGTATTAGATTCAGAACTTAAAAAGTAAAATTAAAAATAATATTTTAATTAGATTATCAATAGGAAGTAAATTTATCCTTTCATCAATTGTTTTAAATTTATATAAATTTTATACTATTTCAGAAATAAAGTTATATCCTCATTTGTTAATTCTAAATATTATTTTTTCTCATATATCAATTTTATATTGTTTTAAAAATTATTTAATACAAAGAAATAATTTAGATATCATATTTTTCCTAATATTAATAATTCAGCATACAAATTATCTTTATAAAATTAATATTTCTAATTATATATTAAAATTATTAACTTTATTTTTCCAAATTAAAACATTTTTAACTGTAATATCATGGATAATCATATTACTTTTATTTTTTATAATTGATTTATATTTTTTAATTCATTTAAATATTAAATTAATAATAAGAAGAAAATTTTTTCATTTTTTAGCTTGTTTAATTTACTTTCCAGGTATATATTTAATTCCAAAAGAAACTTTTAAATGTATAATCTTAATTGTAATTTATATTTTTATAATATTTGAAATAATAAGAAATTTACCTTATTTAAGAATTAAATATATTGAATCAATTAGTAATTATTTAAAATTAAATATTGATAAAAGAGATGATAATGATATAATTTTAACACATATTTTATTATTAACTGGAATTTCTTCAAGTATTTTTTATAATTTTAATAATCAAATTTATAATTATTTGGGAATATTAATTTTAGGAATTGGGGATTCTATGTGTTCAATTTGTGGTATTTTATTAGGAAAAAATAAAATTTATTATCCTTCAAATAAGACTCTTGAAGGGACATTAGGTGGTTTATTTACTTCTTGTTTTATTTTATCTTTAATTAATGGTAAAATTATTTCATACAAAGAATTATTTTTTATGATTATTATTTTTATTTATGAAGGATTTACACTTGAAATTGATAATTTAGTATTACCTTTATTTTCTAATTATCTTTTTTTAAATCTTTCTTAATAAAAATATGATTTGAAATTTATAAACAATTATTGATAATTTATATATAATCTATTATTAAATTTATAAAAAAAAAATTTATTTAAAATAGTTAGAGTAAAAATTATAATAAAATATTAAATATTCAAAATGGAACAAAATAGATTTAATAAAGTCTTTGAGCAATTTAAAGAAATTAATAACGATTATAATAAAAAAATAAAAGAATATAATTTAAAAGATTTAGAATATAAAGAGATAATTAAAAAAATTAATAAAGAAAATGAAATAATAAAAAATGATAATGAATCATTAAAACAATTAAATGAAAAATTAAATAAAGAAATTGAAGATAAAAATAAAGAAAATAATAAATTAAATGAAAATTTACAAAAACCAGAGAAAAAATTCAAAAAAAATGAAAAATTAAAAAAAGAAATTGAAGATAAAAATAAAGAAATTAATGAATTAAATGATGAATTAAAAAAAGAAATTGAAAATAAAAATAAAGAAATTAATGAATTAAATGATGAATTAAAAAAAGAAATTGAAAATAAAAATAAAGAAATTAATGAATTAAATGCAAAATTAAAAAAAGAAAATGAAGATAAAAATAATGAAATTAATGAATTAATTGAAAAATTATTAATAGAAATTGAAGATAAAAATAAAGAAATTGAAAAATTAAAAAAAGGAATTGAAGATAAAAATAAAGAAATTAATGAATTAAATGAAAAATTAAAAAAATCCGCTAAAAAATTAAAAAAAAATGAAAAATTAAATAAAGAAATTGAAGAAAAAAATAAAGAAATTAATGAATTAATTGAAAAATTAAAAAAAGAAAATGAAGATAAAAATAAAGAAATTAATGAATTAAATGAAAAATTAAAAAAAGAAATTGAAGATAAAGAAAATAATGAATTAAATGAAAAATTAAATAAAGAAATTGAAGATAAAAATAAAGAAATTAATAAATTAAATGAAAAATTAAAAAAAGATAATGCTGATAAAAATAAATTAATTAATGAATTAAATGAAAAATTTAAAAAAGGAATTGAAGATAAAAATAAAGAAATTAATAAATTAAGAGAAAAATTAAAAAAAGATAATGATGATAAAAATAAATTAATTAATGATTTAAATGAAAAATTTAAAAAAGATATTGAAGCTAAAAATAAAGAAATTAATGATTTAAATGAAAAATTAAAAAATGCTAAAAATAATGATAATAATAATAAAACAATATTTAATGACTCTCATATTTCACAAATAAAAAATCCTTTAAATATAAATGAAAATGATATCAATTCTTTAAATATCCATGATTCAAAAATTCTTTGGAATAATTTTAAATATGTAACCCCTCATTATTCATGTTATATTGATTCAAATAATGAATTAGTTATTGAAATTGAATTAGTAGGATATCAAAAATGTAAATTATCTTATATCACTTTAACTGATTTTTATAAATTTCATATTTTTGCAGAAAAGAAAAAAACAGATAAAAGTAAAATAAAAATGATTCAAAATACAAGATCTAATGAAGATATTGATTATGAATTTAAAATTCCAATTGATTCATTTAGTTTTGCTTCTCAAAAACCTTATTCTAATAATTATGAAAAAGGATTAATTACTTTTAAATATAAATCACTATTAATGAATTCTTTTTCTATTGATTTCAATAATAAAAATGATGAAAATAATTATGAAATTAACAAAAATCTGGATTAAAAAAATATAAATTTTTTAATTATTCATTATAAAATATAATTTAATTAAAATATTAAATCTATAATTTAATTTTAAATTTTAAATTATATTAAATTTTAAATTGAAAAATGTCAGATTTTACTTTAACTTCAAAAAGTTTAAAAAATTCAATTACCTTAAAAGAAAAAAATTATCAAAGTTTCGAACATAAATCGAATATAGGAATTAGAAATCAATTAAATAATATTCATCCTTTTAATTTAGAAACAACATTTGGAAGAGTTAAAAATAATGAATATGAAATAAGTTTTACATGTAATGATGAAGAAAGTAAATGTACTGATAATACAAATAAAAAAATTCTTGATTTTTTAGAAAGAAAAGAATTTATTTATTTTAATTATGATAATTTTTCAATTGCAAAATCAAAGAAAAAATCACTTGATAAGAAAAAAGGTATTATTGAAAATAATGAATTCAATGATTTTTATAATAATAAGATAAATATTTGGAAAATATTATTTTTATTATTAATAAATGTTATTCTTATTACTATTATTTTTATTAATGAATATATAAATATGAAAAATAGAATTATTAATTCAATTATTCCAAATAAAAAAAATTTGAAAATTCAATATTGTAATTATGAAGAACTAAATATATAAATTTACATTTTATATAAAACAATTAATTACAAAATTATAATTAAATTTTTTATTTAACATATATAAAATTATTCTTCATTAATTTTAAGTCTTCTTAACATTAGTTTAACAAAAGTTTCTTTTTGATTTGAATTATTTGGATGAATTTTCATTTTTAAATTCTGAATAATAAATCCAGTTATAGATATAATTTTAAATTTTCTATTTGATTTTAATAAATAATTATGTAATCCATAAAACCAATTTTTACAAATTTCTAATTTATTAAATTCCCAATCTAAACTTTTGTTTTTTTCAATAATGGATAAATAATTCCAAGGTTTTTGATTATATGATAATAATTTATTTTTCTTAATTAAATTATTTGATATAATTCCAAAATATATTTTATAAATCTTATTAAATTCAATGACATTATTTGATGAAGAATCATTTTTATATTTTTTTTCATAAACTTCAATAAGGTCTTTATCAGAATTTATTTTATAATAATGTTCCTTTTTCCCATTTGAAGTAAAATTTATTTTTATTATATTACTTCCATGTTTTATAAAGTTTAATTTGTTTTGATAAAATTCTTCCCATAAATCTTTTTTAATTGTTTTTTCTATATTAGAATTTCCTTTTAATTTATTAAAATATTTTAATATTTTATACTTTTTATAAATATACTTTAAATTTTCAAACATAATATGTAAATTTTGACATATTTCACTATCTATAGCTTCTAATTTTATATTTGATAAATCATAACTTTTATTATCAATTATATCCAAAGTTTCTTTTAATTGATCAGTTAATTTATTTTTTAAATTATCATCAATTTCATTTATTTGTATTTCTTTTAACGCATAATTTATCATTAATTTAATAAAATAAATATTTTTATTCTTATTTATATTATTTTTTATTTCTTTTTGAGAAACAGATTCATATATTCTATTTTCTGCATTATAAATATTCAAATATATTTGATGAGCAATCAACATTTTTTCTTTAAAATTATTTAATATTCCTTCTAGTATTGTTTGATTTGAAGAATTATTTTTATCATTATTATTTTTATTCAAAGCTAAAAGTAATGAATTTACTTTTAAGTTCGATTCATTTAAATTATTATTTGATGTAGTACTTTCATTTATAAATATTGATGCTTCTTGATTAAATAATATAAAAATTAATCCTTTATAATCATTTAATTTTTCCATTTCTGAATAAACAGCTTTTAAAATATTAATCCAATTTTGAATTTTCCCATCTCTTAAATAATTATTAAATCCATTAAATAATAAATTAATTATATTATTATATGAATCATTACTAAAATTACTGTTTTTTTGAAAATTACTTTTTTCTTTTAAAGAATTAACTTGAAATAAAATATAAATTAAATGTTTTAAAATAGATAATTGTTTAAAAGGTGAAACTTCCTTTTCAATTATAGCAATAATATTAGTAATAATAGAAGAAGCATCATTAATTTTATTTATTGCAAAATAAATCATTGATAAATTTGCTGCTATTTTTACTAATATTTCTAAATTTTTTATATCATTAGCAAATTTTTCATTGGCACATTTTTGAAAAATAGGATTATAAATTTCTTCAAGAATTTTTAATGATTCATTTATATTTTCTTTATAAAAATGAGTTATTCCAATATAACATTTACTTTCATATATTTTATATTGATCTTGTAAATTATTTGCATTTGTTAAAGCTTTTTGAAAATAATTTAAAGCTTCATCAAATTTATGATTAGTAATTGATGAACAACCATTTAAAATATTTTCAGTATATAATGATTCAAAATTTAAATTATCTATATTTATAATTTCAAATTGTTTAAAAGTATTTTCAAATATTTTAACACTTCGAAAGAATGAATTATTCAAATTTACACTATTTGTTTGACTTGAAATTGAAGATAAATTATTTTTAAACATTTATATTTTTTATATATATTTTAATATTTATTAATAATCATTTAACTTCTATATATTAATTTATTATTTTATAAAGAAATTAATTTTAATTTACAAAACATTCATAATCAAACTTTGGTTTATATAAATATTTTCCCATTAAAAAAGCATCTGGATCTTTCTCACCAATATAATAATTATTTAGAAAATTAATTTTGAAAAATTTTAAATTTTCATATAAATTTATTGCTTTTGAATTCTTTGTTGAAACTTGTAAAATACAAAAATTAAAGTTTTTACTTATTAAATTATCTAAACAAAAACTCAATAATATTTTCCCAAATCCTTTACTTTGAAATTTTGAATCAATCATTAATAAACTAATTAAACATCTTTTTTTCCCTAAATTTTCACATAAACAAACTCCAGCGAATTGTCTATCAATTATTAAACTAAAACTTAATTTCTGAAATATTAATCGTATATAATAACTATCATTTAAAGGACCATTTTTTCCCCAAAATTTATATGCCAATTTATTAACTTTATTAATATGAGGAAATTTAAATGTTTCTACCTTATAATAATTTATTGACATTACGGAAATTTTATATTTATAATTTTTACAATTTTAGGTTAATATAATTTTTGATAATATAATTTTGTTTTTTTTATATAATAGTAATTATATTAATTATATTTTATCTATAAAAAAATAATATTTATAATAAAAAAATTATATAATCTTTTTTGAATATAATAAGAATTCAAATTATTTTTATTGTTTATAAAAAATAATACTTAAAAAAGATAATAAAAAAACTTAAATTAAAAAAAAATATAAAAAAAAACAAAAATTTAATTCTAAACAAAATTTAATATATAAAAAATTTATACAAATTTAAAAAATAAAATAAGAATAAACAAAACCAACCAAACAAAAAAAAAGAAAAAAAGAAAAAAAAACCTTATGAATTTTCCATACGACTTTGAGCATTAGTAATAGCACAAACAATATAAGCAAAAATAAACAAAATACTAATAACAAAAACATAAAAAGCATTAGCATTTCTTTTCCCAATACATTTCCCAGTCCAAGGACAATGATGATCATATCCTTCAACACAAATATTACAATCAAAACAATGATTAGTTTTTTTTTCAATATTAACCCACATTTTACATTCACCACAAAATCTAAATTTTCCTCTTGGTTCTCCAGTTCTAGAATCTAAATCATGTTTAGGGAAACCAGGATTCATTAAAAAAATATAAGTATAACTAATAAAATAAATACAATAAGTAATTATTCCTGTAATTTGAAAAAAAATATGTAAATATTTCCAAAAATAATAAAAAAATAATATCATTCCTAATGAAACAAATGAACAAAAACAAAGATACATTGGCCAATGTGGTCCTATTATTATTAAGGGATCACCGTTTTTATCTCCAAAAAATGAAAATGTATTTCCTAATCTTTTATAGTAATATGATTGATTTTCTATTGATATTGGATTTATTGAATAAAAGTCACTTGATGATGTTATTACGTCTTCTTTTTCTATTGTTATACTGTCTATTTGAGTTTCATCTTGATTTTCTTCATCTGTACTTATTTTTTTGTATTTTTCTGCATTTTTTGTCGATTTTGATAATTTACTTTCGTTATGTATGTTATTTATTTTTGTTAATTCTGGATTTTCCATTTTTGAGAAAAAAATATAGAAGAATATTTTATTTTTTTAATTTTAATTATTTTTTTTATTTTAATATTTTTTGTTGTTTATTTGTTTTCTTTTATTTTTATTATTTTTATTTTTTTTTTATTTTTTTAACTTTAAATTAAATAAATGGAAATTAGAGATATTAAAATTATTAAAAGAAAGGAAATGTTTAATTTTGGAGGGATTAATTTTGTTAATGATATCAATGGACACAATATTTTAAAGGGGGAATCAATTAGGAAAAGTAATGTTCAAAATATGCTTTTACAAAGAAGATTTAAATTAATTTCAGAAATTCAAAATGAAGATAATGATGAAAAAGTATTAATTAATTCAAATTTAATAAAAGTTTTAGAAATAAATGAAATAATTTCTTTATATAATAATCATAAAGTTTATGAAGATAAATTATGTTTATTTCAAACTATTTATTCTTTAAATAAATTATCTTCTTCAAATTTAAGTTATATTAATGATATTATACTAAAAAATAATATTCATGAAGAAATATTTAAAATATTAAATAAATATTCAAATAATGAAATTGATTATTTAGATAGATTAATTATTAAACATGGACTCTCTTTATTAAATAATTTGTTTTATTTAAATAATAATCCATTATTTCAATTTATTTTAAAGAACAAATATTTTGGAATTTTAATTAAATTTTTATATTTTGATGACATTGATATTTCTTATCAAACTATTGATTTATTTATATTATTAATTTTAGAAAATGAAGAATTTAAAAATGAATTAAACTCACTTGGAATATTTGAAAAAATAGTAAAAATGGCAAAGAAAGAAAATATAAGAGAAATTTATTTATATGACTGTTTAAATTATATTAATCAAGTTATTTTATATGAAATAAAAAAAACTCCTTTAAAAATTGAAAATATTTCATCTTGTATAAATGTATTAATAAGTTTAATTAGAAATCAAAAAGATGATAATTTAAAAAAAATTTTAATTTCATTATTACAAATTTCATGTTATTTTAATGATATAGAAATTAAATTTGCTCAAAATGGTTTTTATGAAAATATAACAGAATTAATAAAAGTAAATAAAAATATAAAAATTATAATTTTATCACTTCAAATAATAATAAATTTAACAAATGAAAATAGTTTCAATTGTTTAAATTTTATTTCTTCTGAACTCTTTAATATAATAATCTCAATTTTTTTTCAAGAAAATCTATATCAGAAAATAGAATTAATTACTACTGTTTGTCATTTAATTTTAAATTTATCAAAATTTGAATCTTTTTATGATTGGTTAATAAATAATATAAATGTTTATGAAAAAATGATTTATTTTCTTGATTCAATATCAGAAAAAACATCATTAACAATTTTATCATGTTTTTATTCATTTATAAATAATTCTCTTTCTTTTTCCACAGCATATATATTTTATAATAAAAATATTTATAATAAACTTTTAAATCTATTAACAAAAATAAATGATTCAAATTTATTAAAGTCAATAATATGTATAATAATAAAATTAATAGAAATTATAGCACAAAGTGAAAATATAAATTACATAAATTCATATATTAACTTAAATTATTTAGATGATATCATAAATAAATTATCTTCTCCAGATAATAAATTTAGTAAAGACAGACAAAATATTTTAATATTTACAACATTAAAAACAATAATTAAAAAATATATATATTAACATAATTTAAAAAATTAGCAAAAAAAATATGTATAAATAAAAAAAAAATAAAATATTATAAAAATTTTTTTCAACAAAGAAAAATAAAAAAATATTTATGGAAACATTTGAAAAAAGAAGAAAGAGTTCATTAGATGAAGGACAATTTCCAATACAAAAACCAACAGCAAATGAGTTAATAAACAACTTTACAAAAATGCAAATAATACCATCAATAACATTAAAGAATGGAAAGGCTGTAATATATAATGAAAAAACACAAAAATTTGAAGATCAAGGAGATCCACTTTTAATATCAGAATCATTTAGTTTAAATACAGATATGTTATTTATTGATTTAGATTATTTAGAAAATAAAGGAAATAATATTAATTTAATTAAAAAAATTTCTATGAAATATCCTTGTTATGCAGGAGGATATGATAATTTAGAAAAAATAAATGAATTATTATCTAATAATATTAAAAGAGTTGAAATTTTTCCTAAAAATAAAGATATTATGAATATGGTTCATTCTAATAAATTAATTTTGAGATTGTATATTGATTTTGATTTAAATGTTTATTTTGATGATGAAACAAAAATTAACTTTTTTCAATATATTGAAACTATACAAAATAATATTAATTATATTAGTATTCATTTTAAATTTGAACCTGTTAATGAAAATCAAATTAAACCTTTTATTGAGAGAATATCAAATGAATTAAAAAAAAGAAAAATAAAAGTAAGAATTGCATTAGCTTATTATTTTTCAAGTGTAGAACAAATAAAATATTTAGTAAAAAATGGTATTGTTCCAATATTAAGAAATAATTTTTGGAAAAATAATATTACATTTGGTGATATATTTAGTCAAATAATTGATTATGAAAAATTAAAGAAATTTTCAAATGAAGAAAAATTAAAAGAAACACCAATTTTAGTTCCTGTTGTTGTAATTGATAATAATGATAATATGCCATTAGGATTAGTTTTTACTACAAAAGAAGGAATTAAAAAAACAGTTGATGAGAAAATATGTTATTTTTTTAATAAAGAATTAAATCAATTAATAAATCCAAATAATTTTAATTCAAATGGAATTAAAAATTCAATTAATCATTTTAATAAACAATACTTAAGACAAATAAGTGTTAATTGTGATAGAACTTCTTTATTATTTTTAGTTAATGGAAATTATTTTTGTAAAAATGGTAATAATTCTTGTTTTAATTGGAATAAAACTTTTAATGGTGGAATGAGAGATTTAGAAAAAATAATAAAACATTCTGTTAAATATGGAGGTGAGAAATCTTATACTAAAAAAATAGCAAGTAATAAAGATTTAGTTTTATGTAAAGTTATTGAAGAAGCAAATGAAGTTTGGTGTGCTTCTAATTCAACAATAGAAAATTTAAGTTATGAAATAAGTGATTTAATATATTTTTTAACTATATTTTGTGTATCTTGTCATATTGATATTGATTTATTATATATGGAATTAATTAGAAGACATTTTTCACATTATAAAAGTAAACAAAAAAAAATAAATAATGATTTAAAAGAAATTAGATTAGGAATGAGTATTTCAAAATATTATCAAGACAATTTATTTGAATTTTTAGATGCTAATGGTTTAGAAATTAAAAAAGAAAATAAATATAAATATACTGCAAAATTTAAAAATGATAATAATATTAAAATTAAAGCTTTTATAATTAAACCAAAAGATGTTTATAGATTTATAGAAAATAATTTAATGGAAAGTGTAATTTGTTATCAAGATATTTTAGATAATTATCCTTGTAATTATGAAAGAATTCAATTTCAAAATAATTTATTTGATGAAAATAAAGATTTTTTAATAAGTAAAATTTGTGTTATTTCAAATATTGATTTTAATATTGAAGAATATAAAAAAAATTCATTAAAAAAATTAGTAATTTTTTCAGAATATAATTACTTAACTACAAAATGGGTAGATCAAAATGAAATAACTGCAAAAATTGTTGTTGTTCATGGAGCAAATGAAGGTCATTTAATTAAGAAATTATGTGATTTAATAGTTTGTGTTGTTTCAACTGGAGAAACTGTTAAAGTTAATAATTTAAAAATATTAGATGTTATTTATGAAAGTACTATTGGATTATATGTTAAACAAGGAGTTAAAAATCAAATTCAAACAATTATAAATAAAGCAATTTATGATAAAAATAATATATAGAGAGTATTTATTTATTTTATAAATCAATCTTATTTTATAAATTATAAATCATTTTGGAATATTAAATAATCTATTAATTATAATTTTAAATTTTATTTAAATTACTCTATTTTAATTTTTTTATAAAGTAAAAATTTAAATTTAAAAATTCATAAAAAATGGAAAAATTACCAAATAAAGATGAAATTATAGAATATTTTAAAAAATTAAATTTAAATATAGATAAAAGAACTCTTGATAATTTAGATTCTGAATCAACAATTCAATTATATATAACACTTCTTACAAAGTTAGGTTTTATTAATAATAAAACATTAATAATTGAATTTGAATTTGTTCAACAAAAAATTTTTACTTTTGGAAATTTACATGATCAAGCTGTAATTATTGTTAAATTATTAAAAATATTAAAAAGATTTTTTAAAGAAATTTATCAAGATGATTCATTTACATCATATGATTTATTTAATCCAACAAATAAAAGAACAATTTCTTTTTTAGGTAAAATTATTTTATTTATGAAATTTAAAGAACAAGAAAAAGAAGCTTTTAAAAAAATGAAAGAACAATATAAAGATTCATTTACTCAATTAAATGAATCGAATAATGAATTAAATAAATTAAAAGAAGAATTAGAAAAAATTGAAAAAAGAAAAGAAAAAGAAGGAAATAATTTGATGAAAATAAATGAAGAAATAAAAAAAATACAAGCTGAAAAAAGAGAAATTCAAATTCAAATTGATTCAAATGAACAAGTAATATCAACTTTAAATTTAAATTCAAAAGAATATGATAATAAATTAAATATAAATTTAAATTTAGTTAAAAATATTAATGAAAAAATTAAAAATTTGTCATTTAAAATTGTCTCATCTCCAGATAAAATTGAAGCTTTAGTAAAACAAACTGAAGATTTAATTGAATTATTAAAAAATGATTTAAATGATATATCAAATAATTTAAATAATTTAAATTTATTGAATTCAAATTTTACTGAATTAATCAAAGGAGTAAATTATTGTTATTCTGTTTTTGAAGAATTTGGATTAGTTAATCAAAATTTAATTAATTCAAATAATGATATTATTTCAAAAAAAGAATTAATTGTTCAGAAAAATTTGGAATTTGAAAAAATAAATTATGAAATTGGACAATTGAATAAAAAAAATAATGAAATTAAACAAGTCATTGATGAAGGAAATAAAAATACAATGGAAAACCAAACTAAGAAAAAAAATGAATTAAATAATATAAAACAAAGGGTAAATGAATTAAATAATAAAGTAAGTAAATTAGAAAGTGACAAACAAAATAATGAAAAAAATTTAATGGATATTGATAGTAATATTGAAGATGTTAAAATTGGTATCAATAATATGAATAAAAATTATCAAGAATATATGACCCAATTATATAATTATGTTTTAAATACTCAATCATATTTAAATAGTATAAGACAAGAAATTTTTGGAAATATAAATATTAACTAAAAAAATTAATTTTTAAGGATTATTATTTTTTATTAAAATATTTTTTAAACTATTCAAATATTAACATTAAAATTAATAATTTAGTTTTATATTATCCAATTAAGTTATAAACTCCTTATAAAATACCTTTATATTTTTTTATTACATAATATCTATTTTTGATATTCAAAAAATATATTTTCATAAATTAATTCCTAATAATTATTAATTTTCATATTCTATAATAACTTAAATATATTATTTTTTTCTTGTATCTCTTTTATTTAAGTATATTTTTATTTTTTTTTAATTAAATATATATTGGATAAATGTAAAAAATAAAAATTTATTATCATTTTTATATTTCTCTTTTTTTATTGTTTTTATAATTAATATTGAAAATTTTGATTTAATCATTTTTTGTTTTTGATTTTTTAATTTTTTATTTCAGAATTTGGTATGAAAAAATAAATAAATTAAAAATAATTTTTATTTTAAAAATAATCCCAATACATAATTAAATTATCATAAAAAGAACAAGATAAAATATTAATTTTTTCTTCATTTTCTTTTTTCTTAATATCAATCCCATAAACAATAGTTTTATGAAATTTATTTTCTTTTTCAGTAACAGGTAATCTTAATAAATGATTCATATCAAATTGTATATTAACATCCCAAATATTAAATCCTTCATAAGAACAAGCCATAAAAATTAAATTTTTATCTTTTAATTTTTCTTGTCTCATATCCCAAATCATATGATTAGTATTAATTTTTTTAATTTCATTTTTAAATTGTCTTAAATCAATAAAATTAATTTTTTCATCATAAGAACCAGTTAAAAGTATATTTTCATTAAAATTTAATTTAATAATTGAATTAATACTTGAATTATGACTTTTATTTATTGAAATACATTTATGATTTTCTCTAATATCCCATAATTTAAGTAAACAATCTTCACTTCCAGTTAAATATAAATTATCATTAATTATATATATTGACCATAAACCATATTCATGTGATTTTATTTTTGATATTGTTTTATTTTTATTTAAATCTTCATAAAAAGTAAATCCATCATTTGTTCCAAAAAGACATTTATTATTATCTTTATATAATTCAATTAAATCATTTGATATTAATTTATTCTTTTCATAATTTTCTTCATCTAATATATATTTATTTTCTTTTTTATTCTCAAAATCAAATATTGAATATGAATAGTCACTATTGGCAGAAAAAATTTTAGTAAAATTATCATTAAATTTTATATCTAAAATTCCATAATTTAATAATATTGTATTATCTTCTAAAATATTAATTTTCCCTTCATTATTAATATTAAAAAAAAAAAGACCACCTGTTTTAATTTGTGTTTCTTTATTTAAATGATAACCTGCAGAAACTGCATTAATTAAAGGATTATTTTCATTAAAAAAGAATTTAATTCTATCAATATTTTGAATACAAGTATATTTACTTAAAATATTATAATTATAATTTTTATCATGAATATAATTTTCCATTATTTAATGGAATAATATAAAAAAAAGAATTAAATAAAGATTTATAATAAATAATTTAAAAGATAAATGAATTATTTATTATTTAATGTTAATTTTCCATTTAAAAGATCAATTTCTCTTTCTTCTATTCTTTCAAAATTTCCTTCTTTATTAGATGAAAAAGTTTTTGATGTAAAACTATTATTTCTATGAACTTTAGAGAAAGGATTAACAATATTATTTTCTTTTTTATTTTCAAAGAAATTTTCTTCAGGTCCTTTTTGAATTTCAAAATCATCAATAATAACATCTTCAATAATACTATTAAAAATAATACTTTGACTTTTTATAATTTCATTTTCATAAGGAATAATAAAATCAAAAGATAATTTTTTCATATAAAAATATAATATAGAATTCCAAAATAAATTTTTGTGTTTAGAATGAAAATTTGGAACATCAAAATATAATTTATTAACAATAAAATTATTTCTTAAAGATTCATATAATTCTAAAGGAGTTAATAAATCAAACCATTCAAGTTTATCTTCATTAATTTGAACTTTAATTTGTGGTATAATTTCTGTTTGACATTTTTTACATATATACTTTAATCCTTTACTAATATTTTTTTCAAAAATTAATGAAAAATTAACTTCATTTAATTCATTACAACTTGAACATTTTACTTCAGTACTAAATGAAATTGTTTCATTTCCATTTGTTTTATATAAACTTCTCTTTAATTCAGATGAATCATTTAAAATTGAATCTCTTTCTTCATTTTCTTTAATTAATACATTTCTTAAATTGAGAGAATATGTTCTTTTTGCTTTCACTAAATTAAAAACTGAAGTAAATTTTTCCGCTAAAATAGAAGAAATTAAATATTTATTTTTTAAATTTTCATTTTTGAAAATAATATTAATATATGATAAAATATTTTCTTCAGAACCTTCTTCTAATATTATATTTAATAAAAATATTAAAATTTCATCATTTTTATATTTTAATAATTCTAATTTATCAATTATTTGATTAAATCTCATATTTTTTTCATATTTATTATTAATATATGTAAATGATAATCCCATTAAAATAAGCCAAGAATAATTAACATAAGTTTCCATTTGAATAATACTTGGTTTAAATAAATCAAATCTATAACCTGTATTATAATATATTTCAGTATATTTTGGAGAATTTAAAATTTTATATATTTCATTTTTATTTAATGCAATATAATCTCCTGGGAAAGGTAATACTCGCTCAAACATTTTTTCTTGATATTCTTCTCCAAAAAATATGTCATCATTTAATAATTTTGGAAAAATTGGATATTCAATATTTATTTTATCTTCATTTGGTAAATTATATATTTTTTGATAATATAATAATGCATTTTTCATTTTTTTACTTTCCGATAATTCTACAGTTTCATTTGTTGAATAATAATTTTCAAATTTAATTAGAAAATTTTGTTCTTTTAATAAATTTTTTTTAATAAAAGGAGTATCAATATTATTACCAAATACACTTTTATTTCTTTTTTCTATTATTCTCTCATCAAAATATAATATTTCTATTTTATCTTCTAAATTTTTGGGATATATTTTTTTTATTATGAAATTTTTAAACATATTTGTTTTAAAAAAAAGTTTGTAAAAGTTATGATCATTTGATGCTAATTCTAATAAATAATCATTAACATTAAAAATTGATTCTATATCAATAAATAATTTATTTTGAAGATATAAATTTATTATATTTAATGATTTATTATTATTATATTTAACATGTTTTTGATAATTTAATAATATTGACATTAGGAAATAAAAAAAATATTCTTTCATCCTTAAATTAAATTTATTTTTATATTCATTTTGAATTTTATTTTCTGATATATTTTTTAAATATTTTCCTAAATTTTCTAATAATTTTTTTTTATAATGTAAAGGTAAATCAATTTTTGATATATCATTATTTATTTCTTTTTTAGATAAATCAACTGAAGTAAAATAATTATCATGATGTTTAATTTCAATTAATTCTCTATCAATATCAAAAATAACTATTTCTTTATCAATTTCTAAATCATAATCATGAAAAAAATTCAAATAATAACTTTTATTTATACCAAACATAAATGAATCATAATTTCCAATAAAATTATAACAATTTACAGGTAAAATTGAAATATTACAATTACAATATTTAAAAGGATAAATTAAATCTTGTAAACTAAAAAAACAAGTAGTTAATTTATATTTATTTTCAGAAAAAATTAAAATAGGAACTTCAAGTAAAACATATTTGAATATAGTTAAAATATTATTTATTTTAAAATTTTTGAATTCAAATAATGAATTTAATTCAATTGAATTATATGGTAATTGATTAATTGGAAGTTTTCTAAAAGTAATATCATTATGAAATAAAGAAATTGTAAATGAAAATCTTCCTCTAGGAATTAATGGAAGTTTAAAAAAAATATTTTCAATTAATTTTTCAATTGGTTCAGTAATTGGTTTATTTTCAAGTGTATAATTCTTATATAATATTAATAATATTTTCATAAATTCTTTAGGAAAAAATAAAAAAGAAGAAAAACAAATTATTTTTGGAATATAATACCTTTCATATTCACTATTACTATGATTTAAATTTAATGAATTTAATGAATTATTACTATTTGAAGCAACCATAAAAGGTGATTTTTCATTAATTGTTATTATTTGTTTTGATGAATATTCATTATTATCTGTAAATGAATTATAATTTTCTTTTAAATCATAATATTTTTCTACACATTCATAAAATAATAAACAAGTAAAATAAATTTTAGGATAAAATTCATTTGTTAAATTATCTAAAGCAAAGTAAAATTGTTCAATTTGAGGTTTATCAATTGCATTTTTAATATAAAATCCATTTGGAAAACAATGTCTTATTATTATATTATTTGAAATTTGATTTGGATAATCATATATAGGAAATTTACTTAAAATTTTTGGAGATAATTTTTCAAATTGATTAATTGTTTTTATATTATTATAAAATGATTCATCAAAAGTCAAATCAGTCCCTAAACCAATAATAAAAAAATTTTGAATTAAAAAATTATTTAATTGATTATCTCCTGTTGTGCTTTTTTTAAGCATTTAAATTTTTTTTTATTGTTTTTAATTAATTAAAATTATATAAATTAATATTAATAAATTATTAATTAAAAATTTAATTGAAAATTTAAGAAATGAGTTCTCTTCCTGTTTCTGTAAGAAATAAATCATCAAAATTTACTTTAACAAAAAAAGAATTTTATGAAAATATAAATAAAATAAGTAATAATGCAATTGTTATTAAAAATAATATTGGTATTAATTTCCCAAGTGAATTTTCACAATATAAAAAACAAGTGAAAAAAAATAATAAAAATAAAACACAAAATTCTAATCATTTAAGTTTAAAAGTTAATAATAATACTTTAGATAAATCTAAAAAAAATTTTAATTCAATTAATACAGATTTTTTAAAATTATTTCATCAATTTGATTTATTAAAAAAAAATAAACCATCAAATAAAACAGCAATTGAAGTATCTTTAAAAGAAAAAAAATCAAAAAAAATTTATGTTCCAAGTGTGTCTAATTCTAAAAGTAAAGGTAAAAGTAATAATAAAAATAATAATAATAAATCAAAACAACCAGTTAAACAAAATTCAAAAAATAAAAATTTAAAAATAAATTCTAATTCAAGATATGAAACTTTACATTCAAATGAAAAAAATAACACAATAAGTAATATAAATAATTTGCAAAGGAATAAAATTTTAAAAAATTATTCTAAAAATAAAAAAATTAATAATGATAATATTAAAAAAAATTATAATATTCTAAAAAAAAATTTTAAAACTTTTAATCCTTTTCATATTAAATTTACAAAGCCAATAAATTCATTAAATAAAAATAAAGTCAAACAATCAAATATTACAACATATCAAATTAATTATTCAAAATTAATTCCAAATAGAATTAATATAATACAAAATAATATAAATAAAACACAAGAATTACAAAATACATCAAAAACAATTCAAAATAATAAAAATAATAATAATAAAAATTCAAATAAAGAAAGTAAAAATAATATAAGTATAAATAATAAAAATAACCAAACAAATGATAAAGAAATAATAAATAATAATAATCAAAATATTTTAATAAATCAAAACAAATCTTTTAAAGAAAAAGATATAATTATAAATC
>JAEEGK010008131.1_pt1 | contig 24823 bp, 24 predicted proteins | sample 8958771 | NCBI WGS metagenome assembly JAEEGK01 (sample SAMN16246547, study PRJNA631951) | gut metagenome | biome: gut microbiome; feature: rumen; material: SC-attached | host: Bos | place: Iran: Karaj | collected 2018-10
ATCCGTCACTCCTCCTCAATTTTCTTGATGATCTTCTTGATCTTATTAACCGGATACGGTGCATTATCCTCGGAGTAATAACCTTTAAATACAATCCTCCCTACGGTTTCCCTGTCACGAGGTCCCAAAGGAACAAGAACTTTATCTCCTTCTTTTAGAGAATCATCATCGGTAAGATAGCTGAATTCATCACTATACTCACTGAACGAAACCTGACAAATGATCAGATCGAACGGTCGCCGTCTTGGTTTTTCATATGACCTTCTATCAAAAAGATCTCCTTCTGCGAACGAAGCCATGATTGATTGCATCTCGTTCATAAACAAATACCAGTACTCAGGAAGACCTCCCAAATCATATGAACCTTCAATCACTTCTTCCGAGCCGGACATATCCCGAAACAGAATCTTGTATTTTCGTGTTTGAGTCGGATCCTCAATTCTCTCTTCCACCCTATCTTTAAGCAAGGAGAAATAATTAGACGGAAAGAGCAACAGCAATTTGTCAATTTTGTCTTTCGAACAATAACTGTACGTTGCAAACTCTTCTTCGCTTATTTGATTCCTGTACGTAATTGTTCCTTGCTTGCGGTCTATGATCAATTGCTCCGCATGTTCACCGGACTTGATCCACGCTGAACTGTCTTCTGCTTTTTCTCTTGTTTCTTTCCAATAGTCAATGCATATGTATTCGGTTGCTATCGCATAAAGGACATCTCTAATTTCCTTGGAAGGCACTGTTATACTATCCCAATCTTCCTCTGATGTACCGACATCAACAATAAAATAATCAGCAGCAAGGATATCCGTGATAGCTCCTCTACGACCATCCCATAACAAGATGCTATCGAACTCATTTATCTCTTTTACTCCATTGTTGATCTCACACTGGCATCTAACAACAGTAAATTCTTCCGGAGGAAACAAATAATCTTCCCTCGAATTATCGATTATCCTGTACCAGTCTTTCTCGATTGAAATCACGTCATACTCCTTCCCGTTTGTTAACGAGGCATCCGATTCTCCTATATACCTCACACGGGTGACGCGATTTGTTTCCTGACCAAATTGATATACTTTTTTTGCCAATTCAAAGTATTCCTTCGTCCATAACAAAACAGTCTCAGGTGAGGGATCTATGTGCATTTCGCCTGCACCATTCTCAACTTCGTCCTGCAGTTTTTTGATTTCTTTCTCTAGTTGGTGAATCATTTTGCGGATTTCTTTCTTCGATTTACCCTTGATCTCAGTTTCGTAAAAAGCTTCCGGACTTATCATCATTGCAATCACCTCCGAATTTTACGTCCTTGGGATAATCATATATAAAGCTTATTTCTTTTCCGCTATATAGGCTATTCCGGTAAAGCTGCGAATTGTCGTTTTCGACAGGCTCTCGTAATAGTATTCTCCCGTGAGAGTTCCCCAAATATCAACGGTATCTCCGCTATATATCTCTACACCCTTAGGAAGACAGAATACATATACTTGGTCTGCCAAGTCTTTGCAATAGAGGATTGTTACCGTTTGACCTGCATATGTATACTCTGCGCAATCAAAAACGTATGCGTCCCTTATTACGTCGATCGTATTATCAAACTTGCTGGGATTCTTACTGTACTGTTTGGGCTCTATGTAGGTTGCACCACCCTTAATCTTACTTTCCTTCAGCTCAAAATTGGCATTCACATAACAAAGCTGATCAAAACTGAAGAATTCATTCAAGAAAGTGGGTCTATAAGCAAATATCACATCAGCTCCAGACATTGAATAAAAAGTACCATCTCCCGCCTTGGCATGTGCTACATACATACTGGAATCAGAGAAAGTGACAATCCGGTACATGTAGTCACCACTTCTTTGATATGTTTCCTTACCAAGGACACCTTCATATTCGCAGAACTGAAACTCTCCATCATCGTAGCTTTCGAACGCTGAAGAGGAAACCGTTCCGTCATCGTCATACCACTCTGTTTTAATCACTCCGTCAAGCTTCCCTTTTGAAAACCTTCCGCTTATCACGTACTTTTTCCCTTCGGCATTTCTTAGCTCAACTTCCCCTTCTCCGTTTGGAGCTCCGTCCTTTGTTTCACCACGATATTCACCGTTTCTCGTGACATATGTATTTGATGAAGGATCAAAAAGCTTCAATGTAACAGACAGTCTTTCTGATACTGTTTCCTTTTCTGCAGGTTTCTTATCTGCGGCTTTCTTTACAGTGATCTTGCACTTATAGAGTTCTCCATTGTACTTTGCCTTAACGGTCGTTTTTCCTGTCGCTTCAGCTATCACAAGGCAGTTCGACTTCTTGTTATTCTCAAGAGAAACTATACCTTTTTTGCTGACGCTCCATTTAACCTTTGCCTTGCTACCGACGCCTTCCAGTTTAAGAAATGCCTCCTCTTCCACTTCGAGAGTGATTGAACTGTCGCTCAGACGTACATTGTCTGCCTGGACTGGTGTTGTGGTTTCTAAGAGCATGGTAATCGTAACAAACATGACGACACTTAAAATCCATCCTAAAACCCTTTTCTTTTCAAATAATGTTTTCCTCATAGCTATGTGCTCCTTTCGTCTATTTAATAATCAGTCCCAGAGAAACCATCCGTTTTTCATGAGCGGTATCTTGCATCTGGGACAAAACAATTCATCATTTTTCCTTAGAATCTTCATTTTACCGCCGCATTGTTCACATTTGTGTGGATACTTGGCAACCTCTATATAGCAATTCACAAGGTCTTTATGCGTCTCACAATCTCTTTTATGTTTTGGTATGCCTAAATAACTGCAACCGATTTCTGCCTCGTCCCTCTTTTTCTCGTCGAGAATGTACAAGGTCAGATCCTTCTTATTCTCCAAATGCCCGCATTCTTCACAACAGAGAACGATCATTTCAGAGTCCATTGCTGCGTCTTCGTTTTTTTCAAAAAACTCTCGTACCTCTTCTCCAAGTTCTCCCTTTTTGGCCTTATCTACCGTGTCTTTGTACACAGTAGAGAAAAGCATCCCGATTCCGTATGATGCACGGAATTCATAGCCGCACTCTGAGCACTTATTGGTTTCTCCATAACCCATGCATTCGCCTCCTTAGTATAATTGTTCTCTCTTTCTCGCTCACTGCCCTATGCGCAAACAAATTCCGAAAGATCAATCAGCTCTCCGATGGTATTTCCAATTGATGACGGTCTCATGGCATCCTGGATCTTACGAAGTGTCTTATCAAAGAGTTCTTCGTCTTTGAAGAGCTGCAGTAGTTCGGCCGTGTTCCTTGCATCGTCAAGAGCATCATGTTCCTGTCCGGAATAATCGACACCTGCCATATTAAGCGCCATCTTCAAAGATACCTGCTTTTCAAAGCCAAGATATGAATCAAATTCCCTCTGAAAGTCAGACCATGAATTCAGGAGGATACCGGTTTCTCGCTCAGACACCTCGTATCCCTTCAGGGACATTTCCTTCGAAATCTGTCTGAAGTCTGTTTTGCTCCACGCGTAAATCGTCAGATCGTCTTCTGCCCCAAGACACCAATCCGTAAACAAACGAAGTGCCTGATTAAAAATCGGAGCGTTCATAACCATGTCATCGGTAATACCCGTAAGCGCAGTGATATTCTTTTCAATACCGTCATTGAATTCCGGCATCACGTATGTACGGAAGGAAGAGATTTCCTGCAGATCGTCATCAAGCATAACTGCTCCGATCTCGATCGTTTCCAGCTTGCAGATTTCCCTTGCTTCAGACTTTTTGCTAATTCCATTCATTTCCAAATCAACAACGATATACTTCATGCGATTCCTCCTACGTACTTTACTTGACATTTCTCGACAATCCGATTACAGTTTTCAAAACTGAGCTTTTCAGATTTTCATCAAAACCTGCTTTCAGCATCACCTTTACGACCTTACACTATCTATTATGCGCACCGACCCTGTCCGATATAAAGGACTTCAAACAACTTTTTGGGGCCTTTTTTGAGTTTTTTGAAATTCGGTATAACTTTTTTCGTTGTTTTTTCCCCCATCCGTAAATATCCGTATGCCGCATGTTTCCGCGTTATGCGTCACATTCATTGCTTTATATACTGAAGAAGGTGTCATCCTCCACTCTCTCAAAAATCATTGAGTTTATGCTATTTCTCTTTGACCAATTAGACGCAGTTACAGTAAAAAAGTTATACCGAATTTACACTGTTTTTCTGCACTCTACACATCTTCCGACAATAAAAGTTAAAAAAGTTATACCGAAATTCTTGTGTTAAAAATATCTCATTCCGAGTTATCAGGAAAAAGGTAACGAAACAAATACAACATAATAATCTTCAGAAAGCCCCTGTTTTGAAGAGTTATCAAGAAAAGTTTGATGCGAATAAATCTTCATAGAATCTCTTTTTTAGGGGATTTTCGATATCTTAACCACCATGATAACTCTCTTTTATCCCGAATTCCTGATAATAGTGGCAAGCAATGCATGGGTATCCACCTCATGCTTTTTTCGCCTGTTGGGGATGCTCCCCAATCCCCTAAATTCGAAGAGTTTCACTCTCCGAGCTACGCCCGATTTCACCGGGCTATAACGTTAGATAAAATGGTTGATTCTGCTGCTTCTATCGTTTTACGATTCCTTCCGATTTCCCGATGTACATGTTTTTGTATATGCTTAATGGTTTAATGTATGATGTAAAAGCGAAAACGAACAGCATAAAAAACGAATCTAAAGAGGAGGGGAAAAGCGTGAAGAATCAGGAAATCTGTCGTTTTGTAAACTCAAAGGACATAAGGCAACATCTCTTAGATATCAATTATGAATTTACAACCGCCGAAGCTTCGTGGCTTGTATATGAATGCCGTAACGCAACATTGCAGGAGAAAATTAATGCATGGGAAAATATAATATCTACCAGGCCGGATCAGTCAGTTAACTCTTTTCATTTTGACAAACCTTATGAGAGCATTCACAAGGTTTTGAAAGACTACATCGAGATGAAGAATAAAATGCTTGAAATGTTCATGCAGGAAGTCCCGGGGGGCTTTTATCAATATAAGGTTTCTTACAGTATTTATGATAACGATTATGACGATTCACCGGCGTATTCTTCTTTTGACAAATGTCACCGCCAACTCAAAACCGAGCTTAAGGAATCTGAAGACGACGAGATTCTCCGCTGTTCCATTAGACGTTGCGAAATTGACAGCTTCTATCCCATTACCGCCTGCTGTTCACGAACCGGTGAAGTAACAGATGTAAAAGTAGATGCCGACTATGGAGTTTTTGATTGGCAACTTACAGACTTCTTTGACAATCTATGGTTCCACTTTCCGGTGCCTTACAAGAAGGGCGATATTTTATATGACCCTTGTCGGAGTCAAAAATGTTTAGAATCGGGGCCGGTAGTTATGACCGGGATTACTCCGCTCGCATATGAAGAAGACGGACGCGAACACTCAGACACTTCAGACATGAATGTTTGGAGCTATTTTCAGAAAGACGATGGTACGATTTATTCCGAAACAACATGGAATTATATGAATTTTGAGTACTTTCCGAGAGCAGAACTCAAAGGAAGAATGAGAATCTTAACAGCCCTTAGCAACTATGTTAAAGGCGAGATCAATGTCGAAATGTTGCTTCGTGCATACCATTTTGTTCTTCTTGAAGAAGCCAAAAAAGACATTATGCCCAAGGGGTGGTGGACCGACGAATGCATGCAACTCGCAGGGATCCGACCGGCTGAAGACGCCGATTAACTGCGGCGTCTTTCGTTCTGTTATTTCGTTAATGAATAAAACTCCTCTCCCGAATCAAGGCATATTGCCGCAAGTCTGCCGCCCGGCATTCCGCAGCCGCAATCGATCGCTATATGATTAAGGTTTCGGTAGATATACCCGGGCCGCGGGTTTTCTTTTATGAACTGGGTCGGAGTATGTCCTGTTACCACAAAAACATCATCAAAGTACTGAATGCCGTAATCAGCACGGTCCCAAACCAGATTTTTTAACGAGTACTCTTCGATCTTCTTTCCGGGTTTATAATCGCCAAGTCCGGCGTGAACGAGCAGATATTTCTCATCATAAACGGTTAATTCCTCATACATTGAAAAGTTGAAGATGTAATCTATCACTTCTCTTCTCATCTCGAGATCAAGGCGACGGAACTCTTCGATTGTTGTTTCACTTCCGTTCCGCTTCCAGTCTATGAGATTTCCAAGGATTTCCGGGCTTATGGCCTCAATCGACTCAGTAGTTATCTCCGTGTTGAGGAATCTCAGGCCGTCAAGCGCCATCAACTCATGATTGCCGACAAGGCAGACAACATTCGGCATTTCCATAAGCGTAAGCAGCGTTTTTATCGGATGCGGTCCACGGTCAAGGATATCACCGAGTACATACAGTGTGTCTGTCTCATCAAAATCAAGCTGTCGGAATACCTCCATAAATCTGTCATATTCTCCGTGAATATCACCCATAACATAAGTCATATCTGTACCTGCTTTCAAAAAACTGACTACAGTTTACCTCATTAGAAAAGCTCGTCGACCGCTGCATCAAACATGTATCTTCGTGCTTTGATACCATGTCTCTCACAGTACCCACGGATCCATTCAGCTTCCTCTTTCGTACAGTCCTTGTTGAATCGATGATAAGCCTGCATCAGTTCCCCGTCATATATTTCGATTGTGATGAAGGGTTTGTTGACATCATCGGCTTTTCGCATAAAAAGGATCGTTGTGTCATTTTTTATCATAGCCTCAACATATGTCAAGAGGCAGTTCTGCATGTATATTGCCTCGCGGCAGAAATCGTTGATGGTTTGCGGGTATCGGACATAATACTCGTCTCCGCGCTCCATCCAGGTATAATCCCTTCTACGGTTGGCCCGCCTTATAGCTCTGTCGTATTCCTCTCTTTTTACGAGCAGATAGTATTCGAGCTGATGCAGATTATATTTGTGCTCGGGTGTCGTCATCTTCTTTATGTATCTTTCATAGATAGGATCGATCGCACCAAAGATGTGGCACTGCTCGCGGATCTGTCTGTCCCGGTTTTCCCTGTACATATAAAAATCAAAGACCGACATCGTCCACATTTTTGCCAAATCGGCTCTTCTGGCCTCAAACAATCTGCCCGTTTCTCCGATGGTCAGATCGCCTTTCATCAATGTATGCAGATACCGACATTGTGCATCATTGAGTTTTTCGCTGAAAACTTTCGGAAATACGCTGTTGAGCTTCTTCACATAGTCTCTTGATGATTTATCCGAGAGCATAAGCGGTCCGTATGGGCAATTAAGATTTCTGAGGATTCTGATCGAAATTCCTTCATAAAGATCTGACGGACTGCCCGCGAGGAGATTAAGCCTGTCTATCTCATGTATATGTGCCGCGAGATCGTCAAGTCCCGCTTTATAAAGAATCTCCTTCGCAGTGTTCCGGTTCAGGCAATTATTGATGTGATCGAGGACTCTTAGCCCTTTGGTATAATAGCGTTGCAGATGCCATTCGGGATGTTCCGAACTGTACGCTTTATAAATCCTGTCGATTGCACCACCGTTATATGTGCACTGTTCTTCCTTGACACAATGATCGTTAAAGAACCTTTCTGTCTCGTTGTTCCAGCGATATCCCTCACGGATGGTAAATCTTCTGACGCTCTTTGTGTTTCTGTCCGAATCATATTCTACATAGATAGAATCAATATACGGTTCCGTTTGGAATATGTAGAGGTAATTGTCACTTTGCAGCGCATTCACGTCGTTCTTCTTTTCTTCGGCGTATTCATATGCATTGATCTCCGGCGGAGTCCAGTCGTTTTCGATCGGATTGATCTCCAATAGCGAAGACATCTGTCTGCGCATGACATCACCCCCTTCTGTTTACGTTTTCATATAAGCATATTGCTCGTCCATGTCCGGCAATCTCAGGATAATGATCCCGTTTTCAAAAACTTTTGTGCTCCCAAGCGCACAACCACCATCTATCGCAATAACATTATCACTTCGAAAACTCAAAAGCCTCAAATTCACAAGTTGATTCCACTCTTCGAGTTCGTTTCGGCATCTTATGTTCTGAACAGGTACATGCCCTACTACAAATGTGTAATCATATTGAGAATAAACATCCTCCCCATGTGTTAAAAAATCTTCCCGCCAAACAGAAGACCACGTTATATTCCATGCATCGGTATAAGACATTTCATTGTATCTCTTGTTTTCACATCTACTGCTGTAGAATGAATGTGTCAGGCAAAATTGTTTGTCTTTAACATCGAGGGTTTTAATCACATATCTGGAATTCAACCACTCGAGCAGCTCTTTTCTTTCCTGTACGGGAAGCACTTTATACCGGTCAAAGGTTTTTATCCCGTCATTACCGTCAAGCCATGTTGAAGTATCCCTCCCGTTGCAGATATCTTCTCCTGCAGGGTCGACGGAGTTTAACATCATCAGCTCATGGTTTCCGATCAACATATCCATATTAGAATGTGACTTTATTAACTGTAAAACCTTTATTCCGTCAGGTCCTCTGTCTATCGCATCTCCCAGACACCAAAGAAAATCATTTCCGGAAAACCCGATTTTACGGAGGCCACTCATAAACAGATCGTAATATCCATGGATATCAGACACAACATATGTCGCCATCTCAACCTCCTCGTTTTCTGTAAAATCAACCGGTTTGAACTTCTTTTGGGGTCAGTATAAACCAAAAGATGTACGTTATTTTGTACATCTTTCAAACAGTGCATCTGCTAATGCTTTATGTCCTTCAGCTGTCAGATGGATTGAATCTTCATCTGACGGTGCGCATATTTTAGCTGCATCTAAAAATACGCAGTCTCTTTTTTTCGCCACCCTCCGATAATAATTCGAAAGATCTTTGGAACGAGCAATCGCATCTTCCGTAAAGCCACCATAAAAAGGAGAACTCTTTATCCCAACACCTACCTCGACCGGAGAAACCAGAATGATCCTGGGAATAAAACCCTGCTTTTGTTCCGTGAACTCGCATATTACCTCGACAAGTCGATCTGCACCTTTAGCTATTTCTTCCGCTGAAGCGTGATAACATTCCTTTAAGTCGTTACTTCCCAACATCAGGATAATGATGTCAATTGGCTTATGGCTGTTCAAACATGGTCTCAAATATGTCAGGCCGTTTTTCCATGGCTCGATCGGATTCTCAAAAACTGTAGTCCTGCCATTACAACCCTCTTCAATGATTTTATAATCAGTTCCCAAAAGTTTCTGTAGTCTTCCGGTCCACCTGACATTCTCAGGGTACCTCATTCCGTCCGACGGGTTGTACCCGTATGTGTTTGAATCTCCATAGCATAGAACGGTTTTACTCATACGCCCTGGCTCCATTCATTAACTCTTCCTTAACCCTATCCCGAAGTTCCTTCGGTTCAAGTATCACAACATCGGGCGCATAGTTTTTTGCAAACTGCACCATAGAGGTGGCATTTACATTTGCTCTAACACAAACTGTGTCTTCTGTCTCATCGAAGAATCGGATGTCCTTTCCAAACATGTCAATAACGTCACTGATCATGGGCTTTACAATCCGGAACTTTACAAAAGAATCGTCGCTCGAATACATATACACATGCTTTCTCATGTATTCAGCCAAATCAAGACGGTCTCCATTGGATCCGTTCAGTTTTTCAAACGGCTTTGCCTTTTCATCAAGCATTTCTATTTCCGTGATTCTGTCAACCCTGTAATTCGATATATCATCATACTTATCATAATTGCAGATAAGATAATACTTTCCTTCTTTTGCCGCCATTTGGTAGGGACTGACAACATAAACCCGTTCTGTTCCGTCCGCTGTACGTTTGATATGCTGCTCCATATCGGTTCCATATTCCAGATATTTAAACGACACTTTCTTATGTTTGTCTATTGCTTCATCCAAAACATCAATATTATAGAAGACCTGCTTATTATTTGTCTTATCTTCCGGCATCGTACTTATATACTTCATATGCGACTTGAAATACTTATTTGACAGCTTTTCAAGCTTCTCTACCAACTCTTTACACTGGCTGTACGGCAGATGTTTTGAGAACAGAAGCGAATCGATCAGAAGCCTAAGCTCAGGTTTTGAAAAACTCCGTATGAGGTAAACACTGGTCATAATAGTGTTCTCTTCCTTCTTTCCGGTTTTCTTGTCCATCGTCAAACGATTGATCTCATGAGATTCAATCTCGTATCCAAGTTCCACAAGATCCACCAGATTGCTTTTTATGGTTCGACGATCCACTTCCATTTCGTAATCACGCTTTAAGATTTCGGAAATCCTAGCCTGTGTCAGTGTATGTTCTTCATCGGAATACTCTTTAAGTATTTGAAGTATATTAAACATACTCAATTTCTTTGATTGCTTCCCCACCGTAAACTCCTTTCAATGATCATCTTAACCTTCTCCATATTCTTTACGGTTAATCCTTATTTCATCTTCAATTGATTTCTCAAAAGTTTCAAATGAAGTCATATCCATTTCCGGATCTGCGCACCCCGCAGGTGTTCGCGTTAATAAGCCCATCGGCAGTGGATTCTTTTCATATCCGGCATCAAATCGTTCTTCTACCACATAACACAGCCCTTCCAAAGCAGCTGAATAGGCCTGTGCTTCCGGTCCGCAATGCATCCAGTACAAATTATACTTCATCTGCGCCGCATACTTATAAGGCAAAAGATTTTGACGGAGAACGCTGTCTTTGTCAGCTATGCTGTTTTTATAGTATTGATAGGTGTCATAGATCAGTTTCTTTAATGTTTCAAAATCAACATTGTCAGGATCCTCGTCCGTCAAGTTTTCCCATCTGTAAACCAATTCCTGATACTCTTGCTTCATCTTCTTTTCCTCCGCTGTAAGATGAGACCATTTTGTCAGTACTGCCAATGCGTTTTCCTGTGAAACTATCCAAACCCCACTACTGACGAGATTCCAAAGATCGGCTTCATAATATATATCATTGGGGTGTTTCGCGAGCCAAAAAACCGTTATTCCATGTTTGCGTGATAACTCTACAACTTCCTCGCATTCAAGGATATCGGTTATAACCATTGCATCCATGCCTTCAAAAATTCTTGATTCTTCCCGTTCTATTTCTTCAATGGTATATCCATAAGAATCCACCATTCTGACACCGGCCTTATCAGTACCAGGACCTTCAAAATTGACACTAACGTCGTACCCCTGTCCCTTAAAGTCAGTGTTTATATTGTGAGTTTTCAGTGCTTTTTCAACAAAATCTCTAAGGTAAAACGGAGTAAAAAAGAGTACCTCATGGTCTCCGCTGAGTTTCAGCGCAAGATCTATTCCGGGGCTTGAACATTCCGTAACCACACGACCTTGGTTCTTTCCCAACGGATCAAACTCTCCCTCAACTTCGATGTTGACTCTCAGCTTTACCATATCCAGAATTCCGATTTTCATAGGTCACCTCCGAAGATTTTATGATATCAGAATACAAGGAATGATGTACATAATTGTACCCATCACTGTACATCTTATCATCTTCAGTCTTTATAATTCCTAAGTTTTTCTTTTCGTTCGCTGATAAACATTTGCAAACCACGACTATTTTCAATAGAAGGATACTTCATTTTTATATTATCAAACAGCTCTTTAGAAAACAGGTCATTGTCAAAACTTGTGTTTCTGTACTTAACAAGACTCTTTAAGCAATCATAATAGCTTACATTATCCCAAACAAAAAACTCAGCCTCCAAAGCTGTCCACTTCTCATTTTCGAATATTGTATTAACACAAACTCGTGCAAAATTTGTAATTTGAGTATACTCGTTGGGGCATTTTCCCTCATACTTTTCACACTTAAAGCCAGAACTCCACGAGAAATTACTATCAAGCCAATCAGGTTTACCATCTACCCCGCATCCGTTTAACCATTTTAAAGTAAAACTATCCAATGTGAAATGGCAGAATTTGAAGTGAGCCTTTTTTTCGAACTCAGAGTCTGGACGGCTGTAATAGCAATAAAGATACTTAAACGCCATATTTACTATCTTCTGGGCTTTTCCATAGTTTCCATGCTCGGTCAACTCGTCATTCTCCACAAAAGATATGCACCATTTATCGCACAAAGATTCATGCACTTTGTCAAACTCGGCGTCTTTTATAGGTGCTATTTTATTCAGCAAATAATTGTTCAGGCCTTCAGAAACCGCTTTTTTTGCAGCATCTCTTTTGTTTTTGTCGATATTCTTCATTGTTCTTTGCGCATCTTTATACGCAAGATCAACTGCTACTTCTATTATTTCTTCGGGATCTTTTTTGTTCTCAAAGTTTTTCTCATACTGTTCATAAAAAGCTTTCACGTATTTTTGCAGTATTTCGTTACCGTCCATATAATCCTCCATTTTTGCTATTTTGCTACTCTCACCAACTCCTGCCAAACCTTTACCATCGCATAGGTATCAAGTTCGCAGTACTTCAACAAATTGTGCCTTGCCCGTTCCCGTTCTTCGGGCTCCATATCTTTGATCTTCGGGAAAATGTTCATCGCTTCCGAACCGTTATGCACCCCCTCAAGGTTATGATAATCAAGTTCCGGATCATCCGGGAAAATAGCCGGCAGAACGCTCTTGATTGAGAACGATCCTCCCATTGCTCTGTTGTAATAATACCCGCTTTGAAACGGTATCAAAAGATCCACAATGTGATCTCTTATGTTCAAAAGGTGCTCCGAAAGATCCGGGAAAGTCTCAGCCAGTTCGCGCAATCTTGTGCACTCAAACGCTTTGTTATAAGCGGTTGTGCAGACATTCATCGGAATATCGCGGCAAAGTGCTTCCGCTATCGCTCTGCGGGGATCTTCTCCCGACTCGGCCAGGAACTCCTTGTGTTTCAGCTCTCCGCCTTCTGTCTCAATATAATGAAGGGAATACTGAAACGGTATCTGCTGATATGATTTTGTTCCGGGGAACGGCGGGATCACAGGCTGCATTGTCTCAAAATCAAGAAAATATAACGGATACGAGAGACTCGTAAGGAAGTCCCTTATGTTGTCCGCATCTACAAACGTTCCCAGATCTTTAAGCGCATATTCCATCTGTCTGATCTGCGTTTTGTTTGTGACTTTGTCACAGATTAACAGATCCTCATAGCGAATCACACCACTCCGATATAACTCGATCTTATCCTTAAATGACATTCGATAAAGGTCAAAAACCGATTTCTCTGGAAGATTTCTCGTGCAGTAGCTCCAGAATTGACAATCATACGGATCATGACACCTTTGCGCAAGATCATAGTCCGGTTCCATATCACTTTTCAGAATTTTCTCAGCAAGCTTAAGATTCGGCTCGATCTGCTGTATTTCATTTTCGACCAACTCATCAACATTTAAGACATAAAAAAGCTCTTTTATATCAAGTTCTTCTCCCCTGATATAAGAAGTGTTCAGACTCACCAGATTAGTACCTGTAACGGTCACTCCACAGTGTTCAAGTACATACTTCTGAAACGCTATATCCGCTACATATACTTCTTTAGCTTCTTTTTTCTCTTCGGTATTGGTGGAACTCTTCACTTCATAGATAGCATATCCGTTGCCTTCTTTCTTAAGAATATCAACGGCGCAATAAAGACCTTTAAACGAAAAAGCGGCTTCGCAGATTACCTGCGTTCCTTTCAATATTTCCTCCTGCGTTCTTTCGAGCATTCTGCTTATATTGAGTTTTTCTCCGGAATACTCCGTTACCTCAACATAGTCGCCAAACAGCCCCTTCGCAAGATCTCCGACTTCCCTTCCCGCATCAAAAACAGCTTCAAGCCCGGGATCTTCTGTCTTTTCTTCCGGCTTATACTTGTTGAGCCACGCCATTTTGGGACACTGCCAGAAATTACAGTACTTTGATTTCGATAAAAATAACATAATTTCCCCCACTCCTTATCATTATCAATAATAATCATAACAAGTAACCGGTCTGACTTCAACTCGCTTTTCTATTATTCTCTTTCTAGTATCATTTGTGTTTATTATAGCCATAAGATCCTCTCAATTGCCTGTATAATTATTTATTCGAATCAAGCTCATCGTACATCTTCTTTATATCTTCGGGGCCGTATTTCCTAACATCGTCAACAACAATGATTTTATCGATTGAATCAAGCACGTCCAAATAATCCGAGACTTCTGATTCGCCGGCAGCTGCCCAAATCATTCCATCCCCGTCTGACGCTGAGATATCCTCATTAAATAACCTGCTACCAAATTGAATAAAGAAATGCGCGGTCCACCACTCTAAATCAGCATCTCCGGTATCCGTATTTTCATCCCCATCTTTACTAATATCCGCAAGCCCATATTCAGAGCTCATAAGATCATGAATTTCTCTCGGAGATCTGTCTTGACCATTATCTGTAATCAAATGATTAAAAAAGTGTTCTTCATCTCCCTCATTGCTTATCTTCTCAATTGTTTCAACCATAGAGTTCTTAATATCTTCATATTTCTTGGTGCGGCTGATTGTATAACAAAATTGATTGTTCTTGTCAAAATTGAATCTAAACACTTTTTTGCCGCACTTCTTACAAATAAGGTCAGCCAACCCATCGCTAATTTTAAAATACAGATCAATTACATATTCATTTTCTTCAGACCTGATATATTTTACATTTTCCATGTCACATGCTCCTTTCCATTACTTATTACCTGCTTTGTGATATAAGTATAAAAAAGAGGATGTGTATTTTTGTGCACATCCCCTTTTCCCTTAATAGTTAACCATTATTATCAATCAATATAACTTCTTTTTTCTTTCTTTCTGCATACCGGATCGTTTCCTTGGTTCCACCGGGTGCTCCGGTGTAAACAGCAATCAGTCTTTTGGAATTATCAACCATCCATTCGTTACGTTTTAAAAAGGCAATCCGTCCCGGTTTGTCACTCACATAAGTAATACCATCGGCTGCTTTTAATACAGCATGATACCTCTTGTGCCAATCCTTTTCCCAGCTATTCTCCATACCTCGGAATGCAACTGCCGAAAACAAATGTATTTCTCTTTCCTTAAGTTCTTCTTTAAGCTTGATTACTATCTCCGCAGCCCAAAGATCAACGCCTCTCTGCATACCGGAAATAAAATCCGTATATCCATCTTCTACCGCTTTTCTTATCTGAACCTCAAGCCACTCTTGCACAACAGCCTCAGGCATATCAAGACGCTCCGGCCTATGCCCGGTAAACGATACTGCATGATCAATATCTATCTTTCTCATTGTTTTTTCCTTTTCCGGATTCAATCCTCATCCTCTTCTTTTTTATCTTGAATAGCCTCCGCTTCCGCACGTGAGAGCACAAAATAGATTCCCGAGACATCTCCGTTTCGCTTCGGATCAAGAAGTTTTGGAACTACTGTAGCGCCTTTGGTATATTTAAACTCCTTATCACACCGGCTTACCGCTTCCTTAACAGTATTTCCATCTCTGTCATATATTTCAAGAACAATCGCTTTGGAAGCCCTGCATGAATTCAATGAGTTACCTTTGCGTTCTGCGTCTTCTGGGATCAACAGTTTCACTATTTTCCCCGCCCTACACTTTTTCCAAGCAATAAATGAGCCTTCCTCAGGGCAAAACAAAGGCATGTGAAGTCCCTTTACTCCCTTAAGATTATCCGGATCAAAATCGACACAGGTCGTACTGAGACCCGTCAAATCCGAATTTGCAAAATTCGTCCAATGTGTTCTTTTTGCAAAATCGAGGTCGGCATTAATAAGTCTTGTATTGACAAAAGTAGCATCATCAAAATCAGCACATGCAAAACATGCTTCTTCCAAATCCGAACCGGTAAAATCGCAATTGCATATCTGTGCTTCAAGAAAATTTGCTTTCTTTAATTTTGCACTCTTAATTTCGCAATCCCACATACAAGCAAAGGAGAAGCAAGCCCTCTCGCCTTTACACTCATTGAACTTTGCAAGGGTTAAATTTGATCCATATAATACCGTCCCTTCGATCAGCGCTCCGGTTAGATCGGCCTTGTGTAAATACGATTCCCAAAGATCTGCATGTGAAAGATTAGTGTTTTTTAGATTTGCATTGCTTAGATTTACGCCCCTCATCTCTGCATACGAAAAATCCATTCCTGACAGATCCATCGAACTGAGATCAATGTCGCTGAAATCTGCGCGTTGTCCTTCTTTGTTGTTCTTAAGCCACTTCGCATGTTCTTCCATCCTCCGGTCAAACTCGGATCTTTCAATCTTCTTTTGAGATAAAATTGTCATTCCCATAGATACTTCCATATGATCACCTTATCCTTTCCAAATGTGTCACCTCAGTTTTTATGCCTGTATCATATACCGGGAGATGAGCAAAAAAATACACATCGCTTGTATTATAACTACCTTATCGAAAGAGTAAAAGGAAAGCAAGGCTATTAATGGGCAAAACTTTCAGTTAGGAGGCATAAGTGCAATTTTATAGGATAAATATAATATTGGAATCGGACGAAGATGGAGTTGTTGCAATGACGGGTGAAAGACGAATAAAATCTCTTACGAACAGGGAATTTATTAACGATCTGTGCCGTGAATGTGAAAAATATTCCGACAAGATTTCCGACATGGGGTATTTTTTTGCCGGCAACGTAAATCCCAGCGAATGCTCATTTGGATTATTGATTCGTGGATCCTTAGATGTAGAAAAGTATGTAAGAGATTTTGCTAAGGCAAAGAAACTCGAATCCGGAAGTATTGATATTCGCGAGACTACGTTTTCGGAGTTTAGCCAGATGCTACAAGGGGCAGCGCGATATGGATACATTTTTAATGAATATGATGTTCTTCGCGAATTTGAACTTGAAGAATTGTTAAATCATGGTCGAAGAGTTCCATCCTTTGATTATGATGAAGAGATTATAAGGGAAAGAGAGCAGGATGCAATTTACAAGTCTGCTCAGAACTATTTTACAAAAGAAAGCTTCATCCCTGAATTAGACAGGATTTTTTTGAATCCTTTAAAGAAAAAGATCTATGGACATCCTGTGGATTACATGATAGAGAGTGATGATGAAAGGACCCAGAAAGGGATGACCAAACTGCTCGTTCAAGCGCTATACAATGTTGGTCGAGTTGATAATCGTAGATATTGTTCGGTTGAAATAGAAGCAGACATGTTCTTCCCGAAAAAAATAGTAGAAGCATTGTATAAGAGCTGCGCTGGGGGAACCATGGTACTCCGTTTCCAGGGTTATGAAATTGATGATGATGACGTCGCTCATGCTGAATATGGGTTTCTTGAGGATCTTTGTTCCATTATCAGGCATCACTGCTGTGATGTTCTTACGATTATGTGCCTCCCTCGTGAATGCACAAATCTCAGACATAATATATTTGAGCATATGGCAAACAGCACATTTGTTGAAATTAAAGAAGAACTTGTCGTTGATGAAAAGGCAGTCGAATACCTTAAAAAACGGGCAAAAGAATACAAGGTATTTGTAGACAAACGCCTTTTGTGTCAGGTAGAAGCCGGTCGGGGATATTTGATCCCTGAGCTTAATAAGATATTTGATGAATGGTACAGCCACAAACTGAAAACATCTATATTCAGTCAATACAAAGATGTCGCAGGGGTTAAATCGGAAGTAAAGAAAAACAAGCCAAAAGGTACGGCTTATAAAGAACTTGAATCAATGATCGGATTAAATTCCGCAAAAGAAATTATCAATCAGGCGCTTGACAGTTATAAGGCCAAGATCGTTTTTAAGGATAAGGGAATGAGGGATGAATCCGTGTGCAATCATATGATATTTACCGGAAACCCCGGAACGGCTAAGACAACTGTTGCAAGACTTTTTGCAAGAATTCTTAAAGACAACGAAGTCCTTTCGAGAGGACATATTGTTGAAGTCGGTCGTGGCGATTTGGTCGGTAAATATGTTGGATGGACTGCTCCCACGATTAAGAAAAAATTTAAACAGGCCTCCGGTGGAATCCTTTTTATTGATGAAGCTTATTCTCTGGTGGATGACAGAAACGGCTCTTTTGGCGACGAGGCAATCAACACGATCGTTCAGGAAATGGAAAATCATAGAAATGACGTTATTGTTATATTTGCAGGATATCCGGATAAGATGGAAGGATTTCTCAATAAAAATCCCGGATTAAGATCGCGTATTGCACATCACGTGCACTTTGAAGATTACGATACGGATGAGTTGTGTCGGATTGCGGATCATATAGCTCATGAAAAAGGTCTGATTTTGGAAGAAAAAGCCAGGATCAAAATTAAAGACATAATGGAAGAATCAAGAAAACAGGCAGATTTCGGCAACGGACGTTTCGTAAGAAATGTTATAGAAAAGGCAAGAATGGCTCAAAGTAGCCGTTTAATACGAATGGACTTTGATGATGTGACGCCGGAAGATATTAAGAAGATTTGTGCAGAGGACATTAAATTACCTAAAAGTCCATCATCCACGCCAAGTTTTAAGATAGGATTTGTAGCACCATAGATTATATATTATTTTTATTCTGAAACATGACCTTAGATAAGTGTTCTCTTCAGAACATCTTCGACGAACAAAAGATCGTAAGCGCTTCATAACCCGCTTCAAAAGAGGAGGTGCAATATGCGAGTATTTATTAGTGGAAGCAGATTTCCCTACGAAACCGGAACTGCAAACAACAAAAATCAGAATCTTTCACCATCTGTGATTGATTATATTGACCGGCTGATCGCTGACAATGCAGAAATCCTGATAGGCGACTGTTACGGAATTGATCAATTGGTGCAGGAATACTTAAGAGCTAAACGATATAACAATGTTACGATCTATGTCTCCGGCAAAGACAGAACAACACGACATAACGAAAGTAAATGGCCCGAAAAGCATTTCAAAGCACACGGAAACACTCCCTACTCATTCAGGATAGAGAAAGACTTTAGAATGGCCGAGGATGCCGATAGCGGACTCACTGTTTGGAACGGAGAAAGTCTTGGAACATTTGCAAATATGCTATATCTGGTTGCACAAGGAAAGACAGTCTATCTGTATCTCATGTTCGAGGACAAATGGATTAATATCAATACCGTCGAGGATCTTTTGCCTTATGTCGGTACAGAAGGTGTGATCGGCAAGACTGAAATTCGGGAAGTCATGGAACGATGTGGCTTTTCAGATGAAATGGTGTCGTTTCATGTGTCCGAAAACTCAATCTCGCCATATGATCTTGCTGATACAATATGCCGTGCGCCTGTTTCCCTCGATGAAAAAATGCGACTATTGGGAGTTTTGGAGCGTTGCCGTAACATTAAGTACGATGTATTTGATTCGGTATGTAAAAACATTGCGCGCGGTAAATCTTCAAAAACAATCAAACATGATATTCGGGCTATTATTGACAACCGCGCTCCCGAATCAATTTGGGTGTATCTATGGGAACTGTATACAGAAATATCCCAGGCATCGCAGAGGATATTTGAACTTTCAGAGGACCTAATGTATGGCAGGTCTCTGTACCTCTTCTCTGAATGGTACGATACCGATGAACTTTGCCACAAGAACTCGCCCTGTGGACTGTTTGCAACGTATGAGACGGCCAAACAATATATCGAAAATGAAGAGAAAGAGAACAAAACAGGTGAAGGCTACTACCGTTTGGAACTCTGGGATACTTATGACCCCAACCATAATAAAGAACGATTCGAATATTATTACTACAAAGGACAAATCTGCTGGTTTCAAAAAATGACTCCACGGGACCAGACCAACGGAAACAAGTATTATTTCCCCGAATCCAACAAATTTACGGCTGGAGATTTCGATCTGAACATCAAAACACCGTATAAGCCGGGAGATGTTGTCCTTATTGATTGTCGTCCTTTCGGTCCTGCTTTTCATGCTATAATTCTGGAAGCCAAAAATCAGGGTGATTGTTGTTTCCCAACGATTATCTTTAATGTCCCCGGGACCTGTAGTTGGAGGATCACAGCTCTTAAGCACAGACATTTTTATTTTGACATAAGATTTGAATCATATACTGAACCCATGCTTTCTCCCCTTTACAGGATAAAAAAAGTGAGTCTTCCTGACGATGATTTCGACATGAATGAATATGATACCAATCCCAGCATTGCAATGCTTTTTGTGCTCAGAGACATTATCGACGGCAATGAAGAAAAAGCCGCACAAGTATGGAAACATTGGGATAAACATAATTTTGATGACCTGAATGATGAAGAGATGCTGGATCTGTTCAATTTTGATGAATACGATGATTATGATGATTAAAAAATTTATAGCCTCACTTGTGCATATCATGAGGGTATCTGCTATACTTGAAACAACTACTTCAGCACATGGCCATGCAAAATATAGCTTTTAAAAAAGGAGACCGGATTCTTATGAAACAGTATGACAAGAAAAGCACCGACAATCTGGTTGGCAACTCAGATACCGAATGGATGCCTCTCGATAAAGATGCACATTATCACGGAAAACGCGTTGATTCCCGCCATACAATTGTGCGGACGTCGACCGGAAACGATACAACTTTCGAAACCATTTCAGACTCATCCGATGATGCTTACGACGGTCTGTACGCTTTTTTCCGTGGTGATTGGCTTGTCGGGATGGATTCCGATGATCTGGATCTTACCCTGTTTAATAAGCCAAACGCTTCGGCTGTATATGTTTCAATCGACTATTCAGCCGACGGACTCGACGCCCTGTCCTCTTTTATTACGGCAAATTCGGAAAAATCAGGTACTTTTTTGATTTGCTTCGAGGGTATAGGTTTTATTGATTCCATTTCAATACTCAAAAAAATCGTTCCCGAAAATTATGATAACTTTATTTATAACGTGTATGATCGTGCTGACAGTAAGCAGGTAATAAGAATTTTTTGCTTAATAAAATAATGGCGACTCACCCATAAATGCAGAAAAGACTTCCCGATTGGGAGGTCTTTTCCGTTTCATTCATACTTTTCCGCCATTGCCTTAATATCCGAGCGAAGTTGCTCTCTTAGTGTCGTTGGTGCCAGAACTTCTACATAAGGTCCATACTGCAGTGCCCAATAGCGCATTGCCTTTTCATTACACCTGAGCCATACAATCATTTCTTCGCCCTTTTGCTCAATAATTTTGAAATCATTTCCGAACCAATCCACGAGCTCCGACATCATATCCGTCGTTGTCTTAAGCTTAATTCCAACAGACGGACCGCTAAACATATATATATGTTCAGCCATATGCTTAGGAAGATCAAGTCCCCCGCGAAGTTCCGGGATTTGTTTCATGGGTTTAGCTTTTTCGTCAAGCGCACGCACATCTGTCATTTTGTCAACGCGGAAATGCGCAACATTGTCATATTTGTCATAGTTTGCGATCAAGTAGAATCGACCGTTATTGGCTACTATCTGATAAGGATTAACAACATAAGGCTCTTCTCGGCGTGGATGAAGCTTGAAATCGGTACCAATGTCATTGTACATGAAGCTGATCTTCTTTTTCTCTGCTATTGCATCGTTTATGGCATCAAGCGAATACAAAGCCTGTTTGTTGATCGTACGGTTGATCTCCGGGAGGCTGCTCACATGCGTCACCTTTGCAACAAAATAATTGCTTCCAAGATTACGTATCTTACCGATCATCTCTTTTGCCTGTTTTGATGATATCGACTTCGAAAACAGGATACTGTCGATCAAGATGCGCAGCTCCGCATCGTCAAACTCCCGTGAAAGTAGCCTGTAACCCTTTTCCATGGAGATATCATATCCCAGCTCTTTCAGGTATATGACATTGTTCTTTACGGAACGTCTGTCACACTCCATCCCATAATTCATGCTTAGAAGTTTAATTATCTGTTGTTGTGTAAGCGCATGATTCTCATCAGAATACATTCTAAGTATTTCGAGAATGATCATGTTTAGCATCTTCTTGTTGGCCGTTGCGTACATAACTGTTTCAGCTCCCTATAATGATTTATCGATACTTCGCTTAGATTTAGGGCCTTTAGTCTTCTTGGTCCTTGTCTAATTCCAATAAAAAGGATTCAGTAAACTCTCTGATTGCACGAATCAGTCGGTCACCTCTCTCTCCCCAGTTTTCCAAGGGCTCCCTCAATTTGATTGTCATTAATGACGATTCCCTGTATGAGGATTTATCTTTCACCTCAACTTCAGACCATTCGATACCGGTCTCGTTTTTGCGTGACTCAACGACTCTCCTCAGATATTCAACAAATACCGGATACTTCTTTTTGTGGTTTGTTAAATCTCCTTTGTTTTCTTTACTGTCGTACAGTCGTAGCGACAAGTATGGCCCTTTCTTGTCTGAATCGATCTTCCAAAACAAATAATACTGATCTCCATCCAAATACTTCCTGCCGGGGCATATGCACATTTCTGTCCATGGTCTTCCTGCGCTTGATCCATGATAAACTTCATATACCCCTGTATTCGCCTTAATATCCCACATTTTTTCAGGAAATACTGCTCTCATAAAGTTATACTGAGCAATCTGTTCAAGAGATATATATTCCCTCTTGTCATCATCTTTTTTAGTATAATCTCCGTATTCTTCATACCATTTCAGTAGATTTCTTAAGTGATTTATGTATGAATTTAGTATTTCCGAATCTGATTTACCCTCATACTTGCACAAAACATCATAAAATTCTTTCCCTGTTACGATCACATCCGCCTTAACCTTTTTGTCGCAGTCGTAAAAAAATCCTGTTTTAAAGTAGATAGTCCTTATGTCTGTTATAAGGCTGCCTTTAACCCCCAAATCTGTTGCTTGCACATGTTTATCCTTCATTGCTTCCACGTACTTGCTTATTTGGTCATCGTGTTCTGTCGAATATACCTTGTCTTCAATTATAAGGATTCTATTATCGTCCGGCAAAACAACCACTATATCAGCATTTTTAATCTGTGTTTTTATCGTTACTCGTTGACTTTTAATATCTTTTTCTCCCAAAAGAGCAAACATCTCTCTGGAGAGCTCATATAACTCAGCTTTGGGATAATTGATCCAGTTCAGAAGCCAGCATATAACCGCATCCTGTGATAACTCCTTTGTTGCATAATCAAAAATGTTATTCATGTTATTCTCACCCTTCTCACCCTTCTTTATATGTGCATATTTTTGTACTACCTTGATTGTAGCATTTTCCCTCTGTTTCTGCTACTCGGTCACGTATGATCTCTATGTCTTTGCGGGTAAGCGTTTTCTTTTCCACCAGTCCCTGAGTGATCATATCGAGGAATGCTCTGTTCTCGGCAATAACTTGCTTTGCCTGTCCATAGTACTTGTTTATCTCATCTGCAACCATTCGATCACGCTTTTCCAAAAGATATCCCGATGAATTGTTTCTTTCGAATGCATCAAACCCATACGAACAATAGTCATCAATGAATTCTGTCACTAGATTAAATGCTCCGCGAAGATCATTATTTGTTCCCATATCAACAAGACCATAGACCATTTCAGTTGCAGCCTTCCCTCCCAATAGCCTTGTAACCTCATGTTCCTGAGCAGTTTTTGAGATCTTATAATCATCCGGCTTACGAATGAGTGTTACTCCCTCAGTAGCTCCGGAGTAGCGACAAACGGACACAAGACTTACTGATCCCGGTTCAAGTATTTCCGAAACAACTGCATGTCCCGCCTCATGAACAGCTATATTTCTAACATACTTTCTGTCAATCAATCCCGTTGTCTCCGGCGCATCAAATATCATCCTCATACACGCTTTAATCACATCTGACTGTTCTATTTTGTCTTTCCCGAGATATCCGGCATAAATACCCGCTTCATTTATGACCGTCTCGAGCTCAGCGCAGGATCCGCCTTCCATAATTCTTGATATTTCTTCTGTATCGATATTACCCGTTATGCTCTTTTGATTCAAAAATTCTCTTATGATCAGTTCTGCGTCCTTTCCCCTCGGAGCATCGACTTCTATCACCTTGTCAAAGCGCCCTGCTCTTAAAAGAGAATCCGGAAGGCAATCACGATCGTTTACAGTAGCAAATACAAATATTCCATATCCTTTACAATCGTCTATGCACGACTGCACCGCAACATATTCTTCAGCATTCCGATGTCTGTCATCTTCATTGGCAAATTTATCCATGTCATCAAGAAAGACAATCTTAATACCTTCTGCTTCGCTTTTTGCCGCTTCAAACGTTTCTTTGATCTGATTAACAAAATCTCCGTTTGGTTTCTCCTTGCGTAGAGAAAATACCCTACAACCGGTTTCCTTCACAAAACAATTTGCCATCAGCGTTTTCCCAAGACCGGGTGCTCCGTACAACAAGATTCCGCTCGGAGTTGTAACTCCGAGCTTCGTGTATTTTCCCGGTTCCTTTAAAACGTCAGCAAATCTTTTAAGTTCTGCCTTTATGTTCTCGTACCCTATGATCCTATCAAATTCGCTCATGATCTTTCCTCCTTAACAATTGGGCTGTACCCTTGGTCTCAGATTATTTCCTTCATTCCTGCTGTTTTACGCCCTATACTATACGACCATCGATGTACATTTTTTTGCACGGTTATAACCTTCTGAGATTCGTTCTAAGGTCTGGTGGGGGACATAATAAGCCATCAGCCGTCACGATCATTCAGAGTTTTCATGTTTTTTCTTTAGTAATGATTTCTCATCCGTTGAAAGAGTTTACTTTTTCGGTATTATAATAGTGTTGGATAATGACATTGCATCCCAAAACAAGGAGCTCACAGATGATAAAAATGATCATACAAATGAATAAAGAGAAATTGCTCCGGGATCCCGAATTCACAGAAGTTCAGATTGATACAGCTCTTAATAAGATCTTTACTC
>JAEEGK010008132.1_pt1 | contig 24822 bp, 17 predicted proteins | sample 8958771 | NCBI WGS metagenome assembly JAEEGK01 (sample SAMN16246547, study PRJNA631951) | gut metagenome | biome: gut microbiome; feature: rumen; material: SC-attached | host: Bos | place: Iran: Karaj | collected 2018-10
TCAGTTTTCGTACTTGGCAAATTTGTCATAATGCTTATTTGACGTAAATACTGAAAATTGTTTAAACGACACCCAATTTATTAACTTTTATAAGGTTATTTGTTAAATAATCCCAAACAAATTGTTACAACTAAGCAAACACTATCTCATGCTGGCGAAGTGGACGGGATAGTGGTACCAAATAGCCTCTTTTTAACCAAGAGATAGTGCCATCTTGCGCAGAACAGCAAATCCTGCGCAAAAAGATTTAATAAATTAAGTACATAAGCATGGGTTTTTGCGATAAAATGTGTATTTTTGCGCAACAAACTGAGATAAAAGTCATGACAGGACCCCAATTGCTGATTGCCGCTATTGTTATTGCACTCGTGATAGCTTTCATTATCACGATGCTCGTTGTGAATTCCAATGCGAAGAAAATCATAGACACAAATACGCGCTTAGTCGAGAATCAGAACTTATTGGTGGAACTGAACAAGCAACAAGGCAGCGAAATAGAAAGGCGGATGAACGAGCTTGAGGAACAGAGCAGCTTCCTTGAACAGCAGAAGAACGAATTAGACGAGCAGAAAGGAATGATTGAAATGCTACAGCGCCAACAAGAGGAACTGGCCAAACAACTTAAGCACGCTATCCCCGATGAGGTTATGCAGCTGCAACAGCAGATTCAGGAACACCGCGAACACCTTGAGCTGACCGCTGACATGACGGATGATGAACTTATGCTTTGGATTGATAGCCAAATGGACGAAACGCACTTGTTCACCGACCCATCCCTTACTTTAAAGAAAATGGCCAAGGCATTGGGACTGACGCAGAAACGCCTCGGAGGGGTGTTCAAAAACCATCCGAAATATGGCAGTCTGGGCGAATACCTCAACGAGAAGCGTTTCCTGTATGCCTGCCAGTTGCTACGCGAAGAACCGAACTGGACGATTGAGGCCGTCGGTTCAGAAGCAGGCTTTGGCGGGCGCCGCACGTTCCAATTGGAAGTCAAGCGCAGGCTGGGCATCACGCCTGTGCAGTACCGTCACTCACAAGGACTCGACGTAGCACCCAGGCATAAATGACGATGACAGCGATGGTGGGAACCTCCAACGACAGATTGCCAATCCACGAGTCAGCCGGAAACAACAGGTATGTCAACACGGGGACTATACTGGAGATGAGGATGTAAAGCGCCATCCAGATGCCTACTTGCCGTAAACGTCCCCGGTAACAATAGGCGATGGTGCATCCAAGCGGCAGATAGACCACCATCAGCGACACGGCTACGGGCAGACCAACAGGACCCATTAATGCAGGAATGAGTACAGCAACGAAGCCGGCGATGTTCAAAGCAATGACAATCCACCACCCAACGGTCATTGGCCTATACAGCGGCTTCATGCCTCGGAGCAGCCCAATGTACATCACCAGCGCGCCGAAAGTCTGAATGACGGCCAATGCCCACGAAGCATGCTCCTCCATCCAATGCAATAGCGGCGACCAGTTGCATACAGCCTGCATAAGGCAGCAGACGAAAGCTGCTTCAATGAGCCAGCGGGGCATCCCGCTGTCAACGTAGTTCACCCGATATTTACTCTCAATACTTTCCACCGCCTCAAAAGCGGTCATGTCTTGTTCCTGATGACTCATGTATTATAATATGTAAATGTGGCTGCAAAGATACTACTTTTATGCTTATAAATGGAAGAAAAAACAAAATTATTTGCGCAAAACGGCGCTGTCTGCGCAACAAATCTGATAATAATTCCCGTTCGCCCACCTTTTAGATAAAGAAATTTAGTACATTTGCAGAAACAAAAACCATTATTTTAGAACTATTAAAACAAACGCATTATTATGAAGAATTACAATTGGACACTTGCCGCCTTCCGACAATTGGTGCTCCCTATTGCCTTCTGCGGCACAATGATGTTAGCATCGTGCAGTGAAAAAGACGATCCTGTTCAGCCTGTTACACCGGGAGAGGCTACGATGCCTGAACTGAAGGAGGACTTCGAGAGCATCGCCGAATGGGTGACCGCAGGCGTGAAGCGCTGTCATCCTTACATCCGTAAGTTCTGGAACGAGGAGGCTGACCCTGCAGACTTTAATCTGGTGCTGACCAATGAGAGCTGTGACAAGGTCTATTTTATAGATGCCAATGGCAAGCGTGAGGTACCACAGGCCGAATGGGACGAAACCCTTGAGAATGGTTTTAGTCAAATCAAGAATGCCGATTACTGCTTCTTTATGTTTCAGGGCAAGAACTGCTGTCTGCAGATCGTTTCTCCTGGAAAGTGGAAGATGATGGCAGAAGTGTACAAAATGTTAGGCAAAAGGGAACCGACACTTCAAGACAATGCCTATCTTCTGCTTCATACATTCTACCATGAGTCGTTCCACAAATATGTGCAATCCCTCAGAGGATGGAACAATTTGGGAAGCCCCTATTACAGCCGGGAACAGGTTTTCCCCGTGGTCTATGAGCCGCGCATCTATCGAAAGTTGGCTCTGCTGGCCCTGCTTAAGGCATGGGAGGACCCCAGCCAGAAGGATGCCCAGTATGCCAGGGCCAAATACTGGACTCAGAAGTATGAGTCACAATACCCCATTGAATCCGCAGGCATCCGCCAGACCGACGTTGACGAGAGTACGGCGGAGTATTTCTGCCTCAGCGTCATCCATGCCGCCTTCAGCGACTACCAACTGCTCTATGATTTAGACCTCGCTGCTGATCTCGACAGTGAGAGCTATGAGATGTCGCTGGCCATGCACCTCCTCTTCCGCGACGGGCGTCTGGCAGAGGCCATAAAGGGCGTTCAGGATGACGTCATCACACCCATCAACATATTGTTGATGAATGTCGCCGCCCCTGCTAACTACGACGAAAAGCAGGATGCTGCCGACGTGGAGAAAATACGTGCGGCCATGGACAAGATGTACACCAAAGATAATCCCTTCATAGCGCCTGTTGCAGAACTACTGGAGCGCCATCTCAGCGGCCAAGCCATCTATGTAGCTATTAATCCCCAACTCCGCAATAATTACTTCTCATCACAAGGCAGTTACAAGCTGACCGACTTGCCCGGCTTCAACTGCAATGTAAGGTACGAGAGCGCGAATGAGAATGTGGAAATCAACGGTTGCACATTATTATCATATAATGATTACCACTTCTATCCCATTGCCACTGTTGAACACCTGTCGCTGAATGATTGGCAGGACATCAGTGAAGAATTAACCGAAGTGCCTGATCTTGTATTCACCCGTCAGGCCACCCTAAGTGCTGTCACCGACGAGCCGACGTTCACTTTGAAAAATCTGCCCGCGACAGTCATGTATGGCAAGGACAAACTTGGCAATGAGTATTATATGTGCAAGTAATCATTAATCACAAATAGCAATGAAAAAGAGAAGTGCATTACTATTGTTTATTGTGCTGGCGATATCCACTAAGGCCAGCGCTCAGTGGACCAACTACGATACCCAGAGCGCAATCAGAGGGGTGTTTGGACTGGCCAACGCCGCTCTTGAGTCGGCAGAGCGAAAGAAGGAGATGGAAATCCTGGCCCGCCAGAAGGTGGAGTTCGAACAGAACTTCCAGGATGCCATGACCGAGGCCAAGGCTTTCGAGGCTGCAGAAAACTGGGAAGAGGCGCTGGAGAAATTTGAGGAGGCGGCCAAGCTGAACTGCAAGTACAGCTACACCGACCAGCGCGCTATCTCGCAGAAAATTACCAGTCTCTACGTCAAGGCCAAACGTGAGGACGACGGCCCCAGCATCCTTCATAACGCCGAGGTGACGCTCGCCGATTATTCCGCTTACCGTTACATGCGCGAAAATCCTGTCTTTGTGAACAAGAAGAATGCCAGCGGCGTGAAAATCCTGCGCGTGGCGTGCTCCGACAGCGAGACACGAGTGGAGATGGAGATAGAGGCCTACTCAGCAAATCTTCCGGTCTATATCAAGGGAGCCGCCTACATCAAGGGTAACAAGGGCGGCAAGCTGGGACTGGCAAGCGTACAGAACGTGACGATGGCCCCCGCAAAGACCTTCATCCCCTGGCCCTACCAGAAGCTGCGCTTCGCCCTTATCTTCCCCGCCCTGCCCGTCGATGCCAGTGAGTTCGACCTCATCGAGCCTTCCACCACCTGGCAGTTCAAGGACATCAAATGCAAGTAAAACAAATAAAACAAATAGACAATGAAAAGGAATCTGTTTTGGATGCTTGCCATCATCCTTTCTTATGGCTTGACCATGACGTCTCTTACATCATGCGAAGACAATAAAGACAACCCGTCAGGTTCAGAAGTGCCACAGTTCAAAGTGCAGAAAGAAGATTTCAAGTGGGACTTCACTTATAAAAACAAGGTGTACTTGGACCCACGTATCAACAAGGACCTCATTACCACCTTCGACGAACTGATGCCCAATCAGCAGGAGGCTATCGATGAGGACACCAAGGTGGTAATCATCAGCCGTTTCGACGACGTGCCTTTCGAGCAGCTGGAAGCAGCCTACTATCGTGGTGCCACCATCGTCATTGCAGCGCCTCACTCTGAAGATCTACACCAGTTCTTTAACTTACATCCGGAATGGGAAGGCTATTGGTCTGATGCTGAGATGGACGAGGCATTCCTCTACTCGTTTAATATCAATGGCGACCACTTCTTAGTGATGGGTGCTGTTGACCCTTCTACCATCGAGGACGAAGTCAGCCGGTATGAAGCAAGCTTGGTGTCTGAGAGCGAACTCCAGGAGAACTGGATGCAGCAGGCTGCCTATTTCAATATTGGTCATTGGGTGGATCATCTGATTGACACAGAGAGCGAGACCGCTGAAACGAGAGCCGCCAAAGCAAGAGCCGTAGCCACTCGTGCAGCAGCACAGAACAAGGATATGAACATTGCCGAGTGTTTTGCAGTAAAGACTTACGGAAAGAGTTTTTCCTTCCCGGTCGTCGGTGCGTGGCGTAATGGACAAAATGGCAAGGCGATTAAAGATTTTAATAAAATTGCCGGAATCCGTGTCAGCTACGGTGTGTACTCGATGCATGTGTATGATAATCAGAAAGGACAAGGCGATTATTATGCCGTCACAATGGAATCGAGTATTGCCAATAACGCTATGACAGAATTGTGGTATATATGGAATCTCTCTTGGAACGACCGAGGCGTAGGCCCTTATGCCAAGGAGTTTGAGGCATGGACACTGCCGCTCGACCCTCAGGGCAAAGCCTATAGCGATGATGTCGTCTTCTTCCCCGGAGGCACATCGCCCGTTCCCGAAACGACGATGGGCCAGACCACAACGAGCGATGAATACTCTTTCTCGCTCAAGACCGATATGACGGTAAGTGGGTCAGGAAAAGTTGCTGAGAAAGATGGCCTAACAGGTGAGTTAAAGATCCAGGCAGGCATCAGCATGGGCTGGAACTGGGCCAAGAAGGTACAGCGCACGGCAACCGACGTCTCCTATGTCAAAATGGTTAACAACAATAATGAGCAGAAGCACAAGATTGTGTTCAACAACCTGCCTAAGCCCAGTCCCGACACCGAATACGGCTTCAAGGAGCAGGAGGGCAACCAGAGCTACAAGGGTACGGTCGACTTGAAATCGGCATGGATATGGTATAAGCCCAATGTTCGCGACTATTCTAAGGAAGATCCTATCACCATGAAGTTCGTAGGCAAATATAAATACGGCTGGTCATGGCACGACGGCGGAAAAATTTTCGGCATCGGCGACTATAAACCCGTAGAGTGGACGTCGGAAAGATGGGTTTACGAGGAATTCAAGCTCGACCCCATCGTCCGCGACCGGTATGCCCTGATTCAACTGCAGAACGACTTCAAGGATCTGTACATTTATGAAATAAGTGTAGACAGTCCAAGTGCTTTTAACAAGGTCACGGAAATTAAGAAGAGCTATTCACCCGGTGAGCTCATCTCGCTTTCCACCTATCCCGTTAATGGAAAGTACACCATTACTTTCAAGGCAGGTAAGAACTCGTCCGATGTCAAGAGTTACAAATATAACAGTCAAGAGTTTGTGCCCCTGAACCACTTGGAGCCAACAGTACTGAAGGCTGCGTTTGACTTTATCCCCAATTAATTTAACATGAGAAAGAATCTATTATGGATGCTGGCCGCCATCCTACTTTGCGGCACAATGGCGCTCACATCGTGCAGCGAAAGCACTGACAACAAGGACAATCCGACCCCTGGACCGACACCCGCAGGAGAACTGGCTGACTACACCCTGTTCATTTACGGTCATGCCGGAGGTCATATGGACGACATTATTGAGAGCGTGTATCGACATGTGAAGCCTCTGCTCGCCAGTCAGAAGAAGGTGCGCGTGCTGTTCTTCTACAAGTATGGCCATCATGATGAGGATAACCCGTTCAGGGGCATTTATGCTAATGAGGACGAGGTGCTGCGCTTTGAACTGACGGCTGACACCGACCTCGAGAAGTTGCGCACCGAGGCCTGTTTTGAGGAGAATTCGCAGTTCCAGCTCTACAGTCAGGAGAACCTGACCGCACAGCTGAACTGGGCTGCCCAGACAGCCCCCGCTAAGAACTATATTCTGATACTCTTCGGCCACGGAGCAGGCTTCAATGCCCTTGACGACTACTACAAGGAGCCTGTGGCTACCACCCGCGCCGTGCTCTACGACAAGGGTTTCAAAGGCCGTGGCATGAACATGTACGAGTTCAAGGGGGCCATTGAGGCTTCTGACATCAAACATCCGCAGATGATCTTCTTCCACAACTGTCTGATGGGCAATCTGGAGTCGCTGACCACGCTGCGCAACCTGACCGATTATTATGTCGGTTCGCAGCATTTGCTTTCCAGCGACGGCGACATCATTGTTGAGTTTGTCAAGGGCTTGCTGCAGACCAATGGCATCGAGGCCGCCACGAAGCAGATGTTTGCCAATCTTGATCATTGGAAGTCTCTGTATGTCATGTCCCCTATGAAATGTAATGGCGACCTGTTCTTCATGAGGTCATTGGCCATTGAGGATGTCAATGCGCAGATGGACCGCCTCTGCAGTCGCATCCGTGAAATTTATCCCTCTCAGCAGGAAGCCGTCGACCGTGCCGCATGCAAGGTCTATCAGCCTTACCAGGGCACCACCCTTTTCGATGCCGCCGACTATGCCGACTGCCTGGCCCGCGAGACGGGCGACGCTCAGCTCCAAGCCATCAGCAAGGACCTCCGCGCATCGTTCGACAAAGCATTCCTCGCCCGCGATCATGTCAACTGCCGCCCTGATTTCCTCAACGCCTACACCCTGTCGGTATCCCTTGTCGACAAGACGACCTTCTCTAAGGAACTGACAGACGACACAGGCTATAAGTTCACCTTCGGCGACTCCTACAAGGCTACCGCCTTCCACGAAAACACTGGCTGGGGCCACTGGCTGGCAGAAAACGGTCAGATGCCTACAGACAACCCCTTCGGTTTGAAGAATCTGGAAGATGACGGGGGCAGCAGTGACCAGCCCGACATACCCGGATTGGAGAACCTGCAGGAGTGGCGTGCCGGCACCACGGTCTCACAGGAGGCCGTCGATGCCTTTGGTCTGGAAAAGTGCTTCATGGCCGATTATATCAGCGACGAAGTGTGGGAACGTATGCAGGGCAAGACCTACAAGGACAACCCCTATATCGGGCGTGACAACCTGCAACACGTGAAGGTGCTCCACTGGGACTACGACAACCAGATGCACGTGGGCGAGATGATCTGCAACGAGCGGATAGGTGATATCGTGCTCGGCATCTTACGCAAGCTATTTGATGCCAAATATCCCATACAGCGCATGGTGCTGCCCGATGTCTACGACGCTGACGACGAATCCCAGATGCGCGACAACAACTCTTCGTGCTTCTGCTACCGCCCCATCAGCGGCACCGCTAAGCTGTCGAAGCACGCACGCGGCATGGCTGTGGACATCAACACCCTCTACAATCCCTACTACAAAGACCGCGAAGACGGCACACGCTACATCCAGCCCGCCACGGCCGAGCCCTATTGCAAGCGAGACTGGGACTTCCCCTACAAGATAGACCACAACGACCTCTGCTACAAACTCTTCATTGAGGCTGGCTTCGAGTGGGGTGGCGACTGGACGTCATGCAAGGACTTCCAGCATTTTGAATTTATAGAAAAAGAATAGTATACATATAATTATCCACTAAAAAAACAAACAAGATGAAAAAGAATTTCTTTAGAATGTTCGCCGCCATCCTCTTTTGCGGTGCAATTGCAACCGTGTTCATCGCTTGCGACAAGGATGACGATGACAGTCCCGCCCCAACACCAACACCCCAGCCGGAAACACCCACGGCCTATACGGTGATGCTCGACTTTGTGATGCATGAGAAAACCTTTGACATGATGACAGTCGACTTCATCTATACCGATGCCAAGGGCAAGGAGAATACCATGAAGATTGACAAGAGCACGACCCCCAATGCTCAGCTGACAGCGCTTGAGAAAGATTTCTTTGACAATAATCCGACCCTGGCATTGTGGCGCAATGAAGAAACAGAACAGAGATATCCAGGCATCAACGACTATCTGGACACCAAACATTTGAAGGTCTACAGGGTGACTCTTGAAAATGTTCCTGTTGGCACGACCCTTAAGACTACAGCCCTGCCTCACATTCTCGACTCCTTCCAGCCGAAAGAGGAAAACGACTATGCCCTCATGCCTGTAGTGCTCATATCAAGGAGCAATTCTGACAAATTCATGACAGCGCATACTGTGTCCCTCTCTTTCTTCAGCGCCAAAAACTGGGAAAAGCTGAAGGAAAAGCTGAATAGCAAAGATCTTGCGGTTTGCATGAATATGGTAGAAGTGTACTAATCTAGTCACCGAGACCAGGAGAATCGTCCTCGGTAGCGACAAACTGCCTACCGACGACCTAAGACTGGCAGCGGCAATGGGATGACCATTGCCGCTGCTTTGTTAATGGGCCGACATGTACACAAAACCCTGCACTTCCTGCACCGAGGCTCCTCAGTGCAGGAAGTGCAGGGGCTTTTTTGCTATTCGCTATCAATATGCGATACCCATTCGTTGCAATACACAGAATACGCTTGAACCTGTAGGCACTATACGCGTTTTTGTAAGTTTTTCGCGCATCCCGTGCAATAATTGAAAAAGATTTTGTAAATTTGCAGCAAACTTTTCGAGATAATATTACAAAACAATAATTAACAACTAAAATGAAAACTACAAATCATTTAAGAAGAATTCTGTTAACCGTAGCATGTACCTTTGTGCTATTGGCTAATGCTACTGAAGTAGAGGACGATTTTCGCTCGTGGGCCACGACACCACCTATGGGATGGAACTCATGGGACTGCTACTATTCGAGCGTCACAGAGAAAGAGGTGATGCAGAATGCACAGTACCTGGTTGACAATGACCTAGTACGTCACGGATGGGAGTATGTCGTGGTGGATATCCGCTGGTACTGCAACCATCCCTCGCTGGGAGGCGGCAACTACAACCAGCGGGGCGACCAAGACTACGTGCTCGACGATTATGGTCGCTATCTGCCCTCGCCCTCGCGCTTCCCCTCATGTATGCAGGACGGTAAAAATAATGGATTCAAGGCTTTGGCCGACAAGATTCATCAGATGGGGCTAAAGTTCGGCATACACATCATGCGTGGTGTGCCCAAGAGCGTAGTGGGTAGCAGCTATAAGTTGAAAGGCAGCGAGGCAACGCCCTGGACCGAGGTTTATAGCAGCACTGTGCCTGCCTGCACCTGGCTGAAGGATAACCTAACCGTGCGCAACAACGAGGCTGGACAACAATATTATAATAGTATTATGGACCTGTATGCCTCATGGGGCGTGGACTTCTTGAAGATTGACGACCTTAGCCGACCGTTTTATACCGACGAGATACACATGATTCGCCAGGCCATTGACCAGACGAGCCGTCCCATGGTGCTTTCCATTTCACCAGGAAAGACACAGTACCAGTATGCTGAAGAGTGCCTGCAGAACGCCAACATGTGGCGCATGATGGATGACCTCTGGGATAATTGGAGTGCTGTTGACGCCGTGTTCAACGAGGCACACGCTTGGGAGACTGTCACACGCCCCGGCAACTATGCCGACTGTGACATGCTGCCACTAGGACAGATAGCCATGACCATTGGCGACCCAGGCTACACGTCAGCACAGAGCGGACGCTGGACGAGTCTCTCGCAGAACGAGCAACTGACGATGATGACCCTCTGGGGCATCTGCCACTCACCTCTATTCTTCGGTGGCGAGATGACGAAGAACGATGCCTTCACTCTTTCACTCCTGAACAACGAAGAGTATCACCAGATGCATAAGTATGGTGAGGATGCCCATCAGGTGATGAACGATGAAGATGGAGGCCGCGTGGCTTGGACGTCGCACATCGGCGACACCCGCTATTTGGCTCTCTTCCAGCGTGATAATACTCGCTGGGTGGTCGGTCAGAAAGCGCTATACAAGAGCGAGGTGGTGGCCTACACCACTGACGGCCATTCCGTCGATGTGGACATCGTGTGGCCCGAGGGTGAGAAGACACTCGTGCTGGTGGTTGATGACGGCGGCGACAACTTCAACTACGATCATGGTGACTGGATTAACCCCACGCTCATTCTGCGTGACGGTACAGAGGTCCCTTTGACAGGAACCTACAAGACACGCCAATATACGAAGTCATACTTCAACCGTGTCTATGAAAACAAGAACGTAGATAACGGTGGCAAAATAAAGGTCATGGGTAAGAGTTATGACCGTGGTTTCTCGACTGATGCCAACGCCGCCATCTTCTTCCAGATTCCAGACAACATGGATGTGGTGCGCTTCAAGGCTATGGCTGCAGCCGACGATTCAGGCATTGACCAAGCCAATGCCACTACGAGCATACGCTTCATGGTGTTCGCACAGAACCCGCTCACTCACGAGCAAGACGACGCAGCCACACGTTCTGGTCTCATCAGCCGTACGGGCACGAAGTCGAAGCAGTTGGAGTGTGACGTCACTGGTGCTGAGCAGCTGAAGATTGTTGTAAGCAACTGGGGTGACGGTTTCGCCTACGATCGTGCCGATCTCATTAACCCTGTGCTCGTTGACGCTGAGGGCAACGAGACATCGCTGACAACACTAAAGCAGACCAGCTATACCTCGGAATGGGGCTCGCTACATGTGAACCAGAACGTTGAAGGACAGGTACTGCGCGTTGACGGACAGACCTATACCACTGGTCTGGGCATGAATGCGCAATGCACGCTGGTGTACGACCTGCCCGCCGGGCATCAATGGACTACATTCCGCGCACTTTGCGGCTATGACTCCAGCTGTGATACCGACAACACCGCTACGTCGGGCACCACAATGGAGTTCCTCTTCTATGTCACGGCACCGCAGCCCTTCACTTTCGACCTGACTCAATTGGGGTATGCTGCTACCGAACAAGTGCCTGTACACGACATCTGGAGCAATTCTGACGATACGTTCACAGGCACCCTCAGCACCAACGTACCAAGTCATGGAGTGAAGCTGTTCCGTTTGGGTGATAAGGCCACGACCGCCATCAAGAATGTTAAGCAGTCATCACTTGACAAAGTGACTGACAGTATCCAGCAGGTCTCCGAAGATGTCTACGACCTGCAGGGTCGCAAGCTCAACGGCAAACCGACGCAGAAGGGAATATATATTCACAATGGCAAGAAAGTGATTTATTCAGGTCCGGCGGTGCCAGTCAGTTTCTAATTCCGACAGACTATGACGGCATAGGCGATGAAGATTATCCACGTGGACATGGACCAGTTCTTTGCGGCTGTGGAGCAGCGCGACAACCCGGAACTGAGAGGCAAGGCAATAGCGGTGGGGCACGATGCCGAACGGGGCGTGGTGTCGACGGCCAGCTACGAGGCCCGGCGCTTCGGCGTGCATTCGGCGCAGTCCATTCAGGTGGCCAAGCACCTGTGTCCGCAGCTGATTATCGTCGAGCCCCACTTTCAGCGCTATAAGGAGGTGTCGGCGCAGCTGCACGAGATATTCCACGACTACACCGACCTGATAGAGCCCATCTCGCTCGACGAGGCCTTTCTCGACGTGACCGAGAACAAGCGCGGCATGGAGCTGGGCGTGGAGATTGCCCGCGAAATCAAGCAGCGTATCCATGAGGCCACAGGGCTGACGGCATCGGCAGGCGTGAGCTACTGCAAGTTCCTGGCAAAGATTGCCTCCGACTGGCGTAAGCCGGACGGACTGACGGTGATTCACCCGGACAGGGCGCTCGACTTCATTGCCCAGCTGAAAATCGAGAAGATCTGGGGCGTGGGACAGAAGACGGCAGAGCGGCTGCACCGCATGGGCGTGTTCACGGGCCTGGACCTGAGGAATATGCAGCTGAGCCGGCTGACACAGGAGTTCGGCAAGATGGGCCAGGTGTTCTACGACTTCTCGCGCGGTATCGACAACCGGCCCGTCGTCTCGGAGTGGGAGCGCAAGTCGGTGAGCTGTGAGCAGACCTTCGAGACGGACATCAGCGAGAACGCCGCCGTCACCATCCAGCTCTACCACACGGTGCTCGAGCTGGTCAGGCGCATCGCGAAGAACAGCTTCGAGGGCAGGACGCTGACTCTGAAAGTGAAATTCTTCGACTTCCAACAGATTACCCGCAGCATCACCGCCAACCACGTGCTACAGACCAAAGACGACATCCTGCCGCTGGCCAAGCAGCTGATGCAAAGCGTAGAGTACCACTCCCACCCTATCCGGCTCATCGGCTTGGGAGTATCCAATCCGGGAAGTCCCCCGACGAACGGTGAGCCGGCCTCCCAGCAGCATTGGACAGAGCTGGAGCTGCAGTTTGAGCCGTGGCCGTAGATTATAAAGGTAAAAGGGTAAAAAGGTAAAAAGGTAAAAAAGGAAAAAGGTAAAAAAGGAAAAGATAGAGAGAATGAAAAGCAGACTTATGACACTACTGCTGCTCGCAGCAGCCAGCTGGCAGCCCACATCCGCCCAACAGCGGCTGGCGTGGGGCGACCAAGGCAACGGCACGTACATCAACCCCGTGCTGAACGCCGACTACTCCGACCCCGACGTCATACGCGTCGGAGAAAAATACTATATGGTGGCCTCCGACTTCCACTATATGGGCATGCAGGTGCTGGAGTCCAGCGACATGGTGAACTGGCGCATCGTCAGCCAGATATTCGACCGCCTGGACTATCCGGGCTGGAACGAGAACAGGCACTTCGCCGGCGGCTCGTGGGCTCCGGCCATACGCTGGCACGACGGACTGTTCTACGTCTACTTCTGCACGCCCGACGAGGGACTGTTCATGTCGACGGCCAAGGAAGCCCGTGGGCCGTGGGCGCCGCTGCACTGCGTGAAACTGGTGCCTAAGTGGGAAGACCCCTGCCCCTTCTGGGACGACAACGGCCAGGCCTACTTAGGGCGCAGCCAGCACGGCGCAGGACCGATCATCGTCCACAGGATGTCGGCCGACGGCAGGCAGCTGCTCGACGAGGGCGTGACGGTCTATACCGGCCCCGTGGCCGAGGGCACGAAGTTCTTGAAGCGCGAGGGCTACTACTACCTCATCATCCCCGAGGGCGGCGTCGGTCAGGGCTGGCAGACGGTGCTGCGCTCGCGGAACATCTACGGCCCCTACGAGAAGCGCGTGGTCTTAGAGAAAGGCAGTACCGACGTGAACGGCCCTCACCAGGGGGCACTCGTCGACACGCCCGACGGCCAGTGGTGGTTCTACCACTTCCAGGAGACGTCGCCACGAGGCCGCGTGGTTCACCTGCAGCCCGCCCGATGGGCAGACGGCTGGCCGCTGATGGGTGTCGACATCGACGGCAACGGCATCGGCGAGCCCGTCAGCGTCTGGACCTGTCCGCTGCCCTCCGCCCCTACCCTGCCCCAGACGAGCGACGACTTCGGCCGTCAGGAGCAATACTGGACAGGACAGCAGCAGCGCACGCTCAGCCCGCAATGGCAGTGGAACCACAACCCCGCCGACGACGCCTGGAGCCTGACCACGCGCAAGGGCTGGCTGACGCTCAGGGCACTGAAGGCTACGGCGATGAAGGAGAGCCGCAACATGCTGACGCAGAAGACGATGGGCTACGAGAGCGTGGCGACGACGAAGATGGACTGCGCACAGCTGACCGACGGCACCCACGCCGGACTGCTCTGCACGGGCCGCCAGTTCATGGGCATCGGCATCAGTCAGGAGAAGGGCAAGCAATGGCTGTACGTCGAGAGCGACGGCAAGCGGCAGCAGCAGCGGGCGTGGAGCGGCAAGACCGTCTACCTGCGCGTAAGCATCGACAGCAAGGAAAACCGCCACAGCTTCTCGGTGAGCCATGACGGTAAGCGCTTTGAGCCCGTCGGCGAGGTCTTCAGCCTGCAGATGGGCAGTTGGAAAGGCAGTCGCGTGGGACTGTACTGCTATAACACTGGCGGCGACGGCGGAACGGCGGCGTTCGACTTCTTCGACTACGACATCAGCCGCTGACGCCGGCCATGGCCAGTCAGACGGCCCGTCCCTTGAACGTATAGCCTATACCCTCAACAGCTTGGCGGACAGCCTCTTCGGCCACCTCGCCCTTGACGGTGAGCGTGTTGGCCGAAGCACTCGCCTTGGCTTTCACAACGCCGTCTATATTCTCGACGGCTCTCACCACGGCAGCCTCGCAATGGCTGCAATGCATGTCTTCCACCCGGTAGACAACCATATCGCTGTCTAAGGGCTTTTTGCTGAACTTGCTGAAAAACTTCATCATAAGGGCAAATGCGATTAAAAGGGTTAATACGATAGCACAAATAAGCTTGAACGGACCAGGCCCGGCCTCGCCCGCCGTGCAGCAGGCATTGGGAGAAGTGAAAGGGGAAGGGTGAAGGGTGAAGGCGGCATTGAGCAGCAGGCCAAAGCCCACCGCAAAGACAACAATCGTAAGCAGGTAGATGAGCGTGAACCGTCGGCCCATCGTCTTACCGATCACGAGAATGCTGGCCAGATTCACCGCTGGCCCCGCCATAAGCATCACCAGCGCCGCGCCGGGCGAGAGTCCCTTCATCATCAGGGCCGCAGCTACGGGAATACTGCCCGTAGAGCAGATATACATGGGGACGGCCACGACGAGTATCACCAGCATCTGGAGCAAGGGCTCGCTCCCAAACTGCAGGAAGAACTCATCGGGCACGGCCACCTGAATCAGTGCTGCCACGACAAGGCCTATGACAAGGCGCAGGCCGATGTCGCCAATCATGTCGTAATAGGCATACTTCAGCACGCGCCATGCCTTGTTGCCCTGATCAACAGGGCAGGCAGCGACGGTATCGGCCGGTGTGTCGTCACGCCCCACCAGACGGTTGACCAGCAGTCCGCCGCACACGCCGGTGATGAGTGCTGCCACAGGGCGCACCACGGCAAAGCCCAGCCCCATCAGCGAGAAGGTGGCCAGCACGGAGTCGATACCCGTCTGGGGCGTGGCAATCAGGAATGACGCGACAGCCCCCTTCGAGGCTTTCTCGTTTCGCAGTCCGATAGCCGTCGGAATCACGCCACAGGAGCACAGCGGCAGCGGTACGCCCAGGAGTGCAGCCCAGAGCACCGCCAGCTTGTTGTCGGCCGACAGATACTGCCGACAGAATGTCTGCGGCACAAACACGTGCAGTACACCCGCTATCAGGAATCCCAGCAGCAGATAGGGAGCCATCTCGCAGACAACGTTCAGAAGCGACAACCAGAAATCAGTCATAACGGTAAATAGGTAATCATTCGACGGTCACCGACTTGGCCAGGTTTCTCGGCTGGTCGACGTTCTTACCCTTGCAGACGGCTACGTGGTAGGCCAGCAGCTGGAGGGGGATGGTGGCCACCAGCGGCTCCAGGCACTCCATGACGTCGGGCAGTTCGATGACCTCGTCGGCAATCTTCGAGATGGTGTCGTCGCCCCTCGACACGAGGGCAATGACGCGACCCTGACGGGCTTTGATCTCCTGAATGTTCGACAGCACCTTCTCGTACATCGCGTTATGGGTGGCAATGACGACGACGGGCATGTCGGAGTCGATCAGGGCAATGGGACCGTGCTTCATCTCGGCAGCCGGGTAGCCCTCGGCGTGTATATACGAAATCTCCTTCAGCTTCAGCGCGCCCTCCAAGGCCACGGGGTACGAGTAGCCGCGCCCCAGGTAGAGGAAGTTATGGGCGTAAGTAAAGGTACGCGCGAGGTCCTTCACGCGGTCGTTGGTCTTCAGCACCTCGCGTATCTTGTCGGGTATCTCGCTCAGTCCCTTCACAATCCGGAGATACTCGCGGCGGTCGATGGTGCCCTTGGCCTCCGCGATGGCGAGTGCCATCATCGTCAGCACGGTCACCTGACCGGTAAAAGCCTTGGTAGAGGCCACGCCAATCTCGGGACCCACGTGGATGTAGGTACCCGTATCGGTAGCACGGGGAATGCTTGAGCCGATGGCATTGCAGACGCCGTAGATGAAGGCGCCCTTCTCCTTGGCCAGCTGTACGGCAGCGAGGGTGTCGGCAGTCTCGCCGCTCTGCGAGATGGCCACGACGACGTCGTCCTTCGACACCACGGGATTGCGGTAGCGGAACTCGGAGGCGTACTCCACCTCGACGGGAACGCGGCAGAGCGACTCGATGATCTGCTTGCCGATGAGTCCGGCGTGCCACGACGTTCCGCAGGCCACGATGACCACGCGCTTGGCCGAGAGCAGCTGGCGGCGGTGGTCGATGAGAGCCGAGAGCGTCACGTGGTCGGCCTCGATGTTCACGCGGCCACGCATGCAGTTGGTCAGGCACTCGGGCTGTTCGAAGATTTCCTTGAGCATGAAGTGCGGATAGCCGCCCTTCTCAATCTGCCCCAGGTCGATGTCGACGGTCTTCACCTTCAGCTCCTGCGTCTCGTTCAGGATGCTGACGACCTTCAGCTGCTGGTCGCGGCGTATGACGGCGATGTTGCCGTCCTCGAGGTAGACCACCTTGTCGGTGTACTCGACGATAGGACTGGCGTCGGAGCCGAGGAAGAACTCGTCGTCGCCGATGCCCACCACCAGCGGGCTCTGCTTGCGGGCGGCAATAATCTGGTCGGGGTCGCGCTTGTCGAGCACGGCAATGGCATAGGCGCCAATCACCTGGTGGAGCGCCACCTGCACGGCCGTCAGCAGGTCGATGCGCTTGTGCTCCTTGACATACTCGATGAGCTGGACGAGCACCTCGGTGTCGGTGTCGCTCTGGAACCTGACGCCCTTCTGCTGCAGCTTCTGCTTCAGGTCAGCATAGTTCTCGATGATGCCATTGTGGATGATGGCCAGGTTGCGCGACTCCGAGTAGTGGGGGTGCGCATTACGGCTCGACGGTTCGCCATGGGTAGCCCAGCGGGTGTGGGCAATGCCGACGGTGCCGCTGACGTTCTTGTCGGCGCAATACTCGCAGAGGTTGTCGACCTTGCCCTTCGACTTATAGACATTCAACTCGCCCTCGCCGTTGATAAGCGCCACGCCTGCCGAGTCGTAACCACGATACTCCAGTCGGCGCAGTCCTTTTATCAGGATGGGGAAGGCATCTTTCTTTCCGATATATCCTACTATTCCGCACATAAAATAATAAACTGTTTGTGTTGCTTTCGGCTGCAAAATTACTATTTTTTCCCGACATCCAAAGCAAAAGCCGCCACTTTTTTCGTAGAAACATCATTGCAACCCAGGACTTACCCGCCGCCTAACAGGGAGTAACCCGCCGTCAAACAGGGACTAACCCGCCGCCAAACCGGGAGTAAAGCGGCATTATCGCCGTTCGTGCCTACCGCCCCTTATATGCCGACCCCAAGCTCCGCATAGACGGGGCTTGGGGTCGGCTTATAAGGAACTCGGGCTCGGCACCTAATTTTATACATAAGTGACAGTAGGGCTTTACGGAACTTGAAGACACGGAACGCATCTCTGCGCTCCGTGTCTGATTCCCGGGAGGATTATTTAACCAATCAAAAATCTAAAAATGTCTATTTAACGACAACCCTTGGATGATACTCAAACAGCTTTTGGTTGTCGCGGAGCTGCTTGATATCGAGGGTGAGCACACTGCCCGACCAGTTGGCACCCCAGGCATTGAAAGGCTCGCCGGCTGGTTCGATATAGGTAATCTTCGTCAGGTCCAGGGGTATTGGGTCGAATACCAGCACGTAGGCTATATAGTCGCCAGCCATACCCTCCATAAAGAACAGTTCATCCATGGGAATTCCCTGTACCTCGCGGAGTTTGTACTGGTGTCCCGTCTCGTCAATAAGTTTGGTGTCATGCTCGAATACAAAATACTCGCGCGTCCAGTTCTGTTCGCAGCCAATGGCAAGATAGGTGGCATCCGGGGTGCGCCATAGTGCCTTCGTGCCATTGTTTAACGGCTTGATCAGGTGAGCATCAGTCATCACCTTCCATGTGTCCCAGTTCTGGCGGTCGTAAGGCTTGTCCACGTTAAGGTGCTCTCTGAGCAAACGAGGCTTGTGGAACTGCGGAGTGCTATCGTAATACTGGGCTGTTCCGTAGAACTGATTGCCTATTCTTACAGGTGTCCCCATCATATTCCAGCACGAAACGCCATAGATTCTTATATCCTTGGTTGTTTCAGGCAGCGGCGCGAAGAATATCTTCAGGTCGAGCACGTCGCCCTTCTTCGCCCTTACGGTGAAGTGCTTGTTATAAGTATCTGGTTCCGTACGGCGAATGCGATACTGCACCCCCGTCTCCTGGTCTACGAGACTCGTCTCTTCTGAGGCAAGAAACAGGTTGCTCACTTCGTCGGCCGGCATGGGGAAATAGCAATGCAGCACGGCCTCGTTGTTCTCTTCCGTCAGTCGCCAGCTTAGCGGGACCAAGGACAGGTCTTTCAACGCACCAGCCATCTCCGGGAAATATTTCAAATAATCTTTCTCTATAGCAACGTCCTTCACCTCGCAATAGTCCTTCACCCAATCCATGTTCGTCCCATGCCACACGGCTGTGGTCTTCTTCTTTTCGGTTTTGACTTCCGGGCGAGCAAAGAAATTGCCCAAGCCCTTAGCATACTCTTTCACGCCACAATTGACGGACTGATGATTAGAAGTCCAAATACCGATTGCTTGTGCCTGCGAGGCGAGAGTCATCATTGCCATGAGGCCGACAATAGTCATTCGCTTTTTCATATCGTTCTTGTTGTTTTAGAAGTTTAACATGTTGATACCTTTATGCGTCAGCTGTTCGCGATAATCTTGGAAGCAAGCCGATGAGACGACAGTCTGTTTCGGCGAATGTGTACTGAAGAGCAGAATGTAATTGCCACCGAGGCGCTCTGCTATCCAGAGATACTTTTCTCCTTTGTGCAAGTCCTCGAGACAGAACACGAACTGCTGGTGCGAGAAGTTCAGCAGATAGCCCGGCGTCTTCGAGTCGTACCAGCAGGCGGCCTGCAGCAGCCGGCCGAAGAGGTTGAGTTCTTCCTTGTCTTCAAAGACGTAGGCCGTACTGACGATGGTGCTGTCGGGGCCTTTATCCGAGGAACAGTTGAGCGGCACGGCCTTCACCTTATTATATTCGGCCAGCTTGGCAATAAACTCCTCCATGCGGCTGGGAGCCTGATAGGCGGAATCCGCTACTTCAAGCGATGCGTAGTGCAGGTTACTGTCAAGGACGGGAATCGGCTGCGGCTCGGCGGCCACAGTGTTCTCTTCCGTAACGCTTTGTTCCATTTCTACCTTTGGCTCAGCGCGTTTCGTCTTCGGGCTTTCGGCGGTTTGTGCTTCGGTTATGTACGTCTTTTCTTCAGTATTGCTCTTGCTCACGGTATCTGCAGTCTCCACCTTGGGCTTCTCCTGCTGCAGGGCTACGGGCTGAGTGGCAACCTCCTCGTTCGGGAAAAGCAGCGCTCCCCCTACCCCAACGAGCGCCAACAGACAGGCGGCAGCCGCCCAGCGCCACCAGAGTCTCACCGTGCGGGCTTTATCAGCCTTTGCAGTTCGCTCGGGCAGGCTGTTCATGATGCGGTCCGTCAGTTCTTCGGGTGCATCAATCACAAGCTGTTCGTGTTGCAGTCGGTCGAGTATGTCGTCAATCTTAGTCATATCCTAATTCCTTTAAACGTTTGCGAATGGTCTGTCGCGCCACGTAGAGATTGCTCTTTACCTGCAGGGCGCTCAAGCCCGTTATCTGTTCAACCTCGGCTGATGGCAAGCCTTCCAGCTGACTGAGCGTGAAGACGAGCCGTTGCTTGGTGCTCAGTCCCTCGGCCAGGAGTCGCACTATCGAAATCCATTCCCGATTCTCAAGTGTGCGGTGGCTGTCGGCGTCGGCGGCAAAGCGGTACAGGGCCTGTTCGTCGAGTGGCGACGAGCGGATAATCTGCGCCCGCTTCAGCCTGTTCAGACAGAGGCGTGAGACGATGGTGTAGAGCCAGGTGGAGAACGGCCGCTGCACATCGTACCCGTCGAACTCCTGCCACACGCGGATGAACGCCTCTTGCACCACGTCCTTGGCCTCCTCTTCGTTGGCCAGCATCTTCAGAGCCAGTGAGAACGCGCGGCGCTGATAGGTCTCTACCACCCATCGGAACGCGGTCTTGTCACCATCCTTGCAGCGTGACAGTATCTGGCTCTCTTCGTTTGTCATCGATTCGCTTGTCTATCTATTATACAATCGGGAAAGACAAAAGTCAAATTGTCATGATAAAAAAAAGAGCGCCAAGTCCACTTTCATGGCAAGCGCTCTTTGACTTATTCCCTCGAAACAGGAAAAGTTCTGATTAGTAGAACTTGAAGTAGCGGCGGGCGTTGTTGTACGAGATGTCCTCGACCATGCGGCCCAGCAGCTCGCGGTCGTCGGGCAGCAGGCCCTTCTCAACGTCGTTGCCGAGCAGGTTGCAGAGGATGCGGCGGAAGTACTCGTGGCGCGGATAGCTGAGGAACGAGCGGCTGTCGGTGAGCATGCCCACGAAGCGCGAGAGCAGGCCGAGCACCGAGAGGGCGTTCATCTGGCGGATCATGCCGTCCATCTGGTCGTTGAACCACCAGCCCGAGCCGAACTGAATCTTGCCGGGCTCGCCACCCTGGAAGTTGCCGAGCATCGTGGCGATGACCTCGTTGGCGCAGGGGTTCAGCGTATATAATATGGTACGCGTGAGCTTGCCCTTCATGTTGAGGTTGTTGAGGAACTTCGACATGGCGCGGGCGGTGTTGAACTCGCCGATGCTGTCAAAGCCCGTGTCGGGACCGAGCTGGTTGTACATAGCGGTATTGTTGTCGCGGATAGCACCGTAGTGGAACTGCTGGGTCCAGCCGGCGTCGGCGTCCATCTCAGCCATGACGGTCAGGAAGCAGTTCTTGTACTGGCGAACCTCGTAGGCAGAGAGCTGCTGGCCGCGCATAGCCTTCTCGAAGATGGTCTCAATCTGCGAGTCGGTGTACTCCTCGTCGTAGAACTCCTCGATGCCGTGGTCAGAGAGCTTAGAGCCCTGAGCCTCGAAGAACTCGTGACGCTTCTTCAGGGCGTCGACCATATCGGCGAACTTCGTGATGCTGACGCCGCTGACGTTCGACAGCTGCTCGACGTACTTGGCAAACTCGGGCTTCTCGATGTTCATGGCCTTGTCGGGGCGCCAGGCGGGAATCATGATAGGATCATCCTGAGCCTTATTACGGGCATACTCGATGTGGTTGTGCAGGTCGTCGACGGGGTCGTCGGTGGTGCAGACGCACTCCACGTGGTAGTGCTTCATCAGGCCACGTGCCGAGAACTCGGGCTGCTTCAGCTTCTCGTTACACTCGTCGAAGATTTCGCGGGCGGTCTTGGGGCTCAGAAGCTTCTCGATGCCGAAAGCGGTCTTCAGCTCGAGGTGGGTCCAGTGGTAGAGCGGGTTACGGAGGGTATAAGGCACAGTTTCAGCCCACTTCTCAAACTTCTCCCAGTCGCTGGTGTCCTTGCCCGTGCAGTAGCGCTCGTCGATGCCGTTAGTACGCATGGCACGCCACTTGTAGTGGTCGCCGCCGAGCCAGAGTTCGGTGATGCTCTTGAACTGATGGTCGTTGGCCACCATCTCGGGAATGAGGTGGCAGTGGTAGTCGATGATGGGCATCTTCGATGCGTGGTTGTGGTACAGGTCCTGGGCAATCTCAGTCTCCAGGCAGAAGTTCTTGTCGTTGAATTGTTTCATGTGTTTCTTCGTTTTTATTGTTTAAGTTTTAGTTTGTGCAAAGTTACTACTTTTCCTGCCGACTACCAAACAAACTGCGAGGAAAATCTACGTAAACGATTGCTAAAGGTTTGGCGGTTTCAATTCTTTTCATTAACTTTGCAGCCGAAATCAATAATAAACCTACATTCAATATGAGACGTTCATTACTATTATCTTTTCTAATCATTCTTTCGGCGATGCAGACGTTCGCCTATAAGAAGCAGTCAGTTAACATCACCGTGAACGGTAAGCAGCGGAACATGGTGGTTTTCACGCCTAATACGCTGCCGGCCAAGTCGCCCCTCTTCATCGTTACCCACGGCATGAATCAGGACCCGGAGTACCAGTACGGCTCTGACAAGATGTACGAGATGATCGACACGGCAAAGTTTGTCATTACCTACCTGCGCAGCGACGGCAACACGTGGGACATCGGCGGCACGAACGACCAGAACTTCGTCATCAAGACCATCGACGAGATGGCCACCCGCTACGACATCGACAAGGAGCGCGTCTACTGGTCGGGCTTCTCGATGGGTTCGATGCTCATTCACCATTGCATCCCCGCCATGCAGACTAAGATTGCCGCCTTTGCACCGACCAGCGGCATACAGTTCTCGGAGCAGCCCTGGAACAACTGCAAGAAGCCCGTCAACCTGCTGGAGTGCATAGCCTACGGCGACGATGTCTTTGGTTACGAGCAGTACGGCATACATGACTACATACAAAACTACGCCAAGCACGACAAACACACCAGCTATAGCAAGACGACGGGCTACAAGCCCATCAGCAGCAGCTGGTATAACGGCGACTTGGAGAAGTGGACGGGCGGACCTAACGGCGGCGAGGTGTGGCTCTACTCCTACAACAACGGTGGACACTGGCCGATGGACCTGAACCGTCACCTCATCTGGAACTTCTGCAAGCGCTTCTCGCTAAACATGCCTACGGTACGCATTACCCAACCCGCAGGCGAAACCACCTGCCTCTGCATGGCGCCGCAGGGTGAGGCCATGTTCCCCGACATCACCATAAAGGCTACGGCCAAAGCCACCAACGCGAAGGTGGCAAGGGTGGATTTCTACGACGGAAAGAAATTCATCGACTCGCTGAAGGCTTCGCCCTTCGAAGCAACGGTGACGGAACCCGCATCGGGCAAGCACAACCTGCGTGTGGAAGTGACCGACGACAAGGGCAAGACTGCCACAGCCTCATGTCTGGTGAACTACGTCAAGACGCAGAACTCCTATAACCTGCTTCAGAACAACAAGGTGGAGGGAGCCATTCCGCAGAACTGGTACGTGTCGAACGGTTCGACGAAGCGCGTGGGCGGCGGAATGCCCTACGCCGACGGATGCCGGATTCTGCACTTCACCAATTCGACGCGGGCCTTCGAATACGGCCTGCTCGTCCAGAACGCCACAACCAGGGAGAAGGCGGCATTCGCCAAATTCGGCACGAGCCAGGGGCGCTCCATACTGTCGCTCTATCCGGGACACTACGTGATAAAGTATAAGGTGTGCAACTGGAATCAGCCGGAGTTTACGCCTGTCACCGTAGCCATAGAAGATTCTGAGGGGCTGGAAGTGGCATCGGAAACCGTCACCCCTACCGTCAACATCGGTAACAAAACGGGCAACAAGTTCACTGGCGTGCAACAGCAGGCTTTCGAGTTTGACATTGCTGAGACCGGCGACTATGTCGTCGCCTTCTATACCGGCGGCACACGCAACGCCGACTTCGTGCTGGGACAGCTCACCATCATCCCCAGCTCATTCGTTTCAACAGGGATCAAGGAGAACGTCAACGTCAACGAGAACCCAAAGCGCGGAACATTCGACCTGAGCGGTAGGCGGCTGTCGGCTGACCAGCTGAAGCGGGGCATCTACATCATTGACGGGCGCAAGACGGTCGTCAGATAACGTCACTTAAAATTCATACCCGAGGTTCAGGTATATGTACGGCTTCTTGGTGCGGTTGCTGTAACCGGCAGTGACGCCAGCAGGCCCGAAAAGCGTATTGTAGAAATAGGCAATCTGCCCGCCGATGAGTGTGTGGTGGTCTAAGAGTTCCTTCAGAACACCTGCCTGCTGGCCGGCGGCTGCACGCAACAGCACGTAGCTGTTGCCGCCAATGCGCTGCTGCGCCTGAATCTGGGCAGCCACGAACTGGTGGTCAATATACTCCATGTTGCCAATGCCGGCAAAGGGCATCTGCTGCTCGACATAATGGCCAAACCAGTCGCCGCCAATGGTATTACCGAAGGAGGGAGGGACGACGGTGCCGAAGAGCAGTCGCCCGTAGACCATAGGCTGGAGCGTGAAGCGGCTGTTGAGTGAGAACGACATACGCCAGTTGGCGTTGACATCGCTCATGCCGGGCTTGCCGTCGAGCTTGGCGAAGTTATCGGTCAGGTAAGAATACTCAGCCTTGAAGCGCGCACCACGAGTGGGGAATTGCCAGTCGTCCTCGCTGTTATAGTTAAGACGGGCGTGGTAGCTGTAGAAATGCTCGTTGTTGAGTGTCCCCTGAATGCCATCCTGTGTGCCGAGCATATTGCGATAGTGCATATAGTCCCAA
>JAEEGK010008137.1_pt1 | contig 24816 bp, 24 predicted proteins | sample 8958771 | NCBI WGS metagenome assembly JAEEGK01 (sample SAMN16246547, study PRJNA631951) | gut metagenome | biome: gut microbiome; feature: rumen; material: SC-attached | host: Bos | place: Iran: Karaj | collected 2018-10
AATTCTAAAACCTTATCCTTCATCATAGAAACGAATCCATCTACACTCCCAGCTACTGCCTCTGCTAAAGCCACAATAGCATCATTACCAGATGCGACTGCAACTCCCTTAAATAAATCATATACAGTCATCTCTTCACCAGTCTCAAGTAATATTTGACTACCTCCCATACTAGATGCATTAGCAGATGCAGTTACTATATCATCCCATTTTAAATTACCCTTTTCTATATTTTCTAAAACAAGAAGCATACTCATCATTTTTGTCATTGAAGCAGGTGGTAATTTTTCATGACTATTATTTTCATATAATATATCACCAGTTGATGCCTCTATAAGAATCGCACTTCTAGAATTAGGAGCTAACGAAACCGCGTTAACAGGTAATACTATACAAATACATATCAAAAATAGTAATACTTTTTTCATATAACACCTCATTAATATTTATGCTCATAAAAATAATATATGATATTGTGAAAAATAGTTTTTCAAGATATAATTAATATAGGTGATGATATGAAAGATATATTAAATAAACATGAAGACATAATAGTACGTTTAGTCTTATTAATCGTATTTGTAATTGCTGTTATAGTAACAGTTAAAATAATCAATTTTAATAATAGTGATTATCACAAATTAACTAAATTAGGTTATACAAAAGAACAAGCTAAAGAAATAGTTAATATGGATAAAAGTAAAAAAGTATTAAACTATGAATATAATGAAGCTATGTTGGATATATTAAAAAGTAAATATTATATTGATAAAAACCTAATTTATTATATCGATTATTATAATGAACATAAAAACAAATCCATAAATGATATAATCTCAATAATAAATGTACATGCTGATCAAGAATTTTATAGTTTAAATCTTGAAACAGATACGTCAAAAGGTTATGCAATGCTAGTAAACAAATATTATGGATTAACAAAAGATTATAAACCTGAAAACTTATATAAAATTAAAAACTGGTATTCTTATGGTGATCAAATAATAGATGAAGAAGTATATGATCACTTCATCTCAATGTGGAAAGCTGCCAAAGAAGAAGAATTATCATTAATCATCAATGATTCATATAGAAGTTATGAAAATCAAGATGAAACATATAAAAGATACGGTGATGACTACGCTGCTAGACCTGGTCATTCAGAACATAATACAGCCTTAGCGATTGATATTATATCCCCTACTTCTAGCGGCGCTACATTTGATACTACAGATGAATTCACATGGTTATCTAAACATGCTCATGAATATGGTTTTATATTAAGATATCCTAAAGATAAAGAATACTTAACAGGATATGAATATGAATCATGGCATTATAGATATTTAGGAGTTGAATTAGCTACTAAAGTATATAATGAAGGAATAACATTTGATGAATACTATGCATATTATTTAGATAAATAACAAGTATTAATACTTGTTTTTTTCATATACTTAAATTAGGTGATATTATGGATTATAGTATTTTAGTAAACAAATCACATGGTCTACCATATGATTATATACCTAGTGATTTAGTAAAAATAGATAATAAGTATTCTATTAAAGGTAAAGCTAAAAAAGATGCATGTGATGCATTTATAAAAATGGCTAAAGATGCAGAAAAATTAAACTTATCAATAATCAATGAATCATCATATAGATCATATGATAGACAAAAAGAATTATATAATATCGAATATAACATCAAAAAAGATGAAGCATCTAAAAGCATTGCCCCACCAGGATATTCAGAACATCAAACCGGTTTAGCGTTTGATATATGCACAAGAAATAATAATATGTATGAACTAGAAAATACAGATGAATTCACATGGTTATGTAAACACGCTCATGAATATGGTTTTATATTAAGATATCCTAAAGGAAAAGAAAATATTACAGGATATATATATGAACCATGGCATTTTAGATATTTAGGAACTAATTTAGCCAAAAAAGTATATGAAAGTAATCTTACATATGATGAATATTATGAACAAAATAAAAAACCTCTATGAGGTTTTTAATGTGCTCTTATACGAGGAGCTTCATCAGAAGCAACTTCTAAAGTATTCATATATAAACGATTAGCTTCTTCAGTATATTCAGGCATTTGCTCTTTCCAATTAGAGCCAGTTCCATTACCTTCATATCTACCTAATTCATACATTGAATCTAAAATACTACGATATTCATTAGGTATCTTTTCTATAGTATACTTTTTATCACCATCTGTTACATATATTACATGTGTAACACCATCTTCACTATTATATGCTGATTTAATATCAATAGTAGCAGAATTAGATAATCCTAGTGACTCAATAATTTGTAATCTAAGTATTTCTTTAGATGCAGTTAATAAATAATTATCAACATCTTCTTTATATTTTTTTCTTGCATCAGATTCTTTTTTAACATCAACATCTGCTAAACTTGATATTTGTTCATATGTATCATCAGTCTCTTCATATACTGATAAAGTATCTAATACCTTTTTAACTTCATCATCTATATCTACATCAGCAAATGATTCATATGCTTCACCTAAAGTTTGACTACCAGTATTATTATATTCAAAATTATTATCATGCTTATTTGCCAAAATTAACGTAAACATAAAAGGTATTGCTGCTAATACTGCACCAGATGCCAATAATCCTTTTGTAGAAACACGTTCTAAAACTCTATCCTTTAGCTCTTGTATTTTTTTACTATAACTAACCTTCATTTATATCACCCATTATATAAATAATAACATATATTAATAATTATATCAATCATTGTATCCTAATATTTTTATAAGTCTTTTATTTTGATATGTATATCCTAAAGCAGGATATTTATATAAACCTACTGTATTAGAATCTAATAATAAATCTAATACTTTTCCATCTTTAATAACCTTATCAACTATAATAGTTGTATGTGTATATGGATTATCTGGATTATATCCAACTTGTACGACATCTCCTGCTTCACCATAGAAAAGATTTATATCTATATCACTACATAAACCAAATCCACTATTATCCCTCGCGTATCTATAAAAATAATTAACAGCAGTCCATGAAGCAGTTCTACCTACTTTTTTACTTGATTCATCTGAAGTAGCATTATGATATTTCCATATAGCATTACCAGTATAATCCATAGGTATACCACCATTATGAATAGATTGTGATACGTAATTCGCACAGTTACCACCATCTTTAGAAAAATCATAGTATTCACTATTTCTAGCATCAGCGTATTTATTCGCATAGTTAGCTGCAGCTACCCTATTATATTCATGATCACATGTTTTTGATGCAACATAATCTTTACTATTAACAGTTTCCAATAATTCCTTATTCTTAGTAGCTTCTTCTTTAATTTGATCTATATATTTATCTTTCAAATTCTTAATAGCTTGTTTACCATTACTTGGATTAATTAAATTAGTAAACATAACATAGTGATCTTTAACTACTCTAACTGAATCTAATGTATAAACACCACTATCACTCTTATTAATAACAACAGTATTTTCTACATCAATAACTCTAGAAGTAATATCATCACTTACAAACTTAAATTTATGATAATCATCTTCTAAAAATACAATTGTTACTTTATTACCATTTATCTTCACACTTTTGTATTCAATATCATAATATGCATCATTTAATGACATATCATTAGGTTGTAATTTATGATGTTCAACTATAAAATCTACAGTTGTTTGAGTTAAATATGCTTCATTACTATCTGGATTAGTAAACAAATTAGTTACATCAACACTATCTAAATATACCAACGATTTAGTATAAGCATCTAAATATTTAACTATTATATCTTGCCATCCATCTTTTATAGTAGTACCACTATTATTAGTAACTTCATTTAAATAAGTTTCCTTAACTTTAGGAGGTTGAACTACTGGTTCCGGATCTTTATTATTATCTGGAGGATCTACTATAGGTTCTTTTGGCTCAGTTGGCTGAGAAACATTATTCTTATATAATCCATATATTGCCATACCTAATAGTATGAATAATATTACTAAAAGTATCTTACTTCCTGTTGACCTTTTCATATCATCACATCCTAAAATAATTATACCATAAATAAATAAACTTACATACCGTAAGTTTATTCTTCTATACACGCATTCGTTAACATAAAAACACTTAACCAATCATTATCACTTGTTTTTTCAACAAATGTCACTTTTCGATTTTCATAGTCAATACTACGAATATGTTCGCATAAAACAGAACCATGAATTTTTTTTGTATTTTCTAATTTGTAATGAGTTGGAAAATCTTTCGTATTAGATGTTATTGGACATACTATAGCCATATGAGTATATTCGTTAAAAACATCAGTACTTATAACAATAGCAGGTCGCTTACCAGCCTGTTCATGACCTTTTGTAGGATTAAAATCAACATAAACAATATCACCTTGCTTAGGAATATATCTTACCATATTTCTTTACCCATTGGTTCTCCCCAATCAAATGATTCAGAAACACAATCCCCTTCATAATTTTCAAATCTATCTTTAAGTGATATTTTTTTATCTTTTTTTATCGACATAATTATTTTATTATCTTCTTGTTTAAAGACTAATATATCATTAACCTTCAAATTCATATCTTTTAATATACTATTTGGAATACGTATACCGATTGAGTTACCCCACTTTTGTAATCTAGCTTCCATAATTTCACCTCTATATATAGTATATACATTGTTTATACTATTTGTCAATAAAAAACTTCACAAAGTGAAGTTATCTATTCATAAATTTACAGCATCCACCATTATCATTATTGATGATAACATTTTCCTCTGTACAAGTATACATAGGTGTATATGTATGATTATAAATATGTTTATTTATCACATGTGTATTGATAGGACAACAGTGTTTAACCTCATGAACAAATTCCTTTTCAACACATTTATTAATAACAGGTTCCATTATTGGTTCTTGTTCTATATTAAAACCAAATGAATTATTAAACATCTAAATCCTCCTTACCTATTCTATCATATGTTACTGATATTTATATGCATAATAAAAATGCCTTAGAAAGGCATTTTAAAGTTTCCGTTTTTAAATTGTTTCATCATTTTTTGCATTTCTTCAAAACGTTTTAATAATGTATTTACTTCTGTAACAGTTCTACCAGAACCTTTCGCGATTCTAATCTTATGAGACGCTTTTAAGATTTCAGGATGTCTTCTTTCTTTTGGTGTCATAGATAAGATTATAGCCTCTATATGAGCCATTTCCTTAGGATCAACTTTAATATCTTTTAAATTATATTTAGAAGCACCTGGTAACATCTTAAGTAAATTTTCAATAGGTCCTAATTTCTTCATTTGTTTCATAGTAGCCAAGAAATCCTCTAAATCAAATTTACCATTTTGCATCTTCTTAGCTGTCTTTTCCATTTCATCTTGATCTATTACATCTTCAGCTTTTTCAATCATAGACATGATATCACCCATATCTAAGATTCTATTAGCCATTCTTTCAGGATAGAATTCTTCTAATCCATCCATTTTTTCAGATACACCCACATACTTAATAGGTATATTTGTTAAATGTCTTATTGATAATGCAGCACCACCTTTAGTATCACCATCTAACTTAGTTAGAATAGCGCCTGTTAAAGGTAATTTATCATTAAATCCTTTAATAACATCCACTGCACTTTGACCTGTCATACTATCTACAACAAGTAATATTTCATTAGGATTAACTTCACTATTAATATTAGCTAGTTCTTCCATTAATTCTTCATCAATTTGTAATCTACCAGCAGTATCAATAAGTACATAATCATAATGATTTTCTTTCGCGTAACTAACCGCATCTTTACTTATTTCTACTGGATTAGCTTCTTCACTAAATACTTCGATATTTAATTCACGACCAATTTGTTTTAATTGATCAATTGCAGCTGGTCTATATATATCACACGCTACTAATAAAGGTTTTTTATTATATTTCTTTCTTAGTAAAAGTGCTAATTTACCTATTGAAGTAGTTTTACCAGTACCTTGTAAACCTACCATCATTAATATTGAAGGTTTACCATCAGTATATAAAGGTGCTTTATCTCCACCTAATAATTCTACTAATTCATCTTTAACAATTTTAACAAATAATTCACTTGGTTTTAATGAGTTAGCTACTTCTTCACCCAATGCCTTTTCCTTAACATTATTTGTAAATTCTTTTACTACATCATAATTAACATCAGCTTCTAATAATGCTAATCTTATCTCTCTCATTATCTCACTTATATTATCTTCAGTAATTTTACCATAACCTTTAATCTTATTAATTGCTGATTGTAATCTATCTCCTAAACTTTCAAACATGTTTATCACCTATTTCATTATAACATATTTTATAGTAAAAAGTTAAATTAAAAACAGTACAAATTAATGTACTGTCCAAGTATTTAAAACATCACAGTTAGAAGATTGTGGTGCTGGATCTGGCATTTGCATTTTTATAATCATTGGAATCTTAAATGCAGGTCCAAACGCTACACAAGTACCAGGTTGTAAACTCTTTTGTTTTTCAATAATATCAGCTGATACATTTGGTAACATCTTCTTAACATAATCTAAATCTCTAGGGTGTGTTAATTTAAATATCATAAAGTTAGATATCTGTGATATAACTGTTTCAGATAATTCAACAGGTCTTTGTGATATTAAATCTAATATAACACCATATTTACGTCCTTCTTTAGCCACACGCTCAAATATATTATAACCAAATAGATAATTATCATTATCATTTTGTACATATCTATGAGCTTCTTCTAGGAATATATGAAATGGTATAGTTGCTCTATTATTTAATCCCTTCGCGAAGTTAAATAACATCTTAGCAAAAGTCTTAGTAACAAATTTAGCAAACCAATCATCTACATCTTCTAAGTTAAAGTTAATTATTTGAGCTTTTCTACCTTCTTTACTAACTAAAGAAGCAATATATTTATCTCTAGTTACAAATTCAGTCATACGGAAATACTCACTTAATTCACTTATAATTAATGAATGTAATCTAACTTTTAATGTAATTGCAGCTGCATACGCTATATCATTTCTTAGATATCCTTCAGATATTAAAGTAAAGTTCATAGCTTTCTCTAAATCTTCTAATGTATAATAGTTAATTGCAGTTGGTTCATATTTATCTAATGATTCATCAATAAAACTTGTAATATATTCGGTTACTAATATACTTTCAGTAAAGTTACCTTGAGTATCTATAATAAAACAATCTCTAAATTTACGTACATAACCTAAACCTTGTACAGGTGCTTCCATATTAAACTCATTAGTTGAACAAGTTTCTAATATCGCAAAAATATCATTTCTTTTTGATGAACTTGTTTGATTAGTAAATAATATAGCCATAATAGCCTTAGCGATTAAATGGTTCTTATATTTAGTTGCAGTTTCATCACTCATCGCAAATATTTGAACTAATTTTAACATTCTTTCAATAATAGGTATTTGAGAATGCTCAGTAACATTTAAAAGTAATGATAAATCTTCTGAATCTAATAACCATAATGGTATTCTTAGTTTTTCACCTAAATTATCCATTTTATTAGTTGTATAATATTTAAAATTATAATTAGGATTAATACTATTAATATTTTGGAATGAATTATGATATTCACCATAAGCATCAAATATAAAGAAATTAGCTCTGTAAGGTAATAATGATTGATCAAAAAATACATTTTGCATTAATCTAGCTACACCACATGATTTACCTGAACCAGAGTTACCAAATATAGCCATATGATTACTAAATAAGTCATTAACATTAGCCATAATAGGATAATCATCATATAATGGGCTTACACCTAAATTAAATTTACCTACACCTGGTGTACCTACTAACATAGCAAGTTCTTCTTTATTAATAATTCTTAATTTAGCCTCTAATGTAGGTTTTCTAATAACACCGCCAATAAATCCACGATCTGTAAACTCACCTAAAAAAGTTATTTTAATTTCTTCTTTAGATACATCATTTACTTCTCCTAATATCTTTTTATTATCATCTTCAAATACAACATGCATATTCATTAAATTAGTTGCAACTGGAGTACCTTCTGGTATTGCTATATGAGCGTTATTATCACTAATATAAACGATCTTACCAAACATAAGCCCATCCCCTATTCTTATAAATATTTTATCAAAAATATGGAAATAAGTCTATATATACAAAAAGAAAAAAAGGATTAAATCCTTTTATCTTTCACTTATTATTCTTTTACTAGTGATTCTTAATACCTTAGTATCATATTTATGTTCAATAAACTTTATAACAGATTTAACGAACAATACTAATGATATTAAATTTATCATCGCAAATAAAGATGATACTCCAATAATATTTTCCATTACTCTAGATATAATCGCAAGTAATATAGTTAATATCATATGAACTATATCCATTTGCAGCTCTGTTTTCATACTATATATTCTCCTCCCGAGCAATTTCTATTATAGCACAATGAGTTTTTTTGTCAAATTAGCTCAAAATATCATTAATTATATAGCTAGTAATATATAAACCTGCTACTGAAGGAACAAATGATATAGAACCTACTTTTCCCTTTATTTTAGGTGGTTCACTACTACATACAGTCATTATTTTAGCTTTAATTCTTTCATCTTTAACCATTTTTCTTATTATTTTCGCGATAGGATCATAACTAGTCTTTCTAACGTCACATATCATTAATTTAGTAGGATCTAACTTATTACCAGTACCCATACTAGTAATAAACTTGATATTTTTATTAATACACATCCTAATTATAGCCTTTTTAGTCTCTATAGTATCACATGCATCTACTACATAATCTATTTTATCATTAAATAATTCATCAATATTTGAAGGTGTTACAAACATATCATATTTAACTACTTCTATAGAAGGATTAATATTTTTAATACGTTTTTCCCATTCATCTACTTTTTTATTACCGATATTGTCATGTAAAGATATAATCTGTCTATTTAAATTAGTAATATCTATATTATCATTATCTACTATTATTACCTTACCAATACCAGCTCTAACTAAAGATTCTAGTGTATATCCACCTACACCACCTAATCCTATAATTAAAACACATTTATTATTAATTAAGTTAATCTTATCACCAATTAACCATTCTTCACGTGTAAACATAAAATCACCACCTAAATTATAACAAAAAACTACTTTTTATAAAAGTAGTTATTTTACCATTTGTTTAATATCTTGTTCTGGTGTTTTAAATAAATTCATATAAAAAGTTGGATATCTCTTTAATACGTAATCAACTAAATCATCTATTTCTCCAATTGATTCTCTAGAAAATACCTTATCACCACATAAATCAGACATTTTAACAAGACGAACATGTTCACTATTCTCTAATTCATCTAATTTATGTGTACCTAAACCTACTAATGATACTAACACGTCATCACCATTTGCAATTGTTGATCTAGAACAAATATCAAATTTTAAGTATTCAAATACAAAATATATATTAGAAGCCGGTCTATTGAAATAATCAACTTCTATTTCATCATGCAATTCATCAGTATGTTTAACATATTCTTTATCACTATTAATTAATCTTTCTAACATTCTAAGATTTATATAACAAACTGAATCTTTATCTTTTCTTTCTTGTTCCTGAGAAATAGCTGATTCAATAGAAAATTTAATAGATTCAGACATAGGTTTCTCATTAAAATATGCCTCTATAATTGCTCTTTTTACTTTATACTTTCCAGCATCTGACAATGCATCATACATTTTATTACATTCTATATCTAACATAAAAAACCCTCCTATTTACATTATAGCATATTTATATAATAAAAAAAGAGTCTAAAACTCTTTTTTATGCATTAGCAGCTTTTGCTACTTCTTCAGCAAAGTTTTCTTCTCTTTTTTCCATTCCTTCGCCAACTTCATAACGAATCATGTCAACGATAGAACCATTGTTATTAGCAACATATTTAGCAACTGTTTCTTTGTTTTCAGCTTTAACAAAGATTTGGTTTTCTAAACATACTTCTTCATAATACTTATTAACTTTACCTACTAAAATATTTTCAATCTTATCAGCTGGTTTACCTTCATTAGCTAATTCAGCTCTCATGATTTCTTTTTCTTTTTCTAATACATCTGTAGGAACATCTGATGATTTAACATATGCTGGTCTCATAGCAGCAGAATGCATAGCTACTTCTTTAGCTACTTCTTCATTTGCGCCTTCTAATACTGTTAATACAGCAATTTTACCACCCATATGGATATAACTACCAAATACTTGACTATCAGTTTTAGTAACTTTCTTAAATCTTCTGAAAGATAATTTTTCACCAATAGTTGCAGTTTTTTCAGTAATTAAACTTTCAATAGTAGCACCATCAACACTTACAGTTAATGCTTCTTCTACTGTTGAAACGTTACTATTTAAAATAGCATTTGCAATTGTATCAACTAATGAAACAAATTCTGGGTTTTTAGCAACGAAATCTGTTTCAGAGTTAACTTCAAGAACGATTGCATTATTACCATTAATAACTATTTGCGCTAATCCTTCAGCGGCAATTCTATCAGCTTTCTTAGCAGCTTTAGAAATACCCTTTTCTCTTAACCAATCGATAGCAGCATCGATATTACCTTCAGTTGCTTCTAATGCTTTCTTACAATCTAGCATACCAGCACCTGTTTTTTCTCTTAATTCCTTTACCATACTAGCACTTATCATAATAAATCCTCCTATATGATTAAAGATGATTAAAAATCATCTTAATATTTTCTTATTTTAAAGCTTCTAATAATTCAGCTTTTTTCATTGTAGAATAACCTTTAACATCTTTGGCTTTAGCTAAATCTCTTAATTCAGCAACTGTTTTAGTAGATAAATCTACTGCGGCTTTTTTAGGTTCTGCTTTTTTAACTTCTTTAGCTTCTTTTTCTACTTTAGTATCTTTTTTAGTTTCTTTTACTTCTTTTTTAGCTTCTTTAGTTTCTTCTTTTTTGAATTCTTTATTGAATGGTTTTTTCTTATCAAATCTATTTTCTCTTGGAACTCTATCTTCTTTTCTCTTAACTGATTCTACAGCTTTTTGCATGATATCAGATGCACTTTGTTTATCTTCAGTTACATAATCAACCATTTTACCACCGTTAGCTTCAACGATAGCGTTTGCCATAACACCTGTAATTAATTTTACAGCTCTAATAGCATCATCATTACCAGGGATTACATAATCAACCATATCTGGATCACAGTTTGTATCAACTATACCAAATACTGGGATATTTAATCTTCTAGCTTCTCTAATAGCGATATCTTCTTTAGAAGGATCAACAATAAATAAAGCATCTGGTAATTTAGTCATTTCTCTAATACCACATAATAATTTATTTAATTTTTCATATTCCTTCTTTAATAAAGCTACTTCTTTCTTAGGTAACTTATCAAAAGTACCATCTTTTTCCATGTTTTCGATTTCTTCTAATCTCTTAACTCTTCTTCTGATAGTTCTGAAGTTAGTTAATGTTCCACCTAACCATCTTTGGTTAATATAATAAGAACCACTTCTTAAAGCTTCTTCTCTCATAGCTTCTTCAGCTTGTTTTCTAGTACCAACGAATAATGTTTTACCACCATTCTTACTAATTTCATTTAAAGCTGCATAAGCTTCTTCAATTTTCTTAGCTGTTTTTTGTAAATCGATAATATAAATATCATCTCTTGATCCATAGATATATTCTTTCATCTTTGGATTCCATCTTTTTGTTTGGTGACCGAAATGTACTCCAGCCTCCAATAATAAGTTCATAGACACTACTGCCATATTCATTTTCTCCTTTCGTTATTACTTCTGATGTTTCAAAACTATACCACCCTAAGGCACTAGATATAGAAATTCACACCATGACATTTAAAAAAGCCACTATTATTATAGCATATTATACATATTTTACAATGGTTTTTTAACTATTTTTTATAGTATTTTGTAAATATAAAAAAGAGACTTTAAAGTCTCTATTTCTTTACCATTACAGGAACTAATTCACGTATAAATTTCATAGCAGAATTCTCTAAATTTTCTAATGTATCATTTTCAATAACATAATCATAATCATAGTTATCTACATTAGCGTCAGAAGCATTAGAACTAATATTTTCTAAACCTAATCTTTTTATTAATAATGTCTTTGCACCAAAAGCATTTGCCGCTCTTAATATTGCTTCTGGCTCACGTATATGTATAAACATAACATCATCATCTGATGCATTAAATTTTTCTACTTCTTCCTTAATGCTATTGAATGGCATATCATTATATTCAGTAGTTAATTGTTTTAAGTCACTTAAAAACTTACGATCCTTTTCAGTTTTACCGCCATCCCATCCAATTAGCCTTGCAATTTCTTTTACTTTATCAATTGATGAAAAGTTTTTAACCTTACCATATTTTTGGCAAAACTCTACAAATGTATCCTTGCCACTTCCGCCTGTTCCGTTAATAATTATTATCTGCTTCATATTATCACCAATTTGAGTATAATATAATTACATTACACTTGTCAACTATACTTTACACAATAATGTCTAATTTCCTATTTTTCTTAATATAAAATCTAATATTTTTTACATATATAATGTACAATTAAAATAGGAAGGGGCATCTAATATGAAAAGCAAATTTAAAGTTTTAATTGTTATTATCACTCTTGCATTTTCACTATCTATAATGAGTAACACTTATTCTAGATATGTAGCGGATGCCACTGGTGATGTAGAATTAACATTTGCAAAATGGCAAATACTTATTAATAACAATGATATTACTGATGGATTAACTAAAACTATTTCAGTTACTCCTACTATTATGGCAAACGAAAATGTTGCTGCTAACAAATTAGCGCCATCAAGTACTGGTTATTTCGATATTGAAATTGATCCAACTAATATAGAAACTTCATTCAATTATGAAATAACTATTCCAGTTATTGAAGATATGCCAGACTTAGTAATAACAAAATACCAAATTATAGTTGATAATGTATCAACTGAATACACTATAGAAAATAGGACTATAACTGGTACATTCGATTATGGAGTAGATGAATTTGAAGTATTTACAATTAGAGTATTCTTTGAATGGTATGATATGGAAAATGATACTATGAATGATGAAGCTGATACATTACTATCACAAGAAGAAGTAATAAGCGTTGAAACAAATTTAACATTTGAACAAAAAATAAATGGCTAATGCCATTTTTTTATATATAAAAAGTAGATTATTCATCTACTTCTATATTACTTTTTGAAACCTCTATAACTAATTTATAATCACATGTTGTAGTAACATCTTCTCCATATAATTCTACACCACTTAAATTATTCTTATACGCGAATGCCTTTGTATTATATGAATCTTCTGTCCACACACAACTATTACTTGATATATAATCAAAACTATTACTATATTCAAAATGACCAGATAATGATTTAACTCTATTAAATTCACGTGTAGCCCTATCAGAATAAGATAGATTACCCAAGATAGAATCAGATACATGTGGTGCCTTTATAATAGAATCATCAATGTCATTAGATATAACTTTTAATATATCAATAGCAGATAATTTTCTAGTAGTAACATTCCAATTTTTTTGTAAAGATAAATAATTACTATAAGTACCACTACCTTGTGTATTATCTACTAATAATGAAACAGTATCATCAGATACTAAGTTTTTACTATCAATAACATTTGTCTTTAAACAAGTACTAGAAATAGTATCACATGAATGATTAGACACTACATCATATAATACTTCCTTACCTACTGTAAAATTAGCATCAATGCTATCTAAATCATCAATTGCTTGCTCAGCAACTACATTTATTAAAACTTTGATAGCAGGTTCTGCTACATAAGATGCATCTTGTTCTTTTAATTCATCTTGCAACATATCATATCGATATGCCTTATTACCCCATAAACTATCTAAACTATTATCTCCAGAGTCTAAAGGCCATGATATAGATACTTCAAATACTGTATCCTCATCTTTAGCGGCTACATATTGTTTTGAAACCGCTATATTAATGTGAAAAGGATAATTATGTGATAATGCATCTTCAATATATGAACTACTAACTAAAGTAGAATCATAATAATCAGCTTCATCATCTAGGATACGTGCCTCACTTATCGTATATTTTACTTTAGCGTCAGCGTCTCCTAGATTTTTAATTCTAACTTTTTCAGAAACAGTATCCATACCAGGATAAATGTCAGCTAACGATATAACTATATCATTAGCTACAACTTCATTATCCTTTTCAAACTCTATATACCACGCTTTTACACCAACCTCTGTTTGAGCATCAACAAGTCCACTATACGCGAACCATGCAAGAGAAACAGAAATAAGTGATATTGCCGCGAACAAGATAGAGACGATATTTAATTTTAGATAAGCTCTACGTCTTTTAGAGAGCATAAATATCACCCTTTCAGTTCTTTTTATTGTTTATTTCTTCTTTCCTTTTCCTTTTCTAATAATGATATAACCATTTCAGAACCAATTATATATAATAAAGGTAATATAACAAAAACAAATATTCCTACAGGAGTACCAACCACCCTATATATAAGTGATAATGTTTTAACTTTATATTTTACTACACCATATATTTGAGATTCATCAACTATTGGATCCTCAACTACATTAGCTAATCCTTTAGCTTTAAAACGATATTTACCAGAATTAGTTACTTCAATACCTACTACTTCATGAGTAATGACTTTATCTTTAAAACTACCCTTAGTACCTAAGTAACTAATCGCATCTCCTACTTTAATCTCTTTAGGATCAGTTTCAACTGCAATCAATACATCACCTATTTTATATTTAGGCTCCATACTTCCTGAAATAACAGTAAATAATCTAAAGTTAAATATAGATATTCTATTATTACTAAAACGTTGTAAACAAACCATAAATACAAATAATGCAAACATTACAACAAATATATATTTAATTGTTTTTAATATAATATTTAATGCTTTATTTTCTTTAATCTTTTTCATAAATACTCCTATAAACTTTTCCTTGTTCTTTCTAAGAACTCTTCAATCTCTGACTCAAATTTTTTCTTGATATCTTCAGTTCCTATTAACCTCTTATCTTCATCTTTTTGTATTACTGTGGAAAGTAATGATAACAATTCATCAGTAGACATATCATAACCATTAGTTCTAAGTAATGTAATTGTTTTAAATACTAATTCAGATAATAAAATTACTGAATATTCACATATCTTTTGTTTTTCTTCTTTTTTCTTCTTTGAAATTGAATCTAAAACAAAATATGAAGTTAAGAAAGCATCATCTAGATAACTAAGTAAAACTTTAGTACCATCACTTTCCATACCTATCTTAGAACTACCAATATTACTACTATAATTTCTAATATATTCCCATAATTTTGTTGCAACCCTAAAATTAGGATTCTTTAAAATTACGTTAGTAGGTTTTATAGGTGGATTTATAAGTGTAACATGTGCTTTATCAAGTTCTTTAACCACATCACTTCTCATCCAACTTGTAACATATTCTTTTACCCTACTAATTCTTACTTTTTGTTTTTCAATCTCAGAAGATAAATCATTACTATCATCACCTGATTTAGTTGTATAAACTTTTAATTCAATATTAACTTTTTCATCAGGTGTTTTACTTTCTGAATTATAATCTATTACTTTATCTATAGATAAATCATAATTCTTTAATTCTTCTTCTTTCGCATATATAAATCTATCTAAGTCATGTACTAAAGTATACAAAAATCTATTTTCATACATATTATATGTTTCTTCATTTCGTACATCTAATATCTTAGATATCTTTATATCATCATCAGTAACATCAGTTATATTATTAGAATGTTTAGATAAATCTTTAACACTATCAACAGTTATCTTTTTAGCTCTTTCAACCTCTACAACATTTTCTTCTCTAACTAGTGTTACTTTAGGTCTTCTTACTATGTTATCGATAAAAGGACATGATTTTTCTATTTCATCTAACCATTCAAACGATAACGTATTACTTTTTTGATTTAATACATAATGCATATCAGATTCAATGCTACTCAAAAACGAATCACGTTTCTGAATCAATTCTTCACTAATAGATTCAATACGTCCCATTATCTACAACCTCCTATATATTCTTTTTAAGATTTTCTAAATAATATATACATTCTTTCATAGTTCCTTTACCATATTTCTTATTTAAGAAACTTATGAAAGGATCAATTTCATCTCTTACAAATGAAACACTTAACGAATCAAATTTACGCAAAATCTTCTTCGCGATGAAATAATCAATCGCTTCTACTTCTTTACCACCACAAGCAACATATACTGGAACGAATACGTTTAATTGTTTCATAATACGATTACCAAACGCAATTCTGAAATGATTAATTATATAATCATCCATTTCCCTTACTTGCTCTAATCCTTTAGAAGAAACAGGATATTTTTCGGTAGCATCTTTAAATAATAAATCCAAATAACTCGCGTTAATATCAATCGCATCTTGTTCTCTACATTTAAATGGATCTACTTTTATATTGATATCAATTGGCATAGCACGGTCGTATACTTTATCAGTAACCATGAATGTTGATTCATCGTTATTGATTGTACCGATATACCATAAGTTACCAGGTAATCTTAATTTACCATTTATAATATTCTTAGGATCATTAGGCCATCCAGCAGATACAATATCAACTAACCATTCACTTCTATCTGGCATTTCAAGTATAGATAGTAAATCAGCAAAATAATATTCTACACGCGCTAAGTTCATTTCATCTAGGATTATTGTATGAACATCATCATCAAATCCAGATTCATATATTTCACCTAACGCCTTTGTTTCATTAAACTTTTTACTAAATTCATTGAAATATCCTAAGAAGTCAGATTTATCTCTCCATGACGGTTCTACAGAAGAAACACATGAATCTTTCTTAACAAACTTACCCCACGCATACGCTAAGGAAGTTTTACCTGTACCAGATATACCTTGTAGGATTATAAGTTTACCACAAGCTAATCCAGCAAAGAAAGGTCTTAAAATAGTATTATCATAATATAGATGTAATTTAGATGCAGAGAAACATCTAAAATCATCAATTAAGCTTGCTAATGTAAAACTATTCTCATATTTCTTAGGAACATATTTCGCATATTTTTCATCAAGTGCAATAAGTTTAGGAAATCTAACTCCTGTCTCAACATCCTCTTCTTCAGTTTTTGGTGCATCAGGTTCATCTGGATTAACACCAAGTTGAGATACCTTCATTGCCATTAATTCATCTTTTTCTTTTATCAGTTTAGCGACTTGTTCATTTAGATTAGCGATCTCTTCTAATAATTGGTCTTTACTCATATTAGTAGTAGCTTTTCTAATAATCTTTCTTATAAGAAGGAATATTAATAAACCTATTAAGAATACTATAACTAATAAACAAATTATTGATAAAACAACAAATACCCAATCACCACCAGTAAAGTAATCTTTATAAGTCGCGATAACTTTAGAGTATTCTTTGAATCCAAACATTTCTTTAAAGCCAGATCCAATTCCACTAAACATCTTGCCTATACCAGAAAAGAATATAGAAATAAATTCATAGAAAAATCTACAAAATGTATTCATAATTATTCACCTCCTGATATATCTACCTTTGTTAATATATTTTCAATTACGATAGAAGTTTTATCTACAAATAATGATAAATTTGTATTTTTAATTACCTTCTTATCCGCAAATATATAATCACCAATTCCAATAATACTTTGATCTTTTTCTTTTATTATTTCTTCATCAAAATATATTGCAAATCGATATCCTTGTTTTTTAAGTTCCTTAATTAACTTTTTATTTTTAATTAATACACTATATTTTATTACAAATATAACACTTGTCTTACAAGCTTCATCATCTAATAGTGATAAAACTCTTGATAATTTATTTTCCTTCTCATATAAAGTTGCTGGAAGATATAATAAATAACTATTCTTTAAATTATTATTTAACATATTATCTGCAATAACATTATATAAAATGTTAATAGTAACCAATACTTTATCTTCAGCTACAATACCTTCATCATAAGTTTTATCTATTATATAATCACTATATACCTTACTGAAATTAATATTATGTTTTAATACTAAACCATATAAATTTTTCTTTGAAGTTAATTGATTATATTGTAATTCAAAAGTATTTGAATCAATTATTTCTAAACTATCTGATAATATCTTAGAATATGCTTTTTGAATAGATATAATCTTACCAATTACTTTACTCAATGTTTTACTATCAAATACCTTTGCAAATTTCTTTTGATAAGCAGCTTTCTTTAATTCAACATCATCGTATAGTTTATTAATATGATCAACTACAACTATCATCATAAATATGTTTCTGTACTTTAATACTTTTTCACTATACTTCCTATCAGTACCATTATAAGTTTTAATCATCTTAGTTGCTAATGATTCTAAGAACGCTTCTAACTTACTGCTTTCATTCTTACCATTATAAGATATATTTATATCTCCACAGTTATTATAGTATTTTGCATCTATATAACTCTTTAAGAAAGCATCTTTAATAGATGGTTCATTAGGTTTTACCCTATCAGTATTTAATACTGCAACTAATTCATTTATTTCTTCTTCTTTAATAAATACTACTTTATCAATTAAATTTTTAAATTTTCTTTTGCGTTTCTTTAATTCTTCAACTTTATTCTCAACATTAATTTCTTTAATAACTATTTCTTCTTTTTCTTCTTCTACTTCTTCAGGAATAACAACCTTTTGATTTAATTCAGAACTATCAACTGATATTTTTCTAAAATAAATTGTTTTATCCATATCTTCAGGATTGTTTTCCATACTTTCAAGTATTGCCTTTGCTTCTTCAACTGAAGAATCTTGAACTTGAGATACAGTATTTACTGAAACTAATGTTTTTTCTTCTTTTACACTATTATCTTCTTTTGAAGCTTTATGTAATAATTTAGTGAAGAATTTATCAACACCATTCTTACTATCTTTTTCTTTAAATAGTAATCCTATTATATATGCAGTTACAAGTAATGTTACTAAAACTACTGGATTTAATATAGTCTTTCTCATTATTCCAAAATGAGGAATAATTTTAACAACCTTACCAACTATTTGATTCTTAGTGATAGCTTCATCATTTGAGTTATTCGCATCACCTTTTGTTACATATGTTTCTTTATATGCTTCTACTACTCTGTGTGTAATAAACTCACCATCTTTTTTATAAGTGATGATATCTCTTACACTTGGTGAATCAGTTTTCTTAACGATAATCAAATCACTAACATTAATGGCTGGAGTCATACTACCTGTTTGAACTTCAAATGTAGAATAACCAAAAAAATCAGCGTAGTCCTTTTTAAATATTTTAACTTGAACGTTATTATATATTGATACTAAAAGAACAATACCACAAATAACGATTAATACATCTAAAGCTATATTGCATATTTTTTTTACTACTTTCTTATGCATACTATACCACCACTTTATCCTATTTTATACTATAATAATTTTAACATAATAGACTATATTTTACAAGATAATTACACGCAAAATAAAAAAGATTTATTAATCTTTTCTATTCTTCATCACCATATCTAATTTCAACAATTAATGAATATAATTCATATATAAATATAATGAATCCTGGAACTAAAACAATGAATAAAAATCCCCATTTAGATTCTAATACTGCTAAATATGTTCCTATACCTTCATATACTTTAGTAGCTTTACCTACAATATATTCTTCTGAGAATGATGCACCATTTTCAAATGCAACTGCACGTTCTTTATCGTAAGTATTACCTACAACACCAAATTCAACATTTGCTTTACCCTTACTATTCACGCTATAAGCAAATATTTCATCACCTTTTTGAATCATATCATAATCTGCTTTTTCAACTATAACTAAATCACCTTTTTTATATTTTTCAGATGTTATAGTTTGATTAATGATTATAAGTGAATTATCACCAAACTCAGTAACACCATATTGGTTAAAGTTTAATAATAGTATTGTCATTACTAATATAAAGCATGAAAATACAGTTATAAAAATCCCAATAAATATCTTTTTAATTTTTTCTAATACCTTCATTAATATCATCTACTTTCTTATATATAATATCATAAATACTTTTATTCCGCAATAGAACACTCAGTAACGGAAAAAAGATTTTTAGAAATTTCACCATTTCCAACATTATATATTTTCACGCTGGAAGTTCTATTTCTTAAAACATAAATATTAAATTCATTAATATAACCATTAGAATCAGTAACAATATTATATATATCATCATCTAAAACTCTAATATCAGTGTTATTCCATTTAACATCAATGCATTTATTTGCATCATAATAATTACTAATATTTAATAAACTATAATTACCATAATTAACCAATTCATGATTGATACTACCTAATTCAGTAGTTGCTTTATGTAACATAAAATTAAGTCTTAGTCGTTTACTATAAGGTCTTGTACTTGATGCTTCTACTATAACATTTATATCTTTTAAATCAGTATCAACATCAAATAATATAGTATCTACTCCTGCACTTCCACCAGTAATTACTGATGAAGTTTTACTAAGAGTACATGTAGAACCTTGAGGTACAATACAGCTAACATTGTAATATAAATCGTCAACATCATAATTAGTACCTTCACTATTCTTTATGTTAAACGCGATTGAACTTCCATCCCAATAATTATATATATTATCTTGATCTGAATAATCGCTTGTGAAATAAAAACCTTTAGAATTTAAATAATAATTCCAAATTTGATTGTACACAAAAGAGGCTTTAGTGTAATTTAAAGCCAGCAATATGATCGCTAATAATATGAATGTTATTATAATCATTTTCTTTTTCATATTTACTCCTAACTAGTCTTTTGTGAACTTATAACCTCTATATTAAGATAATCAATCAATGATGAATATTCATATGAACTATATTGAATTGGGAAACTTATTTCTAAGCTATAATCATCTTGTACATTTTCTCTATATGGCATTACCATAGTATCACTTGTACATACCAATTCGTTATTCTCATCTCTACTGAAAGTTTCATCACAAGTCATTATCTCATTATCACTATCATCATACAAAACTATATCAAGTGGCATAAAATGCATAGTTCTTATGATGATATTATAATTAATATTAACATCACTACTTGTATCTTGTGACCCATTACTAACTGAAAAATCGTAGTCAATAGTATCACCTGGTTTAAGTGATGATAAATCTAAATCTATATGATTTTTCATCTGCGCGTCTACTATGAAATTTGCAATATAAACATCTATGTTACTTGTTATCATACTATGATACATTGAATAAGTAATTCCTACACCTAATATTGCTATTCCTAACAAAATTATAATTAAAATTTTCTTCTTCATACTTCACCTATTTTATGATTACCTTTATCTCTTTTTCACTTATCTTTGTATCACTATCATATAATTCAAATACTAATTTATAACCATTTGATTCAATATCATCATCCAAATTAAATATAGGATTAGATATATCAAATAAATACTTACCATCTTGTTGAATTAGAGTATCAGTAACATAATCTTTTAAATCTACAAGCATATATTCCTGATTATATGCAGTTAAAGTTTTCTTCTTATAAAGAGATACATAAACATAAGGATTAGTAATACCATTTACATCAACATCGAAAGACATAATATCACCTTTTCTAACAATGCTAGAATTATTTAAAGTTATATCATATCTATAATTATCGATATTTACTTTATTAGGTATAACAATAGGTATTCTTAAAGAATTAGATGTTTCATAATATTTATTAACGCCATCAATAGATAAATAACCAGTTATTTTAAAATAATATGTACCTGGTTCTAGATTTGTATCTGCTAACAATACTTCTATATTAAATGATCTAGTTACATTAGTTCCTAAACAAATATTTACTTTATTTGTTAAATCAGGAACAAATATATCACCATTATATCTAAAACGAATATTACTATAATTGTTTCTATCAATAACGTTATTTAACTCATCAACTAAGCTTATAGATATGCCATTATACATATTTTCAATCTTAGTATCAGTACTATTTTGGCTGTTAGAAGTTAAAGTAAACGGTATAGTCATAACACCATTTGCTTCACTACTAGTACCACTAGTAAGTGTTAAATAATTACTTTCTACATTTGATAAATGTATAACAATGCTTTCATTTGAATTTATTCTAATAGTATCATTATTATCTATCGCGATAAAATCAAAGCTATAATCACCTACTGCATTAGCATTCTTAAAATCAATACTAATATTGTAATTTTCAGATGCATTATTACCGTTATTGAAATACGTTTTAAATGTAGCTTTACCTATTTCAGCAAAATCACTCAACGCGTATAAATAACCATTATATTGGTTATTATATTGAACTTGATCTACTACATATTTATATGCACGTAAATTATTCAAATCTCTTACTACAATAATAGTACCATTTGGCAATTCATTTGATGAATATAAATACCTAGTAAAAGTAGAATTAATATATGTATGATCAAGTGTTATATTAAAATTAAATGATGATTGTGAACTCATATAACTATTGAATGTTATATTATTACCAGATTTTAAATTATTAATATGGAATGTTGCTGGTACAACATAATCACTATTAACGTATGTAATATAACCACCATTATCAGTTACCTTAGTATAAATAATATATGGAGTAGAATTTGATACAGTAAAACTATTACTATATGAAACCCAATTATCAACTAATTCTAAATCATTTAAAGCTAATATAGAATCAGAAATAATATATTCCACACTACTAATACCAGAAATCGCATCAGTTGCAGTTATTTGATATGTTAATTGATTATCGTTATAAATGTTACTTGGTGTATGTAAATCGTTCCAACTATAATCACCCATATTTATCGTTACATCAGAACCCGCAAAATCTAATATTATCATATCACTATTGATATATGTTATAACATCATTATAATCAACATATTTAACATAGATATTGTAAAATCCTTCATCAGATAACGTAAATGTTTTAGTATATTCATTCCATGAAACATTACTTAAATCAGTAACAATATCACTTGAAACATAATAATATACATCTTTAATTGGTTTATATATTGAAGACGCAGATACTGTAACCATAACAGATTCATTATGAATAATACGGTTAACATCACTACGGTAAGTATTCCATGAATCAGTACCTACTCTAACACTAACTGTCTTATTCTTTAAATCATCAAAATATAATAATGGCAAATCATTATGTATCCATATATAACCATCATCAATACCATCTTCATCAATATATTGTAGGTAATAACTATATGCTTGATTACTTAATAATTGAAAATCAATATTATCTACATCAGTATATCTAGTATTACTATAACTATTAGTAACTGTAATAGTACTATTTGATACATTATATATTGGTTTATCATCACGTTTATTAAATACTTTATCAATACTTAATGTACTATCAATAACATTACCAAACATTGAACCATTTAATGAAGTAATAATACCATTGTTATATACATTTGTAACATTAGAAGTACCTATAATCATATCACTGATTCCTGATGCATAACTACCATTTATACTGCCATCATTATATGAATCAGATAAATCACTATCCACTAAATTACCTACTAATCCAGAAGATATTATATTATCAATAGTACCATGATTTACTATACCTGATATATTTGAATCAACCGCATTCAAAATTATACCTGCTGATTTATTCTCATTATAATAAATATCATATTCTAAATCAAAATTAACATCATCCGCAATTATTGAAACATCATTAGTATTTAATTCAATTTCAATATTAGAACACGAATATACAATATCGTTTAAAGTAAATGTATCACCATCACATGAACCTTTAATAACAAATTTAGAAGCTTTAACAATTTCATTTTCCAAACTAATAGTATAACTATCAACGACATTAAATGATGGAATAGTTTTAGTAACAACTTTATTGTTATCAATCTTACTAGCTAATACATTTCCATTGAATACTATATTACTTATATCTGCCCCATCCGCATTTAATACTACACCTGATGTTAAATGACCACCATATATAAAAGTATTATCAATGTACATGTTTTTAATAGAACCTTCTAAATGATCAAATAAAGATCCGTCACTATTTTTGTAATAACCATATATAGTATGAAAATCTCCATCAAATATTCCCTTAAATCCATCTATAGTTGGAAATATATTAACACTACCAACTTCCTTAGTTAATTCTTCATCACTATAATATTTAGAAGTAGTAACATCTAAATAATTTAATTCACCGTTATATAAATATGTAATATCTTCACCAGTTTTAAATACACCGTCATTAATAATAATATCTGATACTAACTTAATATATTTACCATTGTAATCAGTATCCTCTAAAGATGAAGCAAAAAACGCGAATTCACTAGGATTAGATATAATATAGGGATCATTTTCTGTTCCAGTTCCACT
>JAEEGK010008138.1_pt1 | contig 24815 bp, 15 predicted proteins | sample 8958771 | NCBI WGS metagenome assembly JAEEGK01 (sample SAMN16246547, study PRJNA631951) | gut metagenome | biome: gut microbiome; feature: rumen; material: SC-attached | host: Bos | place: Iran: Karaj | collected 2018-10
AAGCTTTAAAAGACGCAGGTGCTATTTAGTACTTTGTCTTTTTTTTGCTAAAAATATGCTATAATATTTATGCAATGCCTCAGTGGCGGAATTGGTAGACGCGCTGGACTCAAAATCCAGTGGTAGCAATATCGTGTGGGTCCGAGTCCCACCTGAGGCACCATAAAAAAATAAAGAACTGTAATAGTTCTTTTTTTATTAGTAAATATGTTATAATCAGTTTAACAAAATAGATTGGAGGTAATTATGAATTATTTATTATCAATATGTGATAAATCATCAATGCTCCAAGTCTTTTTAATTATCAAAATTTTACTAAAAACTATATGTAGTGTAGTACCAATAATTATCATAATTGTTTCGATGATAAATCTTTCTAAAGTAATTAGTGATGGTCAAAAAGAAACTTTTGTGGAAGCAGTTAAACAAACTATCAAAAGAGTAATTGCTGGTTTAATTATCTTTTTATTACCAACAACGATTAATTATATATTTAATAGTATAGCTAAAGGATCAACTTCAGAAATAACAAAATGTTATGAATCAGCTACTAAAGAAAAAATAGAAGCTCTTAAAAAAGAAGAAGAAAGAAAAAGAAAAGAAGAAAGAGAAAAGACTCAAGATGAACTTGAGGAATTATTAAGAAAAGAATACGAAGAAGCGCAAAAAAGAAAGAATGCTAAAAAGCAGACTTACGAAGAATGGAAAAAAGAAAGAGAACAAAATAATAATAATCAAAACAATAACAACAATAATAACAATCAAAATAATAATCAGAACGGTCAACAACCTAATGGAGAAAGTACCTTTGATAAAAATAAAAGATATACTTGGTCATCTGATAAACAAGTTGATTTAAAAAGTGCTAAATCAGGTTCTAATGTTGATTTAGCAATTAAAAAATATCAAAATGAAATTAATGGAGCTACCTATGCTTATGTAGATGCAGACCATTTTATAACTGTTACTAACACCCAAATAGCTGGTCAAACAGTTTTATTAACTCATATCGTTGTAAATAGTCCAGAACAAATAAATGGAGCACCAGCTAATGGTGGTTATGGTAATGGCCTAGAAGTAGCAACCAGTGCTGCTTCTAGACTTAATGGTTTAATAACCATAAATGGTAGTCATTTCCTTTATAGTAATGGTGCTCAAGATTTAAAAGGTGCTAATAAAATAGTAATAGTTAACGGTAATATTATGACTAATGGTACATCTGGTGGAGCTGAATTACTATTAGATAGAAATGGTAATATCTATAGTTCTGGTGGTAGAAGTGCTAGTGACTTAGTAAATTCTGGTGTTAAATATAGTTTCTCTTGTCATAGTACTCAAGTAATAGCTAATGGAAGTACATCACCTAGTTATAATGAAACTCGTTTATATAAAAGAACTGTAATAGGTCAAGCTGGTACTTTAGATTATTATATTGTTACTGATCAAACTTATAATAATAAATTAAGTAATACTGCTGAATACTTAAAAGGCAAAGGAGTAAATAATGCTTTCAGTTTAGACCAAGGTGGTAGTGTATCTTTAGTAAAAGGAACATCTTTAATTAATACACCTTCAGATGGTTCACAAAGAGCAGTAGGAGATTTCTTATATTTTAGATAAATAAAAAGGACTAATTAAATAGTCCTTTTACTTTGTCGCCAATACCACTTAGTTTATCTTTAAGTTCATCTCCAGATATTTTAGCTTTAACAGTATCTATTATTGAATTAATTTTATCATCTGGTAAATCAACTCCAATAACACTTTCAACTGCTTCTACAGGATTCTCTTTGAATTTAGCTGCAAAGCTATCATCTTCTTTGACTTTCTTAACGATTTCTTCAATTTTTTCTTTAAATTGATCCATGATATCACTCCTTGCTCATATTATAAAATAAAACTGTTTAAAAAAATAGTAAAAACAAGTATAATAATAAAAAAGAAAGAAGGATATCTTATGGCCATAGTAAAAGGAAAACTTATTAAAGATGTAATTAAAGAAATAAAAGAATGCAATAAGGTAGAATTACCAACTCCAAAATTATTAGAGATGTTTGATTACATGGAAAAGAAAAAAATGTTTGTTTCTAACTATGAAGAAAAACATAAAAAGAATATTGGTAAAGATATCAAAAAATTAACATATCGTGATGTTAAAACAGAATTAACATATATCTATGAAGAAGATAAAAAATATGGTGGTATTATAATTAAGGCTTATGAAGAAGGAGTCTTAATAGAACTATTAGAAAGAATGTATAGATTACAATTAGCTATGGTATAAAAAAGGACTATTTTTAGTCCTTTTATTTTTAATATATTGTATAATTATAATAGAGGTGCAATATATGAAGAATAAAATACTATTAATTATCTTGTTATTATTTCCTGCAATTGTCTTTGCTGAAAAAGAAATAACAGATGAAGAGACTTCTATAACTCAAGAGATGAGTTATACTCCTGAAACATTTTCAACGATGTTACCCGACGTAAGAAAGGGTGATAGTTTTTGGATAGCAGATGACTATTCATATGAAGATGGGGTTTATAAATTAAAAGGAAACGTAGTACAAACAAAAGTAGAAAACTATCCATACGATCAAGATGCAGAGCAACCGGTTGTTTATATGTGTCAACCATATCAAGGATATTCTACTGAATGTCCAATATTATATGTTGTTTTTCCCAAAGTAGAGTATAGAGATAAAAAAGCTGTTAATCAACCATCCCTAAGGGATTATTATTTAGCACTTACATATCTTAATGGTGAAGAATATAAAGAAGGCGAAGAGTATATTTATATTAGTGAAGAATATGAACAATTAGAAAATGGTAAATATAAATTAATAAATCCTGAAAGAATATATATGTTTGAATTTAAAGATAAAGTAGATATGTATACTTGTGCCAATTTATACGAAAAAGAATGTGATGAACTATATCAAGTAAAAAAAGAGGAAGGAAGAATTGTCTTTGTTGATGATTTCGAAAATCGAATTCTTTACGGTACAACGTATACATATAAAGATGGTAAATACATCCTTCAAAACACATCTTTAATAAATCCTGTTTATTTTACTATGCAAGATAACGTGTATACTTGTCTAACTAAAGAAGAAACATGTGAAACTTTATATAAAGCACTAGCATATGAAGAATTCGAGATACAACTTTATGGATTCGGAGTTGGTTATGGTGCCTCTACAATTAATTATCAAGTATTTACTCCTTCTACCGAAACAGAAGAAGTGAAATTAGATATCAAAGAAACGAAAAAGGTAACTGGAATTCAGACTTCTGACCGAATAGTTATAGAAGATGAAAGCGTATTATCGGTTAGTTTAGAAGCTGGAGTAGCAACAATTGAACCTAAAAAAGTAGGAACAACAAAAGTTATTATTATTTCAAGAGAAGATAAATTAAGAATAATAAATGTAATTGTTAGTTCCATTCCAGAAGAACCCGTTAATCCTAATACAAAAGATTTAATATTAGTTATAGTAGGATTATCATTGATATGTTTAATAATAGTAATTGTAGAACATAAAAAAATAAAATATATAAATCAATAGGAGCAAATATGGAAAGAATAGCTTTAATACCTTCTTATGAACCAGATGAAAAATTAGAAGGAATCGTAAAAGAATTAGTAAAAGAAAAATTCAAAGTAGTAGTTGTTAATGATGGTAGTAGTAAAGACTTTGAAAAATACTTTGATAGTATCAGAGATATTTGTCATGTAATCGAATATGATGTTAATCAAGGTAAAGGACATGCCTTAAAAACAGGTATGCAATATATTAAAGAAAAATATAAAAAATATGTTGTAGTCACTATGGATAGTGATGGTCAACATACCGTTAAAGATGCTAATAGATTATGTGATTATGTTGAAGAACATCCTAAAGAATTAGTATTAGGTAAAAGAATTCGTAGTACAGAAAAAACACCTCTTCGTAGTAGATTAGGTAATGGTATTACTAAAGTAGTTTATTACTTAACTACTGGAGTAAATGTATATGATACCCAAACAGGTCTAAGAGCATTTACTGAAGAATTAATGGACTTCTCATTAGGAGTAAAAGGAGAACGTTTTGAATATGAAATGAATGTTCTTTTAGAAGCCCCTTTAGAAGGAATAACTATTACCGAAATGGAAATAGAAACTATTTATTACAATAATAATTCTGGATCACATTTTAAAGCCTTTAGAGATTCCTTTAGAATATATAAAGAAATACTTAAATTCTCTTTATCATCATTGTTATCATTTATTATAGATTATATTCTATATACTATTTTATTAGTATTAACAAGTAATATAAATATATCTAATATAGTAGCTAGAGTATTAAGTGCTACATGTAATTACACTATGAATAGAAAGTTTGTCTTTAATTCTAATAGAAAAGTAAAAGAAACCTTACTAGAATATGCGTTACTAGCAATATTTATTTTAGTAGTTAATACCTTATTACTAAATATTTTAGTAACAATTGGTATCAATGCTTTCTTTGCTAAGATACTAGTAGAATTAATTCTATTTATAGTAAGTTGGTTAATTCAAAAGAAAAAGATATTTGTATAAATATCTTTTTTTATTGTTGTATAATATTTATAGGTGATTTTATGAGAACAAGTAGAATGGAAGTAAGTATAGCTAACTTTAAACATAATATCGAAGAAATAAAACGATATGTTCCTAATAAAGAAATAATGCCAGTTATTAAAGCTAATGGATATGGTACATATATTAATACTAGATTAGATATTCTAAATATGTTTAATATTGTAGCAGTTGCTATCTTAGATGAAGCTGGTTACTTAAGAAGTATTGGCTATGAAAAAGATATCTTTATTCTTAATCAGTTGCCTATTGAAGACTTAGAAGAAATATTTGATATAAATCCAATTATTGGAATTAGTTCTTTTGAATTCTTAGATGCTATAAAAAATATAACTAAACCTTTAAGAGTTCATTTAGAAATAGAAACTGGTATGAATAGAACTGGAATCAAAAAAGAAGATTTACTAGATTTTATAAATGAAGTAAAGAAAAATCCTAATATCCAAGTAGAAGGAGCCTACACTCATTTATCTAGTGCTGATTGTGATGAAGAATATTCTTTAAAACAAATAAATACTTTTAAAGATTGTATATCAATTCTTAAAGAACACTTTAATTTAAAATATATTCATTGTAATGCTTCTAGTGGTTTATTAAAATATCATGATGATTTTACTAATCTAATAAGACCAGGTTTAATTCTATATGGTTATGAACCATTTGTTGGTGCAAGTAAAATATTAGATCTAAGACCAATATGTAAGTTAAGTGCTACTATTACATTCTTAAAAACTATACCTGCTAATGAATCAGTTAGTTATTCTAGAAAATATATAACCGATAAAGAAACTACTATAGCAACTATTCCAATTGGTTATGCTGATGGTTTACGAAGAGAATTATCTAATAAAGGTTATGTTGTTTTAAATAATCATAGAGTACCTATTATTGGTAATGTTTGTATGGATAGTTGTATGATAGATGTTACTAACTTAGATGCTAAAGTAGGAGATAAAGTATATATCTTTGATAATGACTATATTACATTAGATGATATAGCTGAAGAATGTAATACTATTAACTACGAAATACTATGTAACTTCTCATATCGTATACCGAGGTATTTCATAGATGAATAAAAATGAATTAAGAAAAAAATATAAAGAAATTAGAAAAGATAATCAACCTACCGATGAAATATTTAAAAGAATAATTGCTTTACCAGAATATCAAGAATCTCAAAGTATTGCATTATTCTTTAGTACACCTTTTGAAGTAGATACAAAAAGTTTAATAGAGTACTCATTAAAACAAAATAAAAAAGTTTATTTACCAAGAGTAGTAGATAAACATCAAATGATATTTATTAAAATAAATGATTTAAATAAAGAACATTTTACTTTAAGTAAATATGGTATCTATGAACCAATAGGTGAAACTACTACTGAAACAATCGACCTTACTATTGTTCCTGGTTTATGTTTTGATAAACAAGGATTTAGAGTAGGATATGGTGGTGGATTCTATGATTACTATTTAAGTAATCATAGTACTACTAAAGTAGGTATTTGTTATGATAATCAAATAACAGATGAAATAGATATAGATGAATATGATATCCAAATGGATATCTTAGTAACAGAAAAACAGGTGATAAGATGGTCAAAATCAAAAAAGAAGACTTACAAAAATTAACTATCTTAAAAGGAGATGCTAATCATCATAATAACAATGGAACTATCTATTTAGATGGAAATATTATTTATAAATTAGTTGATGCTAAATATTTCTTTCCAGATGAAACTAGAAGAAATATTGACTATCAAATAAATAATCCACTTCCACATACACCAATTATTTATGATGAACTAATAGTTGATGAAGAATTCTCTGGTTATGTAATGGAATACATTAAAGATAGTATGTCTTTTAGACAGGCTTTAACTGCTAATTTACCAGAAGAAGTAAAAAGAAAAGCTATCTTAGATATCTTTGAAACTTTAAAAGAATTACATAAAAATAATATTACATTAGGAGATGTTCATTTAGATAATTTCTTAATAACTAAAGATGGTGGTTATGTAATAGATTTAGATTATATGCGATTCCCTGGTGATGAATTTAAGTTTCAAACATGTTATGACATCATCAAAGGAAATACTAAATATACTAGATCATCTAAGTATAGTGATTCTATTAAAGTATTAATTGTCGCATTATCTTTATTATTAGGTATTGATTTAGAAGCACGATTATTAAAAAATAATGAAATTAATTTAGAAGAACTATATCAAATAGTATTAGAAACTAATAATAAAGAATTAATTGAATACTTTAATAAAATCATGAATGGGGAAGAAACTTATTACTTCGATGACTTTCTTAATAGTATTATTCCCAAACAAAAACAAGTGTGATAAAATAAAGGCAAGAGACATATAGGAGGCAAATTATGTTAAAAGAAAACAAATTACTTATCGGAAAAAATGAAGATAAAGAATTGAATTTATTACTAGATAAAGCTAATCGTCATGGACTTATTACAGGTGCATCTGGTTCAGGTAAAACTATTACTTTAAAAGTAATGGCTGAAAGTTTTTCATCTGCTGGTGTACCAGTATTCCTAGCTGATGTTAAAGGTGATTTAGCTGGAACAGCTTGTCCTGGTGAAGATAATGAAAATTTAGCTAGTAGAATAGAAAAATTAGGTTTAACAGAAGTATGGAGTTATGACCAATTTCCAGTTCATTTCTGGGATTTATATGGTGTAAATGGACATCCAATTCGTGCTACTGTTGAATCAGTAGGACCAGAAATCCTATCAATGATGTTAGGTCTTTCTGAAGCTCAAGAAGGTAACTTAGCTATTGCTTTTAAAATAGCTGAAGATGAAGGCTTAAAATTAATTGACTTACAAGACTTAAGAAGTGTTTTACAATACGTTGCTGAAAACAAAAATAACTATACTTTAAAATATGGTAATATTACAAGTCAAAGTGTAGGTGTAATTCAAAGAAGTTTATTAACATTAGAAAATCAAGGAGCTAATAATTTCTTTGGTGAACCTGCTTTAGATATTAAAGACTTTATAATGATGGATAATGCTAGTGGAAAAGGATTTATTAACATTCTACATGCTGTAGAATTATTCCAAAGTCCTGACCTATATGCATCATTCCTATTATGGTTATTAACTAATCTATATAGCACATTACCAGAAGTTGGAGATTTAGATAAACCTAAAATTGTCTTCTTCTTCGATGAAGCACACTTATTATTCAATGCTTTACCAGCTTATAGATTAAAACAAATTACTCAAGTAGTTAAATTAATTAGATCTCGTGGTATTGGTTTATACTTTATATCTCAAGGACCAACTGATATTCCAGATGAAATCCTTGCTCAATTAGGTAATAGAGTACAACATACTCTAAGAGCTTATACACCAGCTGAACAAAAGAATGTTAAAGCTGCTGCTAATGCTTTCCGTACTAATCCTAAATTCAATACTGAAGAAGCTATTATGGCTTTAGGAACAGGAGAAGCTTTAATTAGTTTCCAAAATGAAAAAGGTGAACCTGAAGTAGTTGAAAAAGCTACTATCTTACCTCCACAAAGTAAGATGGGTACTATTGATGATATGACTAGAAATAAGATTATTAATAATAGTATTCTATGTGGTAAATATGATGAAAGAATTGAAAGTGATTCAGCATTTGAAGTAGTATCAAAAGCTCAAGAAGAAAAAGCCGCTGCTGAAGAAGCAGAAAGACTTAGAATTGAAGAAGAAAAAGCTGCTAAAGAAGCTGAAAAACAAAGAATAGCAGAAGAAAAAGCTGCTGAAAAACTTCGTAAAGAAGAAGAGAGAAGAGAAAAAGAAGAACAAAGAGCTGCTGAAAAAGCTGCTAAAGAAGCAGAAAGAGCTCGTAAGAATTCTATCGAATATAAATTAGGTAAAAAAGTTGCTAATAAAGCAGCTGATAAAGTTATAAACAAAGGTTTAAACTCTATCTTTAAAAAACTATTTAAATAAGGAGAAATAATATGAAAAAAGGAACTATTGCTTTAATCGTATTAGTTGTATTACTACTTATTCTAGGATTTGGAATAGCTGGTACATATAACTCAATCGTTGATTTAGAAGAACAAGTTAAAAAACAATATTCTAATATTGATGCTCAATTAGAAAGAAGAACAGATTTAATTCCTAACTTAGTTAATACAGTTAAAGGATATATGAAACATGAAGAAGATGTAATTGAAAAAGTTACTACTGCTCGTGAAAACTTAGTTAAAGCTCAATCTGTAGAAGAAAAAGCTAAAGCTAATGATGAATTAACTGGAGCTTTAAATGCTTTATTAGTAATTGTTGAAAACTATCCAGATTTAAAAGCTAATGAAGAATTCGTTGGTTTAATGGATGAATTAGCTGGAACTGAAAACAGAATAGCACAAGCTCGTAAAGAATATAATGAAGCTGTATCTGATTACAATAAAAAGATAAAAAAATTCCCAGCTAACATTGTAGCTAATATATTTAGATTCGAAGAAAAACCTTACTTCGAAGTAACTGAAGGAAAAGAAAAAGTACCTGAAGTTAATTTTGGGTCATAAAAATATCTCATTTTGAGATATTTTTTTATGATATAATTAAATAGGTGATAGTATGAAAAAATTATTAATATTTTTAATAACATTATTATTTATACCAAGTGTACATGCTTTAGATGTTGAAGATGTACCAATAGTAGACTATGTTAATGACTATGCCGGTATTCTATCACCAGAAGTAAAAACTTATATCAAAGAGCAAAGTGAAATACTATATAAAACTGATGGTACTCAAATAGTAGTAGTAACTGTTAGATCTTTAGAAGGTAATCCTTTAGAAGATTTTACTCATGATTTAGGTAATCATTATAAAATAGGTAAAGATTCTAAAGGTTTAATAATCTTTGTTTCTGTTGAAGATCGTTTAGCTAGAGTAGAAGTAGGCGATAACTTAGAAGGCATTTTAAATGATGCTAAAGCAGGTCGTTTTATGGATGCTTATATGATTCCTTATTTAAAAAATAATGATTGGGACAATGGTATTAAAAATGTTTATATTGCTCTTCGAAATGAAATAATTGAAAAGAATAATTTAGATATAACTAAAGGAGAAGTTCAAACCGTACATTATGACTATGAAATAGATGATATTGATGATCCAATATTCATAGCTGCTGGCTTTGCTTTATTAGCTGCTTTCTTCTTTGGTATCATCTTTAATGGAGCTAGATTTAATATAGCAGATATCATTGTAAGCTTATTCTTAGGAGCTCCAGTTTATGTATCATTATATAGAAACATATCATTTATATCATTTGCTTTATTTGCTTCCGGTTTTGCGTTCTTTCTTTACGTTATTCTCAGATTAAGTACTAACTCATCCGGCTATGGTGGACATGGTGGAAGCAGTTGGTCATCTGGTGGTGGAGGTCATTCATCAGGTGGAGGATTCTCTGGTGGCGGCGGACACTTCTCTGGTGGCGGAGCATCACGTGGTTTCTAACCTTTGACTTAAAAAATCAAATATACTATAATATCTTTCGTTGTCGAAAGATATTTTTTAATGTGTAAAGGGAATTATTAAATAAGTATTATCATAATAATTAAATGATATACTATAATTGGAGAGGTGATTAAATGGAAACATTTGAAAACTTAACTAAAGATATAATCTCTAATAAAGATTTTAATAAATTAAAAAATGATCTTCATCATGGTATAACTAGATATGATCATTCATATCGTGTTGCCAAATGGACATATAAAATATGTAAGTTATTTTCTATGAGAAATGGTGAAAAAACAACAAGAGCTGCATTATTACATGACTTTTATACCAATGGAGATTTAGAAGGACTAAGTAGTGTTAAAAAACTAGGAGCGCATCCTAATGTAGCTTTAAATAATGCCTTGAAATATTATGATTTAGATTATCTAGAACAAGACATTATTAAATCTCATATGTTCCCTTGTAATTTAACAATACCTAAGTATAAAGAATCATTTTTAGTATCTATGGTTGATAAAACAGTAGCTACTTATGAGATGGTTAGATTTAAAGCTCCCTTATATTTAGGCATATATACCATATTTCTATTTGAATTAATAAAACTACATAAATAAGACTACCTAAATAGTCTTTTTTATGATAAAATGATAACGGTAAATAAAGAAGGGTGTATTAAATGGAAGAAATAAATTTAAAAGAACTTTTTGATTATGTTAAAGAAAGAATACTAATGATTATTATTATAGTTTTAGCAGTATTAGTAGTAGGTTGTGTATACTCTGTATTTGTAAAAACCCCTATGTATAAATCTGCTACATCAATCGTATTAGTAAGTGATGATGGCCAAGCTGGTACTCAAGCATCTATTTCACAAAGTGATGTTCAACTTAATAAAAGTTTAGTACCTACTTATAAAGAAATCGTTACATCACGTAAGATATTAGAAAAAGTTATTTCTAATTTATCTATTGATGTTTCTTACGAACAATTAGTAAAGATGGTAACAATTTCTAATAATACTAATACTGAAATTATTAAGATAGAAGTTAGAAATTCTGATAAAGCTTTAGCAGCAGATATTGCTAACGAAATAAGAATTGTCTTTGGTGAAGAAATTAAAAATATTTACCAAGTACAAAACGTTAAAACAGTAGATAAAGCTACAGAAGCAGCTAAACCTTATAATATCAATATGGCTAAAGATTTCTTAATCTATTTAGTAATAGGTGTAGTTGTAGCATGTGGTACTATCTTTGTTATTTACTATTTCGATACTACTATTAAGTCAGCTGATGAAATAGAGAAGAAATTAGGATTACCTGTTGTTGGTATTATTCCTAAAGTTAAAAGAAAAGAATCAAGTAGGTAGGTGATAGTATGAGTTCAGATTTAATTATTAATATTAATCCTAAATCAATGTTTACAGAATCAATTAAAAGTATTCGTACTAACTTACAATTTGCTAGCGTTGATAAAGAATTAAAAGTTATTTTAATAACATCACCTGAAGCAGGTAATGGTAAATCATTCGTAACTGCTAACTTAGCTGTTGCTTATGCTCAAGAAGGTAAAAAAGTATTAGTTGTTGACTGCGATATTCGTAGAGGTAGACAACATGAAATATTTGGTGTAGATAATGATCCAAATGGTGGATATTCTAATTTAATCTTAAATTACAAAGAAGATGTTAAATTAAGTAGATATGTAATTAAGACAGAAGTTAAGAATATTGATGTTATTCCAACAGGACCAACACCACCAAACCCAGTTGAATTATTATCATCTAAGAATAATGAATCAGTAATGAGAGAATTAAGAAAACATTATGATATTATTGTTCTAGATTGTCCTCCAGTATTAGGTCTTTCAGATGCTCAAGTTATGACAAGACATAGTGATGCTAACGTTGTTGTAGTATCATCTAATGAAACACCAATTGAATTACTAGAAAAGACTAAAAAAGCTTTTGAAAATGCTAATACCAAGATTGATGGCGTTATTATTAATAAAGCCAGTGTTAAAGGAAGTAGCTATTATTCATACTATGCAAATAGCTATTATAGCAAGACCGAAAACAAATAAAAAAGAAGACTCTGAAAAGAGTCCTTTTTCATTGTATAAATATACTAAAAATGATACAATAATAATGACATACTGTAGAAAATAAATGAGGTCGATAGCATGAATAAATTAATCAAATATTTATTGTTTATATATTTCTGCTTAATAGGATTTACAAGTATAACTAAAGCTTATGACTTAAATCCTGGTGGCGAAATGGTTTTGATGGAATTTGATGAGGGACATAAAAATCCTAAGTGTGAAGTTTCCAAAGGAAATTTAGCATCATCACCATATACAATGGTTCCAGCTTCAGGTGAAACTACAGCTGGCCGTTCAATTGTTTTAAAATTCGATAAACAAACTAATGGACATGGTGAAATAGTTATCGATTGTAAATATAAAACTTTTGATAATGAAGAAAAAAAGCAAACATATTGGTTCGAATATGGCATTGCCGAAACAGGAAATACTGCTGATATGTTTGTTATCTTAGATACCATTGATAATAGACCATTTGATCTAGGTAGAGAAGCGGGTATAGATAGTGTTGTTTCTCTAGACATAGAAGATCCAAATGGTATGATTAAGAAAAATTGTTCTGGAAGCAAATGTGAAATTTCAGTTAGTGAAAGTTTTGAAAAAATTGGCCAATTTAGAGCATATGCTACTTTTAAATACAAAAAAACTATTTCTGGAACTCAAGTAACATATACAGCTAAAGTAATTATAGATGTCTATGCTAATAATGGAGCTACTTTGGATATAACTAAAACCAATTTAGGGACATGTGGAACCCCAAATAGTAGTGATTGGATATCTGCTGAAGATGATCCTGATATTTATAATCCAGGAAATGACATGTTATATTTTAGTACAAGATTAGGTACTTTATCATTCCCAAATTGTGAAGTAAAAACTAGTGCTAATCCTTTGTTAGAATTTAAAGGATGGGTTGGTCAAAAACGTGGTGCAGCACATGCCTCAGAGAGTGTAAGTATCCAAGGTGTTGGTTCTTGTTCTAGATACAATCCTCAAAAAGGTAGTTTTGTTGCTGAAGCAGGAAAAATTTACTTCCCATGTTATGACTATGGCAAAGGAATAATAATCTTTGGTAATGGTAAAAAATTAGATATAGATAATACTTGGAATCCATACACAACCACTAATTCATATTACAAGATGTCTGAAAATAAAATTCAATTACCAGATGCTATTTTAGAAGGCGAATATAGTCAAAACCAAAGTATAAAAGGATGGAAAAATAAAAAGACTGGTGAAGTAGTACCTGCTGGTACTTATGTAGAACCGGATGGCTCGATATATATCCTTGTTACTCAGACAGAAATTACTTATCGTAATTACTATAAATCAATATTTGCTAATGAAGCATATAAATTAAGTCCATCTGATGGAAAAGTAACTGGTTGTGAATCTGCAGATACTAGTTTCATTACAAATGTTGGAAATGGTGAATGTATCCTTATGGGACATAAATCAACAGGAAAAGAATACATAGATGTAACAGTATTTGGTGAAAATGGTTACCAAAGAGTTTTCCATGTTAGAGTTGAATCTCGTAGTGGTTATTCTGAATCTGGTGATGAAGCATTTATCATCAATGTAACACCTAATATAGTTGCATCACTATCAGATAGTGGAACCTTAACAAATTACTTTATTGAAACTTGTGATAGTTTTAAATTACAAGCAACATCAGTAGTTGGAACAGATCCATCAGGAACTAATATTTTAGCTTATAAATATGTACCAGATGGATGTAACTATAACGGTAATTACTTATCATACTGCATCGATGCTGGTCGTACTGGACCATTACCTGAAAATGGAATCGAGTATGTTAAATCAGAATCAATTGATATGAATTCAGACTTTGGTAAATTAATTACCTATATGGGACGTATGGGAATGTTCACAGAAAACTCTCAAGATGTTTTAGATGTAACAACTTTAGTAAGAATTGTTGGTATTATTAACAACTTAACAGTAGCTAGTGAACATAACTCACAAGATACAGCTCATGCTGGAAGTTATCAATACTATAAAACAATAGCTGAACAAATTGTTGGCGCTGGCGGTAAAATTGACCCAAATAAAGTTGATCAAGTTAGTAGTTTAAACGCTAGAGTTAAAACAGTTTTAAAAGAATATCAAAAAGTTGAAGACTATACCGGTTCTAACTTTGAAAGAACTATCGATAACATTATCTATAGCGAAATAGATGCTTCAGGAAATTACACAGTTTCTTATGAAGGCTTAATGGTAATTCCAGGTGATAGTGCAACACTATCTCCACCAACTGCTATCTCCGGTACAGTTGATAAATTTGAAAAAGCAGCTGATGACAGAATCATTGGTGGTAGAACAACATATGAATATAAAGTAACTATTTCTGGTAATGTTAATACTATGACCTTACCAACTACTGGAACAAACGGTAATACTGTTACTGAACAATCTAAAGCTTATTGTTTTAAATTAACAATTACTTCTGGTGGCGAAGCCAAAGATGTCTTCTTAACTGAACCATCTGGTAGAGCAGCTGGTGATGGTTATCAAAGAATGATTTCGATAAATCAAAATGAACCAGACATCTACGTATATTTCTCACCAGCACCAAGCGTTAAAGCTTGTGGTGGGTTAGCTGCTTTAGATCCAAGTAATCCAAACTTAAATGCATCTTTGTTTAGAGCAACTGGTTGTTGTAATATGCCTGCTCTAGACCAAGAATTCTTAGATAGAGTTTGTACAAACTCATGTATTTCAACAAACATTGGATCTGTTTGTGAATATCGAGACAATTTTGATATTAATAATCCAGTAGCTGATTTCTATGAGATCAACGAAGGTAAAAAAGGTGATGATTATAAAATCGGTTCTGGTGAAAATAGCGAATGTATTGTTAAGACCGATGATATGGGTTGGAACAGATCTGAAGGTATGTTACTTCATGATACATCAGTAAATAAATTCGATGATGCTGGTAACTCATTAATGGTAGATTCTTATAAAAACAATAGATACTGTCGAGTAAGCTGTAGCGAGAATTGGCAATTATCAATGGAAGCATTCGGAAATTTCGTTGGTGATAGAGCTATCGCTGCTGGTAGTTACTTTGCAGTTAATGATACAGACATGTTCGTAAGTGGAAAGAGAACATGTTATACAACATTTATCAATTATGGTAATACAAATGAAGAAACTGAAGTCGGAGCAGGTGATGAAGGATTTACTAAAGACTTATCCGATGAATCCGATAATATTGCTAATATGTATAATAGATATTCAAATCTTTCACACGTATATGCTGACTTAGCTTGTGAAAATGATGGTGAATATCATACGACTGGCGGACATGATGTTAAATGTTCATATAGTAATGTGTTCGCATTTGGTATGAAATTCTGTAATAGTATCACACAAAAATCATATTGCTTGATTGGACCGCTTGATGAATACGCTGGAGGAGATTGTACGTTCAAAGTAAAAGCTTATGAAGAAAAGTATTGCCCAAGTGGTTATAGTATGTCTAGTGATGAAACATCATGTACAACAACATTTAGTAAAACAGATACATCACATTTTGATCATAGTAATACAAAAGCTTATAAAGCAGATGGTACTTGTCCAGATGGCTATGAAGAAGATAATTATCCAAATTCTACATCTCCAGCCAAATGTTATAAATGGGTTGATTCATCAGAATGCCAAGATAATGGTGATGGTGAAACAGGAACAACTACTCCAAGTGGTGGAAGCTGTAGTAAAACAATAGGTGTAAAATATTATTATCATTGTAAATATAAACGTGATGGTACAGCCGTTCCTGATGATTGGCTTCCAAATAAAGCTCTTAGAACTGCAATGGCAGAAGAACCATTTGGATTTGAATATGATGGACCAGCACTTGCTGGAGCTGAGAGAGTACCAGATGTTGATTATAAAAACGAGGATGGTAGTGCTGATGGAACTTGGTGCTACTATAAACATCCACCTTTACACTTTAATCAATGTACATCAACAGGTTATGCTGCATGTATCCATTACGCAATATCAACAACTAATAAAGTTGATGATGGTGATGAAGCCGATGATGGTAAAGGTGGAATGACACCTACAGAACCTGGAGAATATGTTAGATATGATTTAGACTCTGGAGATACTCTATTAAATCCAGAAACACATCCAAAAGGTGAAAATGAAGATTATGATCGTATTCATAGTTATTCAGGTACTTCTGGATCAGGAGGAGGTTTATCAACTGGTAGATTTGATTCTTCAGCTTTCGAAGGATATGCATATGCCTTAGAAGCTCAAGCTCGAATGGAACTTGCTAACGATCAAGGTTCTTCATCTACTAATTACAGATCATATAGAATAGTTAATGACAATTCTGATGATTCAACACCATCTTTAAATGCCAATGTATATACAAAATTTAGATATGTTTCTGATCCAGCTGCATTCTGTGTATCAGAAAGTGGTGGTTCTGTAACAAGAGAAGGTTTATCATGGACTCCATCAGCAACTGCTGTAGGTGACAAAAGCTCTTTATCATCAACAGGAGGACCTGCAGTATTAACAGGAATGACTTATACAGAAGCTTGTTCAACTGATTATCCTAACTGTTGGTATAAACAAGGTGCCGGTGGAAATTTAGTAGCATATATATATGGTAATCAAACACCACGTGAGTTTAAAGGACTTCCTATGTCACATGGTGAAACTGATAATTACACAGATAATCAAGATGCTCCACAGGGAGACCCCGGTGGTGGTTGTGATGAAGGAGATAACTGTGATACCGATAGAGCTAAAGCAGTTAGACGTGCAATGTTAGATGGAACTAAATTTAAACCAACACTTACTGGTTTCGCACAAAGTATGATAGCATCAAATTCTAGAATCATTACATATTCTAAAGATATGTATGCATGTCAACACTTTGAACTTTATAATGCTTCCGATGGTGAAAATAATGAACGTAAGAATAATACCTTGTGGGCTTCTAACTTTATGGGAACTCGAAGATCATTTACAAGAATTGTATCTTCTTTTGAACCACAAATATCATATTCTTACGATGAAGCTGAATACATGACATTACTAAATAATGATAACGTTATGGAAAGATTTAATGATTTAAATGATCAGACATATGGTTGTTATAAGATATTAACTAATTCAGGAGAACATGGTTGTTATAATAATTCAACAAATAAACGAGTTGAAACAACTGTTAAGCGTTACAAAGACGGTGAACAAGTTGGTTCTGAACAAAATGTTTTCTTGGCTAGAAACTATACCGAAAACTATTATTATGATCGACAGAATAAAGATTGGGCAAATGATTCGCCTGAAGCTAAGAGTTATGGTGAAGCTGGAATAGGTGATGATACTGTCGAAACAATGTTAACATGTAATGGTGATGACTGTAATATTGGTGATCAATTAGATGATATTAATATGTACAAGAGAACACTATTATGTTCAATCGGCCTTGTTAATGATGAACCAGTTTTATCATCACATAGTGATGGTAAATCATCTAGTTTAACTAGTGTTTATGTTAACGATAAAGACTTCTTCTGGACTGGTGGAACATGTTTCATCAACCAAGTTCAGTACATAAGAGCTAATTACATAAAAGGATCAATTGAAAATAGTAGTTTCTATAAGAATAAAGGATTCTGGTACGTTAACAATAGTAACGATGCCAAAGCTCATGGTGATAACTTAATTAACGCCTTAGAAAATTCTAATGATATACTAAAAGCAAATTACAATGTTCGTGATGAAAATGAAACAGGTGCATGGTCAGTAGAAGGTGGATATAACGTCTTCCCAATTAAACTTAATACTCCAAGAGACTTATATACATATAGATATCAATTCGCAGAGATTGGATCATATGGAGACGGTAAGTTAGGTAGAGTAATGGGAACTGATCAATCTCTTGTAGCAATAAATGAAAGAGTTTGCTTCTACGAAGTATTTGAAGAATTGTGCTTATGCTGTGGTAACCCAATTAATGCTCATACAATGTCTGATGCTCCATATGAATTCGTAAATTCAACCGCATCAGAATATGCAATGAGTTATACTGATAACACATTAGTACCAAGTGCAACGATTGCTATTAACACATCAAATATTTCATTATCAGACATGCAATCAGATTCAAACAGAGACTTAGGTGATAACTGGGGTGAACATTCATTGTTCTTCTATGATGGTAATGACTTCTATACTAATAAAGGAGCAGAATTACTAAAAGAGATTCAAGCAGAAGGAAGAGGAGAAAACATCTACTCTGAAACTCCTGAATATCGATTTGTAATTAATCCTCAAGGTATGTCAGAAATTAGAAAATACAATGATGACCATAGGTATGGTATAAATTCCAAATATACAACTAGTACAGGAAGATATGCAATAATGCCATATGATGGCGAAACATATCTATCATGTACAAACCTATCTAACTGCGAATGGGAGATACCTGGAACAACTGATGAAGATAACTATCCACAAAATAGAATAATTAACTTCACACACTTTAAGAGTAAATTCTTAGAAGAAGAGTTGAAGGAACCTAAGTATGTTAATAAAGTATCATTCACAGGTAGATATAGCGATTATGGAATAGGAATGCATCCAGATTGTTATGTAACTTCAAATGATGTTTCAACAATGCACACTTTAGCTGAAAGTTGTCGATGGGTAGATTACTTACAACCAATGGAACATACAGACATAGATGGAAATACAAATACTTATTACTATCGATTAGCTTATAAATAATAAAAAGGGATGATAAAAATCATCCTTTTTTTATTTGTATTGATCTTGTAAAAATGATACAATAATAATGACATAATGTAAGGTAACGGGAGATTGATGCTATGAAGAAATTAATCAAGTATTTATTATTTATAATTTTTAGTTTAATAGGATTTACAAATGTAACTAAAGCCTACGAATTAAATCCTAATGAACAAATGACTTTAATGACGAATGATGAAGAACACAAAGATGTTAAGTGTGAAGTTTCCAAAGGAGATTTAGCATCTTCACCATATACGATGACACCTTCATCAGGTACACCAGCAGCTGGTGGATCAGTTGTTTTGAAATATAACAAAACAGTTTCTGGCTCAGGTGAAGTAGTTATTGATTGTAAGTATAAGTCTATTCATTCTAATAAAGAAGTTACTCAAACATATTGGTATCAATATGGTATTCAATCTGAAGGCGTAACAGCTGATATGTTTGTTATACTAGATAACTTTGATAATAGACCATTTGATTTTGCTAAAGAAGCAGGAGTAGATAGTGTTATCTCACTTACTTTAGAAGATACAAAAGGAGTTATTAAGAAGAATTGCTCTGGAACTAAGTGTGAAGTTTCTATTAATGATAATTTTGATCAGCTTGGAAAATATCGAGTATATGGAACTTTTAAATACAAAAAAACTGTTTCCGGAACTCAAGTAACATATACAGCAAATGTAATTATTGATGCTTATGTTACTGATGGTGCAACACTAAGTATGTCTAAACAAAATTTAGGTACATGTGATACACCAAATAGTAGTGATTGGATGGCATCAGATAATCCTGAATTATACTTTAGTAAAAAACTAGGTACGTTATCATTCCCAAGCTGCCAAGTAAGAACTGATAAAAACCCATTATTAGAATTTAAAGGATGGGTTGGTCAAAAACGTGGTTCAGCTAATAGTTCAGAGAGTGTAAGTATCCAAGGAGTACATTCTTGTGCTAGATATGGACCAAAAACTGGTAGTTTTGCCGTTGAGGCAGGAACAATTTACTTCCCTTGTTATGATTATGGTAAAGGAATAATCATTTTTGGAAATGGTAAAAAATTAGACGTAGATAACACTTGGAATCCATACACAACCACTAATTCATATTACAAGATGTCTGAAAATAAAATTCAATTACCAAATGCTATTTTAGAAGGTGAATATAGTCAAAACCAAAAAATAAAAGGATGGAAAAATACTACAACAGGTGAAGTAGTAGCTCCAGGTACTTATGTTGATCCAGATGGATCGCAATACATCCTTATTACTGAAACCCAAATAACATATCGTAATTATTATAAATCAATATATGCTAATGAGGCATATAAATTGAATCCATCAGATGGTAAAGTAACTGGTTGTGAATCAGCCAATACCAACTTTATTACCAACGTTGGAACTGGTGAATGTATCCTTATGGGGCATCAATCTACTGGTGATGAATATATTGATGTAACAGTATTTGGTGAAAATGGTTACCAAAGAGTTTTCCATGTCCGTGTTGCTTCACGTAATGACCGTTCTGAATCAGGTGATGAAGCATTCATTATTAACGTAACACCAAACATTGTTGCTTCTTTATCCGATAGTGGAACATTAACAAATTACTTTATTGAAACATGTGATAGCTTTTCATTAGCGTCAACAAGTACAATTGGAAGTGATCCAACTGGTACAAATATCTTAGCTTATAATTATGTACCTGAAGGCTGTGGATATGGTGGCAATTATCTATCATATTGTATCGATGCCGGTCGTACTGGACCATTACCTGAAAACGGAATAGAATATATAAGATCAGAATCAATTGATATGAATTCTGACTTCGGTAAATTAATTACCTATATGGGACGTATGGGAATGTTCACAGAAAATTCTCAAGATGTTTTAGATGTAACAACTCTAGTCAGAATTGTTGGTATCATTGATAATTTAACAGTTGCTAGTGAACATAACTCACAAGATACAGCTCATGCTGGTAGTTACCAATTTTATAAATCAATAGCTGAACAAATCGTTGGGACGAATGGAAAAATTGATCCAGATAAAGTTGATAGAGTAAGTGGTATCAATGCCAGAGTTAAAACAGTTTTAAAAGAATATCAAAAAGTTGAAGATTATACCGGTTCTAACTTTGAAAGAACTATCGACAATATCATTTATAGTGAAATAGATGCTTCAGGGAATTACACAGTTTCTTATGAAGGTTTAATGGTAATTCCAGGCGATAGTGCTACATTATCACCACCAACTGCTATCTCTGGTACAGTTGATAAATTTGAAAAAGCTGCTGATGATAGAATTATTGGTGGAAGAACGACTTATGAATATAAAGTAACTATTTCTGGTAATGTTAATACTATGACATTACCAACTACTGGTACAAACGGTAATACTGTTACTGAACAATCTAAAGCATATTGTTTTAAATTAACAATTACTTCTGGTGGCGAAGCCAAAGATGTCTTCTTAACTGAGCCATCTGGTCGAGCAGCTGGTGATGGTTACCAAAGAATGTTATCAGTTAATACTTCTGAACCAAACATCTATGTATATTTCTCACCAGCACCAAGTGTAAAAGCTTGTGGTGGTTTAGCTGCTTTAGATCCAAGTAATCCAAGTTTAAATGAATCTTTATTTAGAGCAACTGGTTGTTGTAATATGCCTGCTCTAGACCAAGAATTCCTAGATAGAGTTTGTACAAACTCATGTATCTCAACAAACATTGGATCTGTTTGTGAATACCGAGACAATTTTGATATCAATAATCCAGTAGCTGACTTCTATGAAATTAACGAAGGTAAAAAAGGTGAGGATTATAAAATTGGTTCTGGTGAAAATAGCGAATGTATTGTTAAGACCGATGATATGGGTTGGAGTAGAGCAGCTGGTATGTTACTTCATGACTCATCTGTAAATAAATATGATGATGCTGGTAACTCATTAATGGTCGATTCATATAAAAACAATAGATACTGTCGAGTAAGCTGTAGCGAAAACTGGCAATTATCAATGGAAGCCTTTGGTAATTTCGTTGGTGATAGAGCAATCGCTGCCGGTAGTTACTTCGCAGTAAATGATACAGACATGTTTGTTAGTGGAAAGAGAACATGTTATACAACATTCATAAATTATGGTAATACCAATACTGAAAGAGAAATTGGTGCTGGAGATCAAGGATTTACTAAAGATGTATCTGATGAATCCAATACTATTGCCGAAATGTACAATAGATATTCAAATCTATCTCACGTATATGCAGATATAGCTTGTCCAAATGATGATACATACCAAACAGAAGGTGGCCACGTAGTAAAATGTGATTACAGTGAGGTATTTGCTTTCGGATGGAAATATTGTGCAAGAGTAAATACATTCCATTATTGTTTCTCAGATACTACTGGTGTAGACGAAATGGGAAACTCATATTCAACTGGAATGCAAGGTATGGGATTGGATGGAAATTATACATGTAGATATAAAATACCTGCATGGCATGAAACATATTGTTCAGATAACGATACTTTAGACGGAATATATACTAAGGTAGAATCTAATAGTACATGCTACAGAATATATGATAAAACGAAACATGAAGGCGTAGACTATAACGATGAAAAAGCTTTTGAAAAAGATGAAAACGGAAATGACAAATGTCCAACAGGTTATGTAAAGAAAGAAGTTCCTGATTCTGATCCTACTGAATATAGTTGCTATAAGAAAACAACATCATATAATTGTGAAAATCCAGACAGCGAATCAGGTGATTATGGAACTTATTATGCAAGATGTAAGAAAACAATTCCTATAAAAGATTATTATAGTTGTACAGAAAAAAGAAAAGGTACTGAAGAAGAGAAACATCTAAAAGAATGGGAACCAGATTATGCTTTAGGAACAGTAATGCAAGAATCAGGCTTCCCATATAATAGAGGACAAATACCAGCCGCGAGACAAGGAAATGTTCCTGGTGTTGAATTTGATGAAACAGAGAAGCCAGACGCTCTACATAATTGTAATTATAAATATCCAGCACCTTCATATAACGAATGTCAATTAAGTGGATATTCTGCATGCATTAACTATCAAATAAAAACTACTAATGAATTAGATGATGGTGATTCAGCAGATGATGGTCATGGTGGAATGACTGAAACTAAGCCAGGAGAATATGTTAAATATACATACGATACAGAAGATGGATTATTAAATCCAGAAACACATCCTATGGCTGAAAACGTTAAATATGATACAGTTCATAGCTGGGCATATCCTGGTGATATCGAAGGTTTCATAACAGGAACATTCGATGCTAATGGTTTTACATCTTATGCATATGCTACATTAGAAGAAGCTAGAGCTGAAATGGCTAATGATACACCTTCATCCGCAGAAACATTTAGAGGCGCCGGAAGATTAGTTGATGAATGGGAAGATGGGGGTTCTGGAATGTCAGGATATGGTACTTTGAATGATTTAGGAAGTACTAAATATAAATATGCTCCAAGCGCAGAATCTGTTTGTATTTCGGTTAGTGGTGGTCCGGCGACATCAGAAAACATACAATTTAATCCAGCCGGAGTATCAGAGGTACCTAAAACTAGTCTTTCAAGTACCGCAGGTCCTGTTGTAATAACCGGCTTATACTATTCAGAAGTCTGTCAAGAAGGATATCCTAACTGTCATATAAAAACTGGAAAGGAAACAAAAATTGCTTTGATTTTGGGAAACTCAACCCCTATGGCCTTTACCGGAAAAGCATTCGCCAATGCTATTGCATGGAAAACTAATTATGAAGCTTCTGTAACAGGTAAAGATCCAAAAGTGGCAATGGAAGAAACTGGTTGTCCAGCTGGTGTAACATGTGATACACCACGTGCTAAAGTAGTTAGAGATGCAATTCTTAATGAGACAGAATTTAAATCAAAATTATCGGGATTTGCTCAAAACATGATGGCAGCAAATGGTAGAATTGTTACTTATTCTAAAGATATGTATGCTTGTCAACACTTCGAACTATATAATGCTTCTGATGGTGAAAATAACGAGCGTAAGAATAATACATTATGGGCTTCTAACTTTATGGGAACAAGAAGATCATTTACTAGAATAGTATCTTCATTTGAGCCACAAATCTCATACTCATATGACGAAGCTGAATACATGACATTATTAAATAATGACAATGTTATGGAAAGATTTAACGATTTGAACGACCAAGTATATGGTTGTTATACAATAAGAACTAACTCTGGAGAACATGGCTGTTATAATAATTCAACTAACAGCCGTGTTGAAACAAGTGTTAAACGTTACAAAGATGGTGAACAAGTTGGTTCTGATCAAAATGTTGCTTTATCAAGAAACTACACAGAAAACTATTACTATGATTTAGGAAATGATTCATGGCCAAATAACTCATCAGCAGCTAAGAGTTATGGTGAAACTGATGCTGGTGGAGCAACTGTTAAAAAACTAACATGTAATGGTTCCGATTGTAATATTGGTGATCAACTGGATGATGTTAACATGTACAAGCGAACATTACTATGTTCAATTGGACTTGTTAATGATGAACCAATCCTATCATCACATAGCGATGGTAAATCATCTAGCTTAACGAGTGTTTATGTTAACGATAAAGACTTCTTCTGGACTGGTGGAACTTGTTTCATCAACCAGGTTCAATACTTACAAGCTAACTACTTGAAAGGTTCTATTGAAAACAGTAGTTTCTATAAGAATAAAGGCTTCTGGTATGTTAATAATGCTAACG